>Ga0070735_10005091_pt1 | contig 10959 bp, 4 predicted proteins | sample Coa_R1_FD_66443 | JGI IMG/M metagenome (GOLD analysis project Ga0070735, IMG submission 66443) | Surface soil microbial communities from Centralia Pennsylvania, which are recovering from an underground coalmine fire - Coalmine... | ecosystem: Environmental > Terrestrial > Soil > Unclassified ... | reverse complement strand
TCGGTCGAGTTCACATCGCCGCCGATCTCCACTTTGAGGTGCTGGAGCGAGGCTCCATAGTTGGGCTTGAACAGGTAATCGAGGATCTGGCTGCGATACGGCTCGGGATAATCGATGAGCAGCCGCGAAGAAGCTCCGGCGCTGGCCGCTCCGATGCCGTCGAACGTGCGGCCGACGCTGTTTCCATCGAGCACGATGGTTTTATCGGCAACTTGAGCGTTCAGCACTGGGGTGGCCGGCAGCTCCAGCATGACAACTGCAGCGAACAACAGCCTCGGGCGAAGCCTCATACCCTTCCTTTCGCGATGCGCAGCAGCTTGCAAGGCATGCCAAGTGATTGACGAGAGCGGAACGTGACGTGTACGTTAACGACAGCCATCCTACCGGCCCGGCTTGCGAATTGTCAAAACTGAAATTCTGGCCGATGGTCGGAGCAGTCAGGCGCTGCCGTTCTGCGTCTCGTCGGAATCGGAGATGCGATCGAGGAAAAGCGGCAGATTGCTGCGCAGGACGATGTGCGGCGCGAGTCGCGTAATCGGCGGCGGGGCAACACCGTCGATGACATACCGGGCCAGGGCTTCAAACGCGGTCTTCCCCTGCGCAGAGGGCCTCTGATACAGAGTGGCGAGAACCCTGCCCGATTCCAGAAAGGGGACAAGCTCTGAGAACAGATCCGTTGTGATGACCAGGACGCGATCGAGGGCCTTCTGCTCTTCGAGGGCGTTCAGGACCGGGAGGCTATTGGCGGTGCTGATGTAGAGGGCGTCGGGACGAGGTTTGCGATTCAGAAGGGCCAGAGTCTCGCGCCGCGCATCCTGCGCCCGCTCGTGGGTCTCAATCGCGGGAAGCAGCGACAGGCGCGGCGCAATGGTGGCGAGGGTGGCGGCAAAACCTTTCAGCTTTTCAGCGTGATCGTGCGTACTCAGGTCCCCGGTGATAGTGGCCACGCATGCGGGTTTCTGCATTACTCGGGAGAAGAGTTCCGCGGCGATGGCTCCGCTGGTGGCAGCGTCGACGGAGACACAGGCGAGGCGGCCGCTGCGGGGAGCGTCGCTGGCCACGCATACGACCGGCGTGCCGCGGCTGGTCAGGTTGCGGATGATTGGATCAAATTTCGCCGGATCGCCCGGAGTGAGAATCATTCCGTCATAGTGACGGGCGAGATCGGATTCGAGCAGCTCAATGTCGCCCCTGCCCATGTGGGGATAGGTTCGGAAATCCAGCTCCAGCGTAACGCCGACCATGCCCTGGGCCGCCGCACGGATGCCTTCGCGCAGGGGATCGAAGAAAGACGTAATTTGATGCGGAAGATGGACTGCGATGCGCAGGCGGCGATTCAGCTTGAGACTCCTGGCCGCGATATTCGGCCGGTAATTCAGCTTGTCAGCCATCCTGAGCACTTTGGCCCGCGTCTGCGGACTGATGCCGGCGCGTCCGTGCAGCGCCCGGTCCACGGTTCCAATGGAGATCCCCAGAGCCTTAGCAATTTCCTTGATTCCTGCCGGATTCGTGCCCTGATCTTTCCTCACGCGGTTCGCCGCCTTCGGCATCATTGTAGCCATAACCTGCCTCAGCCCCTATCGGCGGATGAACGCGCGGGTGTTCCGCTCGGCACTGCTCAACTCATCGGCTGTATGCAGCGATCCGTGTAGCCGAACTCCGCTTCTATTTGCTCGAGAGTGCGCCCTTTGGTTTCCGGAACCAGCGCCGTGACCATAATTGTTCCAAGAAAACAGATTGCGCCATAGGCGGAGAAAACGCCGGCGCTGCCAAGGTGCGCGCTGAGGGCAGGGAAGCTGTAGGTGAGCAGAAAGGAAGCAGCCCAGAGAGCGCTGACGGAAATCGACACGCCGTGGGCGCGCATACGATTGGGAAAAATCTCGGAGATGAGCACCCAGGTGACGGGTGCCAGCGTGACTGCGTAGCAGGCAATGGCCGAGAGAGTCAGCGTGAGCACAGCCGCGGCGGGCCAGTGCTCGTGATACGCCCACGCGCAGAGGAGATGCGAGAAGCCGATGCCCAGCGAGCCGAAGATCATCATCTTTCGCCGGCCGATGCGATCGACCAGAAGCATGGCAAGGATGGTGAAGACAAGATTGATGGTGCCGGTGATGACGATATCCAGAAAGATCTGATTCGCGCCATAGCCGGCGCTGCGGTACACGTCGCCTGCATAGTTGAACAGCACATTGATCCCGGTCCACTGCTGCAGGACGGCGAGCGCGATGCCGATGAGCAGGATGTGGCGCGCCGGAGATCGGAGCAGATCGCGCCAGGAGGACCGGTTGGCGACATCGGCGGCAAGGGCGCGCTCGATGGCGGTGAGTTCCTGGACGGCGAACTGCGGTCCTCCGATGCGATCCAGAACGTCGCGAGCCTCCTCTTCGCGACGGCCTACCAGCAGCCAGCGCGGACTCTCCGGCAGCAGCAGCGAAGCGCCTGTGAAGACAACAGCGGGAGCGGCGACGGCGATGAACATCCAGCGCCAGCCGTGCTGGACGTTCCATGAATGCTGGATGGCGAACTCGCTCAGGCCGGAGGGCACAGGCCGGGCAATGAGCCAGTTCACCACCTGCGCGAGCAGGATGCCGACGACGATCGCAAACTGGTTGAGGCTGACCAGGCGGCCGCGAACGGCGGACGGGCTGGTTTCCGCGATGTAAACAGGAGAGACGTTGGAGCTGAGGCCGATAGCAAGTCCGCCGGCAATGCGCCAAACGATGAACTGCAGAAAGGTCTGCGACTCTCCGGTGAGCACCGAGGAGAGGGCAAAAAGGATAGCGGAGGCGAGGAGCACACGGCGGCGGCCGTAGCGATCGGCAAGCGAACCGGCGATGAGCGATCCCAGCAGGCAGCCGACCAAAGCGCTGCTGTTGGCCCAGCCCACCAGCACGGCGGAGGTGAGGTGGAAGTAAATTTCATAGAACTGGCGCGCGCCGCCGATAACGACCCAGTCATAGCCAAAGAGAAGGCCACCCATGGCTGCTGCGATGGCGATTCCCCAAACGTATCCTGGATGCCGGGGCGCGATGATGGCTTCCGTAGTGCGCGAAGTGGCCGAGCCCTGCTTCATCGCGGGAACTCTGCCTGCATCAGGTCGATGGCGCCGGCGTGACTCTGATCGAGACGCAGAACCTGCTGAAGCAGGTCGAGGCTGTTCTCCCTTTGTTCCAGACCGAGCAGCGCCTGCGCCTGAAGAAACCGGGCAGTGATGGTCTGCCGCAGCTTCAGATCCTCGTCAAACAACAGCATGGCTGGAAGCGACGTCGCGAAATAGTCGATCTTCGGTGTCTGCTGCTCCAGGTCCGCGGCGTAGTCGCGAATCTGGCCGAGAAGAGCCCGCGCTTCCTCGCGTCGACCCAGGCGGTCGAGAGCCATGGCGCTCCAGAAGGTCATGTCGGAAATGGTTGTCAACTGCATGCCCTGGAAATCGCCATGCGTGCGCGCTGCGCGCTCCCAGTGGCCGGCAGCCTTCGCGGCCTTGCCGGCCTGCGTCCAGGCGATTCCGAGCCAGTAATCGATGATGCTTCGGTTCGCGAGCAGGTGCGGGGCTTCTCCGATACTCTCGGGCGGATTCTGCGCCGCCTCAAAGCAGCGCAGGGCCTCAGCTTGTTTGCCAGCGGCAAGCGCGCGCTGTCCCAGCAGAATATTCGCGCGGACGTATTGCGCCAGAACCAGGCCTTCGCCGCCTTCCCACGGTTGAAACTGGCGAGCAAGAAGGATGTCCAGGGCGCGGTCGGGCTGCGACATGTTGTTACAGAGCGTCGCGAGTTCAAGGGATAGATCGTCACGCTGGTCGACGAGATCCCGATGCGCTTCGAGATTGGCAAGACGATCGGCAACGCGCGTGCCAGCGCGCCTGGCAAGCTGATCCTGCTCGTACAGGATGCGAGCGTCGTGGGGCGCGAGCCGGCGTGCTTGTTCAAAAGCGGTCTGCGAGCGCGGCAGATCATGCATCACGTTGTAATAGGCGATGCCCAGATTGCGCCAGAGGACCGGCAAATCGGGAGCCAGTTGCGTCGCCCGCTCCCACGCTGCAATCGCGTCGCGATGACGCCGGCGGTCGTACAGCAGGTTGCCGAGGTAGTAGTGCGCGTAGCTGTCATAGGAATTGAAATGGATGGCCTCTTCGAGGAGCAGCATCTCCTCAAGGCGGCTCGGAAAGACGTATGCTGGATCCGCTGCCGCTGCCTGCTGCATTGTTGCGGCGCTTTCCTGCGCGCGCCCGAGGCGCCGAAGGATGTGGGCACGGGCGTACAGCAGCATGGGAACGGCGCCGCCAGCGTGATCGGAGAACGGCGCACAGGCCAGGGTCAGAGCCTCTTCCGCGAGTCCGGCACGCAGCAAGTCGAAGATCAGATCCAGACGCTGCTGATGATCGATGGGCGGGGATCCGGAAGCAAGGAACCGGCTGAAGATGTCCAGCGGATCAAGCGCGCAGGTAGCGTTCAGCAACTCACGCGCCTCTCGCTCTCGCCCCAGCCGTCGCAGGATAATCGTCTTGAGATTCCTTGCATTCAGGTTGTCAGCTCCGGCATTGAGCGAGCGGTCAATATGGTCGAGTGCAGCCGCCCAGTTCTCGCGGACACAATCCAGCTCTGCCAGCCGATGGAAGGCGGGGCCGCGCCACGCCGCATTCCACGCAGATTTGTAATATGCCTCGTATGCCTCGTTCTCGCGACCGAGAAGCACGAGTGTCTGGCCAAGGTTGTAATGCGGCTCGCCATCGGCCGGGTTGGGGTTGCGCTCCGTCAGACGCTGGATGGACGCCCGCAGGTGCTGCTCCGCGAGTGCTAATTCGCCACGTCGCAAATGGGAGCGGCCCAGCGCGTGATGAGCGCGGCTGTCCCCTGGATCGCGACGAATCGCTTCCTGCCAGTACGGCTCCGGGCTGCGGGTGGGGTGGCGGTACTGTTCGAGGTGCAGGCCGATCAGGAACAGCTCGTCATTGCCCGGCGCAGCATCGGGCTGGCGCGGTTCCGTTGCGGCGGAAAATTCGCCGGCGGGTACGGTCTCCGCTGGAGCATAGTGCAGGAGCACCTGGCCTTGCTGCTCCAGGATAATTTCCGGCTGAATGTCGGCGCCATTCACGGGCGGCAACGTAAAGTTCTGATGTAACGGCTGCTCCGGATGCAGATCGCCTCGCCACCTCCCGATCTCCGCGCCATGAAGCAGGACGCGCAAAGTGCTTGCGGGGCGCGCCGACGTTACAGCGAAATGAACCGCCAGCGCATTTGCTTTGCGCTCACTGCGTACGGCCGCATGCAGATTGGCGTGCAGCGGCACGCCAATTTCGCGAATCGGGTACCAGTATTGGGTGAAGGTCTTCGTCTCACCAGGCGCGAGCCAGGAAAAATCCGGCTGGTTATCGGTGTAGACGCCTGCCATGAGCTCGATGTAAGGGCCGTCGGATTCGGTGAGGTGGCGATCCCATGCATACCCGAAATCGTGATTGCCCCAGGTCCATTGTTTTTTCCCCGGCGCCACATGGTGATTAGCGACATGGACCATCCCCGCCTGGCGACGGTGATCGTAGCCGCCAAAGAAATCCCCACGGGAACCGACGATCATATAACTGGTAGGCACAGGTATATTGCCATACCAGCTCAGATCGTTCGGGAGGTATCGCCCCGTGGGGACAAACTGTCGCGGCTGCTCATCGTTCGGAACTCCATCGCGGGCCCGCTGGCCGTAATCGACGCCGTAGTACCTTCCCTGGCTCAATGGGAACTCAGTAACGGCGCGCCTAGCGTGATCGGCCACCATGCGCACGTCGGGCGGGAAAAAAGACTGATACTCTTCGTGCACGTGCACGGCCGCGTTGGCCCACCAGAGAAATGTCTGTGTCTCGGTGGTGCGATTATAAAGACGAACACGAAGCTCCAGAAATGCCTTGCCGGGGTGAAGGCAGAGTCCGTGCATCCCTTTCATGCGTGCCATCGGATCATGGTCGCTGCACCACACGGTGACGGAGCCATCGGCGTCACGTTCGACGGCAGTCTCGACTGGCATAAAGGTGGCGGGCCGGTGATGCTGCGGCCAGTTGAACTCCACGCCTCCCGAGATCCATGGGCCGGCAAGTCCAACCAGAGCGGGCTTGATCACATTTTGCCGGTAAAAGAAGTCGTATCCGTTCAGCTTGTCGAGGCCGACATGGATCCGGCCGCCAATTTCCGGCAGGATCATGATTCGGATGTATTCGTTTTCGAGATGGACCGCCCTCCAGCGATGATCCTGCGGTTCAGAGCGGATGCGATCGATGATGGGGAGCGGGTAGACCCGGCCGCTGCTTCCCTGGTAGACGCGCCGCTCCAGAAACAGGGGATTGGGATTCGGCGGCGCCGGCAGCCAGGTGCGCATGACCACCGGCTCTTCCCATGCTTTCACCGGACCGGTTTCGGACGGGGGAGGGCTGGGCAACTGCAATTTGGCGCAACCGGGGAGCGGAACTGTGGACCTGGGATCGGTGCGCGCGTCCGCTACTGTATCCGCCATGGGAAGAACCTGTCTCGAGCAAGATGCCGCTGCCGATGCAGCTGTGCCGTTAACGTTAACGAAGCCGGCCTGCCTTTGTCAACCGGCAAATTGAAACGTGAGCCGCCGCGATGGCACCCACCGCTGGTCTTCGGTCGGCAGCGATCACCGTGGTCTCCTCAGCGAATTTCCAGCTGCACGGAAGCCCGGCCGAGCGTCGCATGTTCTGCATCGATGCGAACTGTCCCAGGCTTACCGGCGATGCTGCGCACATAAACCGCGCCCAGGCCGCCGGTTCCGGACAGGCAAAAAGGATTGTCACCCACCAGGGTTGCAGGACCATCGACGCGCAGAAGAACCGTGCCTTCCATGGTGGCGCGTGGCACCCCGAAACGATCCACCGCTCCGAAAGCCAGCCGTGTGCAGTCGGATCCGTTGGTCTGCAGGACCTGGTCGTCGCCCTCGAGCCACAGCCGATCCGCAGACCGGTCTGCGGAAAAAGAGCGCGAGAGAAGCTGAACGCTTCCGACGTATCCGTCGATGCGCAAGTCGGGCTTTCCAGTCAAATGAGCGTCGAAAGTGACAAAGAACGGTGGATGCAGAAGATGCGGAAAGCCATCGCGATCAGGATGAATGACGAAATGACGTGTGCCGCCGATGAAGATTTCCAGCCGGTCGCAGTTCGAGAAGATCGCTGCTCGGCGGGCTGAGCCGGTAGGCGTGCCGAGCGCGGAATCCCAGTAGAAGTCAGGCTCGATGACCGCGCGCGCCGCAGGGTCGACCTGTGCGAGATAGAAGGCGGCACCGGGTTTCGGCAGGCGAAAGACATCCGCGATGCCCGGGCACTTTACGCCCTCGTAGCTGTTCATCAGGCTTGCATAGTCGAAGGCACACCAGGCGATGACCCCGGCGCAGCGCGAGAAGTTTGCGGCTTTATTGTGGGCTTGCGCATGATAGAGCGCCTGTTCCTGCTGCAGTCCAGGATCGCCGACGCGCCGGTACATATTGTGCATGCCCTCTCCGCCATAGGTGCACTGGCCAACAGTCTCGGTAATCAGGTAAGGAACGCCGCGCAGCGGCGGATCGATGCCGACGCTGCCGTCTGGAGCCGAATGGTAATCGTCATAGGCGAATACGTCCTGGTGCCACTCCGTCTGCCAGTTCTTTCTCGACCAGGGCGCCATCGTGCCCGAGGTCGGCCGCGAACCATCCAGCGAGTGAGCCAGCGCGCGCGTGCGCCGGTACAGCTCCGGATCGTTGTTTGTTTCATTGGCCCGCACGCCCCAAATGACAATGGAGGGATGGCTCCGGTCGCGGCGAATCATTCCTTCCAGATCGCGGACCAGGAGATTCTGCCAGGTTGCATCTCCAACGTACTGCCAGCCCGGGACCTCTTCCCAAACCATGAGGCCAAATTCGTCGCAGGCATCGAGAAAGGCCTCCGACTGCGGATAGTGGGAACAGCGCACCATGTTGCAGTTGAACCGATAGCGCAGAGTCTCGGCGTCTCGGCGAAGCAGACGTTCCGGCGCAGCAAAGCCGAGGTACGGATACAACTCGTGGCGATTGAGGCCGAAGATGCGCAGACGCTCTCCGTTGAGAAAGAAGCCATCCACTTCGAAGCGGGCGTCGCGGAACCCCAGCTGGCGCGTGAAGCGGTGGAGGGAATGATTATCCTGGAGGAGTGTTATGACCAGCTTGTAAAGGATCGGCTTCTGCGTCGACCACAGTCGTACCCGGTCGAGTCCGGTTAGCGTCAGGGATACTTCCTGCTCGGGCTGATCGGGTGTGACGCTCCGCGCGTCTCGCGCGAGGAGGAGTTCCCCTTCAAGCAGCTGTGCTTCCAGACGTACCGGCGAGTCGTGGGCCGCATTGATGCGACAGATCACATCGAGACGGCGCGTCGCATCGAGAACGGAAGCATGTTTGGCAAAGACGTCGCTGATAAAGACGGTTGGAACCACTCGCAGGCTAACCGAACCGGAGATGCCGGCGGGCAGCATGTAGTCGATGGATGCGGCACCCTGGGCAGAGCCTGAAGGTGGAGCATTGAGCCATCGCCCATCCACCGCGACGGCAAGCAGATTATCGCCTTCGCGGATCAGATCGGTAATCTCATACCGGAACGGCAGGAAACCGCCGAGATGATCCGGCAGCGGATGCCCGTTCACAACCGGCACGGCTCCGGCCACGACGCGATCGAAATGGAGAAAGATCCGCAGACCTCGGAATCGTGGCGGGATCGAGAAGGCGCGGCGGTAGACCCAGCGATCTTCCCACGTTTTGGGATCCCATTTGTGCCACGACAGCGGGACAACCGAATGAGGCAGAACGATCCGGGCAAAGCTCGCATCGTTAAATTCCGGCTGCAAAGCAGCGGGCGTCACCGTTCCAGCAAAACGCCAGTCGGAATCGAGGGACAGCGTGCCTTCGGCGGCACCGCTAGTGGCCCCGGCCGAGTAGATCGCATCGCCCCAGCATTGCAGCAGGGGGAGGGCGGCGAGGGAACTTGCGCCACAACCTCCCAGAAACTTCCGCCGGCTCATCGTAGCGGTACGAGTGTCGCGATCGTGCAATTCGCCGTCCCTACTCCGAAACATTATCCCGGATCATGGTGCCGACCGTGGTGCCGCTGTTAGCCGAAAACACCAGCTCCACGTCGAATTGAGCATTTGCCGGACAGGCGCTGAAGTCAACCGGAAGAACCGCGCTGCTGTTCCCTCCGGGACGAATCGTGCCCACTGCGAGTGGCAGCGTCGCGGTCGTTTGCGCGGTGCAGGACCAGCTTCCGGCGGTTTGTGTCAGGGCAAAATTGGTGATCTGGGCATCCTTGTCCGGGAAGCGGCTGTTGTTGGACAGAGTGAAGGTCCAGCTCCGTGTGCCGCTGTTTCCCGAGGCCGCGGTAATCGCCGCTTGAAGTTCCGTGGGAGCGGGAGCCGCTGCGATGGCGATTCGATCCAGAGCCGGTGCATACCCGGTCGCGTTCCCCAGCTGAATGCTGTTGACGCCTGCTTTGAGTTCCACCGGGATGACAATGCTGGTGGGCAGACTGAAGCTGCTGCCGTTCAGATTAAGCTGAAACGGCATTCCGTGGTTCACGGTGACGGTGTAGGAGCGCGGCCCGCTGGTGAGATAATCGATCTCCATTTGATACATGCCGCCGGCCGGAACCGTGACATTGCTGAACGTGACATTGTCCGCGCTTCCTCCGCCAATGGTTCCGGCTTTGGAGGCGCCGGAGCAGTACTCACAATACGAAGCGCTGACCGTGCCGCTGAAGGTGGCATTCTCCGCTTCGTAGGTGGCTGAGAACGGATGTGGAGCCGCCCCATCGCCACTGATGAGGAAATTGTCCAATCCGGGCGGATAGCTGGTCGGATTTCCGAACTCGATGCTGTTTAATCCGGCCTGCAGATGAATCGGAACGGTTGTTCCGGAAGGCAGCGCGAAGCTTCCACCACCGACGTTCAACGTGGTCCACGGCTCCCCGTTTACGCGGTACAGCAGCGAGCGCGGGCCGCTGGTCATCGAATTCACCTGCATGTAATAGGTTCCGTCGCCTGGAGCATTCACATCGTTGAAGATTGCGTTGTTATTGGGGCCGACGCCCAGATATCCGTCTTCCTCGCCCCCGGCACAGGCTGCGCAGGACACCAGCTTCGCAGTCCCGGTGAGAATCGCGTCCGTGGCCAGGTAGGCTTCTGCATTGGGCTCCGGCGCGGCCTGGCCCATGCCGATCACGCGCAGCAGACGTGAACCATGCCCCGGCAACAGCGCATGAAATCCTGCGCCCTGAGGGATGAATTCGCGATCGCTCCAGAGATCGTGGACCGAGACGGCGCCGTCAAAACCGAGCAGTCGCCACGGCACAAACACCGGTACCGGGAAGGCATTGAGGTTGGAGACGGAAACGTACGCGGCCTTGTTCGCGATATGTGAGACCCAGACCGGGGTGTCTCCGCCGAGCACCTGCTGCCCGGGATGGCCGGACTGGTCAACGGCCAGCACCTGATCGTTCGTAAGCAACTGAGTGCTGAACGAATCGAGCGTGGTCAAGTCGCCGCCGAGATACAGCGGGGCATTGGCCATCGACCACAGGGTGACAGCCGTGCGACGCTCGTCTTCGCTAAGGCCTGACGTAGTGGAATTGACAACATCGAGCGCGTCCATATCGTTCCATCCGACAGCCGGCCCGGCGGTGTCTTTCCAGCCCACCAGATCGTAAAAGCGCCAGGACATCATCGCCCAGTCGGTAATCGTGGCGCAGTTGTGCTCGCACTGCACGTCTGCATCGATGCGACGGGCATTCGCGTACTGCTGCCAGGTGGAGAGGTAGTCCTTGTCCAGAGCCCACGAGATCGTCAGCCAGATATTCCGGCCGGACTGCGCGATGGCCTGCGACCAGGCGGTTACGTCAGGCCGGTTATCGATGGCGAGGCTATCGACATATGATCCGGGCGTCACTCCGTCGAGCTTGATGAGATC
>Ga0070735_10005090_pt1 | contig 10960 bp, 9 predicted proteins | sample Coa_R1_FD_66443 | JGI IMG/M metagenome (GOLD analysis project Ga0070735, IMG submission 66443) | Surface soil microbial communities from Centralia Pennsylvania, which are recovering from an underground coalmine fire - Coalmine... | ecosystem: Environmental > Terrestrial > Soil > Unclassified ... | reverse complement strand
GAGCTTCTCCTCGCCGCCGACGTGGAAGAGGATCGGCAGGCCCGCTTCCTGCGCCTGGGCCCACACCGCATCGAACGCGACGTGGCTGGGCGAGTGGCCCTTCGGGCAGCGGGACGGAATGAGCAGCGCCTTGGCGCCCAGCTCGATCGCCTCTTTCGCGGCGGCCGCCGAGCGCTCGAAGTCCATCAGCGGCACGTAGCCGGTGCCCAGGAGGCGCCGGTCGACCGAGCAGAAGTCGGTCATCATCCGGTTGTGGGCGGTGGCCGCGGCATAAGCGAGCTCGACGTCGTCGCCGTACTCCAGCTGGAAGTTGCCGAGGCAGAAGGTGGTGAAGACGAGCTGGCTGGCGAAGCCCAGGTAGTCGATCGCGGCCGGCCGGTCCTCGCGGCGAAACGCGCCCAGCGCCGCCTGGTTCTTGCGCAGGAGGATGTTTTCCTCCGCGCCGGCGCGGAAGTCCGGGTCCTCGTGCTGGCGGCGCGCCGCCTCGGCCCAGCCGGGCTTGCCAAGCTTGTGCTTGTAGATCGGCAGCGCGTGGTAGCGCGCCAGCATCCTGGCGTCGAAATAGGGATCCAGGCAGTCCGGCAACTCCATCAGGTGGGAGTCGGCGTCGTGGATGATCTGGTCCTGCACGTAGGGCACCGGCGGCCTCCGTCTTCGTCTTCGCGCGGCAGGATGAGCCAGCGCCGGACGCGATTCAACTCTCCGGTATGAAGCGCGCCTCGAGCTTGCCGGGACCGGTGGATCGGGCCGCGGCCGCCGCCTTCAGTCCCGGCGCGGCAAAGAGCGTCGCCGGAACGCCGGCCGGCGCCGTCACCTGCGCGGTGAATCCGGCGCCGTCGCGCGTCAGCCGCACGTCCACGTCGCCCAGCCGGGTCGGGACGACGCCCTCGGCGTGTTCGAGCCCCGCCAGATCGGGCGTGATCGCGATCGCTTCGAAGCCGGGCTTCGCCGGCGCAACGCCCAGCATCCGGCGCGAGAGCTGGTGCGTTGGTGAAGCGGAGAAGCCGTGGCAGAGGCTGGCGGTCGGCGCGAAGCTCTCCCAAAGCGTGGTCGCGCCCTTGTCCAGCATCGGCCCGAACCGCTCGCGCATGAGCCGCAGCGCATCGGCGAAGCGTCCGTGGCCGCCCAGCGCCTCGTAGACGAAGTGGGAATAGAAGGTGTTGGCCAGCACCACGCCCTCTTCCGGGTCCAGCGCCTCGCCGCGCGGCGCGATCGGCGGGCCGGCGGTGAACGTCAGCCGGCGGCTCTCGGAGATGCGGTCCAGCGCCCGCGCCAGCCGCTGCCCGTCCGCCTCGCCCCAGAGCGCGATGGCGGCATTGGCGTGCTGGGAGACGCGCAGGTCTTGCGCGCCGGTGACCGGGTCGACGATGTCGACATAGACCCCGCGCCGCTCGTCCCAGTGCCGCCGCTCCAGCGCGTGGCCGATGACGCGGGCGCGGGCGGCCAGCCGTTCGGCCTCACGCTCCCAGCCGACCACCCGCGCCAGCCGCGACGCCACGCGGAAAGCCCCCGCCAGCTGGCCGTTCAGCGCGCCGGCCTCGCCTTCGCGCCCAACGCCCGCCCAGTCCATGAAGTGCCAATAGGGCATGTCGGCGACGAGGCCGTTGGCGTCGAACAGCCGCTCGAACCAGCCCAGCGCTTTCAGAACCGAGGGGAAGATGCCCTCGATGGTCTCTGTGTCGCCCGTGAGGTCCAGGTGGTCGCCGGCCGCCAGGATCCACTGCAGCGTCCAGTCGGGGATCAGAAGGCCGTTCACGCGGTGGTCGCCGGGCGCGAACATCTGGGTCAGCCCGTCCGGCCGCTGGCTCTCGGCGACCTGCGCCAGATACTTCGCCGTCAACGGCGCGACGCACGGCCCGAAGGCGGCGTGGCCGACCAGGTTCTCGACCGTCACGTCGCCCAGCCACTGGCGCTGCTCGCGGCTGGGGCAATCCTCCCAGGCGTCGTGCATGCATTGGCGCAACGTGTAGGCGCCTGTCGCCCAGAGCTTGTCGAGCAGGGGGTCGGACGAGGCGAAGCGCCCGCGCTCTTCCACCGGATAGTTGACCAGGTTCGCGCCCAGGCCGCGGATGGTCAGCCCCTCCGGCGCATTCCGCACCACCAGCTGCATCCAGCGGATGGCGCACCACTCGAAGCGCTCGAACCGCTGCACGCCGGCCTTGGCGCGATAGCGGGCCAGGTGCGCATCCTCGCCCAGCCAGGGCTTCGGCGTGATGCGCGCGTCCGCCGGCGGCCCGCCGGCGTTCCACTCGCGCGGCAGGCTCTCCGCGCAGGCGACCTCGACGATCTCCCCGCCGCGCGCCTCGATCTCGATGAGGGGCCGGCCGGTCATGATGCGGCCGAAGTCGAGGAGGATGGCGGTGTCGCGGCCGGGCGCGGTCCGGACCACCGCCGCGCCGCCCTCCAGCTTCAGAAGATCGTCGGCGCGGGTGACGGCGTTCGGCGCGGCCTCGACCAGCGGCTCGTCATAGGCGCGGCGGTGGAAGACGAGGTCGGGGTCCGGGTAGAGGCCCTTGACCCAGACGATGCGCTTGGCCGCTTCGAGGCGCTCCTCCAGCATCGGAATGCCGCGCGGCAACAGCGTCGGGAACGGCCGCGTGACGAGGCCGCCGTAGGCTGCTTCCGGCCCGCCGCCGCCGAACACCAACGGCCGCGCCTCGTCCCAGCCGGCGTCGTCGAAGTCCGGCTCGGTCCAGCCCTCGATCAGTCTGGCCGCATCCAGGTCCTCGATGAAGCCCAGCGAATGGTTCGACTGCGGAACATCCTGCGTCCACGCCTTCGACTGCACGCAACGCCAGCCCTCGTCGGTCGAGAGAGGCACGCCGTCGGCATCCCCGTCCACCCAGAGCCCGCCGTCGCCAAACAGCGGCTGCCACATGCCCTTGACGGTCTCGTAGAAGGCCGTGTCCGTCCCGTAGGTGTGCACCAGCACGGCGATAACGTTCCGGCCGGCGACCAGGCGCGGCTCGAGGTCGTAGTCGTCGTAGCGCTGGTAAAGCGGCGTCGCCCGCACCGGCCCGCGGCCCACGCGCACGCCGTTCACGTAGAGGATGTACCGCCCGTCGACGGTGATCGAGATGGGCGCCGCGGCCGGCCGTGCCGGCAAGTCGACGACCTTGCGGAAGAAGAACCAGCGATTCTTTTCCATCGGCCGCCCGCCGCCGCCCAGATAGACCCGCCGCCCACCCCCCGGATCGATCTCCTGCCTCGGCGTCCAGACGAACGGGGGTCGCAAGGCGTGGGTCATGGCGGCCCTTCGTGACAGGTGATCGAATTTGATCTTCTATGAGCAACCGTGCGCGAAGAGCCAAGCATCAAAGCCGCCGACCCGGCGGCCCTCAAGACCGTTTACGACCGCGATGGCTTCGTCGCGGTCGAGGGCGTGCTGGCGCCCAGTGAGGTCGCCGCGCTGAAGGCGGAAATCCTGCCGATCGCGCACGGCGAGCGCGGCGCGGTCGCCGGCGCCGAGCCGGACGCCGCCGTCGACGACAGCCTGGCCATCCACATGCCGCACAAGATCTCGCCCTTGATGCGCGCGACCATGTCCCACCCCGGCATCGTCCGGATCCTCGAGGCGCTGATCGGGCCGAACATCAAGGCCATGCAGACGATGTTGTTCGTCAAGCGCTCCGGCAAACCGGGCCAGGCGTGGCACCAGGACGAGCACTACATCCCCACTCGGGATCGCTCGCTCTGCGGCGCCTGGATCGCGCTCGACGACGCCACCATCGAGAACGGCTGCATGTGGATGCATCCGGGGTCGCAGGCGAAAGGCGTGCTCTACCCGATCCATCCGCACGGCGACGATCGCTTCGACGGCGCCGAAGAGGCTTATGGGCATGGCTACGATCGCGAGGCCGGCGTTCCGGTCGAGCTGAAGGCCGGCGGCGTCGCCTTCTTCAACGGCTACGTGCTGCACCGTTCGTTGCCGAACCGGGCGGCGAGCGGCTACCGGCGGGCGTTGGTCACCCACTACATGTCGGCGGAGTCGATGCTGCCGTGGACGCTGGGCCAGAACCGGGCGCGGCCGGACGTGCGCGACATCGTGATGATCGCCGGCGAGGACCCCTACGCCTGGCGCGGCGTCGAGGACATCAACCGCCCCTGGGTTCGGCCCGACAACGCCGAGCGCCAGCGGGAGATTCTAGCCGGGATGGCGACTGCGGCCCGCGAGGGGGCGTTGACGCTCAACGGCCCCTTCCCCCCCTGCGGGGAAGGGGTTGGGGATGGGGGCGTCAGCGCCGAAGAACGGGCTAGCCGGTGACTCACAGCCGGCGCCCCGACCCTGTCCCTCTCCGGGAGGGGAGTTATGTCGCTGACGAACACGCGAACTCAGAGGAGCCGACCCTGATGGTCCAGGAACGCCGCGATGTCGCGATCGCCTTTCAGGTGGACGACCGGCGTGGCGTAAGCGGCCAACGCCCGTTCCGCAGCGGGGCGGACACGACGCTCGAAGGTCCATATCCACTTCAGCGAGGGCCAGTCGAGCTGTTCGGGCCACCCCTCGGGCAAATCCGGACGGGTTCGACCGCGATCGGTCAGCCACCGCCGGATCACGCGCCAAAGGCTCATCCAGCGCGGCTGATAGAGGAAGAGCACCAGGTCAGCACGAGGAACTGAGAGATCGAGAGTGTCGGCGAAGTCGCGGAGGTGCCATGGGTGGCCCTCTATCACCCAGACGTCGCCGGCGATCGCAGCCGCCAGCTTCTCGCGATACGCGTCCGGAGCGCACGGCCCCCACCCCAAAAACGTATCGAGATGGACGACCGGCAGGGAGAGCCGCTCACCCATCGAACGGGCGAGGGTTGTCTTGCCGCTGCCCGCGCAGCCGAGGATCACCACACGCCGCATAGGCGGTCGCGTCCTGTCAGGCGCTTGCTCACATCACCGCGCCGATCAGCCAGGGCACGAACTCCGAGCCGCCATAGCCAAGGGCTTCGCTCTTGCTCGCCTGGCCGGATGCGACCGCCAGCAGGCCGTCGAGGATCTCCGCGCCCTTGCCCTCGATGCTCGCGGCGCCGGTGGCGATGCCGCCGCAGTCGATGTCGATGTCCTCGCTCATCCGCGCGTAGATCTCGGAGTTGGACGACAGCTTGATCGACGGCGACGGCTTGAAGCCGAACGCCGAGCCGCGGCCGGTCGTGAAGGCGATCATGTTCGCCCCCGACGCCACCTGCCCGGTCGCCGAGCAGGGGTCGAACCCGGGCGAGTCCATGAAGACGAGGCCGCGCGTCGCCAGCGGCTGGGCGTACTCGATCACGTCGGTCATCGGCGAGGCGCCGCTCTTCGCCACCGCGCCCAGGGACTTCTCGAGGATCGTGCTCAAGCCGCCCGCCTTGTTGCCGGGCGAGGGGTTGTTGTTCATCTCCGCGCCGTGGATGGCCGTGTAGCGCTCCCACCACGCCAGCCGCGCGCGCAGTTTGTCGGCGATGGCCGGCGAGCTCGCCCGCGCGTAGAGCAGATGCTCGGCGCCATAGATCTCCGGCGTCTCGGAGAGGATCACGGTCGCGCCCAGCGCCACCAGCCGGTCTGCGGCGTTCCCCAGCGCCGGGTTCGAGGTCACGCCCGACCAGGCGTCCGACCCGCCGCATTGCAGGCCGAGCACGATCTCGCTGGCCGGGACCTCGGTTCGCCGCACGGCGTTGGCCAGCGGCAGGAGGTCCTTCAGCCGTTCGAGCCCCGCCTCGATCGCCTTCCGCGTCCCGCCGACATCCTGGATGGTGAAGGCCTGAAAGTCGTCGCGGGCCGCCAGGCCATAGTCCTTGGCGAAGCGGCCGGTCTGCACGACCTCACAGCCGAGGCCGACCAGCATCACCGCGCCGAAGTTGGCGTTCGCCGCCGTGCCCCAGAGCGTGCGCCGGAGGATGTCGAAGCCCTCGCCGTCGCCGGCCATGCCGCATCCGGAGGTGTGGGTGATCGGGATGACGCCGTCGACGTTCGGATAGTCGTCCAGGATGCCGGAGCGCTCGGCCGCATCGGCGATGTGGCGCGCCACCGTCGCCGAGCAGTTCACCGAGGTCAGCACGCCGACATAGTTGCGCACGCCGACGCGGCCGTCCGCCCGGCGGAAGCCCTGAAACGTGCGCGCCGGCTCCGCGCGCGGTTCGTATCTCGCCACGCCCGCGTCGAGACGGAGGTCGGAGACGGCGAGGTTATGGACGTGCACGTGCGCGCCGGCGGGAATGTCCTCGGTCGCCTTGCCGATCGCCTGGCCGTACTTCAGCACCGGCTCGCCCTTGGCGATGGCGCGGGTGGCGAGCTTGTGGCCGAAGGGGATGGCGTCCAGCGCCGCGACGCTTTCCCCCGCCGGCGTCGCGCCCTTGGCGATGCGGGTCGCGGCCACCACCACATTGTCTCGTGCATTCAGGCGGATCACCGCCGGCGCCGCGCGCGTCTGCACCTCCGACATCGAACCGCCTCCATCCGCTGCCGCAACTGTGGGCTGGGGGGCGAGCGAATTCAACGTCATGATCGGTGCTGATCGCCCGTGATCGTTGTTGACGCGAATCCGGGGCGTCGATCTAAGCTCGACGATCATGACGCTCGAAGTTCGCCCGCTCGCCACCCGCGCCGGCCGCATCCTCCGCTTCACCGCGCTGGGCTTCGGCGCCGCGCCGATTGGCAACATGCACCGGCCACTGACCGAGGCCGGAGCGGAAGCCACGGTCCGCCAGGCCGTTGACCTCGGAGTCCGCTATTTCGACACCGCGCCTCTTTACGGCCACGGGCTTTCCGAGCAGCGGGTCGGGCGCGTGCTCGCCGGGGAGCCGCGCGAAAGCTTCCTGCTCTCGACCAAGGTCGGCCGCCTGCTCGAACCCTGCGCGCCAGGCGCGGAGGCGGGCGGCATCTACCAGGGCGTCCCGCCGCTCAGGGTGCGGTTCGACTATTCCTACGACGGCGTGATGGGCTCTTACGAGGACAGCCTCGAGCGGCTCGGCCTCGATCGCGTCGACATCCTCTACGTGCACGACATCGACGCGATGACCCACGGCAGCCGCGAGGCGGCGGAGGCGCGGACGCAGGCGCTGATCGACCAGGGCGGCTGGCGGGCGCTGGACGAGCTGCGCGCGGCCGGCGACGTCGCCGCCATAGGCGCCGGCGTGAACGAGTGGCAGGCCTGCGCGCGGTTGATGGAGCTGGCCGACCCCGACATCTTCCTCGTCGCCGGCCGCTACAGCCTGCTCGAGCAGGAGGCGCTGGCGACGCTGCTCCCGGCCTGCGAGGCGCAAGGCATCGGCGTGGTCGTCGGCGGTCCGTTCAACAGCGGCATCCTCGCCACGGGGCCGAAGCCTGGCGCGATCTACAATTACGCGCCTGCGCCGCGCGAGGTGCTGCAGCGCGCGGCCGAGATCGAGGCCCTCTGCGCGCGCCACGGCGTGGCGCTGGCCGCGGCGGCGCTCCAGTTCCCGCTCGCGCACCCCGCCGTCGTCTCGGTCATCCCCGGCGGCCAGACGCCCGATGAGGTGGCCGCCAACGCCCGTCTGCTCGATGCCGAGATCCCCGCCGCGCTCTGGCGGGACTTGAAGGCCGCCGGCTTGATGAGCCTGGATGCGCCGACGCCGGAACCGGCCTGATGCTCAAGGGCGTTGACCCGCTCCTTGGTCCCGACCTGCTGGCCATCCTCCGCGCCATGGGGCACGGCGACGAGATCGTGATCGCGGATGCGAACTTTCCCGCCGCCGCCAACGCCAAGCGGTTGGTGCGACTGGACGGCGTCGATGCGGTCCGCATCGCGCGCGCGATCGCCAGCGTCATGCCGCTGGACGACTTCGTTCCCGCCGCCGCCTTCCGCATGGCGGTGGTCGACGATCCCGACGCCGTGCCGCCGATCGCCGCCGACTTCGCCGCCGCGCTCGCCGAGCACGGCTACGCCGGCCCCATCGAAGCGATCGAACGGAATGACTTCTACCGCCGCGCGCAGGGCGCCTTTGCGGTTGTCGCCACCGGCGAGCTCCGACTCTATGGCAACCTGATTCTGAAAAAAGGCGTGCTGAGACCTTAAGTCGTGACCACGCGCATCGACGCCCATCAGCATTTCTGGCGCCTCGCCCGCGGCGACTATGCCTGGCTGACCCCGGCCCTCGGAACCATCCACCGCGACTTCATGCCGGCCGATCTCGCGCCGCTGATCGCGGCTGCCGGCGTCGAGCGCACCGTGCTGGTGCAAGCCGCGCCGACGACAGCCGAGACTGATTTCCTGCTCGCGCTCGGCGAGGGAACACCGTTCGTCGCCGGCGTGGTGGGCTGGATGGATTTCGAGGCCTCCGACGCCCGCCACCGTATCGGCGCGCTGGCGGCGAGGCCAAAGCTGGTCGGTCTCCGCCCGATGATCCAGGACCTTGCCGACGATCGCTGGATGCTGAACCCGAACATCGCGCCGGCGCTCGACGCGATGATCGAAGAGGGCCTGACCTTCGATGCTCTGGTGATGCCGCGCCACCTGCCCGTCCTGCGCGAATTCGTCGCCCGCCATCCGGGGCTCGACATCGTCATCGACCATGGGGCCAAGCCCGCGATCGCCGACGGCGGCTTCGACGGCTGGGCGCGCGCCATCCGCGCGCTGGCGGCCGAGACGCGGCTCACCTGCAAGCTGTCGGGCCTGGCGACCGAAGCCGGACCGGGTTGGTCGATCGAGACGCTGAAGCCTTACGTCGAGGTGCTGATCGAGGCGTTCGGGGCCGACCGCCTCATGTGGGGCTCCGACTGGCCGGTGCTGAATCTGGCCGGCGACTATGCCGGCTGGGCGAGCGCGGCCGAGGCTCTGACCGCCGGCCTGTCCGACGATGAGCGGGCGGCGATCTTCGGCCAAACGGCGGCCGTGTTCTACGGGCTCGATCGGGCGTGACGCCGCTGCCGGCCGACGGCTGCGCCGGCGTGCTCGTCGGCCGCGTCTGGGTCGACGGGCCAACACCCGGCCCGCGGACGGCCGCATTCCGCGACGATGGCGTGTTCGACCTCTCCGCGCTTGCGCCGACGTTGGCCGACCTCTTCGACCTCGACGATGCTGCGACTCGGGCAGCGGCGCACGAGGGAGCCCGCCTTTGCGCGCTCGAAACCGCGCTGGCCGCGTCTGCGGCCGGCGGCGAATACCGCCTGCTGGCCCCCTGCGACCTGCAAGCGATCAAAGCCGCCGGCGTCACCTTCGCCGCCAGCCTCGTCGAGCGGGTGATCGAGGAGCGGGCGAAGGGCGACCCCGCCGCCGCCGCCAAGGTGCGCGCCGAACTCGCCGGCCTGCTCGGCGACATCCGCGGGCTCGTCCCCGGCTCGCCGGAAGCCGCGCAGGCCAAGGCGCTGCTCCAGCGCGAGGGCCTGTGGTCGCAGTATCTCGAGGTTGGCATCGGGCCGGACGCCGAAGTGTTCACCAAGGCCCAGCCGATGTCGGCGGTCGGCCATGGCGCGCTGATCGGGCTGCACCCGAAGTCGGTGTGGAATAACCCGGAGCCGGAGATCGTGCTGGCGTGTTCGTCGCGGGGCGAGATCGTCGGCGCGAGCCTCGGCAACGACGTCAACCTCCGCGATTTCGAGGGCCGGAGCGCGCTGCTCCTCTCGAAGGCCAAGGACAACAACGCCTCCTGCGCCATCGGCCCGTTCGTGCGCCTGTTCGACGCGAGCTTCTCGCTGGACGACGTTCGCACCGCCGAGGTGACGCTGACCGTCGAGGGCGAGGACAACTTCCGCCTGGAGGGCCTCAGCTCGATGGCGGAAATCAGCCGCGACCCCCTCGACCTCGTCGCCCAGACTCTGAACCGGTGCCATCAGTATCCCGACGGCCTGATGCTCTTCCTCGGCACTCTGTTCGCGCCGGTGCAGGACCGCGACGCGCCCGGCGAAGGTTTCACCCACAAGTCCGGCGACCGCGTCACCATCGCCTCGCCGAAACTGGGCGCGCTCACCAACCGCGTCACCCTGTCCGATGCGGCTCCGGCCTGGACATTCGGAACGCGCGCCCTGATGCGGTCCCTGGCCGCCCGCGGCCTGGCTTAGGCCCCGCGCCCCTTCTGGGGCCGGGTGCTGCGCATGAATCTTGCTTCGAGCCGCGTGGGCCGGTTTGGCCTGGCCGATCGAGCGCGCTCACCATCCCAAAGCCGATGTCATCGCTGCCGAAAGTCCGCTGCCGCCCGATCGAGAGCGGCGATCTCGACGCGGTCGCGAACCTGCTCGCGCGTGGATTTCCAGCCCGGCCCCGGCAGTACTGGGCCAACGCCCTTGAGCGGCTGGCCACCCGCGCGGTGCCCGAAGGCTGTCCCCGATTCGGCTACATGCTTGACGCCGAGGGTCTTCCGGTCGGCGTTCTGCTGCTGATCTTCTCGCGGGCTGGTTCCGGCGCCGCGGCGCCGATCCGTTGCAATGTCTCGAGCTGGTATGTCGACCCCAGCTACCGCACCTACGGCGCGGCGCTCGTCTCGGCTGCGATGAAGCTCAAGCACGTCAGCTACGTGAACATTTCGGCGGCCCAGCACACCTGGCCGATCCTGAAGGCGCAGGGCTACAGCCGCTACTCGGACGGCCAGTTCGTCGCGGTCCCGCTGCTGAGCCGGAGCGTCGGCCGGGTCCGCGCCCGCCGTTTCGCCGAAGACGGTCCGGACCGTGCGCTTGCCGAGTACGAACTCATGCGCGCCCACGTCGGGGCCGGCTGTCTCGGGATCGTCTGCGAGAGCGAAGCGGGCCCGGCGCCCTTCCTCTTCGTGCGCCGCCGTCTGGAGATGGCGCCGTTCGGCGTCGTGCAGCTGGTCTATTGCCGCGACACCGATGACTTGGTGCGCTGCGCCGGCGCGCTTGGGCGCCAGTTGCTGTTGGTTGGGGCGATCTGCGTGATCTGCGACTCCACCGCCCCGATCGCCGGGCTGGCCGGACGCTTCTTCGCCGACAAGACGCCGCGCTACTTCCGCGGCCCAAACCCTCCGCGCCTGAACGATCTGTCCTTCACAGAACTCGTCCTGTTCGGCCCGTGATCGAGGCA
>Ga0070735_10005089_pt1 | contig 10960 bp, 9 predicted proteins | sample Coa_R1_FD_66443 | JGI IMG/M metagenome (GOLD analysis project Ga0070735, IMG submission 66443) | Surface soil microbial communities from Centralia Pennsylvania, which are recovering from an underground coalmine fire - Coalmine... | ecosystem: Environmental > Terrestrial > Soil > Unclassified ... | reverse complement strand
GCACGCTTGTCGCTGAATGTTTTCGGGGAAGCCGGATGCGGGAAATCTGCCAGTCCGGTTTGAGGAGGGGAGAGGCGGCAGCATCGGGCTGCCCCTCTCCTACTCGCCCGGTCACTTCTGTCGCGATTGCGGCCCCTGCCGGCTTGCCCGGCAGGACCGAAAGATTGAACGGCTAGAAAGAAAATGGAAAACGGATCAGACCCCTGCCGGCTTGGTTCCGGCAGGTGAATCAGATTGCCCGGCTATAGCTGCTGAATCTCGTTCACCGGCCGGGCGAGCCGGCCGGGGTCCCGAAAGTATTCTGTGTGCCGACGTCTAGCCGTTCAATCTCCTTCACCTGCCGCACGAGGCGGCAAGGGTCGTTTGCCGCAAGGCGATGTTTAGATACCAATGGTCCGATCTGCGGCGGCAAGTCGAGATCGTGCTTGAACACGCTGAGCAGTTTGATCGAAGCGTGAGCTGGCCCGGCGAGTTGTGCGAATTGGTAATCTGACCTCGAAATCGCCAGTCGCCACCTCGGATTTCTGCTTGCTCCGTGTGAAACGGCGCTGTCTTCGATCGTGCCAGCGGGCTTACGGCAAATCCTTGATGCAACGGAAGCCGAGGTGGTTGCTCCCCGTCGAGACTTCTCCCTTGCCGCGCGTGCCGACCATGTAGCGCGTGCAGTACTGCTCGGTGCACAAAAACGATCCGCCGCGATGGACGCGTTTCTTTTCGAACGGTTCGCTGGGGTCGAATGACTTTGCCGGCCCGCGCGGATTGCGGGCCGGCTTGTCGAGCGCCGCCAGCGTTTTATAGTAATCGGGCCGATACCAGTCGCTGCACCATTCCCACACATTGCCGGCCATGTCGAATAAGCCGAAGCGATTGGGCGGGAATCGGCCGACGGGGCCGGCGCCGGCGAACCCATCGGCGGCCTTGTCGTCCAGCGGGAACTTTCCCTGATAGATGTTGGCCATCCATTGGCCCTCCGGTTTCAGCTCATCGCCCCAGGTATAGAGCGCACCGGCCAGGCCGCCGCGCGCGGCGAATTCCCATTCAGCCTCGGTGGGCAATCGCTTGCCGGCCCATTTCGCATAGGCCAAGGCGTCGGGATACGCCACGTGCACGACCGGGTAGTTTTCGCGGCCGTCCAGGTCGCTCTCGGGGCCGAGTGGATGCCGCCAGTTGGCCCCCTTGACATAGGCCCACCACGCGTAGTGGTCTTTTAGCGGAACGGGATGATCCGGCGGCGTGAACACGACCGACCCGGCCACCAGGTTCTCAGGCGGCGCTCCGGGAAAATCCTCGGCGCGCGGCGTGCGCTCGGCAATCGTGACATAGCCGGTGGCGTCGGCGAACTTTTGATACTCCGCGTTGGTGACTTCGGTCTTGTCGATCCAGAAGCCATCGACATAAACGCGGTGGATCGGGCGGGCATCGGGCATCGCGTCCGGCCCGCCGCACAAGGCCTGACGCGGGTCCTGGCTCCCCATCGAGAATTCTCCGCCGGAAATCCAGGCCATCCCTTCGGGCGCATCGCCCGGCGGCGGCGCTTTGTTGGGAATTGTCGGAGCGAACGTATTGTCATCCGCAAGCGGCGACTTTTTGCGCGAAACCGATTCGGTTGCAGCCGACTCGACAGCTTCGCGAGGACCGGCTTCTCGATGCAGAGTGGTCTCAGAAGCCGATTGCGTGGTCCAGGCGACGAAGGCCACGATCGCGGCAGCGGCGAGAGTCGCAGCCGCTACAAGCGCCGTCTTCGACGATATCCGAATCGTGTCCGGCTCAAAACCCGGTCTGGCGCTCCCGTTTGGTGGCATAAATCGCGCTGCCAATCTTGATTTCGTTGCCGCTCAAATGACAGTCGGCTGCCGTTCGCCGATCGTCGAATCGCTGCCGGCTCCATCGGGAGAGCCGTCAACCGCGCCCCGCGGCCCATCGCAGGCGCCATTTGCATTACATCGCCGCAAAACGGCGAAGTCAATCGCTGATCCGGCCCACGATCCGCGCGACATCACCGTCGACGGGGCTCCCGAACACCTCTTGGACAGGTCCGTGCTGGCGCACGCGGCCGTCGGACAAAACGACGACCTCGTCGGCAAAGGCGACGACTTCGGTCGGGTCGTGGGTGACGATCAGCGTGGGAATCGCCCAACCGGCCAGAAGCTGCCGCAGGTCGCGGCGCAGCTCGGCGCGGGTCGGGGCATCGAGCGCCGAAAGAGGCTCGTCCAATAACAATAGCCGCGGGCGCGAGGCGACCGTTCGCGCCAGGGCCACGCGCTGCTGCTGCCCTCCGGAAAGTTCGTGCGGGTAGCGCGCTTCGAGGCCGGAAAGCTTTAGCAGGGTGACGAGCTCGCCCACGCGATGAGCGGCTTCTCGTCTCGCGGCACGCGCCAAGCCGAACCCGATATTGTCAATGACAGTCAAATGCGGAAAAAGCGCGAATTCCTGAAAGAGATACCCGATCCCGCGCTCTTGCGGGCGAAGCGACAGCCGCCGCCCAGCGTCGAACCAAACCTCTTGTCCAAACGCAATTCGCCCCGTTTGCGGGACGTCCAAACCCGCCAGAGAGCGGAGCACGGTCGTCTTCCCGCACCCCGACGGACCGATGAGGGCCGTCACTGAAAAGACATCGAGCGGATGTTGCAGCGCGGCCTCGATCGTCGGCCCGCCGGGGAAGCGACGCTCGAAGGATGCACACAGGAGGCGAGTCATGCGGGTTTTCGCACTAGAAGCTGGACCGCTGAAAGAACCACCAGCGCCGATCCCAAGAGAAACAGCGAGCTGTGCGCCGCCGCGGAGTAATCGAGCGCCTGCACATCGTCGTAGATGGCGACCGAGAGCGTGCGCGTGACCCCGGGAATGTTCCCTCCCACCATCAGCACAACGCCGAATTCTCCCATTGCATGCGCGAACGTGAGCACCAGGCCCGCGAGAACGCCCTTCCAGGCCAGCGGCAATGTGATCCGCCGAAAGGTCGCCAGCCGCGAAACTCCCAGGCACCACGAGGCTTCGACGAGTTTATGATCGACCGACTGCAGCGCCGCCGTGAACGGCCGCACGGCAAACGGCAAGTTGTACAACACCGAGGCCAGCACGATCCCCGGAAATGTAAACGGCAGCCGCGATCCGAACAGCGCTTCGTACCAGCGGCCGATCGGAGTGTGCGGCCCCGTCGCGCACAGGACATAAAACCCGAGGACGGTCGGCGGCAGCACCAGCGGCAGCGCGACGACGGCTTCGACAACGAGCCGCCAGCGCGGGCCCGGGCGGGCCAGCCAAACAGCCAGCGGCAGTCCCAGCGCGAAGAGGAGCGCGGAAGTGCAGCTTGCCACGGAAAGCGTGAGGCGAATCGCCGTCCAGTCCAAATTCTACCCTCCCGCCGGTTCGAATCCGAACCGCCTGAGGATCGAAGCGCCGCCGCCGCTTAAGAGATAATCGCGAAAAGCGCGCGCCAAGTTTGCATCCAGCGCCCAGGAGAGGACGACTCCACCCTGCACGATGGGTGGATGTGCATTTTCCGGGATGGGCCAATAGCGACCCTTGTCGCGCATCGCGGGAGAGACTGCCAGCGAGAGAGCGATGATTCCCAAGTCGGCCGCCCCGGATTCCACCATTTGGGCCGCCTGGGCGACGTTCTCGCCGTAGACGAGCTTTGACTCGACGGCTTCATAGACTCCGAGGCTCTTGAGGGCGGCGACAGCGGCGCGGCCATAGGGGGCAGTATTCGGATTGGCGATGGCGATTTTTTTTACCGCTTCGTCGATCACGACCGGTAAACCACCCTGCTCGACATCGAGCGACGACGCATTCGGCGCCCAGAGCACGATGTGGCCCGTCGCGTAGGGGAATTCGCCGTCTACAGAACCATGTCGCTGTTCGACGAGTCGTTTGGGGTAGTCGATGTCGGCCGAAAGAAAGAGATCGAAAGGCGCCTGGTTCGCAAGCTGCGAGAAGAAGTTGCCCGAGGAACCGTAGGTCGCCTCGATCGTTGCGCCCGGATGCATCCGCTCAAAGGCCGCGATGAGCTCCGGAAGGGCGAACCTCAAATCGGCGGCCGCGGCGATGCGCAATCGGTTTGCGCGCGGGAGCGCCTCGATCGTTTCTGATTGAGCGTGGCCTTGGCTTTCATCGCCAGTATCTCGGCGCGGCGGCCCGCTCTTTTGAGCCGCCGGATTATTGCCGCACCCAGCCGGCACGAGCACCAACAGGAGCGCGATTAGACGATGGGCCTGCTTCACGTGACGGTCTCCAATTCACCGGCCTCGCGCGTGTCGTAACCGGGAAGTTCGCCAAGCAGCCGTCGGTACGGCTCGGATCGGACCACATTGATGAGCGCCTTGATCCGCGCATCGTCTACTGCCTCGGAAGCAAAACACAAATCGTAGGTCTCGTCGCGCACGCTCAAAAACTCGAGTCCCGCCTCGTCGCTGACGAGTCGCACGCAAACGCCGACGTCGGCCCATCCGCAACGGATCGCCTCGGCGACGCCGCGATGGTCGCGGGCTTCGCGGCGGGGTTTCTCACGATCTTCGAGCAATTCATCGAGGCAGGCCCGGGCGCCCGATCCGGCCTCGCGTCCCACCCAGCGCAGTCTTTTTCGAAGCGCTCCGCGAACGGACTGAACACCCAGTCCCGGCGCGACGGCCAGCCCCTCTTGCCAACGCGCGACGCGCAACAAGCTGAACCCGGCGCCAAGCTGTCTTCGAACCACGCCGGCGTTTCCACGTTTGGGGCCCGCTTTCGCCAGGTGCACGCCGGCGACATGCACCAATTGCCGGCCCAACAGGCGCAGGGCCTCGCCGCTGGAGCGCGGCACAACGAGCAGCCGAAATGGCGTCTCGCGTGCGAGCTCGGCAGCCAAGAGCGCCGCCGCCGGGTCGCACGACGCCAAGACCAACGTGTTTTCGGGAAGATTCTGGCTCCGCGGCTCGATCATGCCGCAGGAGTATATGCCGTCGTGCCCGACGACTCCCAATCCGCTCGTTTCGGCAGGATAGAGCAGCGTTCGCCCACCGATTTCCGCATGCCAGAATCGGCAGGGCTCGGCGGCGGCCGGCCAGGCCCACTGGGGAGCGTGGCGCGCCGCTGCATGGAGTGCAAAAACAGCGTCGACGCGGCAACCGAACGCCTCGGCCAACGACAGCGCAGCCGCCACCGACGGGACGAGCCGCTCGACTTCAATCGCGCTCACAGCCGCGCGGGAGATTCCCGCGCGCCTCGCAAGCTCGGCCTGCGACCAGCCCCGCCCCAGGCGCAGGGCCTTCACGTGATTTTGCAATTCCGGCGGCTTGGACATGATCGTGTCATTTTATTGCAATGATTGTATCGTCGTCAACCAAACGCTAAAAGACCTTTGTTCGATCGCGGCGTTCAGTTCAACTTCACGAGGGTCTCATGCATAAGACGCATCGGCGGCGCGGTTTCACTTTAATCGAGCTGCTCGTCGTCATTGCGATCATTGCCGTTGTGACGGCGCTCTTATTGCCTGCCGTGCAGCAGGCTCGCGAGGCCGCGCGGCGCACACAATGCCGAAACAATCTCAAGCAAATCGGGCTGGCTCTGCACAATTATCACGAGTCGGCGACCGTGTTTCCTCCCGGGCGCCTCGTGAACATGGTCAATGGCCAAGGGCACTGCTTCTCGGCATATGCGCATCTGCTCCCTCATCTCGACCAGGGGCCGCTCTACGAGCAAGTCAACTTCTCGGCCAACCCCGATGTCGTGCCCGGCGCGAACGATGTGCCCACCGGCATGGTGCTGCCGCTCTTGCAGTGCCCGAGCGATTTCAATGTCATTCTGCAAGTGGGGTTCGGCGTCCACAATTACCCTTTGAATACCGGGACAACGTTTCCGGTTTCGCAGCGAAATCCGTCCGGAGTGCGCGTGACCGGCATCTTTTTCGAGAATTCCAGCGTGCGCATCGGCGATATTCGAGACGGCTCATCGCAAACCGTGTGCGTCAGCGAAACGGTCAAATCCGACCCCACCGGCCCCACCGTCTGGGACGGAGTGAGCCAGACAAACGGATTTGTGCTCAATCGCGGCAACGACAACCTGCTCAATGGTCCCGAGCTCACCAACTACGCCTTGCAGTGCTCGGGCGCAGGGTTGGTCTTGCAAGAGACGCGCGGCAGCAAGTGGCTGTACGGTGCGCCCGGGCATTCGATGTATAACCACATCCGCCCGCCCAATGACACTTCGGGCCCCGATTGCCGCGGCGGCGAGCCGCACAGCACCAAGACCGTCGCCCTGTGGAGCGTGCTGTCGCATAATGTGACGGCGCACAGCCGCCACGCGGGGGGCGTGCATGCGCTTTTCTGCGACGGCCATATCCGTTTCCTGTCGAACAGCATCAATCTGGCGATCTGGCAAGCCCTGGGGAGCCGCAACGGATCTGAGGTCGTGTCGGATTATTAGGTGTTGCCAGCGTCTTCCGTAACTGAATTCGCCAGAATTCATTCCGTCGATCGTCCTCTGCGCCGCGAAGTTCCGCCATCCGCGTTGACCTGCTACGATTTCTATCGCAGGTTGCTTTCAACGATTTCTGCTGACTCACGCAATCCTCGATGCTTCGAATTTATCCCCCAAGGCCCCATTAACATCGAGATCGCAATGTTGCGCGCGCCGTGTTGGCCATCACCGGTATTCACTCTCGTCGTTCTATCGGGCCTGGTCATCGGGTTCTGGAGCGTCCCCGCACCTCGCGAGTCGGCCGCCGCCGGCGACGCAGAATCGCCCCGCAACGATCGTTTCACGCCGGCAATGCTCGCCGACCGGATCGAGCACGCGATGCAGAAGTATTCATCGCTCGAATACACCGTCGAATTCAGCGTGCGGGAGAATACGGGCGCCCAATGGGGCGCCAAACCAAGCGAGCCGATCTGGCATACGTTTCACGGACGCTACACCTATCGTGGCGAGGGACCCCGCTGGTTCCTCGATGAGGACTCGTACACTTGGAGCGTCGGTGATCGGCATCTGACGCCGCAACATTTGACGTCGGGCTTCGACGGCAAGCGGCATTTCCATTTCAATTCGCTCTTATCAAAGCTCGTCTGGGGTGACAACGACTTCGGCCAGCAGCGCGCGCAGCCTCGGAATATTTTCTGGAAGGCTGGCGTCACTTCCGAATCGTTGCTGGCGGCGCTGCGAAAACCGGAGGCCAAGGTCGTTCGCCGCGAGCTGATCGACAAACACCCCTGCGTCGTCGTCGAGGTGCTTTGGATCGACGATTGGGACAAATCCCGCACTCCGCGCAGGCTTGAGACGACGATTTCGCCTGAACAATCGTTTTTGCCCCTGAAGGCGGTTTGGGAACGCGGCGGCGCGCTCGAAGCCCGCGCCGAACTGCGCGGCCTGAATCAGACGAGCGATGGCTTATGGTATCCACTGATGATCCGCACCAGCCGGCCGGAAAAGTCGCCCTTTGGGCCCCTGCGCATCGACCGAATTACGTCGCTGAAAGTTCGTTCGGCCGTTTCCGGCAACGCATTTCGCTGTGACGAGTTTCAATTTGAGCCTCCGATCGGCGCCGACGTCGTCGATCGCCGCGCGGGCACAGCCTGGCACAACGATCCCTGGTGGTCGGAGCTTGCGCCCTGGATCAGCGAGAAATTCAAATGGCCCCAGCCCGATTGGTTCGAGCTCGTCAACCTGCGAAATCAGGGGACATTTTGCGATCCGAAAATCGCCGGGCAAGCCGCGCCGGCAATCGAAGCGGCCCAGTGGCTCAATGGCGATCCAGGAGGCTGGAAACGCGAGGGTCGTTTCATCACGGTGCTCTACTTTTTCGGCGGCGACCTCATCGATCCGCATCCGAAGTTGTGCGCCGCGTTGCAGGCCTGGCATGCCGCGCGGCGCGACGACGGCATCGAGCTCATCGGCATCGCGACCAGCCTTACGCTCGATGCGACCAAGCGAAACGTGGAAGAGCTGGGCATCACGTTTCCCGTCGCCATGGATCGGCCATCCGATCGTCGCGGCTCGTTCGGCAAGACATTCGACGCCTTCCAGATGCGATCCTATTCGGGAGTCCTCGTGGTCGATCCGGCGGGCATCGTGCGGTTGATCGAGGCAGGAGGCGGCCAAACCGATCGGCCGACGGAGGCGCTGGACGATCTCGTATCGGCCCTGTTTGAGGCGGCCGGAAAAAATCCGAAATTCGCCGCCGCCCCGCAGCCCCCAATGCGCGCAGACCTGGCGTCGCGCCGACTCAGCGACCCCGAGTTGCAAGCGATCGAGGCCGAATGGAAGCGGCGCGCGGGTTTAACGGCCGGCCAGGCTCGCATGCGAGGAACCATCACATTCGCCATCGCCGACGACGACGTGGACCAACCAAGCGATGAAACGGCGATGGTGAAAGCAGTTCCGCAATTGTGGCTATTGACCACGAATACGCCGGGAGGGTACTTTTATGCGACCGATCGCGGTCGGATCGCCGAAATCCGCTGCGACGATGACGGGCGATTTGAGCTCGGAAACTTGAGAAAAGGAACTTACTCGCTCGTTTTCACCCGACCCGGATTCGCGAGCGCCGAGCGCAAGGTGTGGCTCTCCGCCGATGATTCTGAAATCACGGCCGATCTGGCTTTGAACTTCGGCGATGCGATCGCCGGGCAGGTCGTCGACAGCGATGGCCTCGAAGTGAGGGGCGCATCAGTGCGCGCCACTCGGCGGCATCTTGATCCCAAGCATCCCAACTACTGGACCACGGCCCATCTGCCTGATGGGCCGATAGCCGTCCATAGCGATGGACGGTTCGAGTTTGAGGGCCTGTACGAGGGGACATACACATTCGAAGTCTCTGCCGCCGGCTATGAGCCGCTGACCCTCGAAATGATCAAACCAGGCTCGCGCGACCTCAAGGTCGTCCTTAAAAAGGCCGCTCGAAATAAGTGACGAGCGTAGCGGAATTCGCCGGAATCCAAGTGTACTCCTCGATTGCATTCGCCGGACACGAAGTCGCCGGAACAGCCCCAAGGGGCGCGATTCGATAGCCCATCGGCGCGTCAGCTCTGGGTCAGGCCTTGGTGTGACACATTCGCGAGTCGAGCGACGAGGGCCTTGACGCCGACGACAGCAGCTACTTGGGTTTGCCGCCTTTCGGTTTGGCGCCCGTGGCCTTGTCGTCTTTCGCGTCGGCGTCTTTCTTCGGCTTCCCGTCCTTTGAAAGCGCCTGGCGCGAGACGAACTTCAGCGACGCCGAGTTCATGCAATACCTGAGGCCCGTCGGCTGCGGGCCATCGTCGAACACATGGCCCAAATGGGCATCGCAACGGCTACATTGGACCTCCAGACGGACGAGTCCTTCGCTGGTGTCTTTGAGGGTCTGAATCGCCTTCTCGTCAATCGCCTCGTAAAAGCTGGGCCAACCGGTCCCCGATTCGAATTTGGTTTTCGAGTCGAAGAGAAGCTGGCCGCAGCAGACGCACTTGTAGATGCCGTCTTTTTTCGATCTGGCGTAAATTCCCGTGCCGGCCGGCTCGGTCTCTTTTTTTCGCGTGACTCGAAACTGATTGGGCGTGAGGATCTTGCGCCATTCGGCGTCGGTCTTGATGACCTTCTTATGTTCATCGGCCGCGTCGTCGTTTGCCGTTTCGTCATCCTTGTCTGTTTCTGCCGATTTGGATTCGGCCTCGCTTCTCTTTTTTTTGCCGGTCGACTTGGGCGGAGCGGCGGCTGCCAGGCTCCATGCTAAAAGGGCGACACACGGAAGAGCCACAAACACGAGTCGGCGTTGCAACATGCTCTGCTCCTCAAACGACGCGAATATATTGGGTACAAACTAATTATCGCCGTTTTAGAGTTTCGCGTCAAACGTCGGTTTCGCGGATACGCGCTGACCGCTGCGTTCAATTGGAATGTCGTTCCATCTCGTGCAGTTGCAGAAGCGTTTTCAATTGTTCGCGCAGACGCGGCGGCAGACTATCCGAATTGCCGCGTTCGACTCAAGAGCGCCAGGCCCGCGTGCCGCACTCTTTCGGCTTGTCGAGGCCGCTCGGTCAAGAGCTCACCCTTGCGCCGGCGTTCCTTGGCCGCTTTCATTCGGACACGACAAGCTGCGCGTGATCCGTTCCAAAGCGGTCTCTACGTCTTCTCGCCCTGCGTTGGTCCACTGGAAGAGCACCATGATCGTGTACGTGCTCGTGCGAAAGGCGCGGACGCACGCGCTGTTTAATAGCTCCAAGCTCACGAAGTCGATATCGCGGCCCACGGTGGGACGGCGGCAAAGGCGCGCCTTCGAAGGGTAGTCGTCGATTTCGACGTATTCTTCGCGAAACGTATTGACCACGGTCGCGACAATTTCGCCGGGTTCGGTCTGTTCGGGGAACAGGCTCACGGTCCAAAAAGCTCCCTGCGGACTGGATACCGTGATCGAGAAATGCTCGACTTCCTGTTGTTCGCTCAACTCCCATCCGCATGGGTAGCGGAAGCGGATTCCATGAGAGTCGTAGACGGTTTCCATCGAAAAGCGTTCTCTACAGTGAGTGAAATTGTTCGCGTTCCCCGTTATTCTTAGCGGAAACCGCGAGAAATCGGAATCCTCGTCTTCCGGGATTTCGAACGATTGCACAGACGTGAGGTATGCTATACTTGGTGGATCGCGATTCCGGCCATTCGCCTTTCTTGGCATGACTGGCCGTCATATTGGCAATACGAGGTCCTTGGGCGTCGAACGATGGCGAGCGTGATCAACCAGTCAACGCTGCCTCTTTCTTCGGGTGAATTCGAATTCACCGATACCGACCGCTACGACGATATCGAGCGCAAGCAAGAGCGAATCGCCGATTTTCTCACGCGCAAGCGGCTCGACGCCCTGTTGATCAGGCAACCCTGCAACTTTGCATGGTTTACATCCGGCGCCGAATGCCCTCATCACGGCGGGACCGAGCCGGCCGCCGCGCTGTTCATCACGCCCGATGCACGCGTCGTCGTCGGCAATAACGTCGATGCCAGCCAATTGTTCGACAAGCAG
>Ga0070735_10005088_pt1 | contig 10961 bp, 8 predicted proteins | sample Coa_R1_FD_66443 | JGI IMG/M metagenome (GOLD analysis project Ga0070735, IMG submission 66443) | Surface soil microbial communities from Centralia Pennsylvania, which are recovering from an underground coalmine fire - Coalmine... | ecosystem: Environmental > Terrestrial > Soil > Unclassified ... | reverse complement strand
GACGGCTCTACGTCGTGGTGGTGCGCCTCCGCGGCGTGTACCACGGGCTCGGGCTCTTTGTAGCGGCGCAGTAGATCGCCGGTGAGCAGGGCGTGCGGCCGGCCCTCCAGCTCGAAGTCGATCGCCTTGCCCAGATCGTGCAGCAGGCCGGCTCTGCGTGCCACGGCGACGTCCGCCCCCAGCTCCGCGGCAATCATCGCCGCGAGGTGCGACACCTCGATCGAGTGGTTCAGCACGTTCTGGCCGTACGACGTGCGGTACTTCATCTTGCCGAGCAGATAGACGATTTCAGGCGCGAGACCGGTCAACCCGGTCTCCAGCACGGCGCGCTCCCCGGCCTCTCGGATGCGGCCATCCACCTCGGCCTGCGCCTTGGCGATGATCTCCTCAATGCGGCCGGGGTGGATCCGCCCGTCGATAATCAAGTTAGTGAGCGCAATCCGAGCGATTTCGCGGCGCACGGGGTCGAACCCGGACAGGACGACCGCTTCCGGTGTGTCGTCGATGATCAGATCGACGCCGGTCATCGTCTCGAAGGCGCGGATGTTGCGCCCCTCGCGGCCGATGATGCGGCCCTTCATCTCGTCGTTCGGCAGCGGGACGACCGAGACGGTCGTCTCGGAAGTCTGGTCCACCGAGCAGCGCTGTATCACGTCGCTTACAATGCGCCGCGCTCGCCGCTCGCCGTCTCTGCGCGCGGCGTCCTCGATTTCGCGCATAAGTTTGGCCGCGTCGTGCCGGCTCTCGTCCTCGACCGTCTTCAAGAATAGCGCTCTCGCCTCTTCGCGCGAGAGCCCGGCAAGCCTCTGCAGTACGTCTCGTTGCTGCTGAAGCAGGGCATCCGCCTCCTGCCTCGCCGCGGCTACCGCTGCGTCCCGTTCGTGGAGTTGGCTCTCGCGGCTCTCCAACAGGTCGACGCGCCGTTCCAGCGTCTCTTCCTTTTGTGCCAGTCTTCGCTCTAACCTCTGAATCTCGGCTCGTTTCTCCCGGTGTTCGTTCTCAACCTCGGAGCGAAGCTGCAGCTCGGCCTCTTTCGTCTCTAGCTGCGCCTGCTTCCGCGCGGACTCGATGCTCTGCTGGGCCGCCTCCTTCATGCGGTCGGCCTCTACCAATCGTTCGCGAACCAGTTCTTCAACCCGGGCTTTTTCCCGCGCTTCGAGCGGGCGAATCAAGACAAAGTGTTCGAATGCAAAGCCGCCGAACACCACGACCAGCGCGGCAACTGCATAGATGGCGACGACTAACGGTGACAAATCCCTCACCTCCAGATAGAAGTAATGGCGAATAACGCGCCTCTATCCGAGGTTGAGCGAGGACACGGCACGACGGCGGTACGGGGCAACGGTCACACCGGTTCGCTCGCGGGGGCGAGGAGAAAGGGCTTGATCGGACCGCAGCTCCCGCTGGACGACCTTAGGCCGCCGGCCGGGGACTGACATGTTGGGTGCGCCGCCGCTGCAAAAGCCGCCGCCGCAGACAACTGGATACTCAACCACTATTCTCCACCAGCGCGGCCAATACCTTCTTTATTGTGTCCCACCCGAATCCTCGCCGGGTCAGGAACGCGGCGATCCTCGCTTTCTCCTTTTGCAGGCCGGCCGCATCGAGCGAAGCGGGGTCGATTCGCGCCCATCGCGGTCCGGCGGCTTCCATCGCGCGCCGCGCCTCATCGTCCGCGCCGATCGCACCCAGCGCCTCGTCCGCGGCGTCCCGGTCGACCCCCTTCCGGTTGAGCTCGGCTGCCAGCCGCGTGCGGCCGTACCGCTTGCGGTCCGCGCGATCCTGCACCCAGTGGCGCGCGAACTCCGCGTCATCGAGATACCCCGCCGTTCGCAGCTCCTCGACCACCTGCGATATCATCTCATCCGCGAACTCGTTGCGCGCGAGCCGCGACCGAATCTCCGCCGCGGACCGAGCCGAATAGCCCAAATAGCGAAAAGCGACCGCGCGGGCCGCTTCGATGTCTGACTGCTTCATATGCTCATCCTACGCCGACCGCAGCACGATGCAGGTCACCTCGGGCGGGCAGGCAAACCGCATCCAGCCCACCGTACACAGCCCGCGCGTTATGTAAACGCGATGGCTCCAGCCCTGAACCAGCCCCTGCGAGAACTTGCTGCCGTACCTGCTCGGCAGCCGAAGCGCCGGCCCGAACGGCAGGCGCAACTGACCGCCGTGCATATGGCCCGATAACTGCAAGTCTACCCGCACCCGCCGCGAGGTCTCCTCCGCAACGTCGGGATTGTGTGACAGCATGATCCTCGGCACGTCCGGTGGAACGCCTTCGAACGCCACGTGCGGATTGACGACGCCCTCCCACAGGTCGCCCACACCGCCGATCGCCAGCGCGCCGCCGCCCCTATCCAGCATGAAGTGAGTGTTCTCCACGAGGCAAATGGGGGTGGACTCCATCACTTCGCGGCGAACGGACTCTATCGGCAGGCCGTAATCGTGGTTCCCGAACACGCCGATAACGCCGTCCCGCGCCGCCGACTCGTCGTAGAGGCCGGCGACGCTGGGCAGACGCCTCATGCCGCGGATGTCGAACAGGTCGCCGCAGAACGCCATCAAATCCGGCTGCACGCTCTTCGCGACGCGGATCGAGTGGCGAAGAAGCTCCGGACTGATCCAGCGAGGATAGTGCATGTCGGAGAGCAGCGCGATGCGATAGCCATCGAAGGCCGGATGCAGTCCCGCGATCGGCACTTCGCGCCGGACGAGCTGCAGCATCCGCGGTTCGATACCGAAGGCGTCGATAGCCGCGGCTGAGGCGAGCCCCGCGGCCACTCGCTTGAGCAGGGCGCGGCGGCCGATCTGCCGCGGCGCGTCCGCTGGAGAGTGCACCTGCGCCCCACCGTTCACGCGTCGCTTCAGATTCACCATCGATGCGCTGCGCAGCCGCTCATTGCGCTACGGTCCCTCGCATCTGGTAGGCCGCGTGCGCGTCGATCTGCTTGATCAGGCGGCCGGCGTCGTCCGCGGTGATCGTGCCCGACTGAACCAGCTCCAGGATCTGCCGCCGAGCCGCCGTGGCCTGCCGCTCGGCGGGCGGAATGGCCGGCTGCGGCGGACCTGCCGGACCCTTCGAGCCAGCAATCCGGTCTCTGACACCGTCACGTACCTGCCGGCTCTTCTTACGAACTATCGCCTTCATACCGTCCCACGTGTCGCGCGCGGCCGACCGCGCCGACTCTCGGACGCTCGCCTTGGTGATCTCCCATAGCATCGGGACGAGCGACGGCGGAACCTTGACAGTGTAGTGCGAGCCGTCCGGGCGCTCCATCTCCACCTCCATAGTCGAGCTGGAGGCCTTCTCGCCCTCTTTCTTCTTCTTGCTGGCGGCCGGCTGGTCGGCCAGCGCGGCGAGCAGGTGCGCCGCCTCGTGCGGTCGGAGCGTGCCTTCCGCGACCATGCGCAGAATGCGGTCTCTCTCAGTCTCATTCATGGCTGTGGCCTCACGCCCGCTGGATGCGCACGTCGCCCGAAATGGTCTGCACATTGATCGTACCCGCTCCGGTGCCGATCTGTCCCGTCCAGAGCGTTTCGCATGAGGTAACGTCGCTCGCCTCGTGCTCGCAATGGAGCTCGCCGGACGTCGATGCGAGAGATACGCGCGCGTTCGTGCCTTCGGGGAGCTTCAGGGTCACGTCGCCCGATACCGTATTGAGCTGCATCGCGCCGTGGAACGCCTCCTTCATGCCGACCTTGACGTCGCCGCTGACCGTCTGCGCCTGCAGCCGCGTTGCCACGAGCTGCTCCGCCTCCACGTCGCCGGATACAGCCTTCAGGCCGATGTTGCCGCTCGCCTCCGTCACGTTCACCGCGCCGCTGATCGATTCGACAGTGATGTCCAGCGGGTTCTCGAGACCGAGGCGCGATGCGCGCACGTCGCCGGACACGGACTTGCACTCCACGCGCCCGCCCTCGATGTCCTCGGCTGTCACGTCGCCGCTGGCGCTGTTGGCGGAGAGGCCGCGAAGCACGCCGCGGACCTCGATATCGCCGCTCTGCGACGCGATCGTCGCCGCGCCCGCTACTGTGCTGACCGAGATCTTGCCGGACGCCGATTCGCAGCGCGCGTCCGCGCCCAGCTCCTGAAGGATCACCTCGCCGGCCGTCGAGACGGCTTCCGCGCGGCCCTCGACGCCGCGGATTTCGCAGCGGCCAAAGCGCGTGCTGACGCGCGCCTGGACGGATGCGGGCACTCGTAGTTCGAGGTCCACGGTGCCGGCGCGATACAGGTCCGGTGCGCTCACCTTGATGTCGAGCCTGCTGTCGGTTCCGTGGACCGCGATCTCGACCTGATCCACGTTCTCTTTGAGAAGCTCGGCATTCTGTCCCCAGACGTGCTTCTTGGCGGTAATGACCGCCGTATCCGAGTCACCGGCTGTGACTATCACGTCGCCAAGGGGGTTCTCCACCATCACGAGCGCGCCGCCGTCCAGATGCGTCTCCTGGACGTGCTCGTCGATCTGCTCGATGCTATCGGCGGGCCGCGTCGGCCGCACATCCTCGCCGTCCGTCCAGGTCCGCACGCGCGCCGTTACCGAAGCGCTCCAGCTTGCGCCGGACCGGCTCGCGGTGCGTATCTGCGTCTGCACGCGCCGCAGGATCTTCTCGGGCTGCACCTTGGCCACCGCGCGAGAAATCCGCTCGCCCAGGTCGTCCAGGTCGATTCCCTTCACCTTGCTCGTGTCGAAGCCGAAGAAGAAGCCGTTCTTGTCCGCCTCGTCCTGCTCCGGCTCCTTCTTTTGCTCCGGCGCGGCCTTTTCGCCCCGCAGCGCGGCGATCAGCGTCTCCGCCTCCTGTGCCGAAATCTTACCGTCCTGCAGCATCTGCAGCACCCGCATTACGTTCTCGTCCATTGTGTCCTTCCTCCGAAAACCGTGCCTGTTACGTCAGCTCGCGGAGGACGCGCGCCGCATCGTCCGCGGAAATCTCGCCGCGGGCCAGGGCATTGAGCGCGTCGCGGCGGCGCCCGGCCATCTCCTCCGGCGCAGTCTCCGGCTCCGGCTCGGCCGCCGGCGCCTCGCCCTGGGGTCCGGAGTATCCTAGCGCGGCGAGAGCGCCTGTCAGGCGGTTGCGCACGGTCGGGTACGAAACTCCCAGCTCCTTTTCGACGCGAGTCATGTTGCCCTCGCACTTCAGGAACGTCTCGATAAACGCGAGATGCTCCGCCGGCAGGCGGCAGAAGCGGCACGTGTCGAAGGAGCTCTGTACGCGTGCGCTGCATCGATCGCACGTAAGCTCGGTGATCTTGAACTCGCCCGCGCATACCGGGCAGCGGGTCAACGTCTTGGCCATTTTCGTTTCGTCTCCCAATTCTGGTCTACGCATTAAGAAACCTGACGGTTTCAGCAGATTCCGTTACTATTTCTTAATGCTGCATCAATATTTCTATCTTCGGCCAATCCGCTCCCGTATCTTAGATTCGAATATTCCTAACCCTATGAGGTCGCTGGCGTGAAATTAGGATGGTAGCCTGGTCGCCAATCTCGGACGCCAGATTGCGAGCGCTGAGCGGGGGCTGGGGTGCTGCCGCCACCGTCCGAACGCCGCGGCGGCCCGCTCGAAATTCCACTGTCACTGCGTCTCGCGGTAGAAGCGATACGTCACGCGCTGGGCGAACTGGCCCGGCCCCTGCCGGTCGTGTAGCCACTTGTCATCCGGCACAAGATGCGGACTGACGAGCGCTTCCGCCTCCAGATACCAGGGCTCTTCCGTCGCGACGCAATGCAGGCGCGGGTCTGATGTTTCGCCCCAGGACTCGAGGCGGTGCTCGTACTCATTACGCAAGTATCCCTGCTGCCAGAGCGTGCGGATGCGCACAGCGCGCACCTCGCCAACGAGCCTGTCCTTGGGCCTCACGATGCGGCTTTCGTTCAGTCGGAGGTGAAGCAGCGGTATCTGCGCCGTAAAGCCCTCGGGGCTCCTCGAATAGTCGAATGCCACCTTGCCCAGCGCCCGCGTTACCACGCCGGGCCGGAACTGAACCATCACGCCTGTGTACTCGGGCTCGGTCCGCTTGTTCTCATAGAGCACGCCGACGTTGAATTCGCCTAGCTGCTTGCCGACGTACACGTCGCCGCCGAACTGGCCGGCACGGCCTAGCGGCTCCTGCCGAACGGCGATTGCGCCGAGCCGGCTCTCCACGCGCCACCCGCTTCCAATATCGCGTCGAAAAAACGCATAGGCCTCCATGAATACCGCGGCGGCCGGCGCATTCACGGCTTGGGCGCGCCCGCTCACGTGTACGCCCCAGCCGCTATTGGCCGCCGCCTCTGCGACAAGTACCGCGTCGCGGTAGTCCGTCGGGATGCCGCCGAACAGGTCCTTGTAGCCGGGAACCTGGTCGAATTCGGAGATGGAGTCGGGAAACGGGAAGTGCAGGTACCGGATATGACCGGCGCGGAGGCTCGCTCCCGCGCTCCAGGACGCCGACCGGTATTGGTTGAATGCCTCCACGTAGTACTCGTCGGGATCGACCTGGAACGCCTTGATCTCGCCCTCTCGCCGGCGGACGGAGGCGCGCACGCGCAGGCCAGGCGCCAGGTCCATGGCGCCACCGAGCTGCAGCCTTCCAATATCGAACCTGTCCGGCCAGAATTTGACGCCGAACGACCCGTCCAGCACTCCGCGAAACGGCCCGATAAAGTCCGTGTGCCAGCCGAGCGGCGGCGGCTCGGCGAGGCCCGTGAGGTTGAAGAGCCGCTCCTCCGTCGTAGTCGGCGGAAGCGGCGTCGGTGTCTCGCCGCGCTGGGCCGAAGCCGCCGTCGCCGCGGCCACGAGGAGCAGCGCTCCCAGCGCCGCCACGGAATGCCCATTCGGTCCAGGTTTCAAGGTCTCGCCTCCTGCCCATTGTCCGGCACGTGAGCCGCTGGGCCGTATTGGATTGGACGGCGCTCCGTGAGTCTCCTCTATGGGCTGAGTTGCGCGTGGGGGTCGTTTCGGGCTATAATCTGGCGTTGCGCGTAGCAGCTCCCTGATGCCGCGGGCGCCGATTACAGGCTCCGAACGGGCATGCATTCGCTGCGACCGCGGTCCCGCAAGTTTCCTGCGGGAAAGGCGGCTGCGGCAAACGCGCCGGCCGCCACGCAGGACCATCCAGGAAATCCGATGCCGAATTCCAGCACCAGCGTCCGGTGGGCGCTGGCGATCGTAGTCACCGTCTCGTGCCTCGCCAGCCTATTTGCCGCCTATCGCCGATTCCACGTAGAAGAGTCCAACCGCCGCGTCGAGATCGGCCTGGAGTGGCAAGAGATCGTGGCGCTCTCCCAGAGCTCCCTGCTCCCAATCCCGCTCGTCCTGAAGGAGCTGCAGGCCGAACATGTCACCTCCGTAGTTATCGCCGAGGACACGATCACCACGATGGAGCAGTCCGGCGCGGTCCGCCCCATCCGCACCGCGCTGCCCCCGCCGGCCAATGCGCCGGAGAAGCCGATTGGCATAGCGCTCGTCGATACCGAGGCGGATCTGGCGAGAATCACGAGGGCGCTTGAACAGCGCGGCATGCCGGCGATTCAGTTCAATGACGCGCCGCCGGTGGGAACAACGACGGTGTTCGAGTGGAGCGAGGCGCTCGCGCCGGGCCGCCCTGCGGGAGCAGCGCCGCCCAAGACGGTGAACATCGGCACGAGCGCCGACTACGCGGGCCTTCGAACCATGGGCCTCGGCCTGCCGCCAGACGCCGTCGAGGCGGCCAAGACCGCCGGGCTGCGGATCGCGGGCCGGATCTCCAACTATCCCGGCGTCACGCCCGACTCCGCCGCGAAGTCGCTGAGGTGGCTGGGTGCGCAGGGCGCCTCGACCGTCATCTTCAGCGGCGAAGAGGTGCTCGGCTACCGGGGAGTCGAGCGGGACGTAGCCGATATCCTCAAAGGCACGCCCCCGGCTGCCGTGATGCCCGCCGTGCCCGGTCCACCGCCTTCCGTCCCGACATACGGCGCCGTCGAATTCGGCAAGCAGAAGGGCGACGAGAAGCTCTCTGCGGACTTGAACGGTGAGTTCGTCCGAGTCCATAGCATCCAGGCCGCCGAAATGGGCCAGATGGAGGAGGAAGAGGCGGTCGATCGTTTCGTGCGCGCAGGAAAGGAGCGCAACATCCGCTTCTGCTACGTGCGGCTGTTGACGTTCGCCAGCGGGCTGGGCGCGCACGAGAGCGCCCTGGACAAGAACAAAGCGTTCCTGGCGAAGATCGCAGCCGGCCTCGCGAACGGCAACGTTGCGACGGGCGGCGGGCTCGGGTTCGGCCCCGCGAGACGTTTCGCCGAGACCGGGGTGCCGCGAGCCGTACTCGCCATCGCGGCCATCGGCGCGGCGGCGGGCCTGCTCTGGATGCTGCATGCGCTGGCGACCCTGCCGAAGGAGCGCGCTCTCTTCCTCCTTTTCGGTTTCGCGGTGCTTTTCTCCGCGGCCGCGTTTGCCGGGGAGACGGGGCGCAAGCTGGTCGCGTTTGTCGTCGGCGTCGTCTATCCCGCCGTTGCCTGCCTGCTCACCTACCCCGGTCGGCGGCGCGGCGAAGCAGCCGGCGAACCCGTGGCAGCGGCTGGCAACGCGTCCAACGGCTCCGCGCGGTCTGAGCCGGACGTCGCTCCGTCCGCGCTGAAGCCCTCAGCCTGCCTCGCGAAGGCGGTCCGAACGCTCGGATTCGCGAGCGGCGTTACCGCCCTTGGCATCGTTCAGGTCATCGGCCTGCTGGCGTCGCGGTCGTTCATGCTCCACGCGAACCAGTATCTCGGCATTAAGGCGCAGCATGCCATACCGGTATTGCTCATCGCCCTCATCGCGATCGCGGGAGGAGCTATTGGCGGCGAGCAGTGGAGCGCGCTCATCGCTCGCTGCGGTGCGCGGCTGCGCGAAGCCATGGCCGAGCCGGCACGCTTCGGGACGCTCGCGCTCGGAATCGTCGCCATCGCCGCTCTCGCTCTCGTCGTGGCGCGAACAGGAAACGATGCGGGCGTCGGCGTCTCGGGAACGGAGCTGCAGATACGCGGCTACCTCGACCATATCCTGCCGGTCCGGCCGCGAACCAAGGAGTTCCTCGTAGGGCATCCGGCCTTCGTACTGGCGATCGCCTGGTGGCTGCGCGGCCGGCGGCGGCTCGCCATCCCGGCGTTTGTCGTGGGCAGCCTGGGCCAGGCCTCGCTGCTCAACACCTTCTGCCACATCCACACGCCGCTCGTCGTCTCGATCTGGCGCGGCGCGCTCGGTCTCATCATCGGCGCGCTGATCGGCGCGGCAATCTTTTTGGCGCTAGAGATACTGTTCAATCTCGTGCGCCCCACGACGGACGCCGGACCGGACAGCCTATCGATCGGCGAGCCCGCACGGCCGGTCGGGTCCGGCCCCATCGAGCGCCCAGGCGCGGTAAAGTCCAGGAGCGGCACATGAACCCATCCGGCAGCGGTTTGTCGAACACGCGTGCGGAAGTCGTCCACAACGTGCTCTCCCTCCGCGCCGAGGCTGACGGCCGGAGTGAGCAGGTTTCGCAGGCGATCATGGGCGACCCGCTCGAGCTGCTCGAGGAGCGCGGCGAGTGGTCGCGCGTTCGATGCGTCGACGGGTATGAGGCCTGGGCGCTGACGTGCCACGTGCGGCGCGGCACCGGCACGTCTGGCGAGAGCGATCGTGCCGACGGGCTGAGCCTTGTCCGCGTCGGCGCGCCATCGATCCTATTCGTAGACATGCGGCACGAACCGGTCACGCGCCTCGTCTTTGGCACGCCCGTTAAGATCGCCACCAACCGTATCGACGACTTGGGGCTGGTCGAGACCGTGCTGCCCGGCGGCCGGCGCGGCCGAATCCCGCTCCCAGCCGTCACGGACGCCTTCGGAACGGGCTCCGACGCCCTGATTACTGTCGCGCAGATGTTCGTCGGCACGCCCTACCTGTGGGGCGGCACGACTCCCTTCGGATTCGACTGTTCCGGTCTGGTTCAGCGGACCTACAGCGTTTTCGGCGTACAGCTTCCGCGCGATGCCTATCAGCAGGCCGCCTGCCCGCTCGGCGCACGGCTGGCAGAGGGCGAGCCGCTTCGGGCCGGCGACCTGGTCTTCTTCCTTGGCGCGGAAGATCCCCGGGGGCGCGGCATCACGCACGTCGGAATGATGGTCGACGCAAAACGGATGATCCATGCCTCCGGTCGGTCCGGCGTGGTCGTCGAGCCGCTTTCGAGCGAGTCGCTCCGAGCCTCCTATACCTACCGCGGCGCCTGGAGATACGTCGAGCCGCCGACCGACCGGCAGGCGGGCTTTCCCCACTGATCGCAGTGCACGAACTGGGCGCCTTATCGCCGCGTCGGGCGCGAGGGCTGGATCGTCCGCAGGCCCTGTCCGCGCCGCACGCTCCCGCCGCACCGGGTATAATTGACAGACCGTTCCCGGACGCCGGCCCGATACCTGGCGGTCAGCGGGAGCGCAGGGAGTTCATCGGTTTATGATCGGAATCGCCGAACCAGCCGTGCGCGCAATGGAACCTGTAATTCCCTCAGTAGAGATTCTCGGGCTTCCGGTCCATAATGTGGACATGGCGTCCGCGCTCGAAGCCATTGACGGCTTCGTCCGGTCCGGGCTGCCGCACCACGTCGTCACCGCGGATGCCTCCATGTTGGTGATGGCGCAGGAGGACGAGGAGCTGCGCGGGATCATCGCTGGCGCGGCGCTAGTAACACCGGACAGTACCGGTGTGCTCTGGGCGGCCGGCAAGCGGCGTACTCCGCTGCGCGAGCGTGTATCCGGTGTGGAGATCGCCGAGCGACTGTGCGCGCTTTCGGCGGAGCAGGGCTATCGAATCTACTTTCTCGGGGCAGGTCCGGGAGTTGCGGACGCAGCAGCGAGCAAGATGCGGGACGCATATCCCGGCGCCTGTATCGTAGGGACCAGAGACGGTTTCTTTAGCGAGACCGAGTCGGCGTCCGTGGTGCACGCGGTCCGCGAGGCCCGAGCGAACGTGCTCCTGGTCGC
>Ga0070735_10005087_pt1 | contig 10966 bp, 8 predicted proteins | sample Coa_R1_FD_66443 | JGI IMG/M metagenome (GOLD analysis project Ga0070735, IMG submission 66443) | Surface soil microbial communities from Centralia Pennsylvania, which are recovering from an underground coalmine fire - Coalmine... | ecosystem: Environmental > Terrestrial > Soil > Unclassified ... | reverse complement strand
CGCGGCGACGAGCTCGGGATCGTCGAGTTGCGGCAGGTGCCCGCAGCCCGGCAGGTCGACCCACCGCGCGTCGGGCAGCGCATCGCGGAACCACGCGCTGCACCGCGTCAGGGGGATCGTCCGGTCCCGCGTGCCCCATGCGATCACGGTTGGCACGCCGAGGTCGTCCCACTGCGAGCGGTAGTCGCCGGACTCGATCTGGGCGCTATAGGGCTCGTACATCTGACAGTCCGCGGCGCCGCGAATCAGCGCCGCCGCCGTCGGGGGCGGGATCCGCTCGGGCCGCGCGACCAGCCGCAGGAAGGCCAGCCGCCGCAGCCCCGCGCGGCTCCCCAGGCGATCGGCCACCCGCGCGCCGATCGGGGCCAGGCGCTGGGCCTGCGCGAACTGGCGCCGCGTGCTGGCGGGCGGCAGGTCCTCGGGCCAGCCCTGAGCGGGTGAGAGCGCCAGGACCCCGCTCGCCCGGCCCCGCGCGGCCAGCATGAAGGCCAGCCAGCCGCCGAGCGAGTTGCCGACGATCGGGACCCGCGCGATGCCTGCGCGGTCGAGTTCGCGCTCGAGCTCGTCGGCCATCGCCTCCAGCGGGCGTGGCATGTCCGGCGGGATCGCCGGTCCGCCGTGGTGGCCGAGCAGCGTCGGCATCAGCAGCTCGTAGCGGTCCTCGAGATGCGGAGCGAGGAGATCCCAGGTGCGGGCCGTGTCGGTGAAACCGTGGATCAGGAGCAGAGGCGATCGCATCGGCGCCTCGAACAGTAGTCCGCAAGGTGAGGTGCAGACCCCGGCCATGGGGTACCGTCTCCAATATGCGCAAGCTCGTCGCCCTGGTCTGCCTGCTCGCGATCACAGCCTTGGCGGCCGCCGGCTGCGGCAGCAGCTCGATCGACCCCGTGGCCACCGCCGCCACCACTTCGACAGCGGCTGCCGGATACCGCATGACGTTCGTGATGAACATGACGAGCTCGGCGCTGCCACAGCCGATCGCGATGACCGGCGCCGGCTCCGTCGACGCGACCGACCACGCCGGCTCGATCGCGTTCGACATGAGCATCCCCGAGCTGCGCCAGCTCCTGCCGTCGACCGGCGGAGCGCTGCACATGGACATGATCATCCGCGGGAGCACGCTGTACATGCGGCTTCCGGCCGCCATCGGCTCGAAGCTGCCCGGTGGGCGCCCGTGGTGGAAGATCGATCTGTCCAAGGCGCACTCCTCGATACCCGGGCTGGGTTCGCTCGGCGCGCCCGGCTTCGAGGATCCGAGCCAGTTCCTTCAGTACCTGCGCGGCGCAGGGGGCGGCGTGACCAAGGTCGGCACGGACACCGTCGCCGGCGTCTCGACCACCCATTACCGCGCCACGATCGACCTCTCGAAGGTGATCGACCGTCTGCCGGCCAAGAGCCGGAGCGTCGCGCGCGGCCTGCTTGCGATGGTGCACGCGAAGAAGCTGCCGGTGGACGTGTGGATCGACTCGAACAACCTCGTGCGCCGCATGGCGTTCAGCATGAACATGACGGTCGCCGGCGGGCAGTCGCTGTCGATGCACATGCAGCTGACGATCCCCCAGTACGGAGCGCAGCCGGAGCCGGCCGCGCCGCCTGCGGGTCAGGTGACCGACATGAGCTCGCTCGGTGCCCTGAACACGAACGGCATCCCATCGCCGACGGCTTAGCTGACGGTCAGCAGCAGCTTGCCGGTTGTCCGCCGGCCCTCGAGGTCGTCGTGGGCCCGCCGGGCCTCGGCCAGCGGGTAGCGCCCGCCGATCCGCACGTTCAGCCGGCCTGACGCGACCAGCTCGAGCACCTCTCCGGCGCGCGCCTGCAGCATCTCGGGGGTGCGAGTGTAGGTGCCCAGGATCGGGCGCTGCACGTACAGCGAGCCGGAGGTCAGCCGCTGCACCGGCAGCGGGTCGGGCTGCCCGCTGGCCGCGCCGTACAGGATCATCCGGCCCGTCGGCGCCAACGCGTCCAGGCCCTCGTAGAAGGTCGTGCGCCCGACGCCGTCGTACACGGCCGCCACCCCCTCGCCCGTGATCTCACGCACCCGCGCGGCGAATCCGTCGTAGCCGATCACCTCGTCCGCCCCTGCCTCTCGCGCCAGCTGAGCCTTCTCCTCATTCGAGGTGGTGGCGATCACATGCCCTCCCCGGAGCTTTGCCAGCTGGGTCAGCAGCAGGCCCACGCCGCCGGCGGCGGCATGGACGAGCACCCAGTCCCCGGAGTCGATCGGGTAGCAGTCCGAGGCGAGGTAATGCGCGGTCATCCCCTGAAGCAGGACCGCAGCGGCCACGTCGGCCGGCACTCCGGATGGCACGGGGACCAGCTGTTCGCGCCGTGCGATGACCCGCTCGGCATAGCTGCCGGGCACCGACACCCAGGCCACGCTCTCGCCCGTCTCGGCCACTCGACCGGCACCTTCGACGCCGAGGATCGCCGGAGGGTCGGAGCCGTAGCCTTCGGTCGAGCGCTCGTAGACGTCGCGGTAGTTCACCCCGGCCGCCTCGACCTCGACCAGCACCTGCCCATCGCCGGGCGAGGGATCGGGGACGTCGCGGTACTCCATGACCTCCGACCCGCCGAGCCGCTCGAAGAAGATCGCGTGCATCGACATCCATAGTACGTCCGTCCGGACGGCGACTGGTTGGCTCGGGTCGCTCCGCGCGCGCGCAGATAAGGACCGTGGTACCGCCCGATCACGGATGAGAAAGCGAGCTTCATGACGGCTTCGGAATGGCAGAGCGTCTGCGCAGAGGTGTCGGCAACGATCTCCCTACGGCAGCTCGACGAGGAGCTCGAGCAGGTACCCAACCTGACCGAGGACGAGCGATCGGCGATCTGGCTCTACGCCTGGGCGTCGCGCCAGACCGCTGCCCACGTCGGCGCGCTGGTCGCAGCCTAGAGCGAGCCCGACGCTATGCTCGCTCCGCCCGTGAGCGAGCCGTCCGCATACTCGAGCGCCGGTGTCGACTACCAGACCCTCGACGCCGGTAAGCGCGACGCGCTGAGCCTCGCCCTCTCGACCTCGGGACTCCTCGAACTCCACGGCGCGAGCGCACGGGATGAGTCCCGCGGCGAGCCCGCGTTCGTGTTCGAGCTCGGCGACCGGGCGTTCGCGTTCGTGCTCGAGTGCCTGGGCACGAAGTCGGTCATCGCCCGCCAGGTGCAGGAGCAGCTCGGACTGATCGCGTTCGACGCCGTCGCCTACGACACCGTCGCTGCCGTGGTCAACGACCTCTGCTGCGTCGGAGCGCTGCCGCTCGTGGTCAACGCCTACTTCGCCACCGGATCCTCGGACTGGTATGCCGATCGCGCTCGCCACGAGTCCCTGCTCGCCGGCTGGCTCGAGGCCTGCAGGGATGCCGGCGCCGCCTGGGGCGGTGGCGAATCCCCTTCGCTGTCCGGGCTGGTCGCAGCGGGCGACATCGAGCTCGCCGGCTGCGCGATCGGCGCCGTCCCCGAGCATCGTCGCCCGATCCTCGGCGCGGAGCTCGCAGCCGGGGACGAGATCGTGTTCGTGGCCTCGACCGGCCTTCACGCCAACGGAGCTTCGCTGGCTCGCAAGACCGCCGCTCGGCTCGCCGACGGCTACGCCACCCGGCTTCCCAGCGGGCGGGCTCTTGGCGAAGCGCTGCTCGACCGCAGCGCGAACTACGTACCGCTTGTGCGGGCGCTTATGAACGCGGATGTACCGGTTCACTACCTCAGCCATCTGACCGGTCACGGATTGCTCAAGCTGATGCGCCCCCGGCGCGAGCTCGGGTACGAGATCGAGACGCTGTCGGTGGTTCCGGAGGTGCTCGAACTGCTCGTGGATCACAACGATCTCAGTCCGGCCCAGGCCTACTCGACCTTCAACATGGGGTCAGGCTTCGCGGTCTACTGCGCTGCCGGGCACGGTGAGGAAGTGGCCGAGATCGCTCGAGCGACGGGCCATCAGGCGCACGTGGCCGGCGCCGTCACCGGCGGTCCACGACGGGTCGTGCTCGCCGCGATCGACGTGGTCTTCGAGACCGAGGACATGGACCTCGGTCCCCGGGCCTGACCCGCCTGAGGAACCTCCCAAAACCGGCTGATCCCGGCGATTAAGTCGCTCCGGGTTCCTGTCGATTAAGACAGCTATGAAACCGAGGGGCGCAAGCGAGCGCCTGTGGCTGTCACTGGTCGCAGTACCAGCGGTGATTGCCGTAGTCGCGATGGCGCTCAGCCCCGTGATAGACAGGCCGATCGCGACATGGGACTGGGCGTGGACGGCGGGGGCGGTCAGCGCCCTGGCCGGCTCGCTCCTGGCTCGCCAGCGTGCGCAGGGCCTTCACCGCTATCGCTGGACGATGTGGGCCGTGGCCTGCGCCTTCTGGCTGGGCGGCCAGCTGGCCTGGAACTACTACGGCGCCGACGTACCGGTCTCGCCGAACCTCGGCGACGTTGGCTGGTGGCTGTTCGCGGTCGCCGCGATCCTCGGCGTGGTTCGCTCACCACTGCGCTCGCGGACGCTACGCGCGGTGGCCGCCGCGGAGACGCTGCCTTTGATCGCGGCCGCCCTGGCCCTGACCTCGGCCGAGCTGTGGCCGCACTTCGTGCACTCGACACTCCCCACCTCTGCCCGCGTGGCGGTCATGTTCTATCCCGGGCTGTACGTCGCCGCGGCAGTCGTGACCCTCCAGGCGATGATCTCCGGGTGGCTGCGCGGTGCGGGCTCGACCGGTCAACGCCTCGTGCTCGCCGGCATCGTCCTCGAGGCCGTCACGTTCACCTTCTGGAGCCAGCAGTTGCTCGACCAGACCTACGTGCAGGGCTCGAACTGGCTTGATCCGACGTTCGTAATCGGTCTGCTCGTGATCGCCGGCGGCGGAGCCTGGGCCCGTCGCCGCCCGGACGTCGCCAAGCCCGTCGAGCAGCCCCCGGCGCGCGCGGGGCTGCTCCCCGGCCTCGTGTTCGTGCTGCTGTCGATGGCGCTGATCAAGTCGCAGCTCGAGCACGCTCCCGTTACGCCCCGCGTGATTCTCGCCGCCGGCCTGATGTTCAGCGGCGGTGCCCTCATGCTCCGCAGTCACCTGCTCTCGCGTCGCCTTCAAACGATGCTCGAATGGGAGCGCGGCACGGTCGCCGATCTGGCCGAGCGCGAGTCGGAGCTTGCGCGCATCAACCGCCGGCTGGTCGAGGACTCCAGGCACGATGCCCTGACGGGCATGCGCAACCGCCGGGCGCTGGCTCACGACCTGCCGCGCATCGAGGCCAATCATCGCGAGCGTGCGGACTCCTTCGCGCTTGCGGTGTGCGACGTGGACCACTTCAAGGCATACAACGACCGGCTCGGTCATCTGTCGGGGGACCAGGCGCTGAAGACGATCTCTGCGATTGTGCGCACCGCATTGCGCGAGGGCGACATCGGCTACCGCTTCGGTGGCGAGGAGCTCCTCCTGGTGCTGCCGGGCACCCGCCTGGGAGAGGCCGTGGCGGCCGCCGAGCGCGTCCGCGCCGAGGTCGAAAGCGCCCAGATGCCGCACCCCGATGGCGAGGGCGGCATCCTCACCGTATCGATCGGCGTCGCCGCCGGCGGCGAGGACGCCTCGGCTCTGCTGGCCCGCGCCGATGCCGCTCTCTACCAGGCCAAGCGCGGAGGCCGCAATCGCGTCGTCGCATCCACCGAGCATGGGGACGGCGTCATGCGCCACCGGCGTTCCAGCGACGAGGAATCGGTGCCGCGCCAGCTGCGCAGCATGCTGACCGTGTCAAGGGCGGCGGCCGCGGGCCGGGGTGTGACCCCGGTCCTCCAGGCCCTGGCCGAGACGCTGCGCATGGAGCTGTCCTTCGAGATCGTGTGCGTCAATCTGCGCGACTTCGAGCGCGACCAGCTCGAGGTCGTGGTCGTGCTCGGAGATGAGGAGGCCCGCGACGCGCTGCTGGGCAACGTCAACCCATGGCGCGAATTCGCGTCCCTGATCCGGCCGGAGTTCGAGCGCTGCGGCGCGATGTGGCTCCCCGCCGGCTCCGACCTGGGCGACCTGCAGACCTGGGAGCCGGCTATCGCGGAGACCGACGATCCCTCCGCATGGCACGCCGAGGACATGCTGCTCCTGCCCGTACGGGGATCCGATGGCGAGGTGCTGGCCGTGGTGTCGGTCGACAGTCCGCTCAGCGGCCGCCGTCCGGAGGATTCGGAGCTCGGCGTGCTGATGGCCGTTGCCGACCATGCCGGTCTGGCCCTCGAGCGTGTGATGCGCGAGCGCGAGCAGGTGCAGGCGATGCGCGAGCAGTCCTCTGAGCTGCGGCTGGCCGCGGTCATGCTCCTCGCCGAGACGCTCGACCTGCGCGATCCCGGTACCGGACGTCATTCGCGGACCGTGGGCATCTATGCCCGTCACACGGCTGCGGCGCTCGGGCTCCCCGAGGATCGCGTCGAGCGCATCTACGCCGCCGGCGTGCTTCACGACCTCGGCAAGCTCGGGATCGCCGATGCCATCCTCTATAAGCCCGGCCCGCTGGACGACGCTGAGTGGCGCGAGATGAAGCGCCATCCCGAGATCGGGGCGCGCATCCTCGAGCACGCCGGGCTGGCCGATCTCTCGCGCTGGGTGCGCTCCCACCACGAGCGCGTGGATGGCCTCGGTTACCCGGACCGCATGGCCGGCAGCGACATCCCGCTCGAGTCGAAGATCCTCGCGGTCGCCGACGCCTACGAGGCCATGAGCGCCCATCGCCCGTACCGTCGCGCCCGAACGGCCGAGGAGGCCAGAGCTGAGCTGCTGCGCTGCTCAGGGACCCAGTTCGACTCCAACGTCGTCGACGCGTTCCTGTCCACACTGTCCCTCGATCTCGATGCGGAGCTCGATCAGCTGCGCATCGTGGCTTGATCGGCTGCACCGGCATGCGCGGAACGCGTTCAGTGACCGGGCTCCTGACCGCCGCTGACGCCCGCCGCATGCATGCCCTGGTCGAGGGCTCGCTGGACATGATCACCGTTCTGAGCCTCGATCTGACGATCGCGTTCCAGTCGCGGGCGGTCGCCCGGCTGCTGGGCTTCAGCCCGAGCGAGCTCGAAGGCACGAAGCTCCCCCTGCTCGTGCACCCTCAGGACCTGCCGCGTCTGCGTGCCGCCTGCGCCGAGGCCGCCGACGGGATCGCGCCGCGGCCGGTCGAGGTGCAGCTGCGCCGGCTGGATGGCGACTGGCTCGAGGCCGAGGCGCTGGTGCGATACGACGCGCACGAGGGTGTGCTCGTGGTGCACTCGCGTGACATCAGCGAGCGCAGCCGGCTCGACCGCCGCTTGCGCTTGAACGCCAGCCGCCAGGCGGTGATCGCCGATCTCGGGACGCGCGCGCTGGCGGGACTCGAGGTCCCGGCGCTCGTCCGCGAGGCGGCCGAGCGTCTGCGCGCAGCACTCGAGGCCGACCACGTCGCCGTGCTGCGCTGCCTGCAGCGCGCGCCGGAAGAGCTCGTGGTGATCGCCCAGGACGGCGATGGGATCTACGGCGACCGGCCGGCGATGACCACAGTGGCCGCGCACGCGCTGCGGTCCGGCGAGCCGGTGATCGTCCGCGACTGGGACCGCGAGGAGCGCTTCACAGAGCTCGAGTCACTCCACGCCCCCGGCGCCACGAGCGCGATCGCCGTCCCGATCCCCGCCGGTGGCGGACCATACGGTGCGATCGTCGCCCAGGCGTGCACGGTGGCCCGCTTCGGATACGACGACGGTGTGCTGCTGCAGGCGATCGCCAACGTGCTGGCCGGTGCCTACACCCGCATCGACGGCGAGGAGCGAATCCGGCACCAGGCACTGCATGACCCGCTGACCGGTCTGCCGAACCGCACCCTGTTCGAGGACCGCGTGACCCGAGCGCTGGCCTCGGGCGCCCGGCACGGCCGGCGTCTCGCGGTCATGTTCCTCGATCTCGACACCTTCAAGCTCGTCCGCGAGGGGCTTGGCCACTCCAGCTCCGATGTGCTGCTCCAGACGTTCGCCGACCGCATCGGCAAGTGCCTGCGGGGCGAGGACACGCTGGCTCGGGTGGGCGCCGATGAGTTCGCCGTACTGCTGCCGGAGGTGCTCGGCCAGGACGATGTCCTGCGCGTGGTCGGGCGGATCAAGACAGCTCTGGCCAAGCCCCTGCTCGTGGGCGATCGAGAGATCATGACGAGCGCCTCGATCGGCATCGCCCTCGGTCAGGGGGGGATCGGCAATGAGGCTGGCGCGCTGATGCGCGACGCCGACCTGGCCATGTACGCCGCCAAGGAGCAGGGCCCCGGCTGCTGGGAGTTCTTCGCCGAGCACATGCGCGACACGGCCGTGCGCCAGCTCGAGCTGACCTCCGACCTCTACCAGGCGATCGAGCGCGACGAGTTCGAGGTGCACTTCCAGCCGCTCGTTCAGCTGTCCGATGACTCGATCGTGGGCGCCGAGGCGCTCGTGCGCTGGCGCCATCCGCGCCACGGGTTGCTGATGCCGGGGATGTTCCTGCCGATCGCCGAGGAGACGGGGCTGATCGTTCCGATCGGCCGGCTCGTACTGCGCACGGCCTGCCGCACGCTGCGCGGATGGCAGCAGACGGGGGCGGCTCGTCCACGAATTCGGGTCGGTGTCAACCTCGGCCCTCAGCAGCTCAGCCATCCGGCGCTGACCGAGGACATCAGCGCAGCGCTGGAGGACTCCGGGCTGGCGGCCGAACATCTCGTGCTCGAGATCACAGAAGACGTGCTTCTCTCACGCGATGGGATGGCCGAGCGTTTGGCGGAGCTGAAGGCGCTCGGGGTGATGCTGGTCGTCGATGATTTCGGCACCGGGTATTCGGCGCTGAGCCATCTCCAGCGCTTCCCGATCGACGGTTTGAAGATCGACAAGGGCTTCCTGGACACCCTGGAGGAGAACGCCGACCACGCGCGCCTGATCCAGGGCATCATCGAACTCGCCCGCGCGCTCGGCCTGAGTACCGTGGCCGAGGGGATCGAGACCGAGCGCCAGGCCGCGGCCATGCGCTCACTTGGCTCGGACATGGGCCAGGGTTACCACTTCGCCAGGCCGTTGCCCGCCGCTGACGTTCAGGCGCTGCTGCTGGCTTCGCGGGGCGCTGACCCCAGCGACCTCGAGCTCACGCGCTGATTACCGCCCTGAGGCTCAGCCGACGGTAACCCGGGTGGTGACTGTACGATCCGCCGCTGACCCCCCTCGGACAAGGACGTACACAACCAATGATCGATCGCATTCGACAGGACATTCAGACGCGGCTGGATCAGCTGCTGGCCGAGGCCGATCGTCTGCGCCAGGCGCTGACCGCGCTGGGCGCAGATAACGGCAGCAGCCGCAGTTCGGCTCGCGCCGGTTCGAGCACCGCCCGCTCCACCGCCGCCCGCTCCACCGCCGCCCGCTCCGCCGCCGCCCCCAAGCGGGCGGCCCGCGCGACGCAGACGCGTAGCCGCACCAGCAGCGCGCGCACCACTCGGCGGGCATCGTCCGGCGGCACGAAGAGCTCGGTGCTGAAGGCACTGGGCGAGGCCGACGGTAAGGCCCTGACCGCGAGCGAGGTGGCGTCGACCACCGGGCTCGGCCGTGCCTCCGTGAGCACGACGCTGTCCAAGCTCGCGCGCGCCGGCGAGGTCGAGAAGGCTGACCGCGGCTACCGCCTGGCCACCAACAGCGGCAGCCCGGCGAGCGCCTGAGTCACCAGTAGCTGCTTGACGGGGGGCTCCGGCCCCCCGCCACCGGCCCCTTAAATGAGCTACGCCCCACAGCGGCGGAGGGAGGGGGCCAGCTTGCGTGTGGGGCGTGCTCTGGGAGGAGAGAGGTGGTGCACCCACATGATCGGTCGGGGCTCTTTAGAAGTCAAAGACCGGAGTGTGAGGTCACATATAAGCTGTACTTATGGACGTAGCGCAGCTTCGGTACCTGGTCGCCCTGGCCGACGAACTTCACTTCACGCGCGCCGCGGCCCGTGAGCACATCGCCCAGCCCGCCCTCTCCCAGCAGATCCGGCGGCTGGAGGACGAGCTCGGGCTCGCACTGGTCGAGCGAACAACGCGCCGTGTCTCGATCACCGAGGCGGGCGAGCTGCTGGTCGCGCGGGCACGGCGGATCCTGGCCGAGCTCGAGGCTGCGCGAGCCGAGCTCCAGGCCGTCCGAGGGATCCAGTCCGGGCGCGTCCTGGTCGGCGCGCTGCACACGATGGGCCCGGTCGACCTCGCGCTGGTGCTGGCCGATTTCCACGAGCGCCACCCCGGCGTCGAGCTCACCGTGCGCGAGCAGTCGAGCGAGGAGCTGGCCGAGATGCTGCGCGTCGATGAGCTCGACCTGGCGTTCCTGTCGGTGACAGAGCGCGTGGAAAGCCATGGCCTCGGGCTCTACCAGCTCGTGTCCGAGGAACTGGTCGTGATCCTGCCGCCGGAGCATCCGCTGCGACGCCGCCATCGGGTGCGGATGGCTGAGCTGGCGGGCGAGCAGTTCATAAGCTTCCGGGAGGGCGCGCGCCTTCGGGAGCTCCTCGTCTCGGCCGGGCGTTCCGCGGGCTTCGAGCCCGAGGTCAAGCTCGAGTCCAACGAAGCGCGGCGCATCCGTCGCCTGGTCTCCCGCGGGATGGGCGTGGCGATCCTGCCGCGCTCGGACGCCGTCGAGCCCGGCGCGGACGTGGTGGTCGCCGCCTTGACGGAGCCGGCACTGCGGCGCGACATCACGCTGGCCTGGCGCGAGGGGCGCAGGCATTCACCGGCCGCAGCCGAGTTCATCGCCCTGGCGCGGGCCACATACGCCGCAGACCTGTCCGGATGAGAGTGCTCGCGATCGTGCATGAGGACGACACCGGCCCCGGGGTGTTCATCGAGACGGCCGCGGAGTCGGGCTGGAAGCTCGACCAGTGGCGAATCGCGGCCGGCGAGCGCTCTCCCGACGACCCGTTCGCCTACGACGCCGTGGTCAGCTGTGGCGGCTCGATGCACGCCCACGAGCACGACCGGTTCAGCTGGCTGGCGCAGGAGGAGGCGCTGCTCG
>Ga0070735_10005084_pt1 | contig 10970 bp, 5 predicted proteins | sample Coa_R1_FD_66443 | JGI IMG/M metagenome (GOLD analysis project Ga0070735, IMG submission 66443) | Surface soil microbial communities from Centralia Pennsylvania, which are recovering from an underground coalmine fire - Coalmine... | ecosystem: Environmental > Terrestrial > Soil > Unclassified ... | reverse complement strand
AGTCCTTCGAGCTTTGTTCCGAGCGTGCTATTGAGATGGTTCTGTTTCTCAACCAAGTCCGTTCGATTCGAACCTTTCTCTTTGGTCTTGGTAACATCCTTCAAACCCAGACCCACTTCACGACCTTTCCTACCCGATCCCCTGCACATGGGACAAGTCGCAATGTTGTGAGCACTATTTGTGATCTTTCCATCACCACCACAACCGAAACAGAGATCAGTATCAGTTACCATCTTCTTCTCTATCTCCTATACAACTATCATAATGATGAGTTCGTAAAAATCAAGATTCGTTTTGGTTACAGAGCAAAGAAAGTTTTCGTCATAATCGCTAGTTATCTATATAGCTTAGGATGCCTAGAAGTGGTGTATAGTCTGAGCTAATGGTTGGTATTTGCTAGTTACTCAACAGTTCTAATGGTAGCTTGTGGATCTCAGGTTTTTCAATAGGTCGAAACTGTAACCTCCCTACCCACCACGAAATTTCCAAATTCTTTGGGTCATACGAACAAATCAGTCTATACTTATTGGTACCTTCAAGCTGATAGAATAGCTTCCAATCATTTGATGTGGTAAACACAAAGCGTTTAGCACTATACCAATGTCGTAATAATCCTTCTGAATGGACTACTGGAACGTAGCGATGCTGTGCTTTCTCCAACGTATCTTTTTGAAGCTTCGTTAGATTGCTCCACTCCTCGCCAATACCCAACTGTTCTGCTAAGATTTCCATTTTTCCTTTAGGTGTTGTTCGAACGTAGAAGAGGATGTACAGCAGCAGAACCAAACTCGAAATATGGTTTTCCTAAATTGCCAAGTGCATGATTCGAATCAACAATCGAATCAACAATCCCAGCACAACAAATCCACTGCAGAGCTGATTGACCTGAATTGGTTCTTAGCAAACGATTGTTATCAAAAGTAGAGGCTTCAATATTTGTTTCGTTTGCTGTTATTGTACCTCCTGATGGTGTCGTACCTACTCCAAAGAAGAGTGCTAACGGAAATGCAGCTAAGGTGTTGCTATTTGTCGCTCCACCAGCTTGACTTTGAGCTCCAAACCCAACCGGGACATTCCAATTCACAGAAGAAGCTGATGTGTAGGTTGGATACTCTAATGTGTTTCCATCACATGCAAGCCCTTGAGCAGTTCCATTCCAAAGAACGCAGTTTACTCGATGTCCAGATTGATCAGTAACATGAACCTTGTTATTTCTAAAGCTATTTCCACCTAGACTAGTTGTAACACCTACACCAAATGATGTTGTAGTGTTGAATATTACTAGCGATTGGAAAAAGTTCGTAAATCCTGCAACATCAGAAGATTGAGTTACGTCAAAATGATTGTCGTCAATGTAGATGTTGTTAAACATCGTTGCAGCGGTTAGACCTATCTCAATGACAGGTTGCAAAAATCCTTGTAGATTAATACTCACAAATGTGTTATGACATAACCAAACCTTAGAACAGTTATTAACATTGACAGGTGTAGACACCGAAGTACTTCCACAAACGAAGGTGTTACCCTCGATATGCGCATCAATGTAGAATCTCGACAATGAGTTGGAACCAGAACCATCAAACATCTGCAAAACATTTCCGGCAAGATTAACAACATTGTCTTGAATCCAAATATTCTGTCTACCTCCAGTAGTCCAATTAAGAACAATGCTTCCGTTGACATTGCAATTCGTTAACCAAAAGTTAGTCAAATTTGCAGTAACAGGTACGGTTAGCGAACTAAATACACAATCATCAATAACGAGACCAACACCACCACCTGTAAACGAAGCGAAGAAGCTTTCGTTTACAAACATGTTTTGAGATGATCCGATGAAATTAAACCCACTTGATAAGAAACATCCAGAAAAACTACTCTGTGCTAAAGAGTCTGAAGATGAGCTTTGTCCTATTTGTCCCGAGTTTACATTCGAAAACCAAACATTCGAACAAGAACCAGCGAGGGTTATAGCACCAGCAACAACACAATCATCAACCCAAAAATCAATGACAGTTGCAATCAGCAAATTAGTATTCAGCACACATCGATCTAATTGAACCTGAAAGTTGCTACCTACAATATTAGCAGTGGATGTATCTGCAAATGCACAATTTCGAAATGTTACATTTTCCAATGTGGAAGCAATAGTCCCTAACAAATCACCTACCACATTTGCAATAGTGGAGTTGATAATTGTTCCGATTCCTGAGAATATAGGTCTACCAGTACCACTATCTGTAACGTTCGAAATTTCAATGCCTGTAACAGAAACTCCACTTCCCATCTGAACAATACCCGCTCCAGATACTCCTGATCCAGTAAGATCCAAATTTTGAATCTTGAGTCCTGTATGATTTTGTTCACAATCTACAACGGGTCCAAAAGGACCCGTTGTAAGCTTTATTTCGTTCAGATAGACATTGCCAGCGTTTAGTTCCGAAATTTGAACAATTGGACCCATCGCAGGACTAGCTGCAGCAATCTGAATTTCAACATTGTCGAGATTTACTCGAGATTGTGCTCTAGCTTGAACTAGCGAGATAAAAGGTGACGATGCTGTTGTATTCAAGACTAACAACAGATTTTCAAGTCGTACTTGTTGAGTTGATCCACTGGATGTTTGGAAAATAGGTGTACTACCTACGAATGCTGTACTTTGAACGAATATAACAGCACTTGGACCTCTTAAGCTAATTGCTTCACCAGTAAATACAACAGGTCGAGTAATTGATGCATTACGAATTTTTAGTTCCGTTTGACCTGCAGCTTGTGCATAAATAAGAGCCGCAGTAAGATCAAAAAATTCGCAACAAGTTGAAACTTGGTTTGTATCTCCTACAGACCATGCTTCAATGGACGTGTTTCCGTTCATCACATTTCGACGCATATCAACAATACTAACAACACTTGAACTAGAAGTGGTTACTAGTGCTAACGCTGCTCCATACAATACATTTGCTGATTGCTCCACAACATCATTTAAATTCGTGTTCGTAACAAAAAGAGCATTTGCAAATGGGGTTTGTTGAATAGTGCCATTTACATCAACATAGACAACAGTTGAACTATTTGCTGGAACAGTGTAGGAAACTGCTAATGGTATTTTCGTAAATCGTTTACCTTTGACATACGTGGTTCGAATAGTGTCAATTGTTACAGTCAAACCAGAAGATGTAGCAACATGACCATTTTCAAGTGCACCAAATGCAATGCCATCGGGAGTCTTTTCAAAAATTGGATTTTGAAACCTGTCACGAAGAGCGTCATCTCTAATATTAAAATCGGTGAGAGTGCCAAACAACCTCTGATCTAGTAACCTAGGCGTTACAACTCCTCGGGAAGATGTGAAGCCTAGTTTTGCCGTTAGACCTGTCCACATTACCTGACAGATAACGATAAATTGAGTATTGTCAATTGCAGGATTGACAACAGTGATAGTATCAGTGTATGTTCCAGCAACTGAAGGTAGAGAAGATAGGTTCGAAATCCAAAACTGTACTAGCGTTCCATTTGGAGCGCGAACATTAAATAAGCCAGACGTAGTTGTCGGAGGAACTAGTGTTGTGGGTCCCGTATTAAACTGCAGACCACCACCAGATCCTGGTCCAAAACTAATCCATGTGAGTGGATATGCTCCAGGACCAATAAGTGGATCTAAATAAACTATGCTATTTTCAGCGAAAGGTAATTGCGATACCGACGGAAATGTTAGGCGTTTGTTACGCAAAACATTTCGATTAGGATCTACCCAAATTTCGTAAAGCTCTCGTGTACTACCCGGTAAAGAATCAGTAAAAACAACTGCAGTATTTGCTATCGCAACTTGACGTGTTCCTTGCACCCAATAAGTATCTGAACCGATTGGAGCATTAATAGCTAAGCTATCTGCACCTACCACCTCGATAATAGTTGCTTGTAGACAAGTAGGAACAGATCCTCGATATATACCAGCCTCATGCATTAAGCGCTGATGGAATGTGATCTCTTCAGCCATACCTGGCGAAATATCATCAATGGACATTCCATGCGGATTTGTAGGTGAGGGTATACCTGTTCCTAAGAGACTTCTGTGGTGTCGATCAGTACTCGACATTCGGGGCACTTGCTGAAAATACAAACCTGTAATTACAACTTGTTCAGTAGCTCCACTCGCAGGAAGTGCGGCAAATGTTACTGAAACTTGGATAGTGGAACCTCCTAATGCCGTGAGGGTGTAGTTTCCACTCACAGGAATAGAGACAGGTGTTCCTGGTCCTAATTCACCTGGAGCTTGCCATGCTAAAGTTGTAGGACTTGTCGAATAAATGAGTAATCCAGACGATCCAGTTGGTGTATTGTCAGATACAGCGATAATACTAACACCCTGAAATCCACTAGGAATATTAGCAAAGTTTAGTGTTCTCCAAGGGGGAGGTTGTGAGATACTTGTTGCAGAAAGATTACCACCTGTTGCTAGAACCCTACCTACCAAAAGAGCTCGATCTTGCGAATTACTAGCGAAAGTAGGGTCTGTTAATGGTAACAACGCAAATTGTGCTGCTGTAAGAACTTGAAGGAAAAAAGAGCCAAGTGCTTGTGTAAATGGTGCAGTACCATTAGTTTCATGAGGTTCAGGTACAGCGAGGGTTTCTGTATAGAAAAGATACACAAAGTTTAATGCACCTAAGGTGTTATCTGCCAAAGGTATATTGAGCTGATTCGTAGGAACATTCACATAATCGCCAATAGGATCATAACCTGTACCAGAAGAAAGATCAACTCGATTCTGATTTACTGCATTGACGGTAAGAACAAGACCTGACTCAATACCACTCTCCCAATTATCAAGTCGATCTCGAAGGATTTCAAAGGCTTTTGTAGTTTCTGTGTTCTGAAGCTGAGGAGAATCTACAATCACTCCGTCAGCATATATTGTACGCTCCACGCTATACTCCTGTTTCTACCTTTGGTTCAAACTAGCTTGGTTATCAATATAGCTTAACAAATTAGAACTTGTGCTACCACAGGTACAACCTAGTTCTCTATGGTCTTACACCTGGTACCACTCCACCCACCCCAAAGATGTTAAGCCCTTTTAAAACGCAGCTGGAACATCGAAAATCTCGAAGATCTTGACAACCTGAAAAAGTGATTTGCAGTTGATGATAACGCAAACCTTGCGTTCGTACAGCAGTGTTTCTAGAAACTATCTTATAGATTGCTGAACTCAAACCAGAAAGAGAAGATGCAGATCGAATCTGTAACACTGTCGAAATAATGGCATTTTTGTTCATACCTACTTCGTTATATGTAAGCTGATACAATGCTCCTTTTACCACATACTGCGAATCTATGCTAATTATCAAAGGACTAAGAAATTGCCATGCTCCTCTAGGAAGTTCAAACACTTCAGTACCGCTAGTTCGAATAATTGTTGACGCATCGATATCAGTGTCAGCAGGTCGATCTAGTGTCGCAGTATTCGTTCCGAAATCCAGGAAGAGTGGTACATTTTGAGGTACTGTTACACGATCAGCAGAAAATCTAGAATAGGTGTAATGATCGATAAACCAAACATAGTTCGACCACGTGGTACCTAAATCAATCTGACTAGAGGTTGCTTGATACAATGCATTATATCGAATCGAATATAAGGAGCTAGGCGAAAATGCCGCATTAGAAACATTGATTGTTTGTGGTCCTACGAAAGTCCATTGATCCTGTGTTACTGGAATGCCATCTTGGAATAAAATGGCATTTGGTTGATTCTGATCGGAAACAACACTAAGAGTTGCATTCCAAGGAGAAACTGTGGTGAAGATCAGATTATCAGTTATCGACCCTGCCACTGTTGGAACAACATGCGTAAATCTAGAAGGTGTTGCTGATACCACCTCTAGATTTGTGAGTGCACAACTAACCCAATCAGCTTCGTTTATTATTCCGCCAATATTGAGAGGTAGATTAGTGGTTGGATCAAACTCTGTTACAACAAATCGATCCAATTGAGTGTGAGCAGCACCAATGTAATCTAACTGTCCAACGGGGGTTACTGGTGGAGGACCTAACCCTGATGTCAATGACTCTTCAGCATTTAGGCGATCAGGACACCAAGCAAGAAGTAGATGACCAAAAAATTCTCGATGCCTAGATCTTGGTATTGTGTTTTGTCCCAGAAACGCCCCTGAAACTTGAGGTTGGATAAGTTGAGTCGAATCAATATTTATCGTAAAAGGTGAACCTCCAGTGGATGCTCGAATACGAATCCAAAACTGAGTTGCATAAGGATCAAGAATAAACTGTTGCTGCAAAAAAGTTGCTAGAGCATATGGATCTGTTGTTGCTGTCAAAGGCAAAGCAGCAGATTCATTCCATGTAGAACCATCAAAGCTCCACCCCAAAAATATGTTAACTCCAGAGGAGAGTGTCCACAACCAAGTACCTAAAATAAAAGGAAAACCAATGTAGTTAAACGCCTCTGATAAGACCTTTGTCGAAATAGTAATATCAGCACCTAAGCTACGAACTTGTAAAGTGCCTAAGCTCGTTTGGAACTTAGGCACTCTATATTGTAAAGTGGTTGTCCCACCAACAACAAACCAACCATTGGGCAGTGGGGCTTTGACAATAGCAACTGTTTGACTCGTTGTAATCGATGGTAAGGATGCTAAAACAACATTGAACGTTGCAATGGTATCTTGGTATCCATCAACTTCCTGAGGTTGTGTAATAGCTCCAAAAAGAACCGTTGTTCCTCCACTGTTATACAGAATGATTGATGCTGAAGGTCCTGCAAGAACAGATGTAGCTCGAAGTCTCGGCCCACCACTAAATGTTCCAAAAACTGTGCTATATGAACTACCATACCTAGGATCTGCATTCAATACAGAATTTAGCAACGTAGCGAGTGTTGCAGCACTATAGGTACCAGCAATTATTGATGCAACCACCGGTCCCTTATGGTCTACCTGAAAAATGAAAGATGTAGTGGAGCCAAAGACATAGGGGCCAGTATTAGCAACTACAGCTGCAGCTTGACTAGGACCTAGAACATTGTATACACCACTGCGATTTGGCTGTATGTTGATAGTAAATGTACCAAAAACTGCATCTGTGTAAGAAATTTGCTGTAAACCTGGGTTCCATCCTAGAGTAGCACTACCACTACTGGCAAATTCACTAAGAGATGTTAGAGAAATACCAGATATGCTGAACGCAGGTACGGTTGTGTTTGATTGCGTTCTGAAATTTCGATTTTGAAGAAAAGTAAATGCTAGTACCCATCTCTTTCCTGTAGTTCGACGAAACCAATCTAGTGGTGGAATCTGACAAAAAGCGCCAAGTGCGACTTCGTGACCTTTTACCTTAGCTCCAAATAGTCGTCTAGCTTGATGAACTTCCTGTAAAAGATTACGATAAACTTCTCCATCGTACCCAGGATTAGGTTGATCATTCCTGGGAATACCCCACACAATTTCTAAATCACTTTCGAAACATTGTGCTAAATTAGCATCCATTTGAACAGTATCGATGTTGTTATCAATACGTTCAAATTCAGTGGCATAAGCTGCTAACCAAGTTGCATAATGCTTAGCAGAAAGAAATGATTGTGTTCGTTCTTGTGTTATGCTGTCAACAATTTCAACAACATTTTCCCCTAAGTTGAGCTGAACACTGACTACGACATTACCACTAGGATCAGCAGTTACTACCCCTTGAAACACATTGTTAAGAAAAACACCAAACTTCCTATTAGGTACCTCTGTGGTAAATCGAACGTCATATGGTGAATTTCGGTACGGAACTATGTTTCCGTCTGAAGCATAAAATTCTCCATCAGGAATAAGAGAGTTGAGATCTCGATAGCGATTGATAAGAGGATTCAAAGTCCCCATTACGACTGTCTCCTAAGACCAAGTCCAATATTGGGGCCAGGATTTCTCAGAATAGGATCAGTGGTTATACTACATTCTCGCCTGGTAGGACGAAATGGTTCTGATCTACCTACCACATAATCCTCTGGGAATTCATACGTAAAACAATCGTCAAAAATCGCACTACAACAAGAACCAATACCATTTGTTAATCGAACACTTACTAACCCTGACCATTCATTAACAGTGGGTGGGGTTAGTCCACGTACATATGAATCGGTTACCTCCACTACGTTAGTGGCAACATCTGTTCCTGAATTACCGACAAGTACGATAGTAGAATGTGAGATGAAGTTCCTAAACCAGGTTTGAACATTATAAGGAGAATGCTCGTTATAAGCAAAAATTCGAATTGATACCTGGCTACTAATCATATCAAACGTATCAAAAACCTTCGATCCATTTAACCAAAAAACAGCATGATCAGACCCACGCACAGGGTCAAAATATCGCATCAAGCCCAAAGTTCCAACTGTGTTGGAAAAAGGAGTTTCTTGAAAATGTTGAACAATAGCTCCCTGCCAAACCTCACATCGCAAAATTCCTGTAAGCGCAGTAGGTCCTCTAACAAGTAGACTAATTCTTGCAAAATTGCCATCATCAAGTTTGGCTTCTAATGAGGCTAATGTAACTTCTCCTGAAGGCTGAAGGGAAAGAAATGCATTTTGCACCGAATAGTCAATTTGAACATGAAAATCGCCAGTGGGTGTCAAAAGTACAGATTGTAGTCCCGAGTAGGATCCTGGTACAACTCCTGTAGCACATTTACAGACACCACTAGGTCCTACACCAATAACCAAAGGTGTAGGACCTAGTGGTGTCCAAAACGCCAAATCTAAAGCACCTTCATTGAACTGATCATTGAAAAACTTTGTTGCAATGTTGGTACCCTGAATGACAAAAGGATCACCACCATCAGTTGTTCCTAGTGGTGGGACAAAGGAAGTAATACTGGGTATACCCCCACCATCAACCACTAGGAGTTCAGAACCTTCTCCTCCCCATACTTCAACACCCCAGTTACCTAAACCCCATTGACCTAATTTTTGTGCTAGGACAGTCGAAAAAGCAGAACACGAATTTGGTACAATCAAACCAGGACCTAAACACAACGAATCTAGTAGCATCGTACTTTGCGAACCACTAGTTCCTCGAACTGAGATTAGAGTCTGATTTGGAGGTGTTGTAACACAAGAAGACGATGCAGTTCTACCAATTTCGTATCGTAACTGATATCCTAGTGTTCCTAAATCTGCCGTTCTTGTGATATACACATACACCAAATTTGTTACTGCAGAAACAGCAATTCGAATTGTCCAGTAGTCATTTTGCGAAACCAGAAATTGACTTCCCGGAAGAATGGTAGGAATAGATTCTGCAACAATGTTTCCCCCACTCATATGAACGCAAGGAGAATAACCTATACCAGCTTGAGAAAAGAACAAACCAACAACTGATCCTGGTGGTGCTGCTTGCTGACCAATGAAGATGTGATCATTTACCAAGTTGCTGAAATCAACAGGAAGATTCAAGAAATTTATAGTAAAATCAATTGTCCAAGAAGAGGGGATAGCTGGTAAAGCAATACTAATTCCAGCGTCAGTAATTGCTGCTCCACCCCCTGAAGTAATAACTAAATCATTGGTAAGAACATCAGTATAAATTTGTCCAGAAGAACCAAAGTTCGTTACTCCAACATACGAAAGAATACTCTGCATTGGTCCACATGGTCCAACACAGTAAATGCTAAATGGTGGTGCACTAGGTAATGGTCCACCTGGTGTAAAGCTTTCTGAAGCCCAGGGCATTTGACCCCATTGTCCTGAACTCCAACCTTGAGGGGCACAATTGACACTAGGCAACATTTAGTTTACGCACCCAAAGGTTTGGGTTATAGCAAATTGCCAAGTAAAAGTGACTGCGTTACACATGTTATCTTTGCATGCTACTATAACTACAACGGTAGCACTACTGATCCACGGAGAAAGAGGACGAATAATAAAGTCGTAACCTGCAGATGTGTTAGCACCAACAAAACCAATGAATAAACCAGTGTATCTACCATTTTGAAAAACTGTTTGTGGTGATAACTGACCCTGCTGTACTGTTATCCGAACTGAACCTAGATCTACTCCACTTAAATCATCACTTAGTCGTAAAGAAATAGAAGCATTGGTAGGAATCGATATCGAATTATTCGCAGGACTTTGCGCACTAATTGTTGGTGCTACTGTGTCGGGACCACCACTAATACAAGTTCCCCATGCTGTAAAACCGTACGTACCCAGTCCCCAACTCATGACCAGTACTCAACATAGAGAATTCCTGGTGAACCTGCTCCACCTGCACCACCATTGCCTACTCCGAAACTGGGAGAACCACCACCAGCACCACCACCTCCTCCCCCAGCACCTGCACCTCCTCCTCCACTACCAGCAGTCCCTGGAGCACCACTTATTGTGTTGCTCCCATCTCCACCATTACCACCATTACCTCCACCACCACCGATACCTGCTCCACCACCTCCACCACCCCATCCCCCATACGTTCCTGACAATGCCCCTTGAACACCACCTTCTCCTCCTAACCACCCACCCGTAACATTTTGTAAACCATTGAAAGCACTGCCACTTAGTTGACTTCCACCTGCTCCACCTTCACCTGGAACTTTAGGATAGATAGTCGCACTAGTTGATGACGAATTAGCATTAAATCCTGACCCTGATACCACAGGGGAACCACCACCAGCAATTTGTGCAGATAATGCCGCGGCTGCGCCACCACTAGCACCCGTAAAAGCAGCTAGTGTTGTTATCCCCGCTATCGCAAGAGTAGCACCACCAAAACTTCCTGCAGTAGGTCCACCTGGTGTTCCAGAACCCCCAGCACCACCAGTTCCAATTGTAATAGCGACGCTAGAACTTGGTGTTACCGTCGCATGTTGCCTTCCTCCCCAAGATCCACCACCTCCACCACCTCCAGCTCCATCTTGACCTGAAGTGGAGCTTCCTATCATACCCCCACCACCTCCCCCTCCACCACCACACCCAACAAACC
>Ga0070735_10005083_pt1 | contig 10970 bp, 12 predicted proteins | sample Coa_R1_FD_66443 | JGI IMG/M metagenome (GOLD analysis project Ga0070735, IMG submission 66443) | Surface soil microbial communities from Centralia Pennsylvania, which are recovering from an underground coalmine fire - Coalmine... | ecosystem: Environmental > Terrestrial > Soil > Unclassified ... | reverse complement strand
ATGGCGGGCGCCGGGCTGATGACGGCCTCGTCCAGGTCGAAGAACGTGCCGTGGAAGGTGACCGCCTTGCCGGTCAGGAGCTGGCGCACGACGGTCAGGCATTCGTCCATCCGCCGGCCGCGGGTCGCCGGATCGACCCCGCAGATCGCGACCTCGTGCCGGTCCTCGCCACCGATCCCGACGCCGAAGACGAGCCTGCCGGGGGCGATCTGGGCGATGTCCGCCAGCTGGCGGGCGACCAGGACCGGATGGCGCAGCGGCAGCAGGTACACGCCGGTATGAACGGGCAGCGTAGGGTGCAGCATGAGCAGCGCGGTGGCCTGTACGAGCCCGTCGAACCCGATGCCGGCGACGAAGCTGACGTGATCTCCGCAGCAGATGTGGTCGACGCCCGCCGTCCCGGCCTCGGCCAGGAACGCGCGGGCCGTGTCCGGGCCCTGCTCAAGCAGACCGATGGGCGGGAACATGCCGACTTTGGTGGTGCTGTGTGACATGCCTCAACGCTAGGATCGCCCGGGCCGGAGCGGTATCGGGTGAAGTACGGGCGTTCGGCGGGTCGCTTCGCTCGTCGCCGCCGCACGACGTCGGGTGAACTACCGAGTCGCCTTGAAGCCGTGTCCGGGATGCTTTACGCGGCGCGGGCTGGGGGTCCGTGGCTGTGCAGGGTTTTGGTGCGGGCGGGGTTCCAGGCGGTGGTGGTGCCGTCGGGGTTCAGGGTCAGGGTCCAGCCCCAGCGGTGGATGACGACCTGGTGGTGGAACCAGCACAGCAGGACGCAGTCTTTGGTGCTGGTTTTCCCGCCGTTCGCCTTGTGTTTGATGTGGTGGGCTTCGCAGGCGGCCGCGGGCTGGTGGCAGCCGCCGGGCCAGCGGCATCGCTGGTCGCGCAGGATGACCGCGTGGCGGATCCCGGCCGGGATCGTCTGGGCGTAGCCGATGTCCAGGGGCAGGCTCGGCCCGGCCAGCCGGGCCCCCAGCTGCCGGGTCCGCAAGAACGAGGCGAGGCCGCCCGGGCCGGATAGCAGGTCGGCGGCCTTGCCGATGATCGCCTGCCGGACCGCCTCCCGCGACATCCCGGACAGCACCGCCAGCCCCGCGGGCGGGCTACCGGGACCGGGCTGCTGCGGCTGGGGCTGGGGTGCGCAGTGAGGGCCGTGGCCGGCCAGCTGCAGGCACAGGGCAACCAGGTCATCCAGGACGCCCGGGTTGATGTCGCCGGTGACGACCGGGGCGATCGCCGCATCACACGCCATCGCGCGGGCGGCGTCGCCGTCCAGCCACGCGCCGCCGTCCCCGCCGACCCCGCCGGCGGCCTGGGCGCGGCGGGCCGACCAGCGGATCCGCATCTCGGTGATCCACTGGGTCTGCAGCACCGACCCGTCATCCAGGGCCCGCAGCTCGGCCAGGGAGATGTGTGCCCACACCTTGACCGGCTGCCCGGCCCGGCCGGGCAGCAGGCCACTGGCCACCAGCCGGCGCATCGCCTCCTGCAGCCCGTCGTGGAACCGCTGCTCCCTCGTGCGAGTGTCCTCCGCGCCGATCGGCGCGGACAGCGACTCCAGCACCGTGGTCACGATCGCCGCGCATTCGGGGGTCAGGTCGCCGGTCAGGACGCCGGCGCCCTGGAACGTAGTCTCGATCCGGACCTGCCGGTCCTCGAACCTTGGTTCGGGGTCATCCTCGCCATGCGGGAGGGACCGGGCGTAGATCTCGGCGGCCAGGACGGCCAGGTCCTCCTTGCCGAGCCCTTCCCCGGCGGCGGCGAGCAGGATCTCATCGGCATCGGCCTGGCACTGCCGCGGGAGCTTGCCGGTCCACTCGCAGATGACCCGGGCGATGGACTCCGAGACGACGCCGCCCTCGGCCAGCGCCGCCACGACCAGCGGGTGGGTGACGCTGCGGCGGGCCCAGCCCAGATGACCGCGGGCCGCACCCCTGGTCACCTTGGTCCGGTGGATCAGCCACGCGGCCGGGCTGTAGTCCGCGTCGGCGGAGTAGCCCTGGCCATTCGTGAACGCGACCAGGAACCTGGCCCGGGCAGCGGTGGAGATCGCGTCGGCCTGCTCGAAGGCCTGCAGGCACTCGGCCTGCACTTGGGCGGCCAGCGCGGCGGGGTCGGTGGTAGCCAGGTATTTCAGGTCGGACAGGACCCGGGCCGCCGCCTCGGCGGCGCAGCCGGGAACGGGAACGGGAATCGCCGGCACCGGGTCCTCACCTCCCCCATGTCTGTCGATCGCTAGTTCGATTCTAGCGAGTCGCTACGACATTTCCGGGGAACACCACGCGGAGATCTGCTTCGCGCTGCGGCGGTGGCTAGACTTACCGCGTCTTTCGGCTCGAACCCGATCGCGGTGTTGGCCGTCACGGTAGTAGAGCCGATCACACTTCAGGGAGCCGTACGTGCGGCAGCGTAGGCAGCCCGGCATCTGGGCGGCAGCTGGCATTGTTCTGGGCTGCGCGGTGACGGCGTGCTCGCCGGTACCGCCGCCGATTCCGACCGCGACCAGTAGCCAGGCGGGGCAGTTTCGGAGCTCGGATGCTCCGGCGCTGCTGGTCGAGTGCATGCTCACCCAGGGGACCCTGGGGCGCTCTGATTTCATTTTCTCGGGGTCGCCGGGGTGGCTGCGCGACGGGAACATCGTCATCACGGCGGCCACGGAGGCAAAGTTCGACACCTGGTACCGAGCCAATTCCGGGATCAGCGTGGCGGGCAAGACGCTGACCGAGTGGGCCCAGTGGGCGGCGGCCAACGACAAGCTGCCCGCGGAGGTGTGCGGCCCGTCGGTGTCGGCGACGGCGCTGCAGCGGCAGGTGTTCGGGAAGGACCCAGCGGCGGGTAACCCGTGGGGTGCGTGAGGACGATGCGGTAAACGGTGCATGGCTGTTACCAGAGCGGACACACAGAGCGCCCTGATCGTCGAGGTCCCCGAGGCCGAGTCGGCCGTGGCCGGGCTGCGGGCACACCTCGACGCCAGTGCGCCACTCGGGATCCCGGCCCACCTCACCGTGCTCTTCCCGTTCATGCCGCCCGGCATGATCGATCCGACCGTGCTCACGGAGCTTGCGCATCTGTTCGGCACGGTCAGCAGGTTCCGCTTCCGGCTGAACCGGACGGAGTGGTTCGGCGACGAGGTGCTGTGGCTCGCCCCGCGTGATCCTGGCCCCTTCCGGGCCCTGACCCAGGCCGTCTACCAGGCCTATCCCGCCTACCCCCCGTTCGAGGGGCAGTTCAGCGACGTCGTCCCGCACCTGACCGTCGGCATCGGCCAGCCCGTGGCCGACCTGCGGGCCGCCGAGGAATCGGTCCGGGCGCACCTGCCCGTCGACGGGCACGCCACCGCGGTCACCTTGATGACTGAGCAATCCGCGGGAGGCCGGTGGGCCAAAGCCGCCACCTTCGCCCTGACGTGACCTGATTTCCGCAGCGATGGATCGCGGTGCGGCTCTCCCGGAGGGAGCCCGCCCGGCAGGGTGGATGCCGGGTATCGCAACTACGTCGTTGCGGCAACGAGGTAGTTGGGGCTACGTGGTTGTGGCAACGACGTAGTTGGCCGCTCAGCGGGGGCTGGTCAGGTGGGGACGGGGAGGCCGACGGGTCAGGCGGGACGAACAGGCGGGGCGGGCGAGCGCGGGCGGAGGAGGCGTCTGGCGGGAGGGGCATCTGGTGTCGCTGGCGGCGGCTGGATATCCTAGAATAGGAGTTCGATTAGCGGCTATGCTGGGATGATGACTGGGTATACGCCGCCTGGGTGGCCGGCCGGGGTGCATCCCCCGGACAGCGAGGAGTTCGAATCCACCGCGGTCACCTGGTTGCTGGACGTGGTACCGCCCGACTACCGGCTGCACGGGGTGTTGCGCCGGTATCCGGTGGCGCTGGCCGCGATGGCTCGGTACCACACCAAGGCGTGCGTGGAGGGTGCGCGCGAGGGGTACCGCACGGCGCGGACCGAGTTGGGCGGGGCCCTGCCGCCGCACGCGATCGACACGGTCCTGGCCGCCTACCGCAAGGAGGGAGCCCGGCTGGCCGCTACCGCCCGCGCGGTCGGATTGGTCGAGCGGGCCCTGCGCGGGGAAGTGTTCTCGCCGAAGATGCAGGACAAGCGGGCGGCCAGGCAAGATTGACGAGGATGTGGCTGGACCGGTAGCTACGGGGCGACCACGATGTGAGATTATGGTTCCGATCTAGCCGGGGGCGGTTGCAGGCTGGGGCAGCGCGAAGGAAGTGGTCCAGTGGCACGGCAGGCCCGGATCCTTCTGGTTGACGACCGAGCGGAGAACCTGGTCGCGCTCGAGGCGATCCTGTCTTCGCTGGATCAGGTGCTGGTGCCTGTGCGGTCGGGCGAAGAGGCGGTCAAGGCCGTGCTGGCCGACGAGTACGCGGTCGTGCTGCTGGACATCATGATGCCGGGGATGGACGGCTTCGAGACCGCTACGAAGATCAAGCAGCACGCCAAGAGCCGGGACGTGCCGATCATCTTCCTGACCGCCGCGACCATGCAGCCCGAGCAGGCCTTCCGCGGATATTCGGCGGGCGCGGTCGACTACCTGGCCAAGCCGTTCGATCCGTGGGTGCTGAAGTCCAAGGTGTCGGTGTTCGTCGACTTGTACCTCAAGCGGGACCAGGGCGGTGAGCGGCACACGGTGCTCGATCAGCTTTCTGCGGGCCTGGGGGCGGTCGAGGAAACCGTGGCCCTGCTGCGCAAGCTGCCCGCGGTGCTGCGGGACGCCGAGGCGACGGAGACGGCGGCGCAGCTAGCCGGTCGGGTCGGGCGCCTGCGCGACGCCCTGGAGGGGTTCGGCGGCGGGGCCAGCTAGGGTTCGGGGGGCAGCTAGGGTTCGGGGCGGGGCCAGCTAGGGTTCGGGCAGGACTGGCTAGGGGTCGGGGGCGGGACTGGCTAGGAGCCCGGGTACGGAGTCAGCTGGCCGGGACCAGCCGTTACCGGGTTCGTACTGTCTGACCACGCGGGCCGGGACGCCGGCCACCACGCAGCGGTCGGGGATCGTGCCGCGGACGACCGAGCTGGCCGCGACCACCACGTTCCGGCCGATGCAGGCGCCGGGCAGGATCACCGCCCCGGCGCCCAGCCAGCAGCCGGAGCCGATCTGGACGGCGGCGTTGCGCGGCATCTGGCGGCCGATCGGCTGGTCCGGGTCGTCGTAACCGTGGTTCTGGTCGGTGATGTACACGTACGGGCCGGTGAACACGTCGTCGCCGATAACCAGGGACTGGTGCGCCACGATGTGACTGCCCCGGCCGATCACGCAACGATCCCCGATGCGCAGCACCGGGAACGGGCCGAGGTCCTGGCCCGGGACCATCCCGGCCGACAGGGAGACCAGGGCGCCGATCATGGTGTCCGCCCCGATGGCGATCCAGCGCTCGCCGAATACCGAGCCGGGCGGGAAGGCAGCCATCGACCCAGGGCCGAAGGCGGCGAACCGGCGCCCGGCGGGGGTGTCGGCGGTGATCACCCCGGCGCGCTGGGCGGCGTCCCAGGCCCGGTGGACCAGCCGGTAGCGCAGGCGGGACAGGATCTGGGTCACGGGGCGGGAGGGGAGGCAGTGGTCGGAGGGGAGGCGGGGTGAGCCGGGACGGAAGAGGAGGCGGGGGGACGGGCGGAGGCGGGGGGACGGGCGGAGGCGGCGAGCTGGCCGCAGGCGCCGTCGATCTCGCGGCCGCGGGTGTCGCGGACGGTGACCGGGACGCCGTGGGATTCCAGGCGGCGGACGAACTCGCGCTGGGCGGACGGGCGGGAGGCGGTCCACTTGGATCCGGGGGTCGGGTTGAGCGGGATCAGGTTGACGTGGGCCAGGTGCCCGGCCAGCAGCGAGCCGAGCAGGTCGGCGCGCCAGGCCTGGTCGTTGATGTCCTTGATCAGGGCGTACTCGATCGAGACGCGGCGGCCGGTGACGGCCGCGTAGTTCCACGCGGCGTCCAGGACCTCTGCCACCTGCCACCGCCGGTTGACCGGGACCAGCGTGTCGCGCAGGTCGTCGTCGGGGGCGTGCAGGGACACCGCCAGGGTGACCGAGAGGCCTTCGGCGGCCAGCTTGCCGATGGCCGGGACCAGGCCGACGGTGGAGACGGTCACCGAGCGCTGGGAGATGCCCATGCCCTCGGGTACCGGGTCGGTGAGCCTGCGGACGGCACCGACGACGTTGGCGTAGTTGGCCAGGGGCTCGCCCATGCCCATGAAGACGACGTTGGAGACGCGGGCGGGGGCGGGGGGGTTATTGGACACGCGGGCGGGGGCGGGTTTGGGTCCTTCTGGAATCTGGCCGTCGGCGAGGAGGCGGGCACCGGCCACGACCTGGGCGACGATCTCGGCGGTGGACAGGTTGCGGGTCAGGCCGGCCTGGCCGGTGGCGCAGAAGGGGCAGGCCATCCCGCAGCCGGCCTGGGATGACACGCACATCGTGACCCGGTCCGGGTAGCGCATCAGGACCGACTCGACCAGCGCGCCGTCGAAGGCGCGCCACAGGGTCTTGCGGGTGGTCCCGTCGTCGCAGGACAGGTCCTGCTCGGCGGTCAGCAGCGGGGGCAGCAGGGCGCCGGCCAGCGCGGCGCGGGAGGTGAGCGGCAGGTCGGTCATGTCGTCGGGGTGCTGCGTATAGCGGCCGAAGAAGTGCTTGGACAGCTGGACGGCGCGGAACGGCGGCTCGCCCAGGTCGGTCACTGCCGCGCGCCGGCCGGCCAGGTCCAGGTCGGCGAGATGGCGGGGCGGCTTGCCGCGGACGGGCCGGGTCCCGGACAGGGCGAGCGGCACGGGCGGCTTGGCCACGGCATCGCGGGCCGGGGGTCGGGCGGCTGACACCGAACTCGGTTCGGCTACGGCATCGCGGGCGGGGGGACGGGCGGCTGACACCAGGTTCCGTTCGGCAGAAAAAGGGTTTTCACCAGGATAGGGCGGAGCGCCGGGTACGGTGGCCGACCGGGGCGGGGCGGGGTTTGAGCTTGACGGTGGAGTCAGTACATTTCGTTCATGGGTCCGGTCACGCTGCTGGAGAGCTTCAGCCCGTACGGCAGCCGCAAAGTTACCGTCGAGTATGACGGGCTGGTCACGGCCGCCTACCTGCACGATGATACGGCGGCGATCTCGGCGACCTGGATCGCGAACCACCAGCCGGCGCCGCCGGCGACCGACCAGGCGCGGCTGGACGCGGGGCGCGCCCCGCTGATGCCGGCCGCGCGGACCAAGCACCCGGCCGGACGGCCGCCGCTGCAGGCCGGCGCGCTGGAGGCGCTGTGGTTCGAGGAGGGCGACGGGGTCGCGATCCTGGAGGGCGGGCGGCCGCTGGCAGTGATCGCCGGGTGGTCGGACATGGACCGGGGGATGCCCGGTTACAGTGCGGACGTGATCGGCCAGACGCCGTTCGGCTGGTCGCTGGACGACGCCATGGAGGGGCTCGCGCCCCGGCTGGAGCGCTCGCGGGCCTACTGGCGGTGGCGGCAGTCCGGGTGGAGCCAGTTCCAGCAGGCCCTGCTCGGGCACCTGGAGGCGCGGCTCGGGCCGGGCGGGCACTACTGGGATGCGTCGGCGGGCAAGCAGCCGCTGGTGGGAGTGACCGAACGGCCGCCTTCGGCGCGCCGCGCGTACACGGTGCTGTCCACGGTGGGCATGAGCGCGCAGCGGATGCCGGTGGTGGAGCAGGTGCTCGACGACCCGAGCGGCTACGCGCGGATCGAACTGGCCCTGGCCACGACGCTGCCGAGCCCGCAAGCTGCCCGGGTGTTCTTGTGGCTGGCCACCTACCCGTGGCACGCGGTCACGTGGTTCGGGCCCGGGCACAGCGTGCGCTGGTATCACGAGCCGTCGACGTTCCCGCTTGGCGGGTCGGCGGAGGCGGTGCTGCTGCTCGACTCCCCGGCCTCCTTGGACGGGCCGGAGCCGCCGGACCTGTCGGGGTTCACGTTCGGCGGGGATCCGGTGCGCTGGCTGTGGATCATCCCGATCTCCGAACGGGACCGGCAACTGGCCAAGGAGCGCGGCTCGTCGGCGCTGGTCAGCCGGCTCGCCGCGCAGCACAAGAGCTGGATCGTCGGGCCGTAAGGCCGGTTACGGCCCGACGACGCTTGCGGGCCGTCCCTTAGTGGACGTGGAGGTTTACGCCGAGCAGGACCAGCCACCACAGGAAGATGGCGAGCAGGATGCTGGCCGTGGTCTTCAGCCAGGCTAGAAAGATATAGCCATGATCCCACGCGATGATGATTCCGATGACCACGTAAATGAGCACGGCAATGCTTCTAAACCGGATGGTCATTTCCCTCTCGGCTCCTCTCCAGGGCCAGAACTCCGGCCGTCAACTTCCCTTTTAAGGAGAGGTAAAACTAGCGCGCCGGGATGAAAAGGTAGAGGAGGAACCAGACGACGGGCGCGGCGACGAGCAGGGAATCCAGGCGCTCCAGGACACCGCCGTGACCGGGCAGCAAGGTGCCCATGTCCTTGATGTCCAGGTCGCGCTTGATCATGGATTCGACCAGGTCGCCGACTGTCGCGGCGAGGACCACGGCAGCGCCGGTGAGGACGCCCTGCCAGGGGTGGCCGTGCAGCAGGTACGTCACGCACAGCCAGCCCGCTATCAGGCAGGCCGCGGTCGAGCCCGCGAAGCCTTCCCAGGTCTTTTTCGGGCTGATCAGCGGGGCCATTTTGTGGCGGCCGGCGGTAATGCCGGCGAAATAGCCGCCGATGTCGCTGCAGATGGTGATGATGACGAAGGTCAGCACCCGGCGCGGGCCGTCGGCGGGGACGAGCATCGCGGCGACGAACGAGGCGAGCAGGGGCAGGTAGGCGACCGCGAAAATGCCGGCCGTCATGTCCTTGACGTAGCCGGAGGCCCCGCCGGACAAGCGCCAGGCGAAGATGGCGACCACGGTCAGCCCGAGAGCGGCCAGCGCGTTTTGCGGCTTCAGCCAGTAAGTGCAGGTGATGATCGCGGCTCCGCCGGCCGCGACCGGGATGACGGGGAGGTTGATGTCGCGCTTGGCCAGGGCGCTGGTCAGCTCGGTCAGCGCGATGGCCAGGGCGATCCCCATGTACAGCAGGAACGTGGCCTTGACGGTGAGCAGGGTGAGCACCACCAAGCCGCCGAGGCCGAGACCGACGCCGATGGCGACGGGCAGGTTGCGTCCGGCGCGTCCCTTGGGTGGTTCCGTGGTTTCCTGCTGGGTCTGCGGGTCGGTGGCCACTTAGACCTCGAGGAGCTCGGCTTCCTTGTGCTTGAGCAGCTCGTCGACCTGCGACTCGTAGGTGTGGGTGAGGTCGTCGAGCTCGCGCTCGGCCCGGCGCACGTCGTCCTCGGGCGCGTCCCCGCTCTTCATCATCTTGCCCAGGGTGTCCTTGGCGTGCCGCCTGATGTTCCTGATCGCGACGCGGCCGTCCTCGGCCTTGTGCCGCGCGGTCTTGATGTACTCGCGGCGGCGCTCCTCGGTCAGCTCCGGCAGCACGATCCGGATGATGGTGCCGTCGTTGGCCGGGTTGACGCTCAGGTCGCTGTTCCTGATCGCCCGCTCGATGGCGGCCAGCGAGCCCTTGTCGAACGGCTGGATGACCACCATCCTCGGCTCCGGGACGTGGAACGAGGCGAGCTGGTTCACCGGGGTCTGCGTCCCGTAGTACTCAACCGTGATCTTGTTGAACATGGCCGGGTGGGCACGACCGGTCCGGATGACGGCGAACTCCTCCTTGGCCACCGTGACGGCCTTGTCCATCTTCTCCTCGGCCTCGAGGAGCGTGTCATCGATCATGTTCGGCTCCGTTATGCGCGTTGTGCCTATGGAGCTTAGTCGTCCTCAGGGTCCAAGCGGGTCTTCGGGATGCGGTTCGGTGGTTGTTCGGCTGATCAGCGTGCCGACCCGCTCGCCGCGGATGGCCCGGACCACGTTGCCCTCGCCCATGAGGGCGAACACCACGATCGGCAGCCGGTTGTCCATGCACAAGGTGACCGCCGTGGTGTCCATGACCTTCAGCCCGCGGCTCAGGTACTCGGTGTAGTCCAGCCGGTCGAAGCGCATCGCGTCCGGCGTGGTGTGCGGGTCGGCGTCGTACACGCCGTCGACCTTGGTGCCCTTGAGCACGGCGTCGGCGCCGATCTCCAGCGCGCGCTGCGCGGCAGCGGTGTCGGTGGAGAAGAACGGCGCGCCCAGCCCGGCGCCGAAGATCACCACCCGGCCCTTTTCCAGGTGCCGGATGGCGCGGCGCGGGATGTAGGCCTCGGCGACCTGGCCCATGGTGATGGCGGTCTGGACCCGGGTGTCGACGCCGTTCTTCTCCAGCACGTCCTGCAGGGCCAGGCAGTTGATGACCGTGCTGAGCATGCCCATGTAGTCGGCGCGGGCCCGGTCGATGCCTCGTTCGGCCAGGGCCGCGCCGCGGAACATGTTGCCGCCGCCGACCACCGCGGCGACCTGCACGCCATCCTTCACCGCGGCGATGATCTCGGTCGCCAGGTGGGCCACCACGTCCGGCGAGATGCCCAGGGGCTCTTGGCCCGCGAACAGCCCGCCGGATAGCTTCAGCACCACCCGATGCCAGCTCGGGTGGAGTGTGCCCGCGGTGTCCGTCATGTGCTTTGTTTTAGGCCTGGCTTAGGCCTGGCCGACCTGGAAGCGGGCGAAGCCGGTGACGGTGAGGTTGTTCTGCGCGAGGAGCTGCTTGATCGTGGTCTTGTTGTCCTTCACGTAGACCTGCTCGGTGAGCACGGCGTCCTTGAAGTAGGCGTTCAGCCGGCCCGCCACGATCTTGGGGATGGCCTGCTCGGGCTTGCCCTCTTCGCGGGTGATCTGCTCGGCGATCCGGCGCTCCTTCTCCACCACGTCGGCGGGGACGTCCTCGCGGGTGGTGTACAGCGGGCGCATGGCGGCGACCTGCTGGGCCAGGTCGGTAGCGATCTGGCTGTTCTCCTGGTCGAGCTGGACCAGGACGCCGAGGGTCGGCGGCAGGGCGGCGTCGCTGCGGTGCAGGTAGGCCTTGA
>Ga0070735_10005082_pt1 | contig 10970 bp, 10 predicted proteins | sample Coa_R1_FD_66443 | JGI IMG/M metagenome (GOLD analysis project Ga0070735, IMG submission 66443) | Surface soil microbial communities from Centralia Pennsylvania, which are recovering from an underground coalmine fire - Coalmine... | ecosystem: Environmental > Terrestrial > Soil > Unclassified ... | reverse complement strand
ATTTCGCCGGTCGCCGGATCGTAGAGATCCTCGGCGATATATTGGCCATGCAAGTCGGCGTCATCGGCGCGCAGAGCCTTGACGCCCTTCTCGGCGATGAGGCGCGCGGAACGCGCGGTGAGCTTCTTGCCCGCTTCGATGACGACTTCGCCGCTATCGGCGTCAACGAGATCGACCGACGCCTTGGCGCCTTTCATACGCTCGGCGTCGAAGGGAACGCGCCAATGGTCGCCATCACGCGTGTAGATGACCTTCTTGTAGAAGGTCGACAGAATCTCTTCGCCATCCATGCCGAGCGCATAGAGGAGCGACGTCACCGGAATCTTGCGGCGACGGTCGATACGCGCGTAGACGATGTCCTTCGCGTCGAATTCGATGTCGAGCCACGAGCCGCGATAGGGGATGATGCGGGCCGCGAAAAGCAGCTTGCCCGACGAATGGCTCTTGCCCTTGTCGTGGTCGAAGAACACGCCCGGCGAGCGATGCATCTGCGAAACGATGACGCGCTCGGTGCCGTTGACGATGAACGTGCCGTTCGACGTCATGAAGGGCATGTCGCCCATATAGACGTCCTGCTCTTTGATGTCCTTGACGGACTTCGCGCCAGTCTCCGGATCGACATCGAATACGATGAGACGGAGCGTGACTTTCAACGGCGCAGCGAAGGTCATGCCGCGCTGGCGGCACTCGTCGACGTCGTATTTCGGCGCTTCATACTCGTATTTCACGAATTCCAGAAGCGCGGTGCCGGCAAAATCAGAGATCGGAAACACCGACTTGAAGACTGCTTGCAGACCTTCATCCGCGCGGCCGCCCTTCGGGGCCTCGACCATCAGGAACTGATCATAGGAAGCCTTCTGAACCTCGATGAGGTTCGGCATCTCGGCGATTTCTTTGATATGTCCAAAGAACTTGCGGACACGCTTACGGCCGGTAAATGTCTGCGTCTGCGCCATGTGGCTCCTCAAAATTGCTGACCGCCAGGCCCATTCGCGCCCTGCCCGGCGGGCCCGCGCGCCAAAAACACTGAAGCGCGGATTGGGGCTTTAAGCCCCCCAAATTAAAAACGCCTCTCGCGGCTCGTCGCCGCGCTACACCCACCGCCGTCTCCGCGCCGCTTCGCCCGGCTGTTAGAGAACGGCTAAACGGCCCCGGGCGGATCGCTCGGGACCGTTCGTATTCACTCGCGGACCATTGAAGGCCCGCAACACGTCACTTGAGCTCGACCTTGGCGCCGGCCTTCTCGAGGGCCGCCTTGATCTTCTCGGCTTCTTCCTTGGAAAGGCCTTCCTTGACGGTCTTCGGCGCGCCTTCGACGAGGTCCTTGGCCTCTTTCAGGCCGAGGGCGGTGATGGCGCGCACTTCCTGATGACTTCGATCTTCTTGTCGCCGGCCGCGGCGAGAACGACCGTGAACTCGGTCTTTTCCTCTACCGGAGCCGCCGCGCCGGCGCCGCCAGCGCCTGGGGCCGCAGCGACCGCCACAGCGGCGGCGGCCGAAACGCCCCATTTTTCCTCGAGGAGCTTGGCGAGTTCAGCCGCCTCAAGGACGGTCAAGCTCGACAATTCGTCGACGATTTTTTCCAGATTTGCCATTGAGTAGGGTCCTTATATGGTTCGAACGATGCTGTTTGTGAAGAGCCTCGGTCAGGCTGCGTCTTTTGCGGCATAAGCCCCGAACACGCGCGCCAGCTTGGCGGCAGGCGCGGTCGAGAGCTGAGCAAGCTTGGTCGCCGGCGCCTGAATAAGGCCGACGAGTTTGCCTCTGAGCTCATCAAGCGACGGCATGGTGGCGAGCGCCTTTACGCCGTCGACATTCAGGGCGGTCTTGCCCATGGCGCCGCCCAGGAGAACGAATTTCTCGTAATCCTTAGCGAAAGCCACGGCGACCTTCGGCGCCGCCACCGGATCGTCCGAATAGGCGATCAGGGCCGGTCCCTTGAGAAGGGCTCCGACTGAGGCGACATCCGTGCCTTTGAGAGCGATCTGGGCGAGGCGGTTCTTGGCGACCTGAACCCGCGCGCCAGCCTGCTTCATCTGCTTGCGCAGAGTTTGCATCTGGGCGACGGTCAGACCGGAGTAGTGCGCCACAACAACCACGGAAGTCTTCGCAAAAACTTCATGGAGCGAGGCGACGACGTCCTTTTTCTCCGCTCTATCCAATGTTCTCTCTCCGGTTGGCGGGTTTCCCCGCCTGTTGCACACGCCGCAACGAAATTATCCTCGCCGCGACCTTTTGCGCCTGTCCCCGGAGCCGGGCGTGAAGCCCGTCGCCGGACAGAAGGTTCGAACCGAATACAAGAGGCGGTCCAGGCGGACGCCCCCGAGAAACCGGTCTTCCCCGTCTATGCTGGCTCCTGCTGTCCGCCCCGAAAGGCGAACCTTTTGGAATTAAGCGGCTGCTCGTCTTAGGACGGGCAGCGCGCGCCGGCAGTCTCGGACAGGACATGGCCGGACAAGACACGAGGAAAGTCCCCCGGGTCCTCCGGCCTATCCACCGCTCTCTCCCGTGAAACGAGGGAGGCGGAAGTCTTAAAATGATCATCGGGGTCGCATCGCGCCGCCGACCCCGCGCGCGTCTTTATCCTGTCGCGCCGCGTCTGCCAAGAGGGTCAGCGCAGATTTCTTGGGCCGGCCTGGACATTGCCCCCAGTGATGTCAGGCCACTCCGCGAAAAGCAAATCCGCCATGATCCACGACAAATTTGTGTCATTTTGGCACAGGACGCCCTCTCGGCTGAATGGCGCCGCGACCTCCACATATCGGCGAAACCGATTGCACGGCCAAAATCGCGATCCCAAGCACGATTTCTTAGCACTCACACTCCATGTTGGTTATTCCGTCGACGCATATCTTTTTTGGAGGTGTCCGCCCATCGGGCGCCGAGTTGGGTCAATTGTCGTCCAGCCGCGATTGCATAACTCCAGGCTTTCAGAGAACAGCATATGAGTTTGGCCACTCCTGACTGTCGCGGCGCGGCGATCTTTGACGTCGCGAGCACGCCGGTCTCCTCGAAAGTAATATTTTGGCTCATATCGGCGATCGTTCTCGCCAGCATCGCCTTGCAGATTCATCTGGGCGTCAACCCTGACACGTCCTGGAACATAACGCTCGCCGAAAAAGTGCTCGACGGCGAACGGCCGAACATTGATTTCTTCGAAATCAATCCGCCAATGTCGTACTTTATCTATGTGGCGCCGACCCTCGCGGCGAGGCTGACGGGGCTTTCGCCAGAATTCATGGTCTATCTCTTCTGCTTCCTCGGCGCTGCGCTAAGCGTTTACCTCGCAAGCCTCATTCTGGCCCGCGGTCGCGTGACCGACGACGTGACGATCGAACGTTTTATCTTCATCGCGATTTCCGCGCTATTTCTCCTGCCGGCGCATGCGTTTGCGGAACGCGAACATATCGCCTTGATCGTCGCCACACCCTCGATCGCCGCGCTTATCGTCTGTGCTTCGCGAGCGCAGACGGATCGTCTCCTCGGTCTGCTTGCAGGCGTTGCCGCCGGCCTCGCCCTATCCATCAAGCCGCACTTCGGTTTCTTCTTTCTTTTCGGCTTTCTCTATGCAGCGCGGCGTTCGAGCTGGCGCGCGGCGCTCGGCCACATCAGCCTTCACGCTGCGCTCGCCTTTGCCGCTCTCTACTGGATCGCCGTCGCCTTATGGCTTCCTGCTTTCTTCGAGAATGTCGCGCCGATCGTCTCCGATATCTACCTGACCGCGCGAAAAGCTCTATCGACTCTTTACTTTGATCCGAGCTTCAAGATCTGGACAGCGATGGCGGCGGCGCTCGCGCTCGCCGCGCGTAAGCGGATCGCTGAGCCGTTCGTCGCCATACCTGCGCTGTCTTCGCTCGGCGCCGTTATCGCCTATCTCATCCAAGGCAAATTCTGGCCCTATCAGGTCTATCCAGCGTTCGCGTTCATGGCGCTCGCCATCGGCCCGCTGGCTGTCGATTGGGTAACCGGTCCAGCCAGAGCGTATCGTCCGTACCTCGGCCTGGCGGCGGCACAAACCGTGGCCGGCGTGTTCGCATTGGCGGGACTTTGGCTCGCCCAGGGGGGGGACCAACGCGACCTTGAAAAAGTCGTCAGGGAAATCTCCCCGCGCCCGTCCATGCTCGCCATCAGCCCGGACATCGGCACAGCTTATCCCTTGACACGGCGTGTTCACGGCGTTTGGGCGGGCTCTTCATTCGGCATTTGGGTAACGGCCTTGAGCATGGCCGCTTACGCGCGTAATCCCGACAATGTCGAGGCGGCGCGCCGATACGAAGCCTATATGCGTCTCGATCGCGAACGATTGGTCGCCGACATTCTCAGCAAAAAGCCCGACGTCATTCTTGTTCCTGACGAGGGGTGGCTCGCCTGGGCGCTATCGCATGACGATATCAAGGCCGCGCTCTCTGGCTACGAGCTGCGCGCGGACGTCGATCGGATCTCGGTCTTCGCGCGGCGCGAAAAAGGCCCCGAAAGCTGAAGGCTTTCCCAAACGCCTGAAGATGGACCCGGTCGGTCGCGATGCGCAAACCGGATTTCCTTAAGGATTTTCCCCTAAATCCAGACCGGGAGCTCGATTTCTCTCGCGTTTAGAGCTGGTCGGCTTCCCGCGTTCGCCAGGAGCCGGTCGATCCCTATGAGTCTCGACAATACCGACAGCGCCGTTGCGGCGCATAGAGCGCAGACCCGGCCGGCGATCTCGTGGTTGGCCGCGCCTTCGCGATTTGCGGAATGGTCCCGGTCACCGGCGATTCTCGCGCTTGTGTTGCTCGCGCTTGTCGAACTGATTGGCTTGCTGACGCCGCACGCTCAAATAAGTCCGGATGCGACGGCGCAGGTTTCGGCGGCGACGACGCCGTCGGCAAAGGTGGAGGAAAAAGACGCCGACATCGTTCTTTACGAACGCATTATCGAGGGCGTCAGAAACGGCCAGGACTATTATTCCGTCGCTGCCCGTGAGTTGCGACAGGGCAATTATCCCTTGCGGCCCTTCGTCGCCTTCCGTCCGCCTTTGCTCGCCGAATTGCTGGCGCATATGTCGCCGCTAATGGGATTGCTGATTTTACGTGCGTTGGTTGCGGCCGTCATGCTCGCCTGGGGGCTGCGATTGCGAGAGGCGACCGGTTCGCCGGCCGCCTGGGCGATCGCGTGCCTGTTGTTGGCGGGCGGCGTCGCGCTGTTCGGCCAGGCTTATTACATGGCCGTCCATGAGATATGGGCCGGATTGCTGGTCGCGCTGTCGCTCGCGCTGCACAAGCCCGACCGTTGGGTTGCGTCGGTCATCGCCGGGCTGTTGGCGATGCTGATCCGAGAGCTCGCCTTCCCCTACGTAGCCATTATGGCGGCGCTCGCGCTCTGGGAGGGCAAACGGCGAGAGGCCGCCGGCTGGGCGGCCGCGATCGTCCTATTCGCGATTGCGACCGCTTTTCACGCGGCCGCGGCGACCGCGGCGGCCAGCATCGCCGATCACACCTCGCAAGGCTGGAACAGCCACGGCGGCTGGAGCTTCTTTCTCACCGCGGTCTGGCTTACGGGTCTTTTGAGGAACGGGCCTTATGTGCTGGTCGCCGCCCTCACGCCGCTCGCCCTGCTTGGCTGGGCAGGTTGGCGCGAGCCGATTGCGCTGCGCGTCTTCGCCGCCCTGGCCGGCTATGCTGTGATGCTGATGCTCTTCGGCCGGCCGGATAATTTTTATTGGGCGTTGATATTCACTCCGTTGCTCATGGTCGGGCTCATCTTTGCGCCACGCAGCCTCGGGGAACTGATCGCCAGCGCGCGCGGTCAACGCGGTCCCATGACGTCAACGGCCGCAGCGACAAGCGCTTAGCCCTGCCGCATCCGCGAAAAGAAAAGGCTTCGCGCCCTTGTCGAAGCGCGAAGCCTTGATCGGCGAATAGCGGCGCGCCGTTTACGCGCCGACCGACGTCGCCGTCGAAACCGAACTTAACTCGAGCTTGACGCCCGGCCCCATGGTCGAGGAGATCGCGACGCGCTTGAGGTACGTACCCTTGGCGCCGGCGGGCTTGGCCTTGTTCACCGCATCGACGAAGGCGCGGATATTTTCGGCGAGCTTGTCCTCGCCGAACGAGGCCTTGCCGACTGAGCCTTGAATTATGCCGGCCTTTTCCACGCGAAACTCGACGGCCCCGCCCTTGGAGGCCTTGACCGCCGCAGCGACGTCCATCGTCACGGTGCCGACCTTCGGGTTCGGCATCAGACCGCGCGGGCCGAGCACCTTACCGAGCCTGCCGACGAGCGGCATCATGTCAGGCGTCGCAATGCAACGGTCGAAATCGATCTGACCGCCGTTGACCGTGTTGACCAGATCCTCGGCGCCAACGATGTCGGCGCCCGCCGCCTTGGCTTCGTCCGCCTTGGCCCCGCGGGCGAAGACCGCGACCTTCAGGGTGCGGCCGGTGCCGTTCGGCAGATTGACGACGCCGCGCACCATCTGGTCCGCGTGCTTGGGATCGACGCCCAGATTGAGCGCGATTTCGACCGTCTCGTCGAATTTCGCGGTCGCCCGCTCCTTGACCATCTTCACAGCCTCTTCAAGCTTGTAGAGTTTGGTCCGCTCGACGCCCTCGAGGGCTTTCTTGATACGCTTGCCTGCGTGCGTCATGGCCTTACCCCACCACTTCCAGGCCCATCGAACGGGCGGAGCCTTCGATCATCGCCATCGCCGCTTCGACCGTCGAGCAATTGAGGTCGACGATTTTCTTTTCGGCGATTTCGCGCACTTGCGCCTTGGTCACCTTGCCGACGAAGCCGCGGCCAGGCGTCTTGGCGCCGGAAGCTGGCTTCTTGCCGAGCTTCAAACCGGCCGCCTTCTTAAGGAAGAAGGTCACTGGCGGCTGGCGCATTTCGAAGGTGAAGGAGCGATCCTGATAGGCGGTGATCACCACAGGGATCGGCGCGCCCTTTTCCAGTTGCGCGGTGCGCGCATTGAAGGCCTTGCAGAACTCCATGATGTTGAGGCCGCGCTGACCGAGCGCGGGACCGATCGGCGGGGACGGATTGGCCGCGCCCGCCGGCACTTGCAGTTTGATATAGCCGGCTATTTTCTTAGCCATGATGCTGCTCCAAAAATGACGTTCGCGGGCCCGCTAAAGAGTCCCGTTTGCGCCGATTGCAGGGGCGTGGTGCGAGTTTTCAGCTCCAGATGGCTGGCCGGAGCCCCTCTCCCACGCAATGGAAGGCGCGGCGGATAGCAGGTTTGCCGAATGGCCGCAAGGCTCGACCGGCCGGCCGGGGAATTCTTTCCATTTCATCCGACAGCCGTCTGACCGGATTTCGCCCGTGGCGATAAGGGTTTCTTATTGAAATTCTGCAAGGTTTTTAAGGGGGCGTCGTTGTAAGAGGGTTCGTGTTGCGTTCGGCGCTGAATTTCGCTGGCCGTTTCGCCCCGCCTGACGCCGTTGTGGAGGCGCAGTCGGCCGCGGGCGACAAGGCCTCCCGCTTGCTGCAAAGCGCGAAGCGGACCGCGCTCATCATCGCCGCGGCCTATTTCTACGATTCTCTGCTGCTGTTTGGTTACAGCGCCGCCGGTTTTCTCGACTGGCGGGTGGCGATCGCTGCTTTTCTGGCGCTGGCGGCCCTGGTCGGCGCCGTGTTTGTCGCGCACTTGACAGGTTGGAGCCTGACCCAGCGCGATCCGACGCTGTTCCTGCCCCATCAGCTTTGCGCGATCGTGATCGCGCTCGGCGTCGCGTTCGCCGCGCCGCAGATCGGCTTTCAGCCGTTCGCCACGCTTTTCGCGATCAGCGCCTTCAGCTTCATGGCGCCTAATCCGAAGAACCTGGTCGTTTGCTGGATAGCCGTGGCGATCGGCGCCGCCGCCGTCATCTTCGCGGTCGGGCCCGAACTCGCAATGCCAACGTCGACCTTGGCTGGCCAGGCGTTGACCAGCGCCGTCGTCGCAGGACTGCTCGCGCGCTGCATCTGGATCGCGACATTCGTGCGCAAGCTGCGCAACCGTCTAGCTGAAAAGAACGAATCCCTGCGCCAGGCGATGGCGCGGATCGAGACGCTCGCCAATATCGACGACGTCACTGCCCTCTCCAATCGTCGCGCGATCGCCGAAATCCTGCGCAAACAAATGGCGTTGAGCCGCCGCGCCGGCCTGCCGCTGACACTCGCCTATATCGACGTCGATCATTTCAAGGCGATCAACGACGCCTACGGCCATCTCGCCGGCGATCGCGCGCTCAAACTTCTCGCCGGCCGCCTTGCAGGGGCGATCCGCGAATGCGATCATATCGGCCGGTTCGGCGGCGAGGAGTTTCTTCTCGTCATGAGCGCGACGACATTGCGCGCCGCCAGCGAGCCTTTGGAGCGCCTACGCGGGCTTGTCGCCGCTTCCGATTGGTCCGAGGTCGATCCGTCGATCCATGTGACGGTCACGATCGGCGCCGCGCAATATACGCCAGGAGAGGCTATTGAAGCGCTGATCCGGCGCGCCGATCTCGCGCTCTACCTCGGCAAGGAAACAGGCCGAAATCGTGTCGTGCTCAACCCGCCGATCGAGCGCCAGGAGCCTGCGCGCCGCGCCAAGAGCGCTTAAGACGAACTCAGCGCGGGCCCGAGCGTAATCAAGGCGACGGAAACGACCCCGAGCGCCACGCCGAGTCCCTGCGCCCAGCCGAGCTTTTCGCCGAAAGCCAGAATTGCAATGATGTTGATGGCGATGAGTTGAAGCACGGCGGAAAGGCTGAAAGCGGTCGACATGCCGACCGAACGGACCAGACGCATCATCAAAATATTGCCGAGCGTATAGAGCACGAGCGTGATGATGGTCTTTGCGAGATTTGGCGACAGAGCCCATGATTTGGCGCTGACCGCCGCGATCATGAAAATCGCCGTCGCCGCTACGAACTGAAACACGTTCAAAGGACTCATGATCGCCTCTCCTGGCGGTCTGCCGTAGCATCGCGATCGCATCGTCTCAATGGCGCGGCTTGCGTAGGCTTAAAATCCCGGCAAGATCGGTCAATCCATCGCAACCGAGAGCGCCATGCCAGCCGCCTACGACACCAACAATATCTTCGCAAAAATCCTGCGCGGCGAAGCGCCTTGCGTGAAAGTCTTCGAAGACGACGTCGCTTTCGCCTTCATGGACATTATGCCGCGCGGCGATGGGCACACGCTGGTGATTCCAAAAGTCCCCGCGCGCAATATACTCGACATTTCGGCGGCGGATCTCGCGCGCTTCGTACCTGCCGTGCAAAAGGTCGCCATCGCCGCCCAGACGGCGCTTGGCGCCGAAGGCGTGACCATCCAGCAATTCAATGAAAGCGCGGGCGGGCAGATCGTATTTCACTTGCACTTCCACGTGCTGCCGCGCTGGTCCGGCGTCGCGCTGAAACCGCCGGGCGGCCCGATGGTCAGCGCCGATTTGCTGGGGCCGATCGCGGCGAAGATTGCGGCGGCGATCTAGGGCGCGCTGATAGTAGCTCAAGGCATACGCCCCCCTACTCGTCCTCCCGCTGATTGGCGATGTCCGCCTCGCGGAGGTCGAGCGCGCGTTCGATATGGCGGCGGCCTTCGTCCTTTAATTTGCCGTCGCGATAAAGGCGGTTGATCGTCGACCGCTCGGATTCGATCATCTGAAGCTCGATGTCCTCGCGCTCCGCGCTGAGCTTGCGATGATGAGCGTCGTCGTCGCGGGCATCGAGATGGGCCAGACGATCGCGATAGCGCGCCGAGAGGGGGGCGACGATCTCGGAAGGAAGCTTTCGATCCTGACGAAGCGTCGCCAGCCTCTCGATCGCCGCTTCGACGGCCTTGTGTTCGGCCCTCGCCTCTTGATTGCGATCGGCGTGACGCTCGCGCCGTCCGGCATTGGCGAGGCCGAGCCAGCCGATGACCGACCTCAGCATCAGCCCCTGCCCGACCAATGTCAGCAAGATGACGAAGAAGGTGAGAAAGATGATTAGATCGCGCTGCGGAAAGGGCTCGCCGCTGACGGTCGTCAAGGGAATCGCCAGCGCCGCCGCGAGCGAGACGACGCCGCGAATCCCGGTGAAGCCGATGATGAACGCCCATTGCCACGGCGGCGAAGGATCCCTGCGGCGCACGCTCGGAATGAGCCAGCGCGGCAGATAGACGGCGGGAAAGATCCAGATGAACCGCGTGGCGATGACCGCCAGACCAACGACGCTCGCCGAGAGCGAAAGTTCGGCGAGCGAATATCCGCCGATGCCGGCGATCAGCGTACGCGCCTGCAGGCCGGTGATCAGGAACACCATGCCTTCGATCAGGTAGATGATGAGGTCCCAGAAGAAGACGCCTTGCAAGCGTGTCGCCGCGCTGATCAGCCTGAGGCCGTTCCAACTGATGTAGAGGCCGGTCGTGACCGTCGCCAGCACGCCGGACCCGCCGAGCGTCTCCGGCGGCCAATAGGCCAGGAAAGGCGTCAGGATCGATAGCGTGATCTCGATACGGGGATCGCGCACCCAGCGTCTCAGCCGCAGCATCAGCCAGCCGACACCGACGCCCCAGAGAATTTCTCCGGCCAGAATCGCGACGAAGGACGCCGCCGCTCTACTCAGCGAGAAAAGGCCGAGGCTGACGGCGGCGACCGCGAAACGATAGAGAATCAGCGCGGTCGCGTCATTGGCGAGCCCCTCGCCTTCGAGTACGACGATGATCCGCCTCGGCAAGCGCATGCGCTTGGCGATCGAGATCGGCGCCACCGAATCGGGCGGCGAGACAATCGCCCCGACGACGAACCCGACCGGCCAGGCAAGGCCGAGCAACCAATGCGTGGCTGCGGCGACTATTACGGTCGTAAACACCACGGCGCCGATGGCGAGCAGCGCGATCGGCCGCAGATTGAAACGGAATTCGCGCCAACTCATGGCAACCGCCGCGTCATATATGAGCGGCGGCAAGATGACGAGCAGCACGAACTCCGGCGCCATCTCGACGGCCGGCAAGCCGGGAACGAGCGCCAGTACGACGCCGGTCAG
>Ga0070735_10005081_pt1 | contig 10971 bp, 9 predicted proteins | sample Coa_R1_FD_66443 | JGI IMG/M metagenome (GOLD analysis project Ga0070735, IMG submission 66443) | Surface soil microbial communities from Centralia Pennsylvania, which are recovering from an underground coalmine fire - Coalmine... | ecosystem: Environmental > Terrestrial > Soil > Unclassified ... | reverse complement strand
AAGTAGAAAATTTTCATCTCCTTTCTCAGGACGTTGAACATGGAAAATCGCAACTCGTACCGACGGACTCGGTTGAGATGAATCCGACGCATCCGTGTGCGGTAGATCCAGCCGATCCGGTACATCGCGTGGTGAATCCAAAAAAGTTCGGCGAGCGCGCCGTCAGCCTGCACATTTATTCGCGGCCTTTTGATTCGTGCGTCGTGTATTCGCCGGAGCAAGGGACCTGCGGTGTGATCAAGCTGCACTACACCACTGTGTTTGGAAAACCCGCGTAGGGCGGCCTCGTGTGGGTCGGATACTTTTGTCCGACAATCGGCGATAAAGTCATTGGCTGCATGGCGGGCATGGACGCCCGCCCCTACATTGATCATGTAGCAGGGACGCCCACGTCCTGGAATTTGGCAGCCGAGGGCTGCTGTCCCCATATGGCCTTAGCACGTGCAGCCACAAGGCTGTGCCACACGATTCATCCTGCAATTGTTAAACTTAATGCTTGCCTTCTTCCAGCAAATTATCGGTGGCGCGCATAGAAACTGCCCCGGGGACCGACTCTCCGCCGGCTACCAAGCCCAACCTGGTTCCGCGGCATGATGGGAACACGCTTTTTCTGATCGACGCGATGTCGTTCATCTTCCGCGCCTATCACGCAATGGCGCGACAGCGGGGAATGTCTACGCGCAAAGGCTTGCCTACGGCGGCGATTTACGTATTCGTAAATATGTTGCGGAAGCTGCGCGACGATTTCGCTCCGCAATATCTGGCTGCGGTGTTCGATGTTGCCGCGCCCACTTTTCGCGATCAGCAATACAAAGAGTACAAAGCCAATCGCAGCGAGATGCCGGGCGATCTGGCGCAGCAGATTCCGTATATCCGGCAGGCGCTTGACGCTTACTGCATTCCTATTCTCGAGATGCCGGGCTTCGAAGCCGACGACGTGATCGGAACTTTGGCGACCAAAGCGGTGGCCGAGGGCCGGCATGTCTACGTCGTCTCGAGCGATAAAGATATGCTGCAGTTGGTAAATGAACGCGTGCTGGTGCTGAATCCTCCGAAGGACAATTTGATTTGTGATGCGGCGAAAGTGGAAGAAATTTTAGGTGTGCCGCCGGAGCGTGTCATCGACGTGATGGCGCTGCGCGGAGATTCAATCGACAACATTCCGGGAGCGCCCGGAATCGGCGACAAAGGTTCGGTTGATCTTGTTCGGCGGTTCGGCAGCCTGGAGGCCGCTCTCGATCATGCTGCTGAGGTCGAGAGAAAAACGTATCGCGAGTCGCTGCAGAATAATCGTGAACAGATTCTTTTGAGCAAAGAACTGGTAACCATCAAGTGCGATGTCGAGATCGACCTTGATGTCGAGAAAATGCACGCGGGCGAGCCTGATATTGATGCGTTGCGAAACCTGTTCACCGAACTGGAATTTACTTCGCTGCTCAAAGAACTCCTGCCTGTCGTTGAGGCGCCTGAGGGAAACTATCGGGAGGCAAAGTCGGCGGCAGAGGTGGACCGGCTCCTGCAGTCGCGGGCAAAAGATGTTCCGCTTGCGGTTGCCGTGAATGCGATCTCAGAAGGGCGCGATGTTGAAGAAATCGAGGAGCCCCTAGGAAATCTTCTGCCCGTGCAAGAGCAAACTTTTATGTTCGGTGGCGCCGATACCGCGGGCGAGGGCGCCTGCGCCACACAAGTTGCCATTTCAGTCGAAGCGGGTTCGGCTGTTACCGTCTCGCCTGAATCCGAAGCTGGTGTCGCGCTGAAGTCGGCTCTGGCCGACAGACAAATTCCCAAAGCCATTCACGATTGGAAGACCGCCGCGCACGCGCTCGGGCAAACCGCTCTGGCGGGAGTTCAGCACGATACACGTTTGTATTCCTATTTACTGGATCCGACTTACTCGTCGCATAGCCTGCCTGAGGTTGCACTGCGGCGCTTCAACCTGAAGCTTGGAGGGTCGTTGGCCGAGGCGGCTGACCTAACGGGGCGGCTGGCCACGGCGTTAGGGCAGGAGGTTGAACAAGAGAATCTGCGAAAGCTGTACGTCGAAGTAGATTTGCCGCTGGTTCCGGTGCTCACCCGCATGGAGCAGGCAGGGGTCGCCATTGATCGCGTCGCATTGGCAAACATGTCGACGCGGCTCGAGGACGAAATTCGCATCAAAGCGAAAGAAATTTACGACTGCTGCGGGTCGGAGTTCAACATCAGTTCGCCGAAGCAGCTGGGCGATGTGCTGTTCAACAAACTGAACTTGCCGAAGCCAGTGAAATACGGCAAAGGCAAAATGATTTCGACTGCGGTCGATGTTCTGGAAGAGCTTGCGGGCAGCCACGAGGCCCCGAAACTGGTGCTCGAATACCGCCAGCTTACAAAATTGAAATCGACGTATGTCGATGCGCTACCAGCGCTGCTCAACCACGATACTGGCCGCCTGCATACAACATTTGATCAGACGGGGACGGCAACAGGAAGGCTTTCGTCGGCGAACCCGAATTTACAAAATATTCCCATTCGTACCGAGTTGGGACGAGAGATTCGTGCCGCGTTCACGGCTGCGCCGGGATGCCTGCTGTTGGCTGCGGATTATTCGCAAATCGAATTGCGGCTGCTGGCGCACTATTCGAAAGATCCATTGCTGGTCGAGGCATTCAGGCGCGGCGACGATATTCATACACTCACTGCGTCGCAGGTATTCGGCGTGCCGCCGCTCATGGTCACCGCCGATCATCGTCGGCAGGCAAAGGTTGTGAACTTCGGAATTGTTTATGGACTATCGCCATTTGGCCTGTCCCAGAATCTCGGAATCGAGACATCGGAAGCAAAGAGATATATCGAAGCTTACTTTGAGAAATATCATGGCGTGCGGAAATTCATTGATCGCACGCTCGATGACACTCGACGCGAAGGCCGGGTTAAGACTCTGTTCGGCCGCGTGCGCCCGATTCCAGACATCAACAGCAAAAATTTTAATCTGCGTGGATTTGCCGAACGAACGGCTGTAAACACGCCATTGCAGGGAACGGCAGCTGATTTGATTAAGCTGGCAATGATTCGCATTGACGCGATTATTCGCGAGCGCCACCTGCAATCGAAGATGACACTACAAGTGCACGACGAACTTGTGTTTGAAGTTCTCGAGGACGAAGTTGACGAAATGCGCAGCCTGGTTCGGGAGCAGATGGAGAATGTGCATCCGGCGTTGTCGATACCACTGATGGTGGAAATTGGAGTAGGAAAAAATTGGCGGGACTTGGAATAATTTAAAAAGTAAAAAACGGTTCCTCGAGTTGAAGATCATTCGCTCGCGAATGATTCTCTTCGCTCGGAATGACAGAGCTTTTATGCGCTACGCTCCCAGCACCTTTTTGATTGCGCCTGCAATTCCATCCGTCAACGCATTCATCTTCTCTTCTGATTCAGCTTCGACCATTACCCGCGCCAGCGCTTCAGTTCCCGAATAGCGGACTACAATTCGGCCATCGCCATTTAGTTCGCGCTGTGCGGATTCGATGACGTGCTTCACCTCCGGAACCTGATCGAACGGAATTTTCTCGCGTACCCGAATGTTTTGAATGCGCTGCGGAAATACTTTCAGATCTGAAATCAGTTCCGCCAAAGACCGCCCGCTACGGGCGATGATTTCCATGACTCGCAATGCAGTTAGCAGGCCGTCGCCGGTGGTGGCGTCTCCATCGCGAAAAATAATATGGCCGGATTGCTCTCCGCCCAGCGACGCGCCTGTGTTCACCATTTCTTCAAGAACGTATTTGTCGCCGACGTTGGCGCGCAACATGCGAATGCCGGAATTCCGCAGTGCAATTTCGAGTCCCATATTCGACATGGTGCTCGCAACCACAGTATTGCCGCGAAGCAGCCCGCGCGTATGCATGTCGCGGGCCGCCATCAGGAGAACGCCATCTCCGTTTACTACGCGGCCATCAGCATCGCTGAACAGCGCTCGGTCGGCATCGCCGTCAAAGGTCACACCTAGATCAAACTTCCTGTTCGATTGGTCGATCTTTTCTGCGACCGTTCCCGCGTAAAGCGCGCCACAGCCCTCGTTGATGTTCTTCCCGTCTGGCGAGGAGTGGATGAATTCCGCTTGAATGCCGCAGGCGCGAAACAATTCCGGAGCTTCGGCGGCGGCGGCGCCATTCGCACAGTCCACCAACACGTGCAAATGACTTAAATCGGTGGAAATATTTTTCGCCAGCCACTGGATGTAGTCGCTGCGGAGAGTATGTTCACCCGGAAGGCTGGGCGACGGCTTGGATGTCGGCTCCGGATGCGCCCCGGGTGATTGCAGGATCGCGAATATCTCCTGTTCAATCGCCAACTCACGCGAGTCTGGCAGCTTGAATCCATCGCCTGAAAAAACTTTGATTCCATTGTCGGTCCACGGATTGTGCGAGGCGGAAATCACAACACCGGCGTCGAATTTTTGCGACCGCGCGAGGTATGCAACTCCAGGGGTAGTAATCACGCCCGCGCTGCGGACTTCGACGTTCGCAGAGTTCAATCCGAGCGCAACCCGGTCAGCGATCCAGCCACTGGATTCGCGGGTGTCCTGGCCTATGACGACGTGAGGCTTCGCTTTGGTTTTGATTAAATCGTGACCGAGAGCACGGCCGATTAAAAATGTGCTCTCCGCGGTAAGCGGAAATTGCCCCGCCACGCCGCGAATACCGTCGGTTCCAAAAAGCTGCCGGGTCTGCGATGTCATTGCGATTGGGTTGGAGCGGATGTAAGCGGCGCCCTTTCCATGATAATCGTGATTCGCACCGGATTGCGATCGGCTACTTGAATAAGCGGATCAGAAACGTAAGCATGCCGCGAATAGCTCGTGCTGCCCGTCAGTCCACTAACATCGATCGGATCGGTGATGGCGCTCTCGACGCCATCGATTGACTTTCTGGGACCGATTATCTCGACGTTCTCGGGATCGGATTTTATCTGCGCGATCGAGTAACCGCTCACGAAAGTTCCAGTCACGCGAGGACGCACGGGAACAATTCGCGTGACTCGCTTGTCGAAGATCAAATGGATCTGACTGGGCACGATCTGCACCGCTTCTAATTTATCGGGCAGGCTAACCTGACTTTTATTCAAGTCGAATGTTCGCTCGCCCGGCTTTATTCCGGTGAGATCAATTTCTTCATGGATGTCGGATGCCTGCAGCCTGCGCACTAATCGCTCGGGACCCCGCACGCGAACCTGTGCCGACGGTACGCTCTCCGAACTGATTTCAATATCCTCAGGCATATTCTGAAAGACAATGGCAACGTTGAACGCGACCTCTGACGGCGGCTCGCTCGAAACCGCCAGCCACAAGCCGGCAGCGATAAGAAGAGAAATGATCTTCAGTCCGAGATTATGAAAGACATGGCGGCGGGCAAATTCGCGCGCGCTCATCGTTCGCCTCCGGCTTGATGCGGTTCCGAGCGAGATGGTATTTCAGTTTCGGCCTCGTCCAGCATTTCGACGCTATCTGAGATCGGTGTCGGAAGCGGGGTTGGGGGCACATAGCGGCGAAGTAGTTTGCTCATTCGATCGCGCAGCTGCTCGACGGTAAGATCGCGTTCGATGGTGCCCGCAACCGCCAGGCTGATGCTGCCCGTCTCTTCGGAGACGATGATTGAAATTGCGTCGGTCTCCTCGGTAATTCCAATCGCAGCCCGGTGACGCGTGCCCAATTGCGTAGACAGCACCGGGTTCATCGACAATGGCAAGAAACAGGCTGCGGCGGCAACTCGATCTCCCTGAATGATGACCGCGCCATCGTGCAGCGGAGCGCTGGGGCGAAACAATGTCGCCAGCAGGTCGTAAGAAAGTTGGGCATCGAGCGCGACACCGCTTTCGATGTAAGTTCGTAACCCAATCTCGCGTTGGATTACGATCAGCGCGCCGGTCTGGTTCTGTGAAAACAAATTCGCGGCGAGAGCGATATCGTCATATGCATCGGCTTCGGCCGCCGCCGAGCGCGTCAGAGTCATGCGACGTCCGAGCCGGGCCAGAGCCTGGCGAATCTCGGGAACAAAGATCACGATCAGAGCAAAAACAGCGTAAGGCAGCGCCCGCGATATCAGCCAATTTAGCGTGACCAGTTCGCCCATGCGCGAGACATAGAATGCAAGGGCAACTATGGAAAGGCCGATCAGGATGAGGGCGGCGCGAGTACCGCGAATGAGCGCGAGAAACTCATAGATCACGATGGCCACAAGCAAAATGTCGATGACCGAAATCACCGTCAAGTGCGCCCATGTTCCGGCAACGTGACCCAATGGAATGCCCCTTTCAGACCGGTGTAGGCAGGCTTGCAAGGGTAATTGTAATGCAGGAAACAGTGGCTGGTAGTTAGAGACTAGTGGTTAGTTCCTTGCGTTATCATGGCGGATTACGGGGATAAAGCTTCTCAAGCAGCCCCACTCACAACTAGCCACCAGCCACTACTCACTTTTGTTTTCGACTCTTGCGATGAGAGATCCCCGAGCCAGCCGGGCAGAAACTTCGTCCCCCAGTTGGACTTTGGCAGAGTTCGTCACCACCTTTCCCGAAGCGTCAAAGATAAGAGCGTAGCCACGCTCGAGGATCGCAACGGGAGAGAGCGCTTTCAACTGATGCTCGATTTGCTCGAGGTGTGAACGACGGCGAAGCAAGAGAGTATGCATGGCTGACGTAATTGCGGTTGCATGTGAGACCAGATCGCGCCGCATGCCTGCCAAAACTCGTCGGGCGTCATAGTGGCGAACGGCGGCCGAAATGTGCTCCCAGCGGCGGCGATTTCGTTCGATCAATTTACGTTCGACGGTCTCGAGTCGAAAACGCAGATCATCGAGCCGCTGCTGGCGCTGGTTGATGCTTTCCATCATGCGGGCAAATGCGCCGTGCTGGGCGGCTTCGGTCAGCGTCTGCTTCGCTATGAGTAGGCGGTAGCGCATTGCGCGAGTCAGCCTCAGGCGCAAAGCTTCGGCGTGCTCTTCGATTTCCTGGCGGGAACGGATAACAAGTTCGGCGGCGGCGGATGGCGTCGGCGCACGCAGATCAGCGACGAAATCTACGATGGTGAAATCGGTTTCGTGACCTATGGCGGAGATAGTCGGAATGCCGGATCCAGCGACGACTCGCGCCAGACCTTCGTGATTGAAGGTTGCTAAATCTTCGGCGGAACCCCCGCCGCGGGCAACTATGATCACGTCAACATTCTTCACGCGATTGAAATACTTCACGCCATTGCTGACGTCCGTGGCTGCGCTCTCGCCCTGCACCTGCGCCGGGTAGATGAGTATGGTGGCGCTGTGATGGCGGCGGCGCAAAATATTCAGAATGTCGCGCAGGGCGGCGGCTTGTGGGGACGTCACAATGCCGATGCAGCGCGGCAACGCAGGGATCGGCTTTTTGCGGGATGCATCGAACAGGCCTTCTGACTGTAACTTGGCCTTGAGTTGTTCGAATGCGATCTGCAGCGCGCCCGCGCCTTTGGGCTCCAGGTATTCGGCTGAGAGTTGCAGTTCGCCGCGACCTTCAAAAACTGTAATCCGTCCCCGCAGCACCACCAGCATTCCATCTTCTGGGCGAAAGCGCAGCAGCCGCGCCTGTGAACGAAACATCACGGCGCGAATCTGCGAATTTTGATCTTTCAGGGTGAAGTAAAGATGGCCGGAGTCATGGGCGCGAAAGTTCGAGATCTCGCCTTCCACCCAGATGTCGCTGTACTCGCGCTCCACCCGAGTGCGTACCGCGGCAACCAGGTCACGAACAATCCACACCTTGCGTTCAGGAGGAGAAAAAGTCAGGCCGAGTTGGTCGGCAGAAGCCACTCACTGGAGTTTATCGAAATTCAATTGGCCAGTGATAGGCACGAAGTGCGCGGAGGGAAATTGAGTGCACGCGAACGCGTTTATGCGGTGTAGATCTGGGGCATTTGAACCAGCGTGCCGGTTGACCCGCCAGTCTGCCTTTGCTCGTTAACGAAATTGCAAACCAGGCGCAACGCCTGTACTTCTTCCTGCAGGCGCTGCAGTTCGACTTCTTTGCGGCGAAGCACTTCGACGGGGTTTTTCATAGGCATCCTCTAGGGGAGGGCCTAGGTGAGCACTTTACGGGCTGGCGGACGAGTGGGAAACATCACACAAGTACAGTCCCGAGTTTGGCAGTTCAGTGCCCCAGGTGGTACGGATGACCCTTCAAAATAGTGAACGCTCGATAGAGTTGTTCGAGCACAACCACGCGCGCCAGTTCATGGGCGATGGTCATCTTTCCAAGAGACAGGGTGAAATCGGCATGACTGCGGGTGTTCTCGGCAAAGCCATCGGCGGGGCCAATTGCGAATAAGAGTGGCGTGGGATTGCGGTCCTGATGGGAGCCTATGAACTGCGCGAACTCTTCCGAAGACAGCTGCTTCCCGCGGGAGTCGAGAAGTACGAGGCGGCGACGGGAATTTTTTCCTTCATGGCCGGAAAGTTTCAGCAGAGCCGCTTCATCTTTGAGTGAAATGTCGTCAACTTCCGCGTACTGCTTGAGGCGTTTCAGATATTCGTCGCTGAGCGATTGGATTGCGGGATGTTTGGTTTTGCCGATCCATGCGATGGTGAGTTTCACGAGAGTAAAAAGGATTTTAACCGCAGGGGTCGCAGAGATCGCTCAGAGAACGCCGAGAAAACCAGTGGCCTATTGCGCAAGGTTTTAGGTGTTCTCAGCGTTCTCGGCGTCGCTTTTCTCAGCGTTCTCTGCGGTTAAAAGCTTTTGCTTTTGTCTATGCCGGCTTCTTTGCACGCGGACGCGCAATCACGCGCTTGCGTGGCTTGGCGACAAACTCTGCGGCGTCGATCTTCTTCGCCGATTTCCAGAGCCTTTCGAGATCGTAATACTTCCGCGCCGCCTCAGAAAAAATGTGGACTACGAAATCCACATAGTCGATCAGCACCCACTCACCCTGACGGTGTCCTTCAATATTGTTGGGATAAAGTCCTGAGCGCTTAAGGCGCAGCTCAACTTCATCCGAGATGGCCTGCACCTGCCGGGGATTGGTCCCGCTGCAGATCAGAAAATAATCGGTAAAGGCTCCGGAGTTCTGGTCCATCTCAAGTACGCTGATCTGCTCCGCCTTCTTGTCTTCACAGGCGGCAAGAGCGAGCACGACTTGGCCTTTCAGTTCATTCTTCTTCTTGAGATCGGCTTTTTTCGAATCTGTTTTCTTCATGCGAGTCGTCGGCCGCCGGCCAACGACATCGAAAGTTGGCCAACTAACCACCATACAATCCTTCTTTCTTGATGTATTCTTCCACACTTTCAGGAACGAATTTTTTGATCGGACGCTTAGCAGCGACAGCCTGACGCACAGTAGTTGCCGAAATGTTTTGGTTAAGGTTGTCGAGCAGATGCAAGGTAACTCCGGGCAGCACTAGATCTCCAGTGGCCGGCTGCTTCGTAAATGGTTTCGTGACTTCGGCGCGAGGGCGCAATTTTTCAGGAAGTGAGGCCGCGACATCGGCCAGCGAAAAGCCGGGGCGGCTGGCCACGATAAACTCGCATTCCGAGAACAATGCTTCCGCCTCGCGCCATTTGGCGATGTCTTTGAATGCATCCACTCCAATTAGGAAGAAAAGGCGATCAGCTTTTTTCAGTGAATGTTTCATTTTGTGAATCGTGTCGATACTGTAATTCGGTGCCGACGCCACACTTCCCCGCGAAGACGTTTTTTTGTCATGCAGCACGAATTCACCCGGCCCTTCCAGCAAAGAAGGCACAAATCGTTTTTCATCTTGTGTAGCAAGCGCGACCATGGCGTAACGATGAAAGTAAGAAGCTGCAGGCTGCGTAGTTTTGTGCGGCGGAACGTTCGTAGGAACAAAATAGATTCGGCCCAACTGGCAGCGCTCGCGAGCCATAGCGGCAAGCGCAAGGTGGCCCTTGTGGATGGGATCGAATGTGCCGCCAAAAAGGGCGATATTCATAGGTTCGTCGTGCGTCTTGCGTCGTGCGGCCAAAACGAAAAGTGTCGTCGGACTTCGGCTCTCGGGCTTCCAAAGCGGCGGGTCGTCGTTCGTTATCGTTCGCGGCGACGATCGATGGCCGATGACCGACGGCTTTCTATACTCGTGTTCTACCACCAGCTGTCGTTCGTTACGTTTGCGGTGACGACCGGTGGCCGGTAACCGAGGGCTTCTATACGCTTTCTTCTACCACCAGCAGTCGGTCGTTATGTTCGCGCCGTCGACCGATGCCGATGACCGGCTTTATGCGCTTGCTTCTACCGCCGGCGCTCGCCGCACTTCCTCAACCTTATCCGCCATCGCGTATTTCAGTTTATCGATGCCTTCGCCAGTGACCGCCGAGATCGGAATGAACTCAAGATTCCGCGATTTGGCATAACGCTTCAGCTTTGACAGCTTAGTTTTATTGGCGGCGTCGATTTTTGACCCTACTACGATCATCGGCTTTTGTTCCAGGCCCGCGCCAAAGCTGTGGAGTTCGCCCATAATTACTTCGAAGTCTTTCACCGGATCAGGGCGGCCACTGGCGTCGGAGACATCGACGAGGTGAACCAGCAAGCGCGTGCGCTCAATGTGACGCAGGAACTGCGTCCCGAGACCAGCGCCTTCGTGCGCTCCTTCGATCAGTCCAGGAATATCTGCCACCAGGAAACTAATCTCATGGGCCGCATCGCCAACCGCCACTACTCCGAGGTTCGGCTCCAGCGTCGTAAAAGGATAATCCGCAATCTTTGGGCGCGCCGCCGAGATTCGCGAAATCAAAGTCGATTTGCCCGCGTTGGGATAACCGACCAGGCCAACATCGGCCAGCAGCTTGAGTTCCAGCCGCAAGGTGCGCTCTTCGCCGGGACGGCCATCCTCGTGCTCGCGTGGGGCTTGATGGACTGAAGTTTTGAACTGAGCGTTACCGCGTCCACCGCGTCCGCCGCGGGCAATCACCAGGCGATCGTCAGGAGAGGAAAAATCGTGCACGAGCTCGCCGGAT
>Ga0070735_10005080_pt1 | contig 10972 bp, 10 predicted proteins | sample Coa_R1_FD_66443 | JGI IMG/M metagenome (GOLD analysis project Ga0070735, IMG submission 66443) | Surface soil microbial communities from Centralia Pennsylvania, which are recovering from an underground coalmine fire - Coalmine... | ecosystem: Environmental > Terrestrial > Soil > Unclassified ... | reverse complement strand
TTCCGCCAGGACTTGAAGAAGAATGATCAGCGCAGCTGGGCGCCCCAAGCCCCGATGTTACTTTGCGGCGGCAATCACGATCCCACTGTGTTCTTCGGTGTCAACACCGGGACCATGCAAGCGTACTGGAGCGGCCTGCCGGCGGGGTTGCTGACTGTCCTGGACGTAGACAGCGCCCCGGGGGCCAATGATCCGTTCGCACCCATCAAATTGGGGTTCCAGGCGACGGTGGCGGCCCTGCTGGCCAGCGGCGGCCAGACGGCGGTAGTCGAGAACTACCATGTCACGGTCGCGCCGTTCTGTACCGTGGCGGCGCGCAGCTTCTTCAGTCATTTCTAAGGGGCGGGGACAGTCATGAAGACACGCATCATCGCGATTGCACTTGGCCTGCCGACGCTCGCAGCCATGTCCGCCGCCAACGCGGATGAAGAACCGTTGTCCAACTCGGTGCGGCTCGGGACCTACTACGTCACCTATCGGTCGCACGCCGATGACATCAGCGGGCCGTATGTGCCGCCAGGAGTCAACGTGAGGCTCAAGGCTCTGTGGACGCCCTACTTCGGTTATGTGCGCCGGCTGAGCAGCCATTTCAGCGCCGAGCTGGCCGTGGGGGTGCCGCCGCTGACCAAGACGATCGGCAATGGACCGGCAGTGCTGGGGTCGGTGCCATTCAGCGGCAAGGAGATCGTTACGGCGCGTTGGTTTGCACCCACGCTGCTTCTTCATTACAACTTCTTCGACGAGTCGTATAGGTTGCGCCCTTACGTGGGCATCGGTGTGAATTACACCAAGTTCTATGACCGCAAGTCGACCTACTATGGCAATCAGGTGGGAGGCGGGCCGACGTCCATCAATCTGCCCTCATCCGTCGGGCCGGCCGCGACAATCGGCCTCAGCTATCGGGTGACGCGGCGATTCACTCTGAACGCCTCCTATTCGGTCTCGCAGGTCAACAGCCGCCTGACAGCCAATACCGCCGGGATCATCAGGACTACCCACATTGAGTTCGGGCCGCGCGCCACGGTGATCTCCGCCGGATATTCGTTCTAGGCAGGCCATCGACTAGAATGCCGGCCCGGCCGCGCGCCGTGCGCGCGGCGTTCCCTGGGAACATTCATGCTTAGAAAGTGGCTGCCGGTTCTGATGCTCAGCTGCGCGCTGCTGAGTCAGTCGATCACATTTGGCGCGTCCGCGAAGGAGAAGGCGGCGGACCCGGGCAAAGAGGAGGCCAAGGGCGCGGGACACAAGGACGATGAGATCAATCTGCCGGCGTTTCCAGCTGACCGGACCGTTCATCAGGTACTGACAGCCGGTGGGCGGGCGCTCAAGTACGACGCCACGGTCGGCTCCCTGCCCGTGTTGGACGAGAAGGGCAAAACCGTCGCGGATGTGATGTTTACGGCTTACACCATGCCGGGCGCCAATCGCCCCGTGACCTTTGCCCTGAATGGCGGGCCGGGGGCCTCTTCGGTTTACCTCAATCTCGGCGCCATCGGTCCCAAGCGCGTGCAATTCGGCGCTGAGGGCAACAGTCCGTCGGATCCCGCCACGGCGCTCGACAATCCGGGCAGCTGGCTGGCCTTCACGGACCTGGTGTTCATCGATCCCGTCGGCACGGGATTCAGCCGTGCGCTGGTGCCCGAACCCGAGGCCAAGAAGCGCTTCTACAATGTGAAGGCGGACGTGGAGTATCTGTCGCGCGTCATTTTCGACTGGCTGGTCAAGAATGAGCGCCTGAGCTCGCCGAAGTACCTGGTGGGTGAGAGTTATGGCGGGTTTCGCGGCCCGCGCATCACGCACTACCTGCAGACGCGCCTGGGTGCCGCGATGAACGGTCTGGTGCTGGTCTCGCCTTACCTCGACCCGGGTGCCTCGAATAATTCGGACCTGTCACCACTTCCGTGGATGTTGACGTTGCCGAGTATCGCGGCGGCAAATCTGGAGCGCCAGGGTCATCTCGATGATGCGTCAATGGCCAGCATCATCAACTACACACGCACCGAGTACGTGCAGGATCTGCTTAAGGGGCGCTCAGACACGCAGGCCATTGAACGGATCGTCAAGCGGGTGACGGAGCTTTCCGGACTCGATCCGACGTTTGTACGGCGCTCCGGCGGGCGGCTGGAGACACAGGCCTACCTGAGGGAGGTCTATCGCGCGGAGGGCAAGCTCGGCAGCCGTTATGACTCGAATGTCACCAGTTGGGACCCGTTCCCCTTCGCACCCAGCCAGCGTACCAATGACCCCATTCTCGACAGCATAATCGCTCCGACCACGACCGCGATGGTGGACTTCATAACCCACACCGTCGGGTGGAAATACAGCGGTCGTTACAACGCGCTGAGCTATGACGTCGGCAGAATGTGGGCGGACACACCCGAGGGCGACCGGGGTGATGATGGTATCGAGCGTGGCTCGGTGCAGGAGCTGCGCCAGGCGGTGTCCATCGATCCGAAGCTACAGGTTCTGATCGTGCACGGCTGGGGCGACCTGTCCTGTCCGTTCATGGCCTCGGTGCTGATCGTCGATCAGATGCCCGTCATGGGGAGCCCGGACCGGGTCAAGGTTCGGGAATACCCGGGCGGCCACATGTTCTACAGCCGTCCGGAAAGCCAGGCCGCGCTGCGTAACGATGTGGCGAAGATGTACGCCGCGCACTGATCCCAAGCAGGCCGGAGCCTCCTTAGGGAGGCTCCGGCCAGACCTCAGCCAGTGAAATGGCAGGACGCGGGTGGCGCCGTCTAGCTGCCGGTCTTGATGCCCAGGGTGTGCATCAACTCGGTGGCCTTGTCCTTGACCGCCTGTGCCTTTGCAACACCGTCAGCGTAGTTGTCACTGTTGGCCACGGAATTGGTGGCGTCGGTCCACATCTGGTCGAGCGATGCCACAGCCGCGCTTGCCGTCGCGAACGATGCCTTGTTGAGGCCCTTCGGGTACTTCTTGGTCTTGGACATAGTCTCAACCTGAGTCTTGAGGTCCGTGACCATCTTCGGCACTTCGGCGTTCAGGTTGCGCCACTGCTGTTTGACCTTCGCCAACTCGGCATCCGCTGCCGACTGCTTGGCGTCGACGTCCTGCTTCAGGCTGGCGATGGACGCGCTGATCGCCGGCGCTGCGGCAATAACGGCCTGATAATCCCCTTTCGCCAGACTCTGCTTCAGAGTCGCCACCTGCGCATCGATGCCGTGCACCGTGTCCGGCGCAAATTTCTCCGCGGATTCGTGCACGGCGCTCAGGGCCGCCTCGATCTTTGCCACAGCCTGCTGCGCGGGCTCCTTCTGACTCGCGCACGCGAACACGAGCATGGCCAGGACGGTTGCCACCAGCCAACGGTACTTCTTCATGAATCGACTCCTCGTGAGACTTCCGGGCTCACAAGCTCGCACCGGCCGGTGTTGTCGTTGAGTTCGGTCCGGCGCGAGCCTGCGACCGGGTAGGCTAAACCTGTGTCGTGTCGATGACAATTGTCACCGGGCGGGTTTGTCGTGGGAGGGTGAGCCCCGGATGGCCGTCGGGAGCGCCTGGGCGGTCCGGAAGCCGCCTACCGCACCCCTGGGTCGGCCGGTGGAGCCCGCCGCCGCGGGATGACGACCAGCCGTCCGGTAGGGGGCTAGCTACGAGGGCGAGGGCGCCGCTCCGTCGCCCGCCGGGCGCACGCGCGCCCGGGATTCCCGGCCTCGTTCCAACAGGCGAATGTCGCTGCCGCTGGTCTCGAACACCGTGATCGAGGTGTGGTCGGGTAGAAAGCAGGTCACCCGTTGGGACCCCGTGGCATGTCCCGCCAGGACGTTGAGCGGCACGAAATGCGAGAAAATCACCGTGTCGCGCTTGAAGGCCAACACGCTTTCGATGACCTGCTGACGCCATTTTTCCATGACCGCGTCGAAGCCACTCTGCAGCGAGCCGCCGAGCGCCATGAACTCGTGCCAGTCCACTTGCAGGGATCGCTGTATCCACTCCTTGCGAGCCAGCTGGGCCGGCGGAGGTGCGGGAATCTCCGCCAGGCGTGGATCAAGCAGCGGCTCGGTCCGCCATCGGGTGCTCAACGGCGAGGCGGTCTCGCGGCAGCGGCGCATGGGACTGGTGACGATCGGCAGAGGCCCGGGCAGCCGCGCACTCAACTCCAGCGCGACGGCGGCCGCTTGTGAATGGCCCTCCGGACTCAACTGCGGATTCAGCTCATCTGCGGACTCGGCACAGACGCGCCCGTGGCGCACCATGTACAGAATGGGCATGGGTCACTCAGCGAGAGGGGTGCCGATGCGGATCGGAGCGCACAGCGTTTGCGCGAGCCAAGGCACATTCCGCCAGAGCGGCAGGATCGGTAAGGCCCTTGGCGGTGACGAGCTTCTCCAGCGCGGCGAGAAAATACTCGTAGTAGTGAGAGCCGTCGTCGGGCTCTCCATGATTGGCGGAGCGCAATTCACTTCCCAACGCAGTAGCCCATTCAGCCCGAGAGATGTGCCCGAGGCGAGTGAGCTGCATGGCCAGTGCAAATACAGACGCATGCCACCGCTCTGCGAACACCGGACCGCGCTCGTTCCGCGGCAGGTAGGCGTCAGAGGAGTCGAGCGTCCGGTCATTCTCAGCAGGCGTCAAGGTATTCCTCCCACAGGTCGATACAGACCGTGTCGTTTGCGGACGCTGTATCTCCCCACAGCTCACGAGCAGTGAAGCGCACGTTATAAAGGTGCTGCGGATTTTCGCCGAGGAAACGTGCGTTAGTGTCTGGAAATACGAAAACGCCGTGGCAACGCGTGATGATCCCCGATTTGGCTCGGGCGTAGCGCGGCAATCTGGTGTGCCCCACGGGGTTGATGTTACGTGTGCGCACGTGCTGGCCACTCGCAAATCGCGGCTCGGCACCTGTTTCGCGCGATGCAGGGGAGCCGCCGGTGATCATGGCAGTAACTTTGTCGGCGGTGAGTGCCGGGGTGAGCGGGGCCGTCGCGCTTTGACCGCTTTGCAGCTCGGCGCGCGTGACCAGTCCGCCTTTCACCATCAGCTCCTCGAGGCCCGCCAGCCACTTCTCGTAGTAGCTCATGCGCAGGTAGTCCGCAGGCGGGATCAACTCGCGCTGATAGCGGGAGGCGTCGATATTCCATCTGCGCCAAGCGCTCATCGCGCGCACCACGGCGAAGGCCCGCGCCTCCCAACGAGCATGGAACACCGGCTCGTTCGGCTCTGGCGCAATCGGCCCCATTCCATGCATGCCGCCCATGTCATGAACGCCGTTCATGGAGCAGCTGCCGGCAGGGTTACGCGGGCGACTCCTATCATGGAGTCACGCGTCACGAGAGCGGCCAGTTGTTCTTCACTCAGGCCAGCACTGCCGGCGGGCCTTTCGGGTAGCACCAGATAGCGCACTTCCGCTGTGCTGTCCCAGACGCGACATTCGACTTCCGGCGGCAAATTGAGGCCGAACTCGTGTAGTACCCCACGCGGGTCGAGTACTGCGCGCGACCTGTACGGTGAGCTTTTGTACCAGACAGGAGGAAGCCCGAGCACCGTATATGGATAACAGGAGCACAGTGTGCAAACCACGAGGTTATGCACGAAGGGGGTGTTTTCAACCGCTACCATGTGCTCGCCCTGCAGGCCGCCGAAACCCAATTCGGCGATCGCGCCGGTGGCATCGGCAAGCAACCGCTGCTTGTATGCAGGATCCACCCATGCACGGGCTACCACTTTCGCGCCGTTGCGCGGGCCAATCTGGTGCTCGTAGGTATCGATGAGCGCATCCAGGGCGGCCTGGTCGATCAAACCCTTGGCCACGAGCAGGCTCTCCAGCGCGCTCACCCGGGTGGCCGGATCTGAGGCGGAAACGGGAGTGCTGGGTGGATGCGTTGCGGAATCTGTCATGGCTGCCGCGCCATCATCCTCCTGCCGCCAGAATGGCTGCAAGCCCCTCCCGGTAGGAGGGATGGGCAGGCATCCAGCCGAGTTCTCGCCGCGCCAGAGAGTTGGAAATGCGCCTGGATTCCTCGTGGAAACGGCGCGCGGCGGGCGGGATGTTGGTCGCCGCCGTGAAAGGTTCCAGGGGAGGAGGGGGCACTGCGAGCAGATGCGCCGCATACCGCATGACCTCGGCACTGGATGCGGGCTCGTCGTCGCTGAGGTTGTAAATCGCGCCGCCGCGCGGGCGGCTCAATGAAGCCCGCAGCGCGGAAACGATGTCATCGACATGAATTCGGGAAGTAATGTGCCCGGGTCGGGCAAGGCGCCGCGCGGTGCCTCGTCGCAGGCGATCGAACGGCGAGCGTCCGGGACCGTAAATGCCTGACAGACGGAACACGGTAATGCAGGTTGGCGGAACATTGAGCTCGAGCCACGTGCGTTCCGCAGCGGCTCGCCTGAGTCCCTGCGGTGATCGGGCGGCGAGGGGGCAGTCCTCGTCAGTCCACTGGCCGGCGCGGTCACCATACACGGACGTGGATGACAGGTAGCCTATCCACCGAGGCAGTTGCGGCGCTTCCGATAGCGCGCCGTGGAGCGAGGCGAATCCCGGACAACCGCCGTCGTCTGGTGCGGCTGTAACGAGAATTGCCGAGGCGCGCGCTACCGCGGCGGCTATGGCATCTGTATCGAGTAGATCCAGCGCGGACACGCCTGCAATCCCAGCGGCGGCTTGGCCTTCCTGGCTGCGCGTGATGGCGCAGGCGCTCCATCCATCGGCAAGCAATTGACGCGCGAAGGCCCGGCCCACGTAGCCGAAGCCGTAAATAAGGGCGGTTTTCATGTCATACGGATGTAGCCGCAACGGCGGCACACCCGTTGGGCATCTGAGTTAAGCTTGCTGATCGATCAAATTGGCCCCTGGGAGCCATCCGTGGTGGAAGATAGCTCGAATCTGGTCCCGATGCGTCCGGCAAATTCGCCGAACGCGTTCGATCTGCGCCGTGTGGGCGCCCACCCCGATTTCTGGTACGCGGTCGCCTGGTCGGACGAGCTCCTGCCTGGCAAGACCCTCGGTCGCCGTTTCGCAGGCGAACCCGTGGTCGTGTACCGCGGCAAGGCGGGGAGGGTGTTCGCGCTGGAGGACCGCTGTGCGCATCGCCAGGTCCCATTGCATCTGGGCGTCGTCGCGGACGACGACCTCAAATGCCACTACCACGGGTGGAAATACGATGGGACCGGCAAGTGTGTGGACGTGCCTTACCTCGGCAAGGAGCGGCTGCCGAATGGCGTGAAGAGCTATCCGGTATGTGAAGTGGATGGCCTCATATTCATCTTTCCGGGTGATCCGTCCTTGGCGCAGAGCCGGCTGCCCAAGACGCTCGGCTCGTCACAGCGCAAGGACTACAAGACCCGGCGTTTGAATCGCGAGGTGAGCTGCCACTATACGTTCATGCACGAGAATCTCTTCGACATGAATCATCAGTTCATGCATCGCAAGCAGATGGGCTCGATCAAGGCGCGCTGCATTGGGCGCCAGCATGGCGATGACTGGGCCCAGGTTGAATACACATTCAGCCGCACGGAAGGCAAGCCTTCCGTGGGTGAGCAGGTGATCGTGGACCTGGTGCGCCGTCGCGGCGAGTCGAAAAAGGACTTTTCCGACCACATGCGCATTCGCACGGACTATCCCACTCAAAGCCTCAGGGTCTGGGTGGGGCGCGACATCCAGCCGACCCAGGATCCCGTGTTGGATGTCTGGCTGAATTACACCCCCCTGGATGCGCAGCAGCGCACCAACCGCACCTACGGCTACCTGTCAGTGAAGAAGCCGCCGATTCCCGGGCTCATTCATGTGGTCTGGCCGTTCGTGACCTGGTTTACGGAGCGCATATTCGCGGAGGACAAGGAGATCGTCGAATACGAGCAGGCCGCCTATGAGGCGCAGGGCGGCTCGGACTGGAACAACGAGGTGTTCCCCGCGATCCGCGATCTGCGCAGCGTCCTGGGACGCTGCGGCAAACCGATCGGCTAGTGTTACTTCGAGTCGGCGTAGATTTTGATCAGCCGATACATGAATTCCCGGCCCTCCAGCAGCGACTGCACGCCGATGTATTCATTCAGGCCGTGGATGTGGCCGAGGTCCGGCCCCAGGAATACGGCCTCGATGCCATAGGTCGGAATGCCGGCGGCATTGAGGAATTCGCCATCGGTGGCGCCGGGCTGGAGGATGGGCACCACCGGTAATCCGGGCCAGAACTGAGCGGTCAGCTTCTCCACCGGGCCCATGATCCGCGGCGTCAATGGCGGTGGCGGTGAAGTGGGTCCGCGGGTCTCGGGCGTGGTGATCTTGATCGCAGGGTCCGCGACGATCTCTTCGAGCTTGCTGCGGACGGATTCGGCGGAGACACCGGGGAAGATGCGACAGTTGATATTCGCGCGGGCGCGCTGTGGCAGAGCGTTGGTGGCGTGGCCGGCGTCCAGCATGGTGGCAACGCAGGTCGTGCGCAGAGTCGCGTTCCAGCTCGGATCCTTGCTCGAGACCAGCGCGATGGACTTGGTGTCATTGGGGTCGTGCACCAGCGAATTCATCGCGGCGGCGATCTCCGTCTCGCCCTTGGCGGCCTGAATCTTTGCCATGCCCGTGAAATAAGCGCGATTGCCATCGGTGAATTGCGCGGGGAACTCGTAGGCCTCGATCCGCTTCAGGCCTCCCGCCAGGTGGTAGATGGCGTTGTCCTTGACCGGCCGGGAGCTGTGTCCGCCGACGTTCGTCACTTCCAGGCGGTAGTTCTGTGCCAGTTTCTCGCCCGCCTGCACTTCGAGCAGGATCTTGTTTCCCTTGGCGTCCAGCTCGCCGCCGGCGCCTTCATTGATGGCGAATTCGGCGTCGATCAATTCGCGCTGATGGTTGGTGAGCCATTCGGCGCCATTGAACGCCCCGGCGGTTTCCTCGCCGCAGGTGAGCGCCATTTTCACCGTGCGGCGGGGTTGGAATTTCGCCTCCTTGAAGCGCACCAGGGTGTCCACCCACATCGCCGCTTCCGCCTTGTCGTCTACGGCGCCACGGGCGTAGAAGTTGCCGTTCTCCTCGACGAGCTTGAAGGGGTCGCGCTCCCAGTCCTCACGCTTGGCCTCCACCACATCTATGTGGGCGAGCAGCAGGAGGGCCTTGGCCTTGCGATCGCGGCCGGGATAGATCGCCACGAGGCCGCCTTCCTTCGGGTGATCGGGCGCGGCAAAAGGGTGCAGGTCGCTGTCCGGAAATCCAGCCGCCTTCAGGCGCTCGGCCATGCGCTCAGCCGCCAAGGTGCAACTACCGGCCGAAAGGCTGGTATTGGTCTCTACCAGCTCCTTGTAGATGGCCCGGAAGCGATCTTCCCCGGGGCCTCTCTCGGCGGCGACGCCGGCAGTGGTGGTCAGGAGAGCCAGGGTGAACAGCAGCGGCCGCAGTCTGGTCATGGTGGGTCCGGTGTGTCAGGGTGAATCTTTCAAGTCTAACGCATCGCGGGCCTGGACGGCGGGGGGTTCCCGCCATCCAGGCCCTGATCAGGCGCGAATGCGCGTGTTACGGGTTGCTGGGCGTGTTAGGCGTCCCCGCCGGCGCCGCGAACGGCAGCTGCAGGAAGTTCTTCACATCCAGGGTGCTGTTTCCCAGCACCTCGCTGAAGGCCTGGCCGGGCTTCACCTTGTAGAAGTTGTTGTTGCCCGTGATATTCCGGTGGAAGTACTGGAACGGCTGGGGAGCGTGGGTGCCGCCGGCTAGAGTTTGTATCGCGGACAGCTCGTAGATCAGCGGGTTGACGTTGCCCAGCCGGCCGCCGTTGAGCTCGATCGCGAGCGCCAGCACTCCCGCCATCTGCGGCGATGAGGCGCTGGTGCCGATCAGCAGATTGGGTACGCCAGCGATCCAGACGATCGCGGCGCTGCGCGGCAGTACCACGCAATTCTGTGCCGTCAGATCCGCATCTCCGGGGCATCCACCCATCATCAAGGAGACATCCGGCACCGCGCGATGCGTGTTGCTGCCGGTATGCACCAGCTTCTGATACTGCGGCCTGGCGAAGACCTTGCTGAAGCCGCCGCCGCTGCCCCAGGTGTTGTTGCCGATCGTCACGGGATTACCGTGCGCATCGACAATGCCCCCCGCAGGCACCCGCGGATCGAAGTTGGCGTTTTCCGATGCATAGGTCGCATCATCCACGCCAGGTGTCGCGGTGGTCTGAAGGTTGGTCCCGCCGACGCCGGTCACGGCCGGATCCGATGCCGGCGTCTCAACTCCCGGCACGAACGAGGTTCCATTCTGCGGATTGTTAGCGAAAGCGGCGGAGAAGCAAGGCACCGCCCCGTTGTCACCCGAGCTCGCCAGGAACGTGATGCCCTGGGCATTGCCCTGTTGGAACAAGGCGTGCTGGACCTGCAGAATGTTGGTGAAGTCGACCCCGCCGTTGTACGCGGCGGTGAAATCGAGCTCGCATTCGCCGAACGATGAGCTCACCACGTCCACTGCGTTGTCTTCATCTACCAGGGCGTACGCGTCGATGATCGTGGAGGTGCTCAGATCCGGCATGTCATAGAGAATCTCCTTCGCACCCGGGGCCGTGCCCAGTGACATCTGCGTATCGAGTGAGGCCTCGATGGCATCGGGCGTGGATGGATTGAACGGACCACTGCCGCCATTCACGGGGCGCACGGTCACGGTGGGCACCGGCAGCTTGGAATTGGCCGAATAGGCCTGGATGAGCTGCACGCCGCCGCCCAAATTCAGCTTCGAATTGAAGGTGTTGGCCAGGTCCGCGGGGTCGATCACCGAGGAGATGACGATACCGATCTTCACACCCACGCCGGCAATCTGCTTCTTGTGGTGCGAGTTGAGCGGCCGCTCCTCCGTGTTGAACGCTGGCAGTTGGTAGGCCTCGTTCAGGTCGTTCGGATAGAAGAAGCTGTTACTGCTGCTCAAGCGCGTGAGAGGCACGCTGGCGTCCAGGGGACGCGCGTTCGAGTGCGTGCGTGCAGCAAGATGCGGCGCGAATTCGGGGACCACCGCGCCCATTGCGGCGAGGGCCGCAGGCAGGTT
>Ga0070735_10005079_pt1 | contig 10972 bp, 15 predicted proteins | sample Coa_R1_FD_66443 | JGI IMG/M metagenome (GOLD analysis project Ga0070735, IMG submission 66443) | Surface soil microbial communities from Centralia Pennsylvania, which are recovering from an underground coalmine fire - Coalmine... | ecosystem: Environmental > Terrestrial > Soil > Unclassified ... | reverse complement strand
GATGAAATACGTGAGCGGCAGCACCTCTGCGATCACGCGCAGGAACTGCGGGAACGAGTGCGGCGAGAAGAACGAGCCCGAGATGAACGACATCGGCAGGTAGACGGCGTTCACGCTCGCCGACGCGCCCTCGGCCGACTTCACGACCACAGTCATCGCAAGCCCGAGCGCCGCGAACGCGAGCGCGCCGATCAGCAGGAGCGCCACGAGCGAGAACCAGCGGGTCGGCAGCGGCACTGCGAAGAGCCCGCGGCCGATCGCGATCATCGCGATCGCGTTGAGCCCGAAGGCGATCAGCGTCGACGTGAGCACCGCCGCGAGGTACGTCCCCGGCGGCAGCGGCGTCGCGCGGACGCGCTTGAGGATTCCCGACTCGCGGCGGATGACGACGAGAATCGCTAGCCCCGCGAACGCCGTCGACACGGCGCCGTAGCCGAGCATGCCGGCTTCGAGGAAGTTCGAGCCGCGGATGCCGTTGATCTTGTTGTCGCCGTACGTCGAGCCGAGCAGGACGAAGAGGATCAACGGCAGGAGGAACGTGAAGAACGCGAGCTCGCGGCTGCGGACGTACATGCGCAGCTGACCGCGCACCTCGTGCCTGAAGAGCCTCACCCTTCGTCGCCGTTCGTGAGCGAGAGGTAGACCTCTTCGAGCGTCGGCCGCCGGACTTCGAGCCCTTCGAGCTCGCGTCCCGCGGCGACGGCGCGTGACGTCAGCTCCGCGAGCACGCGCGTCGGCTCCTCCGTCTCGAGGACGATCTCGCGGCCGTCCTCGCGGTAGCGGATCTCCGTCTTCGGCGTCCGCGTCAGGTCGGCGGGCGTGCCGGTTGCGACGATCTTCCCGTCGCGTAGGACGGCGACGCGGTCGGAGAGCTGCTCCGCCTCGTCGAGGTAGTGCGTCGTCAGCAGGATCGTCTTTCCGAGCTCGCGCAGGTTGCGGATCGTCTCCCACGCCGTGCGTCGCGCGTTCGGGTCGAAGCCGGTCGTCGGCTCGTCGAGGAAGATCAGCTCCGGGTCGCCGACGAGCGCGAGCCCGAAGTCGAGCCGTCGCCGCTGTCCGCCGGAGAGCTTGTGCGCTCGTACGTCCGCCTTCTCCTCGAGGCCGATCAGCGCGATCACATCGTCGACCTTGCGTGGATGCTCGTAGTAGCCGGCAAAGAGCGCGAGACTCTCGCGCACGGTCAGCAGCTCGTACATCGCCGACGACTGCAGGACGACGCCGACGCGCCCGCGCCACGTGCGCGGTGCGCGCTGCGGGTCGGCGCCGAGGACGCTCACCGCGCCGCCGTCGCGCATGCGATAGCCCTCGAGGATCTCGACCGTCGTCGTCTTGCCGGCGCCGTTCGGCCCGAGCAGGCTGAACACCTCGCCCTCGCGGATCTCGAAGCTGACGCCGCGCAGCGCCTCGAACTCGCCGTAGCGCTTGTGGAGGTCCTCGACGATGACTGCGGTCATGGAGTGGCGACGCGGCGACACCGGGTCAGAGCTCGAGCTCGCAGACGCCCGCGGTCGGGTACTCCGGCTCCGGGCCGCCGCTGATCGCCGCCGCGATGCGGCCGCAGTCGGGCTGGTGGCCGACGGCGACGACCCGCTCGCCGCGGCCGGCGACGACGGCGCGCAGGTCGGCCGCTGTCGCTCCGGGCGCGAGGCGTTCGTCGAGCTGCACTTCGAGACCGGCCGCCTTCGCGATCGCCTCCGCGGTCTCGCGCGCGCGGAGCAACGGGCTCGAGACGACCGCGTCGATGCCGTCCGCGGCGAAGCGTTCCCCGAGCGCGCGCGCCTGCTTGCGTCCCTTCTTCGCGAGCGGCCGCAGCTCGTCCGGCTCGCCGGGCTCGGCCTTCGCGTGACGCACGAGGTAGACGCGCACGCCGGAAGGTTACGCTGCATGCATGTCCCGCGAGTTTCGCTACGTCGTCGCCGACGTGTTCACCGATACGCCGCTGACCGGCAACCAGCTGGGCGTGTTCACGGACGCGCGCGATCTCGACGACGAGACGATGCAGAACCTCGCGCGCGAGCTGAAGTTCTCGGAGACCGTCTTCGTCCTGCCGCCGGAGGCGGACGGCCACGTGCGCATGCGCATCTTCACGCCGGCGCTCGAGCTGCCGTTCGCGGGCCATCCCGTGCTCGGGACGGCGTTCGTGCTCGCGCAGCCGCTGCAGCTGCTGGAGATCCGGCTCGAGACCGGTCGCGGCACGATTCCCGTGCGGGTCGAGCGCGAGGGTCCACGCATCGTCTTCGGCTGGATGGAGCAGCCGGTGCCCGAATGGCGGCCGTACGAGCGCGCGGACGAGCTGCAGCGCGTGCTCGGCGTCGAGTCGTCGCTGCCAGTGGACTTCTACGACCTCGGGCCGTCGCACGTGTATGTCGCATTCCCGTCGGGCGAGGCGGTCGCGGCGCTCGAGCCGGACATCGCGGCGCTCGCGGACTTCGGCGTCGGCGTCAACTGCTTCGCGTGGCTCGGCGATGGACGGGTGAAGACGCGCATGTTCGCGCCGGCACACGGCGTCGCCGAGGATCCGGCGACGGGCTCGGCGGCAGGGCCGCTCGCGGTGCACCTGCTGCGCCACGGCGTGACGTCGTCGGGCGACGAGATCGTGATCGACCAGGGCGCGGAGATCCTGCGCCCGTCGCGCCTGCATGCCGTCGCGCACGGGACACCCGAGGCGATCGAGCGCGTCGAGGTCGGCGGCAGCGCCGTCGTCGTCGCGCGCGGCGAGTTCCGCCTGCCTGGCTAGGCGGGCCGTGTCGGACTTTGTGGCTCTGAGCCACTAACTCACCAACGCCACGGACTGGATCGCCGGGAGCTCGACGGCCAGCGCTCGCCAGAACGTGCCTCCGTCGGACGACACATGCAGGCGGTTGCGCGACGCGTAGAGGATCAGATCGGGATCGTCCTCGGCGATCGCGACCGCGAAGCCCGGCGGCAGCCCGCCGCCCGCCTCACGCCAGGTGACGCCGGCGTCGTACGAGATCATGAGCGGCGGCTTGCGCTCGACGAGCGCGACGACGGTCGAACCGGCCGCTGCGGACGCGATCAACCGGGGCAGTGTCCAAGTTTGTGGCTCTGAGCCACAAACTTGATCTTCGGTCGGCTCGACGTCCTCCGTCTCGAGGTCGACCGCGAACGTGCCGGACGCCGTCTCGACGAGCGCGTTCACAGGAGCGAGGCGACGACGGCGGTGGCGCGGCGCGCGGCTGCGACGGGTGCGTCGCCGCCCGCGCGCGCGGCGACGTAGGCGGCCGCGAACGCGTCCCCCGCGCCGGTCGGGTCGCGCGGCAGACGCCACGCGGGCACGTGCGTCTCGACGCCGCGCACGCGGACGAGGGAGCCGCGCGAGCCGAACGTGATCAGCAGCTCGGGAACGTCGAGGTCGCCCGTCACCTCCGCCTCCTCCTCGGAGAGCTTCAGCACCTGCACGTGCGCGAGCAGGTCGTGGTCGAACTCCGCGTCGAGCTCGAGCGGCCCGATGGCCGGACGACGCACGAGACCCTGCCCGTCGAGCAGCAGCCGCCGGCCGCGGGCGAGCGCCGCGAGCGTGTCCGCCGGGAAGTCGGAGCGCGCGAGCGGCGCGACGTGCACCCAGCGCACGGCCCGGTCGAGCGCGCTCGCGTCGCCCGGCTTCCAGGCGTCGCCGAGCGCGTCGACGTGCATGAAGCGCACGTCGCCGTCGTAGCTGAAGGAGAACTGCGACGTGGTCTCTCCAGGCAGGAGCGTCACCGGCAGACCGAGCGACGCGAGCCGAGGCAGCAGCGCGGCGCGGTCCCCGTCGCCGCAGCGCGCGACGATCTGCGCGTGCGCGCGGATCTGCCGCAGCGCCCGCGCCGCGTGGAACGGCCCGCCGCCGATGCGCGGCGGTGAGCCGGCGACGCGGTCGAGCGAGAGGTTGCCTGCGACCGCGATCACTCAGGACGCGGTGGCGAGCACGCCGCGCCGCGCGACGAGCGAGACGATCGTCGCGAGCACGAACGAGAGCGCGAAGCTCGGCAGCGAGGCGCCGATCTGCGAGTGCAGCGGATGCAGCTTTGCGAGGAAGTGCGTCCAGAAGCCGAGCCCCGTCGACTGCGCGAGCCACTCGTAGAGCGCGAAGCCGCAGAGCCACGCGAGCACCATCCCCGGCCGGAACGCCGGCGCGCGGAAGATGTCGGCCTCCGTGTAGTGCATCCCGTGCTGGAGCCAGTCGGCCAGCAGCACGCCGAACAGCGGCACGAAGAACGCGCCCAGGAGGTAGAGGAACTGCGGGTAGCGCGTGAGGTCGAGCGCGAGCGTGCAGAGCGTCGCGCCGACGCCGCACGCGGCGATCAGCAGCCGCTGCGGCACGCGCGGCAGGAGGTTCTGGATCGAGACCGCCGTGGAGTAGACGTCGGCGAACGCGGTGTCGGTCTCGTCGACGGTGAGGGCGAGGAGCGCACCGAACGCCGCGATGCCGCCGGCCGCGATGACGACGAAGAAGTCGACGGGCGACGAGATCGACGGGTGCGAGAGAACGAGGATCGCGCCGAAGCCGAACTGGAAGAGCGTGGGGAAGAGATAGCCGCCGCCCGCGCCCCAGAATCCTGCGCGGCGCGTCGTCGAGAAGCGCGTGTAGTCGGCGACGAGCGGGATCCACGAGACGCTCAGCGCGATGATCAGGTCGGTCCCGGCGAAGAACGAGCCGGTGTGCGCGCCGCTCCTCCACAGGGCGTGCAGATGGGCGTGCGCGGGAATCCACCACGCGAGGTAGAGGATCGACGCGCCGGCGGCCCACGCGGCGAACTTCCGCAGGTAGCGCCGCACGACGCCGATCGGGCCGAGCAGCGCGAGCGCCGTCGTGAAGAGGCCGAAGATGACCTTCCACACCGACGAGGGCACGTTCACCGAGAAGGCGCGATGCACGAGCGCCGACGCGGCGGTCGCGATCACGATCACCTCGAAGATCGTCCAGCCGAAGTTCTGCGCGATGTTCAACACCGTCGGCAGGTACGAGCCGCGGCGGCCGAGCGGCGCGCGGTGGAGCACCATGGTCGGCACCCGCGCGTCGGCGCCGATCAACCCGGCGACGCCGAGCATCGCGCACCCGACCACGCCGCCGACGACCGTCGCGAGCAACGCCTGCTTCAGCGACAGGCCGAGGTACGCCGCCGAGACGAGGACGAGGATCGAGATGCCGATGTTCGTCCAGAGGAGGAACGTGTCGAAGACGCCGAGCACGCGCAGCCGCTCTGGCACCGGCTCGATTCCCCACTGCGGCATCTCCACGCCGCGAGGCTAGCAGCGTCTCTGCATAGGCACCGCCTATGCAGTAGGATCAACGCCGTGGCAGCGAGGACGCTCACCGCCGGCGAGGCGGCCCGCGCGCTCGGGATCAGCCTCGACACGCTGCGCCGCTGGGACAAGCAGGGGCGCATCCGCGTCGAGCGCGACGCGGCGAACCGGCGCGTCGTGCCAGTGCGCGAGATCGAGCGCATCCGCGGCAGCGAGCGGCACGCGCTCTCCGCGCGCAACCGCGTCGTCGGCGTCGTGCGCGACGTGAAGATCGAAGGGCTGCTCGCGCAGGTCGAGATCGAGGCGACCGAGCGCGCGCGTCTCGTCGCCGTGATCACGCGCGAGTCGGCCGAGGCGCTCGGGCTGAAGCCGGGCGCGACCGCGACGGCGGTGGTGAAGGCGACGTCCGTCATGGTCGAGCGGTGACGGCTGGGCTCGGTGCGGCGGCGGTCAAGCTGACGGTGTTCGCAGCTGCGTCGCTGACGACCGTCTTCCCGCAGATCGACGGCCACCAGCGGTACGACTTCGCCGGCTCCGACCAGCTCGCGTTCCAGATCCAGCAGGGCGCGCCCGCCGACGTCTTCGCCTCAGCCAACACGAACTACCCGGACCAGCTGTATGCGCAGGGGCTCGTCGAGAAGCCGAAGGTGTTCGCGACGAACGAGCTCGTGCTGATCGTCCCGCGCGACAACCAGGCCGGGATCCACTCCGTCTACGACCTGCAGCAGAAGGGACTTCGCATCGTCATCGCCGCGCAGGGCGTGCCGGTCGGCGACTACACGCGCAAGGCGCTCGCATCGCTCGGGCTGACGCCGATCCTGAAGAACGTCGTCAGCGAGGAGACCGACGTGAAGGGCGTCGTCGCGAAGGTCGCGCTCGGCGAGGCGGACGCGGGCTTCGTCTACCGCACGGATGCGCTCGCCGACGTGAAGGACCTCGCCTCGATCAAGCTGCCGGCCGCGGCGCAGCCGGTGATCCAGTACGAGCTCGCCGTCGTCAAGTCGACGCACCATCTCTACACCGCGCGGAAGTTCGTCGCGCGCGTGCTCAGCAAGGCGGGACGGCTCGCGCTCGCGCGCGCGGGCTTCGGATTGCCGTGAGGACGGTCTTCGGCATCGCGCTCGCGGTCGCGCTCGCGTTCCTGACGCTGCCTGTCGTCGCGCTTTTCCTGCGCGTGTCGCCGGGACAGCTCGTGTCAGCGCTCGGGACGAGCGTCGCACGCGACGCAATCGTCGTCAGCCTGAAGACGAACGCGATCGCCGAGGCGCTCATCCTCGGGCTCGGCACGCCCGCCGCATGGGTGCTCGCGCGCACGCGTTTCCCCGGTCGCGCGGTCGTGCTGACGCTCGTCGAGCTGCCGCTCGTCCTGCCGCCGGCGGTCGGCGGGATCGCGCTCTTCGCCGCGTTCGGCCGGACGGGGCTCGTCGGCGGGGAGCTGCATGCGCTCGGCCTCGCGATCCCGTTCACGCAGGCGGCCGTCGTGTTCGCGGTGTGCTTCGTCGCGGCGCCGTTCTACATCCGGCCCGCAGTCGCCGCTTTCGAGTCGCTCGACGAGAACGTGCTCGACGCGGCGCGCACGCTCGGCGCAAGGCCGTTGCGCGTGTTCGCGCGCGTCGCGCTGCCGCTCGCGTCGGGTGCGCTCGGCGCCGCGGGCGCGATCGCCTTCGCGCGCGGGCTCGGCGAGTTCGGCGCGACGATCATGTTCGCCGGCTCGCTGCAGGGCGTCACCCAGACGCTGCCGCTCGCGATCTACTCCGAGTTCGAGCGCGACTTCCACGTCGCGATCGCGCTCGGCGCCCTGCTTGCCGTCTTCAGCTTCGCCATCCTGCTCTCGATCAAGCTGGTGCCCGCGTGGACGCGCTCCACCTGGACGTCGTCCTTCCGCTCCGCGACTTCGAGCTAGCCGTCGCGCTCACAGTCGAACCGGGCGAGACGGTCGCGCTCGTCGGTCCGTCGGGTGCGGGCAAGACGAGCGTGCTGCGCGCGATCGCCGGACTCGTGCCTTCGCGCGGCGAGGTGTCGTGCGGCGTGTCGTGGACGAAGCTCGCACCCGAGCAGCGCTCGGTCGGCTTCGTCTTCCAGGACTACGCGCTCTTCCCGCATCTCAGCGTCGAGCGCAACGTGCGCTTCGGCCTGCCAAGCAACAGACTGTTACAAGGTCTGCTCGAGCGCTTCGGGATCGCGCATCTCGCGCACGCGAAGCCGCGCGCGCTCTCCGGCGGGGAGCGGCAGCGCGTCGCGATCGCGCGCGCGCTCGCGCGCAACCCGAAGGTGCTGCTGCTGGACGAGCCGATGTCCGCGCTCGATCCGCACACGCGCGTCGACGTGCGCGCCGAGCTGCGTGCGATCCTCCGCGAGCTCGGCCTGCCGACGCTGCTCGTGACGCACGACTTCGAGGACGCGGCGTCGCTCGCCGACCGCATCGGCGTCCTCGTCGCGGGGAGGCTCCGGCAGCTCGCGCCGCCGGGCGAGCTCGTGGCCGCGCCGGCGGATTCGTTCGTCGCGTCGCTCGCGGGCGGCAACGTCCTGCGTGGGATCGCGCGTCCGCTGCCGACCGGGTTGACCCAGGTGGAGCTCGAAGGCGGCGGCGTCTGCTACTCGACCGACCTCCGCGAGGGCGAGGTCGGCGTGCTCGTGTACCCGTGGGACGTCGCGCTTGCGCACGAGCAGCCCGAGGACTCGGCGCTGAACCACGTGCGCGGCGAGATCGCCTCGATCGTGCCGCTCGGCAGCCGCACGCGCGTCCGCGTCGGGCCGCTGACCGCTGAGGTGACGACGGCTTCCGCCGAGCGGCTCGGGCTCGTGCCCGGCGTGCGCGTCGTTGCGACCTTCAAGGCGACGGCGACGCGGCTGGTGGCGTAGAGGGTTCCGCGCGCCGCGTGCGAAGCTCCTCCCGATGAGGAAGACGGTGTTGCTGGTCGCAGTTGCGCTGCTCGTCGCCGGCTGCGGCGGGAAGAACGTGTCGTCGACCGCGCCGACCGCGACGACGACTCCGACGACGACGACCGCGCCGGCCGAGCGCACGTCCTTCCTCGTGTACACGATCGATCCCGCGGACGGAAAGCTCGTCGCGACGAGCGTGAGCGTCCCGAAGACCGAGGCGGTCGCATCGATGGCGCTGACGACGCTCGCCGGGATTCCGGGCGCGAAGTCGGACGTCCCCGCGGGGCTGCACGTGACGATCGCGAACGGCGCCGCAACCGTGAGCGGCGCGACGCTGACGGGCGCCGCCGAGGCGGAGGTCGTCTACACGCTGACGCAGTTTCCGACGATCACGTCGGTGAACGGGAAGACGCGTGCGGACGTCGAGCGCTACGTGCCGGCGATCCTCGTCGAGCACCCGTCACCGGACGAACAGGTGACGAGCCCGCTGCACGTCACCGGCAACGCGAACACCTTCGAGGCGACCTTCGAGTACAAGCTCGAAGACGCGAACGGCAAGATCCTCGCGAAGGGCTTCACGACGGCGACGAGCGGCAGCGGCGCGCGGGGAACGTTCGACTTCACGATCCCGTTCACAATCGACTCGGCGCAGAACGGAACGCTTGTCGTCTACGAGAGCTCGGCCGAGAACGGCGCGGCGATCAACCAACGGGAGATCGCGCTGCGTCTGACGCCGTGACGTCGGCCGCCTTCGGCACCTTGACGACGAGCACCGGCCGGTCGCAGTGCGTGACGAGCCAGCGCGAGACGCTGCCGAAGAGCACGCCCTGAACCGCGCCGAGCCCGCGCGAACCGACCACGATCAGGTCGGCGTCGTGCGAGTCGGCGACGGTGACGACCGCCTCGCCGGGCGATCCGTCGCGGATCTCGTAGTCGGCGTCCACGCGCGCGATCGTCGCGCGGCCCATCGCGTCGGCGATCACTGCGCGACTGCGCGAGATGTCGTCGGCGACGGTCGTGCGCGCGTACACGAACGTCACGCGCCCTTGGAGCGCGGCAGCGAGCTCGAGTCCCTGCGCGACCGCGACCGCTGCGTCTGGCGAGCCGTCGGTCGCGATCACGATCCGCTTCATTGAGTGGCCTCGCTCAAGCGCTCGTAGAGCTCCGGCAGCACGCCGGTCTCCGGCGTCGCGAGCCGCACGAGCCGCTTGCCGTGCTCGAGCACGAGCGACGCTCGGCCCGCCAGCCTGCCGCTGCGCGAACGGTCGACCGAGAGCGAGGTGATCTCGTCGTAGCGAATGCGCTCGAGCAGCTCGCGGCCCGGTCCCTTGCCCTCGAGGATGAGCGACGTCGGGCCGAGCACGATCGAGCCGACGAGCGGCTCGCCGCCTCCTGTCCACACCGCCGCGTAGCTGGTCCGGCTCATGTTGCGCATCCTCGTCCGGCCGGGTGGGAGCGGCATCCGCTCGCGCCCGAAGGCCTGCTGCGGGGTTCCCGCAGGGACTTCCGAGCTTCCGCCGATGCTGCTCGTTCCGTGCGGCGGTTGACTCGGAAGCCGGCGGGACCGTGGCGGCGGTCCCGCCCGCTCCGTAGGATCGGGACGATGGCGCACGGCTTCGACGTCGGGGATGCGCAGCGGCGCCTCGCCGCCGGCAACGGCGGCTACGAGATCGTCCACCGCTCGCGCGGGCTGGAGATCGGCGTCTACGTGCTCGTCGCGCCCGAGCCGGACACGCAGCAGCCGCACGACGACGACGAGGTCTACGTCGTGCTCGAGGGCCGCGGCACGCTCGAGGTCGAGGGCGAGTCGTTCGCCGTCTCGGAGGGGCAGGCGCTCTTCGTGCCGGCGCACGCGGAGCACCGCTTCACCGGCTACGAATCCTTGTCCGTCCTCGTGATCTTCACGCGCCCGGACTAGCCTCGTCTTCCTGGAGCAGCCCGTTCGCGAGCGCGTAGCGGACGAGGTCGGCGCGTGAGGCGAGGTGGAGCTTCTGCATGATGTGCGCGCGATGCGTCTCGGCGGTGCGCACCGAGATGTAGAGCAGCTTCGCGATCTCCTGGTTCGTGTGGCCGAGAGCGAGCAGCCGGAGGACCTCGCGCTCGCGCTCCGACAGCGGGTCGGATTCGGCGCGCGCGCGTTCCTCCGCCTCCGCCGCGACGAGCCGCGCGCCCAGCGTCGGATTGACGTAGCGCCCGCCGGTGGCGACCTCGCGCACCGCGGCGACGACCTCGGTGTCGGCGGCTTCCTTCAGCACGTAGCCCGCCGCGCCGGCGGCGAACGCCTTGCGCACGTAGCTCGGGTCGTCCTGCATCGAGAGCACGAGGACCTTCGCGGCCGGCGCCGCGGCGAGCACGTCGGGGAGCGCCTCGATCCCGCTGCGGCCAGGCATGACGATGTCGAGCAGGACGACGTCCGGCTGCACCCCGGCGGCGTGGGCGACGGCGTCGTCGGCGTTGGCCGCCTCGCCCGCCACCTCGATCTGCGCGTGCGTCTCGAGGAGCCGGCGAAGACCCGAGCGGAGCAACGCGTGGTCGTCGCAAATGAGGACGCGGACCGCCTTCGCCATGCGCACAGCTTGGCCGACCAGCGCCGCGGCGGCGCGCGATTCGGCCGCAGATCGGTGCGGGTTTCTACGGATCTAGGCGAGCGGCAGCTCGACGACCAGCGTCGTCCCCCGGCCGGGCGCCGACCGCACCTCGAGCCGGCCGGCGAGAAGGTGGACGCGCTCGCGCATGCCGACGAGCCCGAGTGCCCCGTCGCGGACCGAATCGGGATCGAACCCGACGCCGTCGTCCTCGACCACGCAGCGAACGGAGTCGTCGATCTGCGCGACGACGATGCTCA
>Ga0070735_10005078_pt1 | contig 10972 bp, 10 predicted proteins | sample Coa_R1_FD_66443 | JGI IMG/M metagenome (GOLD analysis project Ga0070735, IMG submission 66443) | Surface soil microbial communities from Centralia Pennsylvania, which are recovering from an underground coalmine fire - Coalmine... | ecosystem: Environmental > Terrestrial > Soil > Unclassified ... | reverse complement strand
CGCGTCGAGATCAGGCTCCGCTACGGCAGCGGCGGCCGCCCCGAGCACCGCTACCGCTGGTCCCGAACAGACACAAATCCCTAACCGCCCCCGACGCCCACCCCGCGCCCGCGACGTCTGGTACGCCCGGGACGTCCGCACCACGCCGGCCGGGACGGCAGGGCCACCCGCCACCGCGTCGGCCGCGACATACCACGCATTTCCCCAGCGAATCAGACACGAAAGCGCCGAAAACCCTCGGATGGTTGTGGCAACCAGCCGGTCATAGACGGCTGGTTGTCACAACCATGCGGCGAGAGCGTCCGCCAGAGTGCCCGGTTTCGACGCCGGCAGGAGGCTATCCCCTAGGGTGAGCAGCATGCGCGACATCGGCGAACTGACCGAGCAGCTGCGTGAGTTCGTCGTCGCCAGGGACTGGGAGCAGTTCCACACGCCGAAGAACCTGGCTATGGCGCTCGCCGGGGAGGCAGGCGAGCTTCTCGCCGAGCTTCAGTGGCTGACCCCGGAGGAAGCGGCGGACATCATGGCGGACCCGCAGGCCGCCCGCCAGGTCCGGTCGGAGATGATGCGGCGCGAGTGCCGGTGTTCCTGCTCGATGAGCACCAAGTGGTACGGCCGGGTGAAATAGGAACGGTCGACGAGATACAGCGCCAGGCTGTGGCGAAGGGACTGACTGTGCGGCAGGTCGAACTCGATGCGCAGTTCCGCTGCGGCGGCAGTCGCTTGTATGAGGACTGGGTGCTCGGCCTGCTCGGCCTCGACGGAAAGCAGCCCGTCGCCTGGGACGGTGATGACCATTTCGATGTGTCGGTCGCCGAATCGCCCTATGAGCTGGAGTCGGTACTGAAGGACAGGCTCGACGCAGGATACTCGGCCCGCATGACGGCGGGCTTCTGCTGGAGATGGAGCAATCCCGACGGTGACCGGCTCATTCCCGATGTGGTTATCGGCGACTGGGCGCGGCCCTGGAACGCCAAGGGCGACCGGTCAGTCGGCGGAGCGCTGCCCAGCGCGCTGTGGGCCACACTCGACGGCGGCTTCGGCCAGGTCGGCTGCGTCTATACCGCGCAGGGCTTCGAGTACGACTGGAACGGTGTGATCGTCGGCCCTGACCTGGTGTACCGCGAGGGCCGGCTGGTGACGGTCAGAAATGCCAGCAAGGATCCGGCACTCGTCAAGGGAACTGTGAGCGACGCCCAGGCGGACCGGCTGATCCGCAACACCTACAAAGTGCTTCTCACCCGCGGGATGATGGGAACTATCCTCTATTCGACGGACGGCGGGACGCAGCGTTTCCTCGCGACGGTGGCCGACCGGTTCCGCCGGTCGTGGTAGTTTGCCGCCAGGTGGTGGTTTGGTGACTAACGACTTCCTGACCGCCGACGCCGCGGGCCTGGTCGATGCCCAGTACGCGGACCGCCCGGCGCTGCGGCCCGTGCTGGACGCGATCCTGGCCGCCATACCGGACATGGACGACGAGGTGACGATCCAGCCGCGCAAGACGATCGTCTCGCTGGTCTCCCCGCGCCGGACATTCGCCGTCATTCAGGCGACGACACGCACCAGGGTTGATCTAGGCCTGCGCCTGGACGGCCAGGAGCCGGGAGGGCGGCTCCTTCCGGCCAGGGACCTGGGCGCCGCGAACGTGCGCATCGCGCTCGAGCAGCCGGCCGACTTCGATCGGGAGGCTATTGAGCTGCTGCGCCGTGCTTACCGCGAGAGCGTCGCTCCGCCTGCCCCGCGCGCCAGGCCCGCGCCGAGGCCCAGAGCCGCCGACAAGACAACGATAACCGTGCTGATCGAAGGCTCCGATCTGCCCGGGCTGATCTGCCAGCCCGGGAATGATGACACTCGCCACGAGAATATGCACGTAGCGCTGCGCGCCACAGACAAGCTCCGGCCTGGGCTTACCGTGATTCCGGCCAGTCCCTGGCAGGCTACCGGCGTCGTCCCAGGCGACGCTCCGGCGGCCCGCTGGGAAGTGCCCGTCACCGTGGCCAGCGCCGCCGACGGGTACGACTTCAGCGGCCCGTACGTGCGCGGCGACAAGACAGACCGGCACATCGCCCTGGTCTGGGGCGATGTGCGAGCGGACGGGACGTTCCGGCTCGTCCGCGGCGCCAAGTTCAAGCTCGGCCGCATCGATCCCCTGCTCATCCAGCAGGTCATCGAGTCCAGCGGCCGGCTCGTCACGCGCGTCCGCCTCACCGACCCGAAGGGCAACCCCAGTTGCGCCGGCGTGCCCGGCCCCGACCTCACCTGGTCCGCGGGCAATTGAGCCAAGCCTGAGCGGGCTGGTGTCACATGCCCGGCATGGCCAGCTGTTCGAGCACATCGATGGAGTTGCCCGCCATGTCCAGGTGCGGATGACCATCGAGGATTCCGCTGATCGCCGCGGCCGAATCCGCCTGGAGAATGGAGAACCCCGTGACATCGGCCGCACCGGAGTCGCCGGCACCGCCGACACCAGCGTCGACGTGCGTGGTGAACGCGAGCGGTGCGCCGAGGTCGACGATGGCGTCACCGGCCTTACCTGCCCATGTCATCCAGGCGTCCATGCCCGCCTTCATCTGCTCGGGAGTGGCACTCGCCATCTGCTCCCTGGCCGACGTCGTCGAGCGGTACAAGACGATGAACTTGGTCATCATTGATCCTTTCAGCATTCAGGGGCGGGCCCGCAGGGTAGCCACGCCCTCTCCGGTGAGATCGTCGAGCGCTTGCTTGCGGCCGGTCATGGCCATGACCAGGGCAAGGATCGGACCGGATACCTCCGGTCCGGTACCGTGCCGCCAGTCGGTGTCGGTAGCGCGGAGCGAAACGCCCGAGATGCGCCGTTTCGCACCGATGAGCAGGTTGGAGGCCTTGTAGAAGTCGGCGAGCCGCACCAGGGCCCCTACCGGGTAGTCGCGGGATATCCCGAGCGGGCGGCGGATGTCTTCCGCGTGCACGATCGTCTCGCCGAGCATCGTGTCCGGGGGCCCCGGCGGGTGATCGACCGAGTCCTGGATTCCTTCGAACCCGGCCAGCGTCCCGGCCGGCGAATCGCCTCGTTCGGCGGCGATGCCTGCCTGCTGCACGCGCTCGAATCTGAAGCCCGTCCCGGCCAGCTTCACGAAGAACCGGGGCGGGGTCATCTTCCCCGCGGCGGTCATGTGTGCCAGCACGTCGCGCACGGTCCACGGCCCGCACAGCGACACCACCGACCACTGATCCGGCCCCAGCGACCGCAGGTCGGCCGCCAGCGCCTTCCGCTCTGTATGCACCGTGGGCCAGATGTCCGCTTTATCCATATGGTTCCTCCCCGGGATGATCTCGGCCCGACCCCGATTGTTCGGTACAGGCTAAATTAGTCCTGTGCCGAAATACACGCAATCACGCGGAGGTAAACAAATACGGGACATCCAGCAGGTGCTGACCGCGCTGTCCTCTCCGATCCGCCGCGAGATCCTCGGCATGATCTGGGACCAGGAACTAGCGGCCGGTGAGATCGCGGCAGCCTTCGACGTGACCAAGCCGACGATCTCACAGCACCTCGCGGTGCTGCGCGACGCTGGGCTGGCCACCAGCACGGCGGTAGGTACCTCGCGCCGCTACCGCGCCAGGAAGGAGGCGCTGCTCGGCCTGCGCGCGGCGGTCAGCAGCCCCGGGAAATGGGTCAATGCCGATGACGCCCCAGAGCGAGCGCTGTCGGATACCGGCACTAAGCTCGTGGTCATCGCGAGCACGGACGTCGCGACCGACCAGGCGGCCACATTCGCGGCCTTCACCGATCCGGCCATCTACTCCCGCTGGCTCGGCGTGCCGGTCAGCATCCAGGATGGGCGCTTCGCCTGCACGATGGAGTGGGGAACGACCGTGCGCGGCCGCTACGAGCTAGTGTGCCCGCCCGAGCTGATCGTCATGAACTGGGACTTCGAGGACGACAACATCCCGGTCCCTGGCGCCGAGTTGACCGGCTACCTGCGGGTTAGTCCGCGAGCCGGCGGAGCGCATGTCGAGGTGCACCAGATCGTTGACAACGCCGCTGAGGCGGAATTCATGCGCGGCGCGTGGGGACTGGTGCTCGGGCGCCTCACAGCCGGCGTCGTGCGTGCCAGCGATCCGCGATCGCAGATGCCGCCTCGGCCAGGCCGGCGCAAACACAGCAACTGACACCGCGGCCATGGCCGTTTCGTCCCTTATCGGCATGGTTCGCGCCCGGTTTAGCGGGCGTTGATAACGAAGCGTTGGCGCGCGACGAAGAGTAAGCGGCTACTTTCAGGCCGCATTCTCTACTGCCCGCGCGAATCCTTCATAATGAGCGCCCGATATGCGCCAGTTGCCGCATTCACGGCGTGCCGAGGCGCCCCCGCCCGTGCGCGCACGGGCGGCCGCGCACGGGCCGCCGCGCACGGGCGGCCCGCCCGCGCGGGCCGCGCGGCACACCGCATCGTCGGCTGGGCGCTATCTACGTCAGGCGGGCAGGGCGAAGGCTGGCGAGTCCGGCAGGACGCGCTGAAGCACGCTGCCATCGCCGGTGATCTCCAGTCCGAGGTCCGCGGCCTCGGCGGCGGTGCGATGGCCGGACAGCAGCGCCATGATGAGCTGTGGGTCGCCCGCCAGAATGAGGTCGGGCGACGCGGCCGTGCCGAGCCTGGTGCTCACCGTGCCGCCGGATACCTCGATGACGACGGGATCGGTTGCGGCGCGCAGCTCGATCGTGGCGGGCGGGCCGCCGGGATCGCTGTCGCGCAGGAAGAACGAAACCGGGAACGCGAACCAGTGGCCGCGGAACTCGTCGTGGTCCGCGTCCTGTTCGGGCTCGGCATAGGCCTGACCTCGGCGCCACGAACGCCTTCCTGCGCGGACTCACGGCCGGCGCGCTCGTGGCCGGCGGCGTCGCACTCGCGGGCAGCCTGATCGCCGCGGCCTTCCTGCCCGCCCACCCCGCCAGGACCACCAGTGTCATAACGCCGGCTGCCCCCTCGCGGCGCGAACCGCAAGAGGGCAGCAGGCACTGACGGGAACCTGATGGCTAGCTGACGTTGAGCGCCGTGTCGTCGATGACGAACGAGGTCTGGAGCTCGAAGTCCTCGCTGCCGGTGAACTTCAGCGTGATCGTCTGCCCCGCGTAACTGCTCAGGGAGAAGCTGCGCTGAAGGTAGCCGGCGTTATGATCCAGGTTTGAATAGGTGTGCAGTGTGCTGAGCACGTTGCCCGAGGAGTCGAGCACCTGCACCTTGAGCGTGTCGTACGCGGTGGTCTTCGTGGTCTCCGCGGTGTTGATGTGCAGCCAGAAGCTGAAGTTGTAGTTGGTGCATCCGGTTGGCAGCGTGATCGTCTGGGACAGTGTGTCGGTCGTGGTCTTGCCCCAGCCGTCGAGCCAGGCGTCCCAGGTCCCGCTGTGCGGCGGTTCCAGGCTGTTCTTGTTGATCACCTCGACTGGTGAGTGTGTCGAGGTGATCGTCCATGGCGCCGGGCTGGCACTGCCGTTCTCGAACCCTGGGTTGCCGAGCAGTTGTGCCGGAGTGCAGGCGCTGCCGGTCGGCGTGGCGCTCGCCTCGTTGCTCAGCGATCCTTCGCCGACGGCGTTCACGGCGCTGACCTCGTAGAAGTACTTCTGGCCGCCGGTAAGGCCGGAGTCGGTGCAGCTCGTCACCGCGGCGAGCCCGCTGCAGCCGCCGCTGGTCAGCAGCGTCTCGGTGCCGCTCGACGTGCCGCGGTACACGCGGTACGAGGTGATGTTGACCCCGCCGTTGCTGGCGGGCGGCGTCCAGCTCAGCGATACCTGGCCGGTACCGGGAGTGGCGGTCAGGCCGGTCGGCGCGCCTGGCGGCGTGCCCTGGAGGGGTGAGGCGGTGACGCTGACGCTGTTCGTCGCCGTGTTGGCCGGGGAGGCGCTGTCGGTGACGGTCAGCGTCGCGTTGTAGGTGCCGGCGGTGCTGTAGGTGTGGCTGGGGTTCTGTGAGGTGCTCGTCGATCCGTCGCCGAAGGCCCAGCTGTAGCTGTACGGCGGTGTCCCGCCGGTGGCGGTGCCGGTGAACGCGACGCTCAGCGGCACCTGGCCGGATGTCGGCACGGCTCCGGCGGAGGCGGTGAGCGGGTTACCGATGGCGTTGACCGTGACCGTCACGCTGGACGTCGCGGTCTTGGCCGGGGATGAGCTGTCGGTGACGGTCAGCGTCGCGGTGTATGTCCCGGCGGCGGTGTAGGTGTGGCTGGGGTTCTGCGAGGTGCTCGTCGAGCCGTCGCCGAAGTTCCAGCTGTAGCTGTACGGCGCGGTTCCGCCGGTGGCCGAGCCGGTGAAGGAGACGCTCAGCGGGGCGTTACCCGTTGTCGGTGAGGCGGAGGAGTTCGCGCTGAGCGGTACGGCGCCCTGGATCCACAGGTCTTCGAGCGGGTCACCGAGCGCGGCCTGGTCGGCGGACGTCATCGGGAACGTGCTCAGGCCCAGGTTGTCGTTCGGGTCGATAGCGCCGGCGTGGACGTTCTGCATGACGCGTTCCATCGCGGCCAGGACGTTGCTCGTGGTGTAGGCGACGTGCGAGATGTAGTGCTGCTTCATGAATGTCGGCGACGCGACGACGACGATCGGCACCCGGAAGGTATTGCTGACGTGGTCCGGGCCGTTGTTGCCGTTCTGGGTGTCGTCCTCGGTGATCACGATCATCGTGTTGTTGGCGTACGACGGGTTGTTCATGATCGCGTCCACGATCGACTTGGTCGCCGAGTCGTTGGTCGGGATGTCCTGGAACGATCCGGGGTGGTCGTTGAACAGCTCGACGTAGTTGTAGGCGGGCAGCCCGTCTGTGTTCACGAAGTTGATGTAGTCGTTCGCGACGGTGGTGTCGGGGATGTTCTGGCCGGAGCAGGTGTACTCGTTGTAGTGCTGCTCCTCCGGAATCGTCGTGCCCGGGCGGTTGACCGGCAGCACTTCGAGGTTGCCGGTGGCCGGGTTGCGCCAGTAGCCGCTGCCGCTGTTGAGCATCCAGTAGAAGTCACCGTTCATGGAGAACGTGTAGGGGCTGCTGCCGGTCCCGGTGCCGGTCTGCGCGTTGCACGCGTTGGTGCCCTCACCGGCGGGGCCGGTATCCCCGTTCAGGAACCGGTCGAACACGCTTCCGGTGGCCGTCGGGTATGACTGCTGCTGCGAGCTCGACGACGACTGAGCGGTGAAGAGCCACCAGTGGTTCGGCCCGCTCGGTGGCTGGGTGCCCGTGCTGTAGGAATCTAGCAGCGAGTACTGCTTGGCCAGCGCGTGCAGGTTCGGCACCGAGCTGATGTGGTTCGTGCTCTCCACCTTGCCGTTGCAGCCGGCCGCGACCGTGGTGGCGCAGTCGCCAAGGTAATCATCGAAAGTGTGGTTCTCGCGGTACAGGATCACGAAATGCGTGAACGGCGGGAAATAAGGAGCGAGCGGATTCGTCGCGTGGGCTGGCCGCCACAGCGCCTGCGGATGCGCCACGCAGGAACCCGCGTGGCAGGTTTTGACCGTCACGGTCGTCTTCTGGTCGTCGATGTGGAAGTTGTACGGCTGCGGGAACTTCGCGAATTCGACGCCCGGCTCGGCGAAGATGGCGCCCGTGCAGTTGTAGTCGTCGGGCTTGTACGTCTGATGACGCTGGCCTATCGGCAGGTCCTTCGCGTCCGCCGGATCCGCGTTGGGGTTCCAGCCCTTCAGCGTGCACGAACCGACGCCGGTCGCCGGATGTTGCCCCACGCCCTGGGCCGGGATCATGAAGACCACGGAAAGCGTGACGGCGGCGACCCCAGCGGTCGCCACCGTCAGTCTCTTCCACTTCATCAAAACTCCTGTCGCTTGTGACGACCGCTCCATCCCGTATGTTCCGTGTGAATCCGTCCGCTTACAAGAATCCGCGACTACCAATTCCGAACAATTCATTCTTGGTTAACGGATTGATTTTCTGTAGGTTACGACAAGTTCCTGTCCCAATTTGCCCTGTTTTACGAAAGTTGCCGCCAAGCCGGCTCCTGCGCCACCCCCCGCCGCGCAGACGCGCCCCGCCGGCTCCCTTGCCGCGCGCCCCCGCCGACCCCATGCCGCGCGCCCCGGGCAGCCCCCTGCCTGCCCGCACGCGAGCGCACCAACCCGCGCACATGGTTGTGACAACCAGCCGCCTATAACCGGCTGGTTGTCAGAACCATCCGTACAGTTATTCGGGTGCGGCAGTGAGTATGCGGCTTCTGTGCGTTTTGCTGGGACTCTGGCTCTGGCTTACCGGGCTTCCGCCCGATACGGTGAGTCCTGCATTCACAGGGACTCGGGTGGGGAGCGTGCAGGGATGAAGCTTAGGCTGGCCGCTGGTGCAGTTGGCGTGAGCGCGCTGCTAAGCGCCGGGCTGCTCGGCGTGACAGGCTCGCTGGGCCATGCCAGCGCCGCGCCCAGTGGACCTGCCGCCGGGGCGTCGGCGGGCCATCCGTGCGGGACGAAGGCGAAGGCCGGCAGCTACCGGCACGTGATCTGGATTTTCATGGAGAACCAGGCCTATAACGCGATCATCGGCTCGTCCCAGGCCTCCTATATCAACGCGGTGGCGCGCCAGTGCGGTCTGGCAACCAACTACCACAACATCACCCACCCCAGCCTGCCCAATTACATCGCCGCGACATCGGGGCTGCCGTATTCGTCCCTGCGGAACTTCCTGCCTGACTGCGGCCCGGCCGGAAGCTGCGTCACCTCCGCCCGGAGCATCTTCGCCCAGGGCGAGACCTGGAAGGCATACGACGAGTCGATGCCCTCGTCCTGTGACCGCTCTAACGCGGGCACTTATGCGGCCCGGCACAACCCGGCCACCTACTACACCACGCTGCGCGGCTGCACAAGCTCCGACGTGCCCTACTCGCGTCTGGCCAGCGACCTGGCGCACAACCAGCTTCCCGCCTTCTCGTTCATCACCCCGAACCTCATCGACGATATGCATAACGGCACTATCTCCGACGGCAGCACCTGGCTGTCGCGTAACCTGCCGACGATACTCAGCAGCCCCGAATACCGCGGCGGCTCCACGGCGGTGTTCATCACCTGGGACGAGGGTGAAGGCGGCGGCTACGGTGCCGGTGAGCAATGCGCCACCAGCACCAGCGACACAAGTTGCCACGTGGTGACGCTGGTCATCAGCCCGAGCACACACGTTGGCACCAGGTCCGGCACGCTGTTCAACCATTACTCGCTGCTCGGCACCGCCGAGCAGCTGCTCGGCCTGCCCAAGCTGGGCCTGGCCGCGAAGTATCCGGCCATGACCAGCGCCTTCAACCTCTAGGGAACGCCGGGAGGCGGTGGCGTGATACCGCTGCGCGATATAGAGGCAGCACGCGACCGGATCGCCGGTACCGGAGTGGTGCGGACGCCGCTGGTCCGGCTGGACCTGGCCGGGCTTCCGGTACCGGCGGAGGTCTACCTGAAGCTGGAGAACCTCCAGCCCATCGGCTCGTTCAAGCTGCGCGGAGCGCTGAACGCGATCTTGAGCGCGCCCGCGGCGGCTCGTAAGGCCGGGCTGGTGACGGCGAGCGCGGGAAACATGGCGCAGGGAGTTGCCTGGGCCGGGCGCTCGCTGGGGTTGCCCGCCACGATCGCCGTGCCCGAGAACGCGCCGGCGGCCAAGACCGACGCTATCGAGCGGCTGGGCGGCACGGTGGTCAAGGTGTCGTACGACGACTGGTGGCAGGCGATCGTCACCGGGCGGGTCGACGGGCACGACGGGCTATTCGTGCACCCGGTGCAGGACCCGGCGGTGATCGCGGGAAACGGCACGATCGGCCTGGAGATCCTCGACGACCTGCCGGGCACGACGGCGATCGTCGCACCTTATGGTGGCGGCGGGCTGACGACGGGGATCGCTTCGGCGGTGAAGTCGTTGCGGCCTGAGGTGAAGATCGTGACGGCGGAGCCCGCGACCGCGGCGGCGTTCGCCGCGGCACGGGCGGCCGGCGAGCCGGTGGACGTCGCGTACCAGCCATCCTTCGTCGACGGGTCCGGCAGCAAGCGGGTGCTCGACTCGATGTGGCCCGTGGTCTCGCCGCTGGTTGATGACGCAGTCGCGGTGCCGGTGGCGGATGCGGCGGCCGCGGTGCGGCTGCTCGCCGAGCGAGCCAGGGTGGTCGCGGAAGGCGCCGGCGCGCTGGCGCTCGCGGCGGTCCTGGCAAGCACCGGGACCGCCTGGAGCGGCGGCAAGGTCGTCTGCGTCGTGTCCGGCGGCAACATCAACCTCGCGACGCTGGCCGGCATCCTGACCGGAACGGTCGCCTTTTAAGGGGCGGTGGTAAGGGTCGCCTGGTAGGCGCCCTCACCGTGCTCACTGAGATCTAGGCCGGTCTCCTCGTCGTCCGCGGTGACCCGCAGTCCTACCGTGTGATCGGTGACCCACAGGACGACCCAGGTCGCGATGAACGGGTAGACGATCCCGGCGACCGCGAGCACGAGCTGACGGCCAAACTGGGCGAGGCCGCCGGCCGCGCCGGCCGGGTTCACGGCGAGGCTCGCGAACACACCGGTGAGAACGACGCCGATCGCGCCGCCGACCATGTGCACGCCGACGACGTCGAGCGAGTCGTCGTAGTGGAAGATGTCCTTCAGGTGGACCGCGCCATAGCAGATCAGGCCCGCCGCCAGGCCGATCAGGATCGCCGCCCACGGCTGGACGTATCCGGACGCGGGGGTGATCGCGGCCAGTCCGGCCACCGCGCCGGCCGCGATGCCGATGCCGGACGGCTTGCGCTTGCGCCACCACTCGATGCCCATCCAGGCGAGCATCGCGGTGCACGCGCCGAGCTGGGTGTTGACCAGCGCGTAGCCGGCCACGGTGCCCGCGGAGTTGGCGCTGCCCGCGTTGAAGCCGAACCAGCCGAACCAGAGGATGCCCGCGCCGAGCAGCACGAGCGGCACGTTGTGCGGCCGGTCGAGCGGGCGCTGGCGGCGCAGGTAGAGTGCGGTGGCCAGGGCGGCCGCGCCGGCCAGCTCGTGCACAACGGAGCC
>Ga0070735_10005077_pt1 | contig 10972 bp, 13 predicted proteins | sample Coa_R1_FD_66443 | JGI IMG/M metagenome (GOLD analysis project Ga0070735, IMG submission 66443) | Surface soil microbial communities from Centralia Pennsylvania, which are recovering from an underground coalmine fire - Coalmine... | ecosystem: Environmental > Terrestrial > Soil > Unclassified ... | reverse complement strand
GCCTACGTATTGGAAACCGCTGTGGGAATTGCCGGAGTGTATGACGACATTATGGAAAATCTTCGGTTGCGCTACGTGATCACGTACATGTCGTCGAATCCCGCGACTTCCGGGCCGCCTCGTGAAATCAAAGTTGAGTTGATCGACCCGCAGACGGGTAATCCACTGAAGTTCCAGGATTCCAGTGGAAAACCCGTCGCGGCAAAAGTATTGCTTCAAAAAACTTACCGCCCTGACGCTGGCCCGGGCGGCTAGTTCGGCAATCTCGCAAGGAACAAGTTCGTGAGGTGGCAATAGAACCAAGCAGCTCTCAGGAATTTCCGAGAGTGCAACTTTAAACTATGACCTTTATTTCATCAAAGGTCTCAAGGGAGAAGAGAAGAAATGAGCGCAACAACAAGCTTTCCAATTGGAAGAGAATCGACGGGATGGTCAATAGGGATCAGTATCCTGATGATCGTGGCGGGTTTTCTTGCCATCACTTTGCCGCAAGCCGCCGGCCTCGCGGCAAATATATTCGTCGGCTGGATGTTGGTTTTCAGCGGCGGAATGCATTTCGTGTACGCCTGGCAGTCACGCCATAGCCGCGCAGCTATTTGGGAAGTCCTCTTGGGGCTTCTCTATCTCGGCATAGGCGGATATTTGCTCATCAATCCCATTCGCGGTTTGGTGACGCTGACGCTCGCACTCGCTTTTTATTTGTGGATCGAGGGCGTATTGGAATTTATTTTGTCGTACTGGCTTCGAACGATGCCAGGCTCAGGGTGGATTCTGTTTGACGGAATCGTCAGCGTAATTCTCGCCTTTCTGATCTGGCGAACCTGGCCAGCCAGCACGGAGTGGGCAATCGGCACGCTGGTTGGTGTCAGCATGCTCTTCAGTGGTATTACTCGCCTGATGTTTACACTGGCGGCGCGCCGGACGGCTACCAAATTAGCGTCAGCGTGAAGTGGACGAACCCCGCCATGCCCGCAAGTCTTCTCGGACCAACTCGAAGGGCGCTCGGATTGTTCGAGCGCCCCTCCCGCCTGTCAGGAATTATCCGTGAGACGAGTCAGCATCGTAGTGAATCGGCGAGTTGGCCCTGGCCCAAAGAAGCTGAAAAGACGTGACAGCTTGATTTGCGGCCGCGGAAAGCAGCAAATTATCCAGCGTATTCGGAAAATTATTCCGTGAGCAGCCTGCAACGATGCGTCCGTAGTCTCCTTGCACTCCCAGCGGAGTTATGGAGAGGCGCAGGCCCGTATCAGCAGCAGGGCACGTGCGCATCCTGAGGGTTTTGCCAAGATGTTTCTGTTTCTCCTGAAAATCTTTAACACTTCGGAGCAATTCCGGAAAGCCGGAAGGCAGGTGTCCGCGCCATGCTTCAAAGTAGGTTTCTGAGTCGTCACCGACCTGCAGCCGTACACCGGCGACCTCGACCCGCAATGCACTCGTCAACAGGTCCACCACACTCTCAACCAGGCGACTTGGGTTGCAGACGATCCAGGCTGCGGGCGTGGTGGAGAGTGCCACCAGATCACTCAGTGCCTGACGCAGTGGCCGGGGTTGTGAACCGCGTCTCTTCATGACGTTTTAAGCTACATTCCTTTGATAGCGCCGCTCCCGCAGCGCTCGGAGGAATTGGTCGGGCGGCACATAAAAGGGATTTTCCTGCAAGAGACCACCGACGATTACCAGGGGATGCGTGCGAACGATATCCATGATTACGCTGGCCTTGAACATCGTGCAGTCATACACGCAGACCACCGGGTCTCTGTATTTCGGCAAGATGTAATTTAACATGGCTTCGTATTCGACGAGGTTATTCACGCCGGGCATATCCGCTAGGGCCCACTCCAGGCGTGCGATCACTCGCGTCTGTTTGTATCCATTCTTGTGACCCGCCTGCAATGCATCTTCGACCAGCGCAATCGTGCGGTTGACGTCAAAGTGACCGTCCCGCAGATGAGCATCCTGCCAGCTCCGCACATCAAGGTGGCCTTCGCGCTCCTCGGCCAATGTATCGATACCGGCAGCTTGAAGACTCGCTAAATGCTGTTCGCGCAGATCTGGATCGACAATATGGAGCGCCATTTCTCCCCGCTCAAGCCCATCTTTAATGAAAGGTAGCAACACACGGTTTGCCTGTTCGGCCGTGTAAAAGAGAGCGCAGATATGCCGCTGCTTTCCAATCGCAGTGCCTGCGAAATGGATTGTTTGGTCATTAGGCGTCATATAGGGGTTCCTCTCGTAGGCTGCGGTGCAACCAAAAGATTTGTGCACTTGATGTTCCAACGCCAGATGGAAGCTCTGCTGGATCTTTAACTCAGCCTCGGTCAAGAAGTTAGTAAGTCGATGAGAACTTTCAGGCTTTTAACAGGGGCTGGTAACTGTCGGTAGACCGACAGGGCCGTCAGTTTTTCAGTAAAAATTTCACTGTCCTACGTAAGATGAGGAGGGCTTCTGTGGACGATGTTATCTGGGCGGAACGTTAAATTGCGCTGTTGTCTTCGGATTGAGGAAATATCCCTCCCGCGTGCGCACAGACAACTTTCCCCGCCCGGGTGCATTTACCTTGACTCGAACCGTCCGGTAGCCAGCGACTTCAGGATTTGGCGGATTATAGCCGAGAGTGTACTGATGGCGTATGTCCGCTGCGATCTGCTGACATACGCTGACAACTTCCTCCGGAGACTTGGGTAGATACAATTGTCCTCCCGTCTCCGTAGCGAACTTCTTGAGAACTTTCGGGTTCTGGTCAGCGGCATTTTCGTCAAATAACCCGACGGCATAAATCACCACATTGGCAGCCTGCGCCATGCGAAGCACTTGCGAAAAATCGTGCCGGCTGGCGTTATCGCCTCCGTCGCTGATCAAGAGCAGAACCTTTTTATTCTTATCGAGTTTATCTTCGCGAATGCGTTCCAAGGCCGCCGCGACTGCGTCGTACAAGGCTGTTTTCCCGCTTAAAGGCGAGGCTAGTAAGGCGGCCTGCAGATCTTCCGGATTACTGGTGAATGGAGTATCAGGGGGTAGTCCGAATGTGACAGTATCGCTAAAGTTGACCACGAACTCGCGGTCCTGCGGATTGCTGGCCTGGACAAAAGCTCTCGCCCCTTCCATAACCTCGTGGCGTTTGTTGCCCATGCTTCCGCTGTGGTCCACTACCAATCCTACGGTCACGGGGACGTCTTCATTTCGAAATAGAGAGATGTCCTGCATCTGTCCGTTTTCGAAAACTTGAAAGTTCGGTTGTTCCAGTCCAGAAACAAATCGGCCCTTGGAGTCTGTCACCGTGACGGGCAGCTCGACAAGGTTCACAGTTTCGGAGATGACATATTCCTTGTGACTGTCTTGCGCTGCCCAGGAAGGCGCGAGCGGGCCGAAACAAATCTGAATGCAGGCGGCGAGCAGCAAAAAAGCGCATATCGAGTGATATTTCAAATGTAAGTCAGCTACCGCCTTCCTTCGAAACATTCTTTCCGGCCTCCAGTTTTAAACGACTTCATACCCATGGACTCAGTTGCGCGGGACCACGCCACCCATACGGCTGCACGTTTACTTCCAATGGGAGTTATTCGTGCGACATAACGAGTATCTTCGTTTTGATGAAGCGAATACTAAAGTGGTTGGTCGACTCGCGAACTTCAAAAACCGGGTGTTTTGCGTCGGCCTTTCGACAGCACTCCGACAGCCTTGTTATAGAGTTCTGGCGTCTTCCGGTGCAGGGGCGTAACGGCGCAAAAGCGTAATGGAGAACACTATAACGAGAACCAGCACAACGAGCAGTCCAAGCTCAAGCATGGATGCATGAAAAATGCTCTCGCCTTCGGGCGCCCAGCTGCCGGTTTTGGTAAGGGCCGACATCTCCAAGCTGATTACAAGGATGCGCCGGATCGAGGCGATCAGGCCCACCACCAGGAACGGCTCAGCGGCGAGGACGATATGTGAACGGACTGTGATGCGAACTGTATGGAGAATCTCCACCAACATCAGAACAAGCAGTAATTGATCCAGAACCCGCAGTGTCTCGGTTGCGACAGTCCAGTGAACGATACTTTCCCAAAGTAACTGGCCGGCGCCAATAATAGTTACGAGCGCCGTAATGGAAAGCAAAACAGCGAGGATTACGTAAATGGCCACCTCGAATGTGCGTAAGTAATCATCGAAGTGGCGGTCGCGCATTGTGGCGTCATCCTACCATCGAAAGCCGAACGTGATGGGCAGGATTTGTGTGCGCGACCTGTGGGTTGCGGCATAGTGGTAGCGGGCTTCGGCGTAAAACTTAACCCCACCGCCTATGCCAATTGTCGTTCCCAGCCCTGCATTGAAGCCGCCGGCGTTTGAAGTTACCGAGCCAAGAACCTGATTCACTGGCACAATGACAGGTCCTATATAACCCCACCAGGGATCGAAGACATCCACGACTGCCGTGGTGGGCTGCGTAAATTCAACAGTACGGCGATAAAATCCGCCGCCAACGATTGCGTACGCACCGAACCGTTCGCCTCTCTTAAACCGCCAAATCGGATCGATTGTTACGGAATGCATGTAGGCATCACCATTTGGCTCGTTAAGTTGGCGGAGGGCGGACTGGCTGACCCCGAGGCTGGTGAACATGTACTCCACATCAACTCCGAAAGATGGCGCGATATTAACTCCGCCGCCGACCGTGACGTGCCAGCCGGTAGTTAGGCGGCTGCTGATGTCTCCAACCAGAGGAGTAACGCCTGCGCCCACGTTGAAATTCCATCTGTGCTCTTCCGAAGTTTGTGCGCCTACCGGTGCAGTGAACAGAACGACGATCGACAAAACGAGTAGTGAACATGTCCACATGGTTCGCCCTGTGGAGAGAGGGGATCCATTGCTTAGCATTGTTGTTGCCTCCTGCGTATGTGTAACAAGTTGAATTTAGGAATATGAAAGCCTGAAGTTCATCCGCTGAACATTCCCACATCGCGTTGCGTCCGAGCTGAATCCGGTAAATTCGTCGTGGAGCAGTTTTATCCGCGTTCGGCACAGGCGATTTTGAGCATCTTTCATTCCAATATCGTCCTCTATCAGCCGTGCCCTTGCGTGCCAACGCATCGTCGTTTCGAATGAGTCGATTAAGCAATGTCGTGCGGAATGTGCTGTAAGTCGATGCGCGAAAGGACTCGAGCGGTTAGCTCCAGTACTGACCGATTACCGTCAACATACTGACGCCGCGCGGATTTTTATCTTTTCACTTGGAGTGCTGCCAAGATTCTAAGTCACACGAGCGATTCAACTTCCTCGCCGTAGAGTGCTCCTGCAGATTCCAGTTGTTTTGGAAATGAAGGTGCACAGCGATAGTGGGCGAGGTAAGCACGGTCTCGCTTGCAGCGCCGGTTGAGCCCGTGACGGAAAGGCTGCTCATCGAACGAGGAAGGGGAGTGCAGCGATCTGATTAAGTATTGAGGCCCGCTGGAAAGTAGACGCTCTCGAAAATCATTTACTTGAGGTGACTGATGTCTGAACAAACTTACGCGCTCACTGTCTGGCGCACTGAACATTCGCTGCTGACAATTGAGGACTTGGCAAGCGCAGCCGGCTTGGATCCGGAACTCGTGGACGTATTCGTCCGATACCAGCTCGTTGAGCCGACTGTGCACTCAAATTCTTGCCCTCTGTTCTCAACCTCTTCGGTGGAACGGCTGCATCGCATCCTAAACCTGAGACGCAATCTAGGAGTAAACCTGGCCGCTGTCGGTGTGATCTTGGACATGACGGAGCAGATCGAAAATCTACAAACCGATCTGGAGATGTTACGAAAACAATCGGGAACCAGAAATGCGAATAGCAGTGCGGCACGTATGTGAGCTGAAGCGAGAAAAAGAAGACTACGCGGGACCGAATAAATGATGGCGGTCCCGCGCATGATCCTCCGCAAAATCCATTAAACAGTTATCGTCTATTAAAGGCGTCCTGATAACCTCGCATGAATCCTTTCCGATATAGTTCCTTGTAGCGATTCTTGTCCCCGTAAGCTTTTTGGTATCCGTGGTCTGCGTCTTCGTAGGAGTCGTGCTTCTCTGGGTGGTAGTCTTTGCGGCGATCCAAATCCTGCCGTCCAGCCTGGAGACCGTCACGATAGCCCGTGTCCTGGGCCACGTCAGAATATCCCCAATTCGGATAGGCGTCGTAGCCTTCGTTGCTGCGTGGGTATCTGTCCGGATCATAACGATCGTCCAGACCATAAACATCAGAGCGCATCTGACGGCCGTAGTAACCGTCGTCGTATCCGGCCTTGTACCCGTCGCGATATCCGTGCTGGAAGTCATCGTGCTCGCCCATATACCGTTCGTAACCGTCGTCGGCACGTTTGAATTCGCGCGTATTGAAATCATGTTCTTCATGGCGGTTTCGGTCTTCGCGGCCCTGGCGTAAGCCATCCCGGTAGCCGTGCTGATAACCGTGTTCTTTTGCGTTTAGCGAACCGCCGTAGCGATCCTGAGAGCCGTAACGATCTTGCGATACAGCCATCCCTGCCACGAGCAACATCGCAACAACAGCCATTCCGATCGCCTTCATTAGTTTTGACATTTGCGACCTCCGAATCACTCTGCACACCAATTCCGGTTACATGTGGACCAGACCGAATTTGTCCAAGTCTCCGACTGGGCGGGCTTGATAAGTTCGATGCCCGGAAACGCCAAGTCGTTGCCGCCCAGTCGATTCCCGACGGCCCACGGACTTGGAGGACGCCCGAGCGCTATCCGCTAATTGTCTGTGGCTTCAAATCTATCTTCCACGACCATATCCGTTTGCGTCTTGTCGTTTTTGGTTGGGGCTCCGGTGGATTTGGCCGAAGGTTTGCAAGTCTTCTCGTGTTCGAGGAGTTCCTGGACGGAGGAAAACGTCCTGCCGCACCGCGGGCATTTGTTGCTCGTTTGCGGCGTATTTGCTTGGGATGCCATTTCACGTCTCCTATTAGAAAGGCAGGGCTCTTAAGAAAGGCTATCTTCGCTCGCGGGAAGGCGAAATCAATGCTATCGAGTATTTTTCGCTCACTTAAGCGGTAGGAGCCGGCCTGAAATCCGGCATTTGCGCGGCCCGCCACTGAGGAATCAAGTGAAACACGGAAATGGATGACTTCGAACCTTCAACCGCGAATTATCATGATTTCTTAAAATATCCGGGCGGTTCATTCGTCTACAGGAGTGAATGAGCGAGGCCCTGAGCACAAACTGGATGACCGGCGAGCAGGATCAAAAGATCTCCGAAGCATTTGGGCTCGAACGGGCCCGGCTCCGGAACTTCATTCGCAGGCGTGTTCCCGACGAAAACGATGTCGAGGACATTCTGCAAGATGCTTTCTACGAACTCGTGGAAGCGTATCGGATGATGGAACCGGTGGAGCAGGTGAGTGCTTGGTTGTTCCGAGTGGTCCGCAATCGAATCACGGACCTGTTCCGCAAGAAAAAGCCGGAAGCGATGCCGACCGTCGCTGGAAACCTGACCGACGGTAGCGAAACGCTTCTGTTGCAGGACCTGCTTCCATCACCCGACGCCGGTCCCGAGGAAGTTTACGCCAGGGATATCCTGCTCGAAGAAATCGATGCGGCGCTGGACGAATTGCCTGAAGAGCAACGCGAGGTATTTATCGCGCATGAAGTGGAGGGTTACAGCTTCAAGGAGCTTGCTGCAACGACAGGAGTGCCCGTAAACACTCTGCTCTCGCGAAAACACTACGCCGTGATGCACCTGCGGCAGCGCCTGCAGGCCATCCATGATGAATTTATGAAAGCATAAGGACAAAAAACATGAAAACAAAACGAATCTTAAAAGTATTGAAGTTTGTGTTGTTGGGAATGCTGGCGGCAGCCGTGTTCAGTTTTGTGGTGATGAGTCTCTGGAATTGGCTCATGCCGGCATTGTTCGGCTGGCATACGGTCACTTTCTGGCAAGCTTTCGGCCTCTTGGTCTTGAGCAAACTCCTTTTCGGAGGGTTTCGTGGCCGGTCGGGCCCGCCTATGTTCTGGCGGAGGCGCATGATGGAGCGTTGGGAGCAAATGACTCCCGAGGAACGGGAAAAATTCAGCGAAAGCTTGAAAGGCCGCTGCAGCGGACCGTTCAGGTCGCCGAGCGCGGAGCCGAAAGTCTAACAGTCCTCGAGCGATGGGTAGGGGAGAAGGGGCTGCCCCGCCTTAACGGAGTTGCATAATTTTCCCACTTGACAATGTGAAACACCTGTTTCAAACTATCGTTTGAATATGGCCATCAGGCATACAAGACGGAAACCCAAAGCACCCAGGCGGGATCGTGGACCGCGAGCCTATGATCCCACTCGCGAAAAACTCCTCGAAGTTGCAGAGCAGGTGTTTGCCGATCACGGCTATCAAGCGGCCACCATTCGCGAAATTTGCGTGCGCGCAGGAGCAAATGTCGCTGCCGTGAATTATCACTTTGGCGACAAGCTGGGACTCTACACGGAAGTGTTGCAGCAATCCATCCGGGCCGCCCAAATGGACGCTGTTCGAAATGCTTTGGAAAGAACCGCCCCGCCGGAAGAGATTTTGCGGGCAGTGATTCGGGCTCGGCTTCAGGGGCTCTGCAGCGGAGACCTTCCGGCTTCGCACTTTCGCATTCTAACGCACGAACTGGCGCAGCCGTCGCCGGCGTTTCAACATTTCTTTAACAAGGTAGGCCGTCCGATCTTTAAACGGCTGCTCGAGCTTGTGGGCGGCATGATCGGCTTGTCTCCCGATGATGAAAAGACCCGGCTTTGTGCCGTCAGCGTAATCGGGCAAATCCTCGCGTACGTTACTCCCGTACCTTTTTTGGCGGCAGCCTGGCCTGAACTAAAGATGACCCCTGAGCAAGTGGAGCGCATCGCCGACCACATCGCCGATTTTTCACTCGCCTATCTCCGGGAGTTCCGACTGCATCCTAGATCCATGACGCCGGCACGCGCACAAAGGATACGAAAATGACCACAAGCTCAGTTCAACACGCGCCAGAGCAGGCCGAGCAGCGGCCGCAGCCAGACGTAAACAAACCGGTGGAGCCCGTGGTGCCGCCCAAGCGTCAAATGATGATTATTGCGTCAGCCATCATTTTGATTGTGGTGGGAATCATTATTTGGAGAGTCTTCTTTGCAACACCCAGTCTTCCGGACAGCATAATTGCCGTCAGCGGCCGGATCGAAGGCGATGATTCCGCGGTTGCATCCAAAACAACCGGACGCATTCTCGAAGTTCGCGTGCGTGAGGGTGACGTCGTCAACGCCGGCGACACGATTGCCATCCTCGATGACGACCAGATTCGAGCGCGTGAGAATCAGGCTCGCGCCACCCTTTTGGAAGCGGAGGCCAAGGCTAAGGCAGCGCAGGAACAAATCGCCGTCCTTAAGGAGCAATTGCAACAGAGCCAATTGCAGGTGGGCCAGTCAAAGCTGGACACGGAAGGGCGGGTAAGGCAAGCGGAAGCAGAGCTGGCCACCGCGCAATCCGAGTTGGCCCAGCAAGACGCAGCCTATCAGATCGCCGCCTTCGATAAAGATGCCTACACGCGCCTAGCGAAATCCGGAGCGGTGTCCGAGCGACAGGGATTGCAGGCTGCAACAACCGCCAATCAGCAGGCCGCGGCGGTTGCCGCTTCCAAGCGCCGCGTTGAAGCGGCGCAGGCGGCACTCACAAGCGCACAGGGCAGTCTGTCAAATCCCAGCATCCGTGAATCGCAAGTCGCTTTAGTTCGAAGGCAGATCTCGCAGCAGGGAGCCGAAGTCGCGAGCGCGGCGGCCCAGACGGCGCAGGCGCGTGCCCAGCTTGCGGAAGCCGAAGCAAATCGTCAGGACCTCACCGTGAGGGCGCCATTTTCCGGAACTGTCGTGACGCGCGCGGCGGAACCCGGCGAAGTGGTAACTGCCGGAACCGCGATCATCACGTTGGTGGATTTGAACAAAGTTTATCTGCGCGGCTTTGTCCCGGAAGGCCAGATCGGCAAAGTGAAAGCCGGGCAGCCGGCACGCGTCTATCTGGATTCCAATCCCCAGCAGCCCGTCGATGCTTATGTTTCCAGGATCGATCCGCAGGCGACATTCACTCCTGAAAATACTTATTTTCGTGACGACCGCGTCAAACAAGTCGTCGGCCTTAAGCTGCAATTGAAAGGCGGATTCGGATTCGCCAAGCCTGGCATGCCTGCCGATGGCGAGATTCTCGTGAGCGGAAATACCTGGCCGAAAGTCAGCCGGCGATGATTGCGGCAAGTCCAGGTCGAGCCATAGAGAATCACGAGATTAGCGCAGAGCAGCGCGCGATCGAAGTTCGCGACTTGAAAAAACGGTATGGCGCGCTGGAAGCCATTCGCGGAATCTCGTTCGATGTTCATCGCAGCGAAATATTTGGCCTGATAGGTCCGGATGGAGCAGGGAAAACTTCAACTTTTCAAATTCTTGCAGGAGTAATGGAAGCGACGTCGGGTACGGCTAATATTTTCGGCCGTCCGGCGCGCGAGATGCGCTCGCAAACCGGTTACCTTACCCAAACATTCAGCTTATATCTCGATCTGACAGTTGAGGAGAACATTCGCTATACGGGCGATCTGCGGCGCATTCCACCGAACGAAATCGAGGAGCGCGCTCACAAATATTTGCAAATGTTTGATATGGATCGCTTCAAGAACCGCCTGGCCGGGCAATTGAGTGGCGGAATGAAGCAAAAACTGGCTCTGGTGTGCGCGCTTGTCCCTCAACCGCACATATTGCTACTCGATGAGCCGACCACGGGCGTCGATCCTGTATCCCGCAGAGAATTTTGGGACGTGCTCGCTCACTTAGCTGCGGAAGGTTTGACGATCCTCGTTGCCACACCTTATCTGGACGAAGCCGAGCGCTGCCATCGAATCGCGCTGATGTATCAGGGCGAAATTCATCAGATCGGAACGCCCATGGAGTTGAGAGCAAGCCTGGGCGCGAAGCGGCTCGAATTACGAACTGCAGACCTGCGAAAGACGGAAAGTTTGCTTT
>Ga0070735_10005076_pt1 | contig 10974 bp, 6 predicted proteins | sample Coa_R1_FD_66443 | JGI IMG/M metagenome (GOLD analysis project Ga0070735, IMG submission 66443) | Surface soil microbial communities from Centralia Pennsylvania, which are recovering from an underground coalmine fire - Coalmine... | ecosystem: Environmental > Terrestrial > Soil > Unclassified ... | reverse complement strand
CGGTCGCGGATCCTCCTGGAAGTTATCAGGCGGCAGCATCTGGTCATCCGCCGTAACAAACGTCTCGAAGTAGCGCCAGGTGCGGCGGGCGACCAGTCGCAACGCGCGCGCGTCGGTCGCCGTGACTGTGAGGCGACCCGAAATGAGCGGGGAGAGGCTGATCCATACGGCGATGCCTGGAGAGGCGACCCAGAGAATCACGAATGGCATGGCCACAGGCCAGGTGTCTGGCCGGAAGTATCCGGTGAGCGCTGCGGCCAGCAACGCGATCGCGACGCCTCCGCTCATGCGGCGATAGGCGCCCGTGAGATCGAGCCGGGGCGTGAGGTTCGCCTGAGCTGCGGTGACCCATTGAAGGAGGTTCCGCCGACTGACGAACAGACGAAACAGCGTTCGACCGATCGCATCGACCATGAGCCACGCCTGATGCGCAAGAAACGCTACCAGGAAGGCGGTCAGGGAGGCGGCAAGCCCGATGTCGCTGCGCAGCGCGCGAAGGTGGCTGCGTGCGTTGCCGCCAGCGCGGCGCGGTACGATATCGGCGAAAACCGGCAGTAGGGCCGGCAGGCTGATCGTCAAAACGACAAAGGCTGACCAGAGCAGCGCGGCCTTGAGGGACAACAGCCATCCGGCCAGCAGCGCCGCGATGCTCGCGGGCGCCGACAACGAGCGCCGCAGGTTGTCCAGCATTTTCCACAGGCCGATCAGCGGCACCCTGCGGCCACCTCGAACGGTTCCCGTTGCGTCGCGCCTGCCGAAGATCCAGGGAAGCAGTTGCCAATCGCCCCGCGCCCAACGGTGCTGACGTGCGGCTGCGACGTCGTACCTCGACGGGAATTCCTCGACGACCTCGATGTCGGAGGCCAGCCCCGCGCGCGCAAAGACCCCCTCGAACAGATCGTGACTGAGCAGGGTGCCGTCGGCTGCGCGACCGGCGAGCGCCGCTTCAAACGCGTCTATATCGTAGATGCCTTTGCCCGCGTACGAGCCCTGACCGAACAGATCCTGATAGACATCCGACACCGCCGCGTCATACGGATCGAGACCGCTTGCGCTCGAGAAGACTCGCTGAAAAAGAGAGCCTTCGCGACCGACCGGCAACGACGGCGCAACCCGCGGCTGCAGTACGGCGTAGCCCTCGACCACCCGTCCGATCCTGGTGTCGAACCGGGGGCGATTCAGGGGGTGGGCCATCTTGCCGACCAGACGGCGTGCCGTGTCCCGCGGCAGGCGGGTGTCGGCATCGAGCGTGATGACATAGCGGACATCCGCGGGAACCTCCGGGGCTCGCCCATCGATGCCGCAGAAGGTCGTATCGGTCGCTCCACGCAGCAGGCGATTCAGTTCGTGAAGCTTCCCGCGCTTGCGTTCCCACCCCATCCACTGCCTCTGCACGTCGCTCCAGACACGGCGACGGTGGAGCAGGAGGAAGCGCGCACCCGCCGGGCCGTCGCCGTGAAGTCGGTTGAGCCGCGCAATCGCCGCGCCCGCCATCGCGACAAGCGCGTCATCCCCGCTAACGCTTTCGGTGGGGGCGTCAGCCCAGTCCGAGAGCAGCGCGAAGTACAGCTCGCCGTCCGGGGAGGCGAGATAGTGAATCTCGAGGCGATCGATTTGCGCTTCGAGTGCTGCGCGAGTGGTGAGCAAGGCGGGCACGACCACCATCGTTCTGAGGTGTGACGGAACCCCATCACGCAGCGCGAGAGCCGGCAGGGTGGTGGCGCCGAACGTCCGGGTGACGGCGCGATTCACCATTGCAACGGCGGCATCGAGCGCAGGAATGAGGCCAAGCAGGGCGAGCAGCGCCAGCTGGAGGCGCGGGATACCGGAGGCGCTGAGGGCAAATAACGGTAGCGCCAGAGCGACAGCCGCTATGAAGGCGATCGCGGTCACATAGATGCCAATTCCGGCGGGCGCCCCGAACCAGCGGCGCGAGCTCAACAGCGGGCTTCGATAGCCGATGGTCGCTTCAAAGGCGCGCCGACCGTTTGCGATCAGGTAGTAACCAGGATCACTGCGGCGGCGATCATCGTACTCGGCCCCAGTCGCATCCGGCTCGCTGGCAGCCGACAGGGCCGCGTCCGCGACCGCGAGCTCGGTCAACCCCGAGCCTCGTGAGAGCCGCTCTATGGCCCGGCGGTAGAGGTCGCGCGTAGGAAAATCGAGGGCGGCAAAGTCACTGCGCGAGCGCAGCAGGTCGTCAGTCAGGCTGACACTTTCGAAGAACTCCGGCCAATCGACATCCGAGAGCAAGCGCAGGCCGGTGATGATGTTGCGTACTGTTACGTTGGACGCGCCCTGTCGCTGATGCTCCTCACGCACGGTCTCGTCCGAGGTTGTGGCACGCACGGCCAGCAGTTCCTCCAGCCAATGCAGTGCCGGCGTGACTCTCGGGTCCTGATCCCGCAGCCGCTGCAGCAGCTGGACGGTAAACGCAGGTGAGAAGGAGTCGCGGTCCGCGTCGCGGCGGAGCAGGGCGTCGGGCTCGGCGGTATGACCGTTGACGCCGAGAAGCCGGTCAGCAAGGGCATCGGCTTCCTGGCGCGCGGCGCGGCTGCTTACGATGCGTGCCGCGGCGCGGCGGAGATTTTCCACCAGCACGATGCGCAGCGTAATCGCGATTGCCCAGAGCTCGCCGATGGTCAGTGGCTGAACGCGTTGATAAGCGCGCACGAAGCGACGCAGCGCTTCGGGATCGAAGCGGCTGTCGGTGTGGGCAACGAACGCCCAGGCCACGCCCAGCACGCGTGGATAGCCGTCGAACGGGCCATTGCTGAGCTTCGGCAGCCGTCGATAGAAGCTCGGCGGGAGATCCTGGCGGATCTCGCGGATTTGCTCTTCCACGACATGGTAATTGTCGAGCAGCCATTCGGCGGCCGGCGAGATCGGTCGTCCCTCGCCCGTCGCCGCCGCGATGGCCCGATAGGCCACCAGCAGCACTGATTCATTGTCTCGAAGTCGAGCGCGTAGAGACTCGCGGGGTATTGGCCGTTCCGTGACCTGCTGTGCGGCGGCGAGGCTTGCCGCATGCTGCTCCAGCCGCTCAATGCTGAAGAGCTCCGCGCGAAGGATCTCGTCATTGTTCCAGGGCGAGCGCGAGGAGCGGCGCCCGAAGGCGCGACGGAAGGCATCGGCCCCGTAGCTCCCAAGTTGCCAGGCCAGAACCGGTGGGGCCAAGGCTGCGACCTAGCGGTTCGTGCCGACCGAAGGCGGGGCCATCGGTGGGGCGCAATTCGCCCCGGGACCTATGCGTGCCGGGAGAACAGTCGGCGAACCGACCTCACACGTGGTTCTCCGTCCGTACGTCAGATGAACTACTCAGCGAAAACGGTCGTGCCGCCTTCGCCTTCCCAAGTGGCCAACCTTTCCGCTTGGCATCCCTCTGCCTTATGGTCCGCGGGACAAGCTGCAACTGCAGTCCCGAGGCCCAATGGGTCGGGGGGTGAATTCTGGCGCCGGGTGGCGCCCTTCGAGCTCGTTGTAGCCGTGTCGTCAGGCATGACCGTATCCTTGTGAACCAGTCACCCTACCTCCGTTCTTTGGCGAGATCGGTACGGTGCCGCACACTCGGCCGAAAGGCAGCAGCGGAGCGCGCAGCTTCGACCCTGGGGGCGGGTAGCGGATCAATCCGGGACGCAGGCGTCGCCGTGCCTGCGAAAGCCGTCCACGCAAGTCCAGTCATTGCCGGAATAGGCGATATAGGCGCTTGGGGGAACGGCCAGCGGCTCGCAGATCGGGCCCTGCTGCCGGAATCCGCGCTCGCATTTCCAGCCGTGGCCTGGCCCGTCCAGGTAAGCGTTGACGGGTACTTCCACCGGCACGCAAGCGTCAGCCTGCTTTCTATAGCTTCGGTCGCAGTCCCAGTCATCGCCGGTACGCTGCAGAAATCCGTGTGCTGGCACCGTCACAGCCGCACACCCCTTTCCGTCGCGCCGGAAGCCTCGATCGCACTCCCAGCCACCGCTGAAGGCCGAATCCACCGCATACGCATTGGCAGGAACCAGGATGAGGGTGCAGGCACCATTCATCGCCGCGTAGCCTCGATCGCACTCCCAGCCCGGCGCGAAGGGCTCGCTGTCCAGGTGAGCATTGCCGGGCACTTTGACCAGCATGCATCGATCACCGATCCTCCGGTATCCCCGATTGCATTCCCACTCGTTGCCGAAGGCGCTCAGATAGGCGTTCGCGGGCACCTTGATCGCAACGCAAGCCTCCCCGAGCGGCTGAAAGCCTCGGGGGCATAGCCAGGCGCTCCTCCCATAATGATCCGCGCGGATATACCCAGGCACGACGCCCGGTGCGTTGGTCGCGTTCATGGCGGGCTGAGATGAGACGATTCCGGGCGCGGCCAGCATGAAAGATGCGAGAAGCAATAGCGGCAACGAATGACCGCGCTGCCTCGAGTGAGTGCTCATGCCAATTCCTTTGCTGTCGACTGCCAGAGAAGGCCGCGTGCGACCAACCGCGAACGCCTGCCACACTGAGCGACCCCAGACTGCGCCCCGCCGTGGTGCGCGTCCGTGCGCTGCCGAACCCACGTCCCACCGGGTCGAACAGCAGGTTGCGCAAAAAAGCCCGGCGCGTGCACGCGCCGGGCCGGTATTCAACCCAGGCTTTAAGGGTTGATCTTTGAGATCTTCGAACCTTCGAATGACAGATCGGCGATCAAGCCCTTCTCGGCGAAGACAAACCCGAGAATCGGCTTCTGCTGAGTCTGCGTGTCGTAAGTGCCGCTGGCACCGGCGGAAACCACGGTGATGCCTGCATCCGCGCCGACGGACCAACCCTTGCTGGCCATGAACTTGTCGAGCGAATCCTGGGTCATGAACATGATGATTTCACTGTGCTTGGCGAGCCCGAGTGTCGCGCCAACCGAGGCGGCTCCCAGGCTGTAGTAGCCGACGGTCTTGCCATTGACCTGCAGCGCGCCTTCGCCAAACTCGCCGCCAACACCGATGCCACCCTTCGTCACTCGGGGAAACACCAGGATGCCTGCGGCCTGGTCGCCCAGGGCTTTGTTGTCAGAGTTGATCGTATTGAAATAAAGGAGAGTCTGGGACACTCGCGTGTCGATCTGCGTCTGGCTGGCCGCGACTGAGGCTCCGCTGGACGCTAAGGCGACGATGGCGAGGCCGGTCGTGGCCAGAACAATTTTGATACCCATAAGTAATCTCTATGCGTTAGTGAGTGAAGATTGTGGTGGAGCCGGATCGCGAGCGATCGCGGAGAAGAGGTTGGGCGAACCACCAGTCCGGTTCAACCCTCGCGCGACGATACGTTTACCGGTGCGCCGGGTCTGTGCGTCAACGAACGTTGGGGGGCATTCTTGGCGCGCGGCGCCGCAACCTGGTCCCGGCGCCGTCAGGCGTGTCTGCCGCTAGCCTCGCGGAGGTGATGCGGAAGGTGTCGGCAAGGAGGCCGCGGGTTTTGGTTGAGGAGGCGGCAGCAGGCGGTCGCTTTCCCTCTTGACCACGGCATAACACTCGCAGCACAGCTGCTCCAGCTTTGGCCGGTCGAGCACTGTGATCTGGCCCCGCGCATAGCGAATGACGCCGAGCTTGTCCAGCTTCCCGGCGGCCTCGGTCACGCCCTCGCGACGTACGCCGAGCATGTTGGCGATGAGCTCCTGGGTCATGGTCAATTGGTTGGATGACAGCCGATCGAGAGACAGCAGCAGCCAACGGCACAGCTGTTGGTCCACCGAGTGATGGCGATTACACACCGCAGTCTGCGCCATCTGGGTGATCAGAGCCTGGGTGTAGCGCAGTAACAAGAGCTGCATCGAGCCGTTGCGGTGAAACTCCTCCTTGAACGGATTTCCGTCCAGCCGGTAGGCGTGGCCAGCGCTCTGCACGATGGCCCGGCTGGGGGTAGTCTCTCCGCCCATGAACAGCGCGATTCCGATGAGGCCTTCATTGCCGACCACCGAGATTTCCGCCGATGCGCCGTCGGCCAGCACGTACAGCAGCGATACGATTGAGTCGGTCGGAAAATAAACGTGACGCAGGACGTCGCCGGATTCGTACAAGACCTTGCCGAGCGGCATTTCGACGAGCTGCAGCTGCGGAAAGAGCCGTTTGCGCTCGGCGGCTGACAGCGCAGCCAGCAGATGATTCTGTAGCGGATCGCTCGGTGCAGGGAGATCGGAGAGGGCCATAGCTGTCATGCCGTATTGACGGGATCGCTGAGCAGAGTATAGACCGCTTCTCGGCCACCGGTGCGCTAGCGTACAGAGCGCCTTGAGTCGAGTGACGACCACTCGCATGGCGCGCTGAGCGACACCCCTGCGTGCGCCGACCCAAGGACCAAAAGCGCTCCCGCCGTTCCTCAGCAGGAGTTCCAGCGGGGCCGTGCGAGCCGCGTGTTGCCGATCAATCAGAGACTTGGGCGCAGTAAGCGTCCCGTTCCATTTCTTCGCCCGCCCGCCGCTATGTACGTTGGCGCACAGACTCTCCAGGTTACGCTGCGCACCCTTGTGGAGACTGCAATGAGGTGCCCGGGGTGCACCATGTCTCGAAACATACTTCTCATCCTCGCGAACGCCGCAGACGCGAACGCCGTTCGGCGCTCGCTTAGCGACGTACGCGACGGCCCTTTCCAATTCGAGTTGGTGAATCGCTGCGGCGAAGCCATTGAGCGACTGGGCGATAAACGCGGGGAGCAAATCGCAGCCGTCGTCGTCGATCTATTCCTGGCCGACAGTCAGGGAATTGACACCTTCGATAAGCTGTCGCGCGCGTCGCCTCAGATTCCCATTCTGGTCTTGAGTCACCGGCGCGACGAGAGTATCGCGAGGCTAGCCGTGCAGCGCGGAGCGCAAGACTATCTTTTGCACGAACGTCTCGACGGATATTGGTTGTCGAAGGCTCTGGATAACATGCTCGAGCGTTGCGCGTATGCGGAGGTGCTGTTCCTGGAAAGGGAGCGCGCTCAGGTCACGCTCAACTCGATCGGAGATGCCGTCATCAGCACCGACGTTGCTGGCAACGTCACCTACCTCAATGAGGTCGCTGAACGCATGACGGGCTGGTCGCGGCAGGAGGCATCCGGCCGACGCCTACCGGAGGTGTTGCAGATCATCGACGGGGAGAGCCGCGAACCGGCTCTGAATCCTTTGGCGATGGCAATTCTGTACAACAAGACCGTCGGCCTGAGCTCAAACTGTGTGCTGGTCCGCCGCGACGGCCATGAGTCGGCAATCGAAGACACCGCGGCACCCATTCACGACCGGCACGGTCAGGTGACCGGGGCCGTAATCGTTTTCCACGATGTGGGTGTGGCGCGGGCGATGGCGCTCAGGATGTCGCACCTGGCCCAGCACGACTTTCTCACCGAGTTGCCGAATCGCATGTTGCTGAACGACCGACTGACGCAGGCGATTGCGTCGGCGCATCGTCACAGTAAATCGCTCGCGCTATTGTTCCTGGACGTGGATCATTTCAAGCGCATCAACGACTCCCTCGGTCATGCGAGCGGCGATCAGGCCCTGAAGTCGATCGCGCGGCGTCTGGCGGCCTGTGTGCGCGGCTCCGACACCGTCAGCCGTCTGGGTGGCGATGAATTCGTGATTCTGCTCTCAGAGGTGTCTCGCGCGGAAGATGCAGCTTCAACCGCGGCCAAAATACTTGCCGCAGTGAGCAGGCCGTACCGCATCGACGGCCAGGCTTTGCACGTCACGATGAGTGCGGGCATTGCCGTATATCCCGCCGACGGTGCGGATGCCGAAACGCTCATGAAGAACGCGGATCTTGCGCTGTTGCACTCCAAGGCCTGCGGCCGCGACAACCATCGGTTCTACGAGCCGACCATGCGCACAGTTGAGCGGCGGTCTGCAGCGACGATCCCAGCCGCGGAAGCCGGGAGCGGAAGAGTCCTCCTTAGCGCTTCTTCGTTGGGCGCACGCCGAGCGACTGATCGATCGGTCCGCTAGTTTAAGATCCTCTCGTACGTTTCCTTGAAGGTCGCGTAGCACCCGCAAGCTGCGGCTTCCAGGCCGCGTCCGTCGAGAATCGTCAGCTTGCCCCGCCGGTAGCGGATCAGCTTACGTTTGCGCAGAAAACTGGCGGCTCGCGTAACGCCCGCGCGGCGCACGCCGAGCATGTAGGCCAGGAAGTCATGGGTGATCAGAAACTCATCAGCGTGCGCCCGATCGCGAGTCATCAAGAGCCAACGGGCAAGGCGCGCCTGCACGAGATGGAAGCGAGTGCAGGCAGCCGTCTGTGCCAGCTGGCTCAGCGTTACGTAGAGGTAACCGTTCAAAACTCGCTGCAGCGCCGGACTATCCTTCAGTTCCTGGGAGAATGCCGATGCCTCCATTCGCCAGGCGAAACCCGCGCCCTGCACCAGGGCATGGAGTGGTGCAGCGTGTACGCCGAGCATGAGCGAGACGCCTAGCATGCCTTCGTCGCCGACGAGGCCGACTTCGAGATTGGCGTGACCGTCGATCCGGGTGATCAGAGAGATGAAGCTGTCGGTGGGGAAGAAGACGTGACGAATGCGCTGACCGGGCTTGCCGAGAACATCGCCGAAGCGAAGCTCGACCTGTTCGCAGCGTGCCAGCAGATGTTGACGGGCATGGCGCGGGAGGGAGGCGAGCAGACGATTCTTTGCGACGGGGGGCGACGACTTTGACATGAGTCCTTGCTTGCTGTTGCGCTTGGCAAATTCCGTGAGAGGCTGACGGTCAGCCGGGCGGAAGTCTGTTCGGTGGGCCACCAAGCCGCCCGCCGTTGGGACCCACGCAGCTCGAGGACTCGCCAAGCGAACAGGTTCGCTACCGCACAGAGTGACTCACGGCGGCCGAGTAGCATTACGAGGCCTGAATCCAGACATTCCCAAGGAACCTCGCTCATCTCCCCGAGCGATTGTTTGACCGACGGATTCAGCATCGGCCCGCCGGAACGGACGACCGCGCCGGCGGGCCTGTTTTGTATCGCTGAGCGATACCGCAGCGCACTCCACAGCGGCGAGCAATCAGTACTGAGCGACCAACACGGTGTGTGATGGGGTGTGGTGCGTCTGGTGCCGTACCGACCGGGAAGCGTGGTCGTGCGAACGTGTCTCGTAAGAAAGATCGAGTGGTAATAGCGAGGTACATTTATGCGTGGATTTCAATTTCTGGTGCTGGCTGCAGTTGCTACTGCATGTTTGGCGGCAACCGGGTCTAAAGCAGAGGCTCAGGTCAGCATCAATATCGGTGGAGCCCCTGAATGCCCGTACGGTTACTATGACGTTGCGCCTTACAGCTGCGCTCCCTCCGGCTACTACGGCCCGGAGTGGTTCAGCGAGGACGTCTTCATTGGTGCTGGCCCGTGGTTTCATGGCCCTGGCGAATTCCGCGGCCATGTAAATAACGCCTACCATCCAGAACACGGTTACAAGGGCCCACTGCCAAGCCGTGGCGAGAAGGCAGAGCCGGCCAAGCGCATCGATAGAGAGCACTTCAAGGGAAACGAAGAGCGGGATGGACGTGGCCACGCAACCGAGGCCAAACGTTAATCCAACCTCAGACCCAAGAGAGCTTCCGGTAGCGGAAATCGAACTCGCGGGTGGTGTGCCCACCCGCGAGCGTGATTTGTGATCGAGCGCTACATACGTATCACTGAGGATCGCGCCGGTGCCAGTTGCCACGCACCGCGTGGCGTCGCGAACCAGCTTGTTCTGGTCGGAGTCCTCCTCTTCGCCGTCAGTGGCTGCGTGTCGCTCCAGCCTGGCGCGAGCTTTCCTAAGGCAGCTTCTGTTGCGCTGGTTGATCCTAAAGAAACAAGCCTTGGCGCCCGGTTTGACAATGCGGCAGTCACGCACGGAGGCGCTTCGGCGTTTCGCATCATTTCCGTCGGGGTCGACGGGTTCCTGATGCGTGCACAACTGATCAATGCCGCCGAGCGAACCCTCGATCTTCAATATTTCATCTTTCGTGGCGACGAGACGGGCCGACTTCTGACCGACGCTCTGCTGCGGGCCGCTGATCGCGGCGTGCGGGTGCGGGTGCTGGTCGATGACGGGGATACCATAGCGGGCGATGAGCAGATCAGCGCTCTGGACGCGCACCCGAACGTTCAGGTGCGGATCTTCAATCCGTTCGCCTATCGCGGACACAACCGGCTGCGGCGAGCTCTGGAATTCACGTTCCACGCCTCGAGGCTCGACTATCGCATGCACAATAAGCTGCTGGTCGTTGACAACGCGGTCGCGCTCGTTGGCGGCCGCAATATCGGCAACCAGTACTTTCAGATGGATCCGTCGTCACAGTTCGCGGACGAGGACGTCTTTGCCGCTGGCCCCATCGCCGTGCGGCTGTCGGCAACCTTCGACGAATTCTGGAACAGCCCGTTCGCAATCCCCGCCGCGGCATTGGATCGCCACCAGAATTCAGCGGGGGCGCTGACGGAGCGGCGCGCACGCGCTGCCGAGCGCTCAGAGCGGCAGTTGCAGACGCTGAACTCGGACGGTATCGATTACGCTGCCCGCGTGGCAACTGGCGAGCCCTACGCCAGCGTGCTTTCGGGCGCGCTGTCGCTCGTCTGGGCCCAGGCCGAGGTGGTCAGTGACAGCCCGGACAAGAAGAATATCGAAAGCGGCGATCGGCATGGGCGGTTGATGGCCCGGTCGGTACTCAAGGTGGCTCGGACGGCGCAGGTCGAGGTGCTGATGGTGACACCCTACCTCGTGCCGGCCGATGATGAATTCGCGCTACTGCAGGATCTGCGCCAGCGGCAGGTGCAGGTACACATCCTGACGAACTCCCTGGAGTCGACGCCTGACGCGATCGCACAAGCCGGCTATGTGAAGTACCGCATTCCCCTCGTCAAGGCCGGCGTGGAGCTTCATGAATTGCGAGCGCTCCTGGGGAATACCCGCGGCAGCGGCCAAACGGCCGTGGTCTCGCGCTACGGCAACTATGGGTTGCACGCTAAGCTATACGTATTTGATCGTGAGAAGCTCTTTATCGGCTCAATGAACTTTGATCAGCGC
>Ga0070735_10005074_pt1 | contig 10978 bp, 8 predicted proteins | sample Coa_R1_FD_66443 | JGI IMG/M metagenome (GOLD analysis project Ga0070735, IMG submission 66443) | Surface soil microbial communities from Centralia Pennsylvania, which are recovering from an underground coalmine fire - Coalmine... | ecosystem: Environmental > Terrestrial > Soil > Unclassified ... | reverse complement strand
GGCCGAGCTGGACGACCTAAAGGCCGAGGCGGGCAAGAGGAAGGACATCATGGCGGACTTCGCCGACTGCGACCTGGCCGGCCAGCAGTGGGCCGCCCTCGAGGCAAAGCTGCCGAATGACCTCATCCAGGTCTATCAGGAATGGTCCGCCAAGCAGTTCCCGTGGTCGGTGATAACTCACGCCATCGCCCCGGCTCTGGAGGGCAGGCTGCTCGCCGATGACCTGCCGTCCAAGGGCCTCGATCAGATTTTCGCCGGGGGCCCAGTCAAGGAACGCGCGATAGCTCCTGACAAGGGCTACGCGTGGGAGCTGGCGACCGGCACGGAAAGCGACATGGACGGGGACCCGGTGACCCTCGGCCAGTACCTGTGCAGCGCCCTGCTCGCGCCCGCTCAGCGGACGCTCGGACCAACCAAGATCTTCGGCGGTATGCACGAGGTTGCCCGGCCCGATGTGTTCACCGGCAGCGACGGGATACCGCGCCAACTGGTGCCGCTGGAGCTGCGCAGTCACGGCCCGCTCTTCGTGACCTGGGCTCAGCTCGGCAAGGCGCTGGAGGAACTCGTGGCCATGTCGCGAAAGCTAGCCGCCTGAGCTCGGCGCTCCCGATTCTGGCCTGCTCGTTGTGACAACCAGCCGGTGATAGGCGGCTGGTTGTCACAACCATGCGGCGGGGGAGACGTGTCTGTCACACCTTCAAGTACCCACGATCACGTCCGACGCCTTGATCACCGCGATGACCTCGCTGCCCACCGCTAGGCCGAGGTCGCTGACGGCTTCGACCGTGATCGAGGCGACCAGCCGCACACCGCCCGCGTCAAGCTCCACGTTGGCGGATCAGCAGCAGTCACAGTTCTCACGCTACCCGCCCCTAGCCGCTTGACACCGCGAAGCCGCCAGCGCGACCGCTTTCTGGTCACTAGGCAGCCCGCCACTGGCGGCTAGCTCTCAGCAAGGGCACTGAAGCTGCCTGATTTGCGTCAGTCTTGGGCTTTTGCGGAGCGGTCGTTCGGGATAGCGCGAATGATTGCGGCACAGTGTAGAGAAGCCGGCCACATTCTGGCCACTTTCGCTACTGTGCGCTAAAACTCTTCATCGTATCGCGCCGTGATCGTCCGTAGTCGTTGCTCACGGGAGCATTGTGACCAGCGATGGCGACGCGACCGTTTCCTGCCAGGTCGCGAACCGCGCTTAGGGGGACGAAACGGTCAATCATCCGCGATGCGGGGACTCACTTACTTCGAGCGGCATTCCGTAGCCAGCACAATGGCCATTTGCTGGCCGCCGTTTTATAGCCAAACGGCAGAAATGACCGTTACGATCGCACAGTGCCAGCTTTGTGAGCGCGCGAGCACGTGAACGCTGTTCGAACTAAGAGGAGAATAATGTCGGAACTATCCGCGACTACCCTTCCGGGGACCGTGCCTGGCCCGCCTAACCGGCTTGAGCCAGACGCGATTGGAGTAGCGCAGGACACGGTCATCGGGATGGCGGCATCCGCGCCAGCCGCGGTGGTAGCGATCAGCCTCGCCGCGCTCGCCGCCACCGCGAGCTATGGCGGCGGCACGCTCCTTGTCATCAGCGCCGCGTCCATGCTGGTCATCGCCAACGGGTACCGCCGCCTTAACATGTGGAACGCGAACAGCGGCGCCTCGTTCGAGTGGGTAGGCCGTGCGATCAATCCGTACCTCGGGTTCGTTACCGGCTGGCTGATGATCGCCGGATACGTCCTGGGCACTCTCAGCGGTGTCGAGGTGCTCGGGCCGTCGGTGCTGGCGGTATTCGGCGCTTCGCCGACGAATACCTGGGCCAACGTCGGCATTGCCACTGGGATCAGCCTGCTCATGATGACGATCGCGGTCGTGGGCATCAGGATCACCGCGCGGAGCCAGGTCGGGATGGCAGCGATCGAGTACGCCATCCTCGTTGGCGTTTCGATCTGGGGCCTAGTGTTCGTGCTCAGTCACCACGCAGGTACCGTCCCTATCACAAGCGGCTGGTTCAGCATTCATGGGGTCGGCGGCCAGGGCAGCCTGGTGGGTGGTTTCCTCATCGCCGTGTTCGCTTTCAGCGGCTGGGACGGCACGGTATACGTGAACGAGGAAGTGAAGCACCGGCGGGTCAACCCCGGCCGCGCCGCCATCATCGCGGTAGCCCTCCTGGCGGTGCTCTACACGCTGGCCCAAGTGGGCCTGCAAGGCGTGGTGTCGGCGAAGAACCTTCAGGCCAACTCCGCATCCGCGCTTGTCTATGTCACGCAGGCCATGGGCGGCAGCGGCTGGGCCAAGGTAATGGCGCTTTGTATCGCCCTCTCCTCGATCGCGACCACAGGCGCGGGCATCGTCATCGGCGCGCGGATCATCTACGGGATGGCGAGCTACCGGGCGCTGCCGGAATTCCTCAGCAACGTGCCTCGCCGGTTCGCGACCCCAGCCGCCGCCAGCATCGTGTTCGGCCTGGTCGTCACCGGGCTCGCCTGGGTATACCTGCTAGCCACCTCGGTGCAGAACGCCTTCACCTATGTGGTCAACCTCACCGGCCTGCTGTTCGCGCTCTTCTACATCCTCACGGCGGCAGCCAGCATGGTCTACTATCGGCGCCGCATCTTCGCGAGCGCCTGGGACGCGGTGGTCCTCGGCCTGCTCCCGCTGATATCGGGCGGATTCCTCGTGTGGATGGTGGAAAGGTCCCTGGCCACTTCGCCCTTGCCGCAGCGATGGTCGCTCGTGGGTATCGTGGCCGCCGGCCTGGTGCTGATGCTGGTAGCCCGGTACGTACTGCAGTCGCCGTTCTTCCAGACCCCGCGGGAGAGCGACCCGGGAGTAGCGAAGGTCAGCTGATCGCACGGGCCGGCGTGGCCTCCCACGTGGTCCACAGCGGCCGGTAACCGTGCCGGTGCCAGAACGGCACGGAGAGCGGGTTGAGCTGCTCGTAGTGCAGCAGCGTGACCGCCACGCCGTCCGCGGCCACCTCGCGGTGGAACGTCTCGGTGAGCGCGGCGCCGGTACCGGCGCCGCGCTCACTTGGTTCGACGAACATCAGCTCCAGGTAGGCGGTGCGCTCGGAGCGCACCATCGGCGCGATCCACCCGGCGGCCGCCGGCCGCTGGGCGGCAAGCATGCCAACGGCGTCACCCCCTCGTTCTGCAAGCCAGGTCCAGGCGTCCGGGCCGGTGAGCAGCCTGGCCGTGGCCTCAACGCGCAGCGCGGCGGCGGTGCCCGGCCGCTCGCCGACGGTGCCGAAACGCGAGTCGAACCTGATGATCTCGAGTCCTAGCCGGACAACGGTTTCGATGTCGGCGGCCAGCGCGCGCCTGATCAGCAAGCCGTCCACCTGGGCAGGGGTTCCCAGCGGCGCTGGTTCGCTCGGGGTCTTCCTTGCCGCGATCACCTCGAGCGGGGCTAGCCCATGCCGCAGCAGGGCGGCGACGCCGTCGACGTCCCGGCTGGGCCAGTTGACGAGCGCGGCCGTGTCGGCGTCGCCGGATCCGGGCACCTCCTTGAGGTGCGCGGTCCACTCGGACAGCAACTGGTCCAGGCCGCGTGCCACGTCAGGACCGGCCACCAGGGCGGAGAGCTGGAACCTGCGCGCCGCCCCCCAGGACAGGTCGAGCGACTCAGCCGCCCCGGCCCAGTGCTCGCAGCGTCCGGCCGCCGAGCGCCGGTCCGGCCGGCCCGTGATCAGTTCCGCGCCGCAGCTCGGCGCGGTGAGCGGGGGATCGGGCAGCAGCGGGTCGATCCGCTGCCATCGCCGCGCGACCTGATCGCGGATGCCGACGCCAAGACCGGACCGCATCACGCGTCTTCGCCGCCGCCGATGATGGTCGCCAGGGTGCTCTGCGCGGACGCGGTCATCGGGTCACCGGGCGGCAGGTTCCGCTCACAACGGGTCACGGTGTCCCTGAGCAGGTTCTCCGCGTCGGTGAGGCGGCCCACCGTGCAGTAGATCTGGGCCAGGTTCACGCCCGCTGCGAGGGTGTCGGGGTGATCGGCCCCGAGGGTCCGGACGTATTCGGCCCGGGTCTGCTCATAAAGCTGCAGCGCGGATGCCATCCGGCCCGCCGCGTGGTACGCCGAGCCGAGCGCGCCGCGAGCAGCGAGCGTATACAGGTGATCCGCGCCAAATACCTGCTCGCGGTCAGCGGCCAGCCTCTTGTAGTGCGAGATCGCCTGCTTGGCGTTGCCGTCCGCCAGGTACGTCTCGGCCAGCTTCTGCCGGGTTGCCATGGTGTCGAGGTGCCTGGCACCCTGCACGCGCTCGCGATGCCGGAGCGTGAGCTGGTACAGCGCGATCGCTTCGGCGAACCGGTCCGCTGCCCGGTGGGCCGCGGCGAGGTCCTCCCTGGCGGCCATCTCCTCGATGCTGCCAGTCCCCAGTGACCGCTCATAGCTGCTGATGGCGCCTTCAAGGACGGTGACCGCATCGCCGAGGCGGCCTGCCGCCACCAGTGCGCGGCCGAGATCCCTGCTGGTCGCCGCGGTGTCGGGATGGTCAGGACCGAGCCGGTGAGCCCGGTCGTTCCGCACTAGTTCGTACAGGGCGACGGACTCGGACGTCCGGCCCGCCGCGAGGCTTGCCCGAGCGAACCGCTCCTGGATCATCAGGGTCACCGGATGACCGCGGCCGAGCACCCGGGAGCTGACGGAGGTCAGCTCGCCCCAATATCCCGCGCAGGGCGCGATCAGCCGCGCGGCCTCCAGGCTCTGCCCGGTCCGCACTAGCAGATCGTGGCACCCGCCCTCCCACAGCAGGTCTCCGGCGGCCCGCCGCAGGCTCTCGGCGGATGAACGCATGCTACGAGCCAGCCATTCTGGCTGGTCATCAGCGGGCCACACCTCAAGCAGCGCGTCCGCGGCCGCGGCCGCCGCCCCCTTGAGCGTCCCGTCGGCCATGGCAGCGCGGACGGCGGCCTGGACCAGCCAGCTCACCTGGATCACCGGGTGCGGCCCAGCAAGATTGGTGGATATCAGGCCCGCCTGCTCCAGTGCGGACAGGGCGCCCTCGATGGTCGCGGTCCCCGCCGCCGCGTATTCGCGGGCGGCCGCCGTGGTGAACAGGGATCCGGGGATCGCGTTGCAGTCCAGAAGCGCCGCGAGCATGAGCAGCGAATGGGCTGTGCCGGGGGATAGCAGTTCGGCATGGTCTACGGAAAGCGTCCAGGTCACCGCCGCGGCAGGCGGGTCACCCCGGCCGCCGGCCGCCATCTGCTCGCGCCTGCGGACAAAGTGTTCGCGATAGTCGTGGCAGGTCAGCTCGGAGCTCGTGATGACCGCGCTGGCCTGGGCGAGGGCAAGGGGTTCCTGGTCAAGTTCAGCGACGAGGTCGACGGCGCCCTGCCGCTGATCGAGGTCCGTGGTGATGCGCCCGACCAGGTAGGTGAGCGCCTCACGGCGGCTGAACGGCCCCACAGGAAAGACCCGGGCGCGCAGCCCGGACAGCGCCGCCGGGTGCGTGGTCGTGACCAGCACCCGGCCGTGCGGTCCCTGCGGCCACACCCGTTCCAGCATCGCTGCGTCGGTCAGGTCGTCGAGGACAACTAGCCACGGCCGGTCGGTCTCCCGTAGCCAGCCGGCGAACCGGGCGGCGATAGATTCGGCGTCGCCCGACGGCTGGACGCCCGTCACGGCGGCTGCCTCGGCATAGCTGGACAGGACCGACGACCGGCTGGTGGCGGTCACCCAGACCACGACCTCCACGGCGCCGGCCTGCCACAGCGACATCGCCAGGGAGACAGCGAGCTGCGTCTTGCCCGACGCGTCACGCCAGTGACGGCTGCCGACGACCGCGCGGTCGGACACAAGCGCTAGCGTCGAGCCCGGAGCAAGGGCGGCCTCGGCGAATCCGGTCTCTGGCCTGGCGATGAACCCATGGGCGGGCAAGGGCGCCATCCCAGCCCAGAACGGCCGTGAGCCCGCCGGGTCGCTGTTCAAGGCGGCCACCACCTACATCTTGGAGCGGCGGGTGACGACGCACTCCACCAGGTTGATCAGGACGTCCTTGACCGAGCCGGACTGGCGTGCGTCGAATAGCACCACCGGAACGCCATGGCCAAGATCGAGCGCGTTCCGCACCTCAGCGGTGTCGTAACGTGGAGCGTCGTCGAAGCAGTTGATGGCGACGATGAACGGCAGATCTCGCCCTTCGAAGTAGTCGACCGCGGGAAACGACGTGTCGAGCCGGCGTACGTCGGCCAGGACCACCGCGCCCAGCGCGCCGTAGCACAGCTCATCCCACATGAACGAGAAGCGTTCCTGCCCGGGCATGCCGAACAGGTAGAGCACCACGCGGCTGCTGATCGTGATCCTGCCGAAATCCAGCGCGACCGTCGTGGTCGTCTTGGCGCCAACACCGCGCAGATCGTCATGGCCGGCGCTCGCGGTGGTGAGCGTTTCCTCGGTCCGCAGCGGGCGGACCTCACTGATCGTGCTGACGAGCGTCGTCTTCCCGGCCCCGAACCCGCCGGCGATGAGGATCTTATGTGCACTCAACGACGCGCCGCCCGAGAGGGCGGCGGGACCTCCTCCCGCATCCATTGGCGGCCACGAGTTCCTGGCCGGCCTAGAGAGCGCGGAGCCCATTCAGTATCTCCTGGAGCATGTTGTTGTCGGCCTGCTGGCCCGCCGCCCGCTGCCGGACCACGACGACCGCGCCCTGCGTGGTCAGGTCGGCGATCAGCACGCGCACCACGCCCACGGGCAGGCCGGTGTCCGCCGCGACGTCGGCCACGGTGACCGGCTGCTGGCACAAGGCGAGAATCCGGCGGTGTTCGGGCCCCAGCTGCTCGGCATCGCGGGACGTCACGGCCCTCCGCCCGACGACCACCACCGCCAGGAGGTCCAGGACCCCGCCGTCGCCGGGTTCGGTACGGCCACCGGTCACCGCGTAGGGACGCACGACCGGGCCTGAGTCCCTGCGCCGCCATCTATCCCCGCTGGGCACGCTGATCACTCCGCCGGCGTCTCGTCCGCCGGGAACCGCGGAAGGGCGGCCAGGTGCGGCCTGGCGCGCTTCGCCAGCATGGCCATCTCGTACGCGACGGCGCCGGCGTCCGCCTCCGGCGGGCACAGCGCGGCCAGGCAGCTGCCCTCGCCGGCCGCGATGACGAAGAAGATTCCCTTCTCCAGTTCGATGATCGTCTGCCGGACTCCGCCTGCCTGGAAGCGGTCTCCCGTTCCGGCCGCGAGGCTCTGCACGGCGGAGGCTATCGCCGACAGGTGCTCGGCGTCTTCACGGCCCAGATCGCGCGACGCGGCGATGAGCAGGCCGTCGCGGGACAAGATCACCGCCCGCCGGAAGTCGGCGAGGCGGTCAGCAAGATCATCGAGTAGCCAGGCCAGGTCTCCCGCCGGGGTGCCGCCAGCCACCATAACGCCTCCTCGCAGGCTGAGCCATCACCGCTGGCCGAGTCGTCTGTCGTGGCGGTCTCGCGTTGCCCGGTCTCGGACGCGTTCGGGTCGGATTGCCTGCTGCGCTGCCAGCTGCTCTGCAACGAGGCCGCGAGCGTCCTCGCCTCTTCGGGTGCGGGACCGCTCACGGGTACGCGCCGGAGCGGGGTGCGCGGCTCGTCATCACGTGCCTCGCGTTTCGGCGGCTGCGTCAGCGAAGCGCCAGGCCGGGTGCGGCGCGGGAGGCCGTTGAGGGTGGTGACGGCGGGCTGCGCGGGCCCATCCCCGGCCGGGGCGGCGCTGGGAGCCCCGGTCAGGGCGCCGGTCAGGGAAAGCACACCAGGCGCCTGCAGGTTCAGCCGAGCGGCGCCGCCGGCAAGCCCGGTCGCGACGCTCACCGGATCACTGGTGTCCGCTGCCGCCACCATGATGCTGTCGGGTAGCAGGACGACAGCCTTTATGCCGCGGTAGGGAGAGGGACACAGCGAGATCAGCGCACCGTACCTGGCGGCCAGCGTTCCGGCCACGAACAGCCCAAGCTGGTCAGGATCGGCGTGGTCCAGTTCTGGCGGATCAGCGAGCCTTTCGTTGACCTCCCGCAGCTGGTCAGGAGGAATACCCAGGCCACGATCCTCGACCTCGATGGCGAACCCGTTCGCCACCCGGTCGGCGCGGACCTCGACTCGCGTGCTCGATGGTGAGAACAGCGTCGCGTTCTCGATCAGCTCGGCCATCAGGTGGATCAGGTCCGTGACCGCGGACGCGGCAACAGAGTCGTCGCTGTCGGAGATGATGGTGACTCGGGTGTAGTCCTCTACCTCCGCCGCCGCGGCGCGCAAGACGTCGACGACAGGCACGGGCCCGCTCCAGGATCGTCCGGGCACCGCGCCAGACAAGATAGTCAGGCTCTCCGCGTTGCGGCGCATCCGGGTGGTGAGGTGGTCCAGGGTGAACAGGTCGGCGAGGGCTGCCGGGCTCGCCGCCTGCTGCTCCAGCTCGTCGATGATGCGAAGCTGCCGGTGCAGCAGCGCTTGGTTCCGCTTGGCCAGGCTGACCAGGATCCGCCGAAGGCCGTTACGCAGTCCGGCTTCCGCGGTCGTGGCGGTCAGCGCGGCGTGGTGCATGCTGGCCACGGCCGCGGCTGCCGCGGCGACCTCACTGGTATTGGTGGCGGGCAGCGGAGGCAGCGTGGCATTCCCGGCGGACAGTTCTCCGCTACGCAAGCGCTCCACGATGGCCGGGAGCCGCTCGTCCGCCAGACGGGCGGCAGCGGCAAGCCCGGATAGCTCGCGCGAGAGCCGCTTCGCGAACGAGCGCAGCAGCAGCACCACGACCAGGATGATGACCAGCCCGAGCCCGGCAACCACCGCCGCTTCTATCAGCAGCCGGTGGCTCGACGAGATGGACCGGGGCCAGCGGAGCTTGTCTAGCTCTCCGGTCAGTGCGCCGGCCGTGAGCAGGCCCCAGAGCACGACTAGGCAGACAACCGGTGCGATTACCCGGGTGCTGAGCTGGCGGCCGATCGAGCGGCCGGTAACAGGCACACCAGACCGGTCGGCGGACCTGCCTGTCCCCATATTTGTCACCCCGCGGAACACTCCCCGGACTCGGTGTTTACGGAAAAGCCGTGAGCCGTTCTGGACTGTTATATCGGGCAAAGCGGGATCCCGCAAAGGTTCGGCGTCGGAGGGGTTCTTTCGTAAGAGCTGACGGTATGCGAGGTGTGCCGATCGATCGACGGGACAAGAAATCTCGTGTGTGCTACGCGCCCTCTGTGTCCGATCGAATGATTGAATGGGCGTTCTTCCTCGCGGTTGCCTCGCGGGGTCATCGGCCATGACCGGTTTCGTCCCGATTGGCGTTGTCTGCGGCCAGCTTGCCGGTGCTGATCACGAAGTGTTTGCGCATCATGAAGAGAAAGCGGCTGCTTTCCGACCACGTTCTCTACTTCCTGCGCGAATCCTTCATGACGAGCGCCCGATGTGTCAGTTCCGCATTCTGCGGCGCCGCTGTCCGGCCGACCAGCAGACCAGAACGGGCACGCTAGCCCCGCACCCGGGTTGATCGCGGGCGCGGCGGTACGGGAGTATCCGGAGTACTGGTTCGGGGAGGGAGTCGCAGCGCATGAGCCGTGTCGTTGTTATCGGGGCCACAGGTCACATCGGCAGTTACCTGGTACCGCGTCTGGTCCGCGGGGGTTACGAGGTGATCGCGGTGAGCCGCGGCACGCGTGACCCTTATCATCGCAGCCGGGAGTGGGCCTCGGTCACCACTGTCCGCGCCGATCGTGACGCCGAAGATGCCGAGGGTAGGTTCGGCGCCCGGATCGCCGCGCTGGACCCGGACGTGGTGATCGACCTGATCTGCTTCACCCTGGCCTCGGCCCGGCAGCTCGTGGACGCGCTGCGCCCGTCCCGTCCGCTACTGTTGCACTGCGGCACTATCTGGGTACACGGTCCGGCGCTGCGCGTGCCGGTCACCGAATCCGAACCGCGGACCGCCTACGGCGACTACGGCACCAGCAAGGCTGAGATCGAAGCCCTGCTGCACCGTGAGACCCTCGCTGGCGGTGTGCCCGCGGTCGTTCTGCATCCCGGCCACATCGCCGGGCCGGGCTGGCCGGTGATCACCCCGGCCGGCAACCTGGATCCCGGCGTGTGGACCGCGCTGGCCACGGGCGGACCACTCGCCCTGCCCGACAATGGCCTGGGCGTGCTGCATCACGTGCACGCCGACGACGTGGCCCAGGCTTTCGAGCTCGCGCTGGCGTGCCCCGCCGCGATCGGCGCCAGCTTCCACGTGGTCGCGAGGCAAGCCATGACGCTGCGCGGCCTGGCCGCCGGCGTCGCGCGCTGGTTCGGCCGCGAGCCGGTGCTGGACTTCGTCGACTGGCCCGAATATGAGCGCCGCTGCGGTACTGACCACGTGGCTGCAACCCGCGAGCACACGATGCGCAGCATCACCGCCAGCATCGACCGGGCCGAGGCGGTCCTTGGCTACGCCCCCCGCTACACAACCCTCGACGCCCTGCACGAGGCCCTCACCTGGCTCGTGGCCAGCGGCCAGGCCGACGTAGGCAACCAGCCTTTCTAACCCGGCACGGCTGGCCGTGCGGCTCACCGGCTGAGTAGCCCGACGTGGTTGCCGTCGGGGTCCGCGAAGACGGCGATCCGGCTGAGGGGTGTCGCGGTCGGCTCGTCGCCGCCTTGCAGCACTTGCCGGCCAACCAGCGTGCCGCGCTGCTGCTGTTCGAGGTCCTCGGCTTCTCCGCCGCCGAGATCGCCGCGATGATGGACACCACGGCAGCGTCGGTGAATTCCGCGCTGGCGCGAGCCCGCAAGATCATCGCGCGGAAGATCCCTTCCCCTACCCAGCAGCAGACGTTGCGCCAGCTAGGCGACGCGCGGGTCCGGGAGATCGTGTCCGCGTACGCGGCCGCGCTAGAGCGTGGCGACGTCGACGCCCTGGTCGCCCTGCTCACCGCGGACGTTACGTGGTCGATGCCTTCGCTGCCGCACTGGTACCGGGGTATCGACGCGGTAACGGACTTCGCCGTACGGGTCCCGATCACTCGCTGCCCGAGCTGGCGCTA
>Ga0070735_10005073_pt1 | contig 10978 bp, 9 predicted proteins | sample Coa_R1_FD_66443 | JGI IMG/M metagenome (GOLD analysis project Ga0070735, IMG submission 66443) | Surface soil microbial communities from Centralia Pennsylvania, which are recovering from an underground coalmine fire - Coalmine... | ecosystem: Environmental > Terrestrial > Soil > Unclassified ... | reverse complement strand
GTCTTTGCCGGACGTGCCTGCCGCAGCTTATCTCCTAACTCCGGTTCGTTGTTCACCACCTGCGCATAAAACCAGAGGAAGTGCCGCATCTGATCGAGGGCCACGCGTAGCGTTTCGATCGGTTCAGTCTCCGACAGTGAATTGAGCGCTTCCATCAATTCGGGGTCGCTTGGAGCCGCCATTGCGGCGCAATTCAGCTCTTGCTGAATGGTGCGCAGGTCGTCGGTCACGCGCTCGATTCGGAGATGAAGGTCGTCCATGTCTTCGAAGGCCATTTGGTTTGCCACTTAACCATCTCATCGGCAACGTCAAGCGAGTAGATGTCCCACGGGCATGCGCTTTCGTAATTCTGTGCGTTACTTTGGTCCGCGCAAAGGTCACTGCGTCAAAACGCGCTTCAGATAAGCCATTGCCATAGGCTCCATAGTTTGTGATACAAACGCGGTGCCCGAAATGAGCTCGCAACAAACCACCAGCGAAGGCTTGGTCCGCGTCATCGGGCGCTGGAGTATGGCCGCGCTTATTGTGAACTGCATTATCGGCAGCGGCGTCTTTGGCCTGCCTTCTATACTCTCGGGACTGCTGGGACGGGCGAGCATATCTGCCGTAATAGTTGCTGCGCTGGCCATGGGCGTCATCATGGCCTGCTTTTGCGAAGTGTCTTCCCGCTTCGCCCAAACCGGCGGCCCCTATCTATACGCGCGAGCAGCCTTCGGACGCTTCTTTGGGATTCAGGTGGCATGGCTCGTATGGTTTGTGCGGCTCACCTCGTGTGCCGCCAACACAAATCTGTTCGTCATCTACCTCGGAGAATTCTGGCCGCATGCGGGGCAACCGGCTGCGAAGGTAGCCATCCTGACCCTGCTTATCGGAATACTGGCTATCATCAACTTCTTTGGGGTACGTGCCGGCACGCGCGTCAGCAACTCGTTCACAGTTGCGAAGCTCGCTTCGCTTCTCCTGGTGATCGTTGCTGGCGGGATCTATTTGGTCGGGATGCACCGAATCATTCCTGCAGCCTCTGTCATTCCCGCACCGCATGCCTGGCCCCGTGCAATCGTGCTCCTCATTTTCGCTTACGGAGGCTTCGAGGCTGCCCTGATCTCTGCCGGAGAAGCCAAGGATCCACGCCGCGACGTTCCTTTTGGACTTTTCGCCGCGCTCATCACGTGCGCCGTTATTTACGCCTTGATCCAGTGGGTAGTCGTCGGCATCCTCCCTGATCCGGCACATAGCGATCGCCCGCTCGCCGATGTCGCCAGAATCGTGATCGGACATAGTGGCGCTGCGCTGGTTGCCGTGGGAGCTCTTTTCTCAATCTACGGCTACCTGAGCGGGAACATCTTAGCGACGCCTCGCATTACCTTCGCCCTCGCCGAGAGCGGAGATTTTCCTGCTGCGTTCGCGCGCCTGCATCCTCGTTTTCGCACGCCCTATTTTTCGATTTTTGTATTTGCCGTCGTAGTTTGGCTGCTCGCGCTGTTTGGAAGTTTTGCCGGAAACGCGACGCTTTCGGCGGGATCGCGCCTGTTCTATTACGGTCTGGTTTGCGCGGCGCTCCCGGTTCTGAGGAAAAAACAGTCAAGCCCAGCGTTGCTAAACGTACCGGGCGGCGTCGTGTTCGCGGTGTTGGGAGTCCTGATCTGTGCCGCCCTGCTCACCCAGATTGAATACGAGAAATCGCTGATCCTGTTAGCAGCGGTCGCCGTAGCATTGGTAAATTGGCTGATAGCGCGCAAGCGCAAAGCGCCCGGACAAATGCGTCCGGGGCTCCACGGCTAATCGTAGCGGCGGCGTCCCGCCCCCCGCGCCCCGTCATCACTCCGAGCGCTGTTCCATCTCCAGTAAAGCCTTCTTCCGTTCAATCCCCCATCGGTACCCACCCAGGCTGCCGTCTCCGCGAACGACACGGTGACATGGGATCGCCACGGCGACCGGATTCGTGGCACACGCCCGGGCCACAGCCCGGCAAGCCTTGGGCCGTCTTATCGCCTTTGCTACCTGCTGATACGATTTCGTCTCACCAAAAGGAATGGACTGTAAATAGGTCCAGACCCGTCGCTGAAAAGCAGTCGCCCGGATGTCGAGCGGCAGGGAAGAATTCAGATCCTTTCCGCGCATGTGAGCCAGCAACGCGTCGACCCACGGCACTAGCCCACCTTCATCGCCCTTGCGCGAGGCGAAGGGAAACTCCCGTTTCAGCCCTTCCAGCAACTCAGCATCAGTTCGGCCAAACTGAATCGAGCAAATGCCGCGCTCGGTGGCAGCCACCAGCATGCGTCCCAGCGGCGAATCCGCGCACGCATATCGAATACTGGCGGCAATGGCCCCGCGCCGGTACTTGTCCGGGGTCATCCCCAGCTGCGAAGCCGTGCGTTCGTAGAGCCGGCTGCTGGAGCCGTATCCGGCGTCATACATGGCCCGGGTCACCGAGTCGCCCGCCTGCAAGTTCCTTTTCAGCGTGCGCAGGCGGCAGGAGTCGGCGTATTCCCGCGGCGTGATGCCGAGAACGCCGCGAAATCGCCGTTGCAGGTGAAATGGGCTCTGATGGAATTCCCTGCCCAGACGCTCGAGCGTCAGTGGTTCGTCCAGGTGCTGCTCGATGAAGCGGCAAATCGCCTTCGCGCTGTCTGCCTCGTGATTGCCGCTTTGCGCCCGCGGATGGCAGCGCAGGCAGGCACGATATCCCGCTTGTTCCGCTGTCTGCGGGCCAGAAAAGAACCGCACATTTTCCCGTCGCGGACGCCGCGCCGCGCACGACGGCCGGCAATACACTCCCGTCGACGAAACGCCGAAGACAAACTCCCCATCGCGCGTGGCGTCTCGCGCCAACACTGCATGCCAGCGTTGCTCGTCTCCACGACGCGCGGCTTCTCTCGCCGAATTTTGTGACTGGGCTGACATCAAGCTTTCCCCTGAAAGTATGGCATTGCTTGTCATAGCAAAGAAAGCTTAGTGCGGGGCGCCTCACACGACTATCCGAATCTTGCGGCCAAAGTGAATTCGACATTGACTGGTTAACCTTGATTTGCGCCACGCTCGCGGAACGATTAGAGTTCTCCGCAGTTAACCTGAGGACTAAATTCCATGAAGAAGACCCGTTGCATAACGTTTGCCACCTTGCTCCTGACAACGCTAGGGCTCGCTGCTGCTGCCCAGCAGGCATCGAAGCACACCCTGAGTGCCGAGGAACTGAAAAAAGCCGTCCCGGCGGAATACTTCTTCCGTGGTCAGAAGGCGCCCGTACAACTGCGCAACGCCGTGGGATTCCAAGTCGCCGACGGCAAGATGACACTAGCTGCCTTGGTCGACGCCTCGGGGTATTCGACGGCGATCCAGCAGAAATATCAAGGCATGCTGGTCACAGAAACCAAGCTCGATATCGGCGGTTCCACCCTGCCGCCGGGCCAGTACGGCTTCGGCTTCACCGCTGACGGCAAGTTTGTAGTCATGGATGTAGCCAACAACGAAGTCCTCAACACCGCCTCGCAAACGGATGCCGAACTGAAGCGCCCCGTGCCCTTGAAATTGGTGGAAGACGGCGCAGGCTACAAGCTCTACGCTGGCAAAAAATGGGTAGGAATCAAAACAGAGTAATCGTAGCCAAGAGTTGTGAGGCGAGAGCAAGTGCCAAGAGCTCACAACTCACAGCTCATCGCTCACAGCTCAATGCGTCAGCGGCTGAAACGGTCCCATGAATGCCGTGATCCCCGCGCGTTTGCGCAACTCCGATAGCAGGGCGGTGGCGGCATTCTGGTAGGTCTTCCCCGGGTCCGAAGCATCAGCCCACACCGCGTCATAAACGATCTGAGCCGCTTCTTTCAGGTCAATATGCAGCGCGGCTTCGCACACGTCCAGCCGCTCCTGCAGCCGCTCGTAGCACGGGGTGCAGATTTCGGCCGTGCCCGGCTCTCCCGGATGATGCTCCGTCAACTTGCAGACCGATTCCGGGGCCTTCATGGCTTCAGCGTGCGCCTCCATCAACTGCGACTTGAATTGCCGCAGAAACTCCTCCCGCTCCTGCTCGACGGTCGCGCTATCCGGAACGGTTTCGGTTGCAGGCTGGGCCACTTTCGGAGGCAATTTCGGAGCGATCGGCGAAACCCGCTCTTTGTTCTTGCACGTAGGGCAGGCATCCAAGTCGGCGGCATAATACAGATGGCACTTCGAGCAGGGTAGGCCGTAGCCCGAGGCCTTGCGCCCTGATCCCGATGCATCGGTCCGGCGCGCCGCATCCTTGGTCAAAGCCGCTTGCACCGCCGCCGCGCTTCCGCTTGCCTGTTCGGATCGCGTTGGATTCGACGCCATCTGCTTCTCCTTCTACCGTGCTTCTAAAGCTGGCGGGACTCAAATTACTATAAGAACCGCTCGCCTCTTCGCCTACACCCCGTTGGTGCACCATGGATTACTGCCCAATCGGCCACCCTGGCGCACCACTCCCGCTCAGCGCGGGTTCGTCTCTTTCATCAGCTTGAGAAGCTCTTCCCGCCGCGCCCGGTATAGGGTCCGCTCCGGCTCGAGCTTAGCTGCCATATCTATTTCCGACAATGCCTCCTGATACCGGTCCATGCTCATCAGGCAAGCCGCCAGCGAAAAATGATTGTCGGCCGACGCATTTACCCGCAGCGCCTCGCGAAACTCCTTCTCCGCTTCGTGCAGTTCCTGCCGCTGAAACAGGGCGGTGCCAAGCAGGTGATGAGCCACATCCGAGTCCGGATTTAGCGAGACCGCAATCCGCAGCTCGTGGACGGCCTCTTCCGGCTTGTTGTCGAGCATCAATACCTGGCCCAGGATGCGGTGCTCGGCAGCGCCCGCTGGATTCTGGTGTACCGCCGCCTTCAGCTCCGCCACCGCGGCGTCATAGTTATTCTTCGCCATGTAGGCGCTAGCCAGGCAGGCATGCCCCTGCTGCCACTCCGGATGCTGCCGGTAGAGTTCCTTCATCTCCTCGATGGCCGCATCGAAATTCCCCTGGTCGCAGTAGGTGTTTCCCAGGTTATTTCGAACCGATGCCTCTGCGGGCGCGATCTTCTTAGCCTCGCGATACTCCGCCACCGCTGCCGTCAGATTGCCTTCCTCATGCCGGATCAGTCCCAAATTCGAGTGAGCCTCCCAGAAGCGCGGGCGCAACCGGATCGCCTGCTCATACGCCGCAATCGCCCCGCGAAGGTTGCCCGCCGCATGCAGCGCGATCCCCATGTCGTAATAGGTGTCCGCATTATCGTGGTCGCGGCCCAGCGACTCGGCATAGGCGTGAACCGCCGCCTCATACTGCCCCAGCGAATAATGTCCTAACCCCAAGTATTGGTATGCCTCGGCGTTCTTTGGATCGATGCTGAGCGCAGTCCGAGCCTCCGCAATCGCGTTGGGACCGTCATCGAGCCGGTAGAACAGATACGCCAGCGCACTGTGATTCTCAGGAAGTTCCGGCATGAGCCGTAGTGCCAACTGAAGCTCGTCATAAGCGTCGTCGAACTCTTCCTGCTGCCGGAGCATCGCCCCCAAGGCGAAATGCAGGGCAGCGTTCGCTTGGTCGGCCCCGACCACAGGGCGTAGATCAAGTTCGGCTTCATGAAAATGCTGTTGCCGGGCGTCGGCGGACGCTTTCAGAAGTGCTGGCGGTATGGCCGGCCCAATCTTGGCCGACTCAACGTTCCCTGAGCCAAGGACCTTCAGCAGATCCTTCTCCGCGCCCGCTGACTCGATGTCACGGAGTTCCTTCTGAGTAGGCAAAGTGGCCAGCCCGCGCTCTTTAGCCAGCCGGGCGAGCCTTGAGCTCGATACCCCGCCCGTCAGCCAAGCGGCAAGTTGGGTAGTAGTTATGGGACTCGAGGCGGCGATTTGGGTTTCGGAAGAATGCGCGAAAACTGGCGCCATGACGAAGACGAAGCAGAACAGCAGCAGCGAAGCCTTTGCTTTCACCGGACTCCCCAACCTGTGGATTAGCTTGCGGGTAGCGGCTTTTCACGGAACTCGATCGCAAACGCCCTGCGGAAAGCCCTTCTGCAACATAGCCCGTAGGCCGCTCCGCGGGTAAGGTCACGGAGGTAACTAGACTTGAGCGGCCGGTATTGCGGTAGACGAGGAGACCCGTGGTGAAAGAGCGGCTGAAGAGCGCCCCTTTAGGGCCGCGTTAGCCGCTCGAGCAAGATTGGGCTTCAGCCCCTGCTTCTCCACCCAAGTGTGATCCCAATCACACCCGGCCGTACCAGGCTTCACCGCTCCGCCCCCGCCCCCGATGTAAAAGTGAAGAACCTATAGAGGCCCAGCCAAAGGTCCTTGACCTTCCCCTGAGACCTCTGTATAGCGTATGATTTAACTGGCTTTTACTTCCTCGGAGGCTCCGATGTTAGAAGGTCTATTTCAACCGATGCACCTGTTGGTCATCTTCTTTATTGCCCTGCTGGTGTTCGGCCCTAAGAAATTGCCTGAGCTTGGCAAAGGCCTGGGTGAGGGAATTCGTGCCCTGAAAGACGGCATGAAGGATAACCCCCCGGCGCAAGCTTCGACTGATCAGAGCAAGAAGACTGAAACCAAGAGCTAATCGGCTTCCTCTCGATCACCCAGACGGGAAGCACGCTGCGGCTCCTCGTCTCTCGTTCTTCTTCCATTCTTAGCAACTCTGGGCTCCCAAATCGTTACTTATTACTCTGCAATTTGGAGGCTACTTCGTGCTGCACAAATTCCAACCCCTAACTCTGCTTGTCCTTTTGGCCATCTCCGCCGCTTCGTTTGCCGACCAAGTCACCCTGAAGAATGGCGATCGCCTCACCGGAACCGTCGTCAAATCCGATGGCAAGACGCTCGTTCTCCACACCGATGCCGCCGGAGACGTCACCCTGCAATTCGACGCGATTCAGGGCATCAAGACCGATGAGGAACTTCACATCACCCTGAAAGATGGCAAGACCGTCGTAGGCCCGGTCACAACCACCGACAACAAGCTCGAGGTCGCGACCAAGACCTCCGGCAACGTGGAAGCCGCGAAAGATGATGTGACCCTCATCCGCAACGACGCCGAGCAGCTGGCCTACGATAAATCACTGCATCCCGGTCTGATGCACGGCTGGAATGGCGGCGCCAACGTGGGCTTTTCCGTGGCGCGGGGCAACAGCCAGACCGAGAATCTCGCTCTCGCCTTCAACGCCATTCATCCCACACTCAACGACAAGATCACTCTCTACGAGACGTCAATCGACACCAAGAATGATCTCGCCACGCCCAGCACCGTCGCGAACTTAAACACCGGAGGCCTTCGCTACGACCGCAACTTGAATCCGCGCCTGTTCGTCTTCGCCGCCGGCGACTTCATGAGCAACGCCCTGCAGTTTCTCGATCTCCGCCAGGTTTACACGGGCGGCTTCGGTTTCCATGCCATCAAATCCGACAACACCACCCTCGATTTCCTGGGCGGCCTTAACTACACTCACGAAACCTATTCCAACGGCACACCGATCCCCGGCACCACTCCGACTGCCTTTACTTCCTACGGCAAAACCAACCGCTTCATCGCTCTGACCCTGGGCGAGGAACTGAATTACAAGCTCGGCAAGAGCACCGTCATTACACAGAATTTCTATTTCTTTCCCGACCTGCAGCAAAGCGAGCATCGCGCGACGTTCAACTTCGGTACGGTCACCAAAATCAGCAAGGTATTCGGTTGGCAAAACCAGTTCAGCGACATCTACGTAACCAACCCGCCCACCGGGGCCAAAAAGAACGATGTCCTCTTCACGACAGGGCTAAACATTTCGTTCACCCACTGAACTCAGCGTGCATCCACGCACCCCAAATCGCCGCTCCGGCTTTATTGGCGCTATTCCCCGTTCTTCGCCACTTCCGTTTTCGCGCTCCGCAACTCCGGCCGGTCAGAGTGCTTTCCGCCATCGCAGTTCTTCAGAAGTTGCGAATAGTAGGAATTCGCCTTGGCCGCCTGATGCGTCATCTCCGCCGATTGCGCCGCGCCGGCCAGCCCGTTGAAACGGTTGGGATCGATCTTCATCGACTTCTCATACTCCGCCAACGCGTTCTCTGGCTGTTTCAGTTCCAGTAGCATGTCGGCGAGCATCTCGCGCGCGGGAACGTCGACTTCTGCTTTTCCCCGCTTGTCCTGCGTATCAGCGACCTGGCGCATCTGCTGCACCGCCTCGTCATTCTTCCTCTCTGCGAATGCCAACCAGGCGTGCACCTCACCCTCGGACGAACGGGGACCCTCGAGCATATACGCGTACTTCGATTTCCGCGTAGTCTCTTCCGCTTCCTCGAACTTCTGCGCATTGCGCCGCGTTGCTTCCACATCACCCATGTGCGCCGAGCCAATGGTCTTCGCCCAATAGGTGATCATCTGCAAATGTGCAGGCGTGTTCGCCGCCGGCTCCAGCGCAGCCGCATCCTGCCAGTGCCGCATCTCCAGGGCGTAGAGCGCCGGGAAATGCGCGGCCGCATACCCGAGGTATTCCAACATCCCGCTGTCGTCCCCGTCTTTCGGCGCCGTCGCTATGATCTCCTTGGCTTCGTCCACAATCTTCTTTGCTGGCTCATCCTGCCCGGTCTGCAAGTACGCGTAGAGCAGAAAATGCATGGCATGCAGTTCGTGCCCGCGCATGTACATCGCTCCGGACTTTTGCGTCAGAGCCACCGACTTCACGTTTGTCTTGATATCTTCATCCCACAACCCGAGCCGGGCGAAGATGTGCGACGGCATATGCACGGCATGCGCCGATGACGGCGCGATCGCCGCGTAACGTCGTGCCGCGTCCAATCCCGTGGCGGCCATCTCGGGCGAATCGCAGGAATGAATGATGTAGTGCGCCAGCCCGGGGTGATCCGGCTGTTTTTGGAACAGCGGATTGAGCACTGCGACCGCCTTTTTTTCTGCCGCGTGCGTTGTGTCGTCCGGCGGATCCGATGCCAGCAACGAGAGCGCGTAGAATGCTCCCGCTTCCAGGTCATTCGGATTCTGCTGATAAACCTTTGCCATCGCGTCGGAATAGGCTGTGGCCTGCTTCTGGTAGTGGTCTTTGAATGGATCGCTGTAGAAGGCGGCCAGTGCCGAGATAAATCCGCGCTCGCGTTCCGTTTTTGCCCCGATCTTTTGTGCTTGTTCCATCTCCTCGTGGCCGCGCTTCAGCGTCGAGTCCTCAGGCCGCTCCCAGATCTGATGGAATAGGCTCATGGCCACGCCCCAATGCGCCATGGCGCACGCCGGATCCTTCTTGGTGATCTCGGTGAACTGTTGCTCGGCCTCCTCGTAGCCGAACGAATGCAGCAGGGCCACGCCGCGCTCGAAAGACTTCTGTGAATCGGGTGCGCACGAGATTGGAAACGAAACGTTCCCCAGTTGTTCGGTGGCTTCGTGACGATGTCCGTGCATCTCATCTTCTTGAGCGACCGTGGGGGCGACACACAAAATGCAAACCGAAACCAGCAGGCATGTCAACGATTTCACGCGCAGCATCTTTCACCTCTCCTCAACACCGGTGTTCTACTTTAGTAGACTTTGCGCGATGAAGCCACCCCCGCCGTCAACCTTGGACGCATTTGTGGATCAGCGAGGGGGATGCCTTCGGGTTAACAAGTGGCAACTAGATCGGCGCTCGGAACTTAAGCCCCGAAGTGAATTTTGTTTTCGAGGGATTTCACAACCAGCAGCCCTCAAGGAAGAAGCCGCTCAATCAGAGCGGCGTTCTGAATACCGAATACCGAATACCGAATACCGAATACTGAGTACCGAGTACCGGAGTACTGCTTTCAATCGATCCCGTGAATCTTCATGCTCACCAACTGATCGATGCTGAGGTCTCGGATCCCGCGCGAACGCATGTCGCTGATGTATTCCGGAGTGACCCCGTGAATCCGCATCGCGATCAATTCATCCGGATCGGGATGCTTGTAACCAAGTCCCTGCAGCTTCTGAATGAATTCCGGGGAAACGCCGTGGATGCGAAACGCGATCAGCTTTTCCAGATCCACATGATCGTAACCGCGCTGTTTCAATTGCTCCATCCATTCCGGAGTCGCGCCATGAATCCGCATCGCAATGAGCGTATCTTCGTCCGGCGAATAGCCCGCCTGGTGCAGGCTGCGCACCATCTGCGGGGTCACGCCATGAATGCGGAACGCCACCAGTTTGTCGCTGTCGGAAATCTTCAGACCTTCCGCGCGTAGCGCCTCGATGAAAGCGGAATCCACGCGGAAGATACGGAAGGCAATGAGCTTGTCGGCATCAAGATCGCTGAGGTGCTCGTTCTTCATCTGCTTGGCGAAGTCGAGGCTCACGTCCTGAACCGCCATTGCGAACTGCTTCTCGTCATCCACCTCGAAGCCCAGCGATTTCATCTCGCTCGGATAATTAGCGTCCGGCTGAAAGTGAAAGATTCCCGCGCCTTCGCCGTTATCGAGAAATCCTTCGCACTCGACCTTGCCAGCATCGCGGATGATCGTGAAGTGCACGTCCTGTCGTCCTGCCTTCGAGAAGTCCACGCCCTGAAACGCGGTCGCCGGCCAATCTGACTCGTGCTGCGAGTTTCCGCCATGATGGTGTTCGATGAGCGAGAACTCGACTTTGCCAGGTTCATCGGATTTGCTGATCGTCCAGTCGCCGCTGCGCACGTCGCCACTGCTGCGCACTTCGGCTGCGCGATTCTTGACCACGAAGAAAACCACGCAGGCTGCAAACACTAAATAAGCAAGAGTTCGGCGCATTCGCATGACACTGCTCCTTCCGAAAGAGTGATTCGTCACGGACAACGAGCCGGAATCTAAAGCTCGGCTTTCGAATCCAGGATTCCCAGGCGTTTGAGCTCAATCAGCTTCTCAATCGTCAGGTTCTGAAAGCCGTGCTTGCGTGCCTCATCGATAAATTCCGGCGTGATTCCCTGAACCTTGGCTCCGATGATGTCGTCGATGCTCGGCTTGAATCCCGCCGCTTGCAGAGCCTTAATGAATTCCGGAGTAACGCCTTGCACTTTCATTCCAA
>Ga0070735_10005072_pt1 | contig 10978 bp, 12 predicted proteins | sample Coa_R1_FD_66443 | JGI IMG/M metagenome (GOLD analysis project Ga0070735, IMG submission 66443) | Surface soil microbial communities from Centralia Pennsylvania, which are recovering from an underground coalmine fire - Coalmine... | ecosystem: Environmental > Terrestrial > Soil > Unclassified ... | reverse complement strand
GTGCTGCGCCAGGCCAACCAGCTTCCCGCAACGAACACCAGTAGCGGCACGACAACGGAGGCAACTATCATGCCGCGCAGAGCCCATGGGGTTCTGGTTTTTCCGCTTGCCTCGCTCATACCCCGTCGTCGCCCCCAAGCCGTCGCGACCATGTTGCTCAATTGCGTGATGTCATAGTACGGAGTGTGTCGCCAGATGCACACGTTTCGTTTCTCACGCGCGCGTGATGCCGCAACTTCCGCATGAGGAATCTTGCGCGCCCTGTCCTGGTTATTGGCAGCCTCAACATGGACCTGGTGGTCCGCTGCGAGCGCCTGCCTAGCGAAGGCGAAACGGTGTTCGGATCCGACTTTTTCACCGCTTTCGGCGGGAAGGGCGCGAATCAGGCGGTCGCTGCGGCGCGCCTCGGAGCGCGGGTGGCGATGGCAGGATGCGTGGGACACGATCAATTCGGCACTGATCTGATTGCCGGTCTGGCAGCGGCGGGCGTACAGACCGGCTCGGTCCTGGTGGCCGATCGTCCGACAGGTACCGCGCTGATCACCGTGAATACTGTCGGTGCCAATACAATCGTAGTGGTGAGCGGCGCCAACATGGCTTGTGGCAAAGAGCTGATCGATCAGGCTATGGCCGACGCGGCAACCCCAGGTGTGCTGCTGTTGCAGCACGAGATCCCCGCGGCGGCGAATGAGTATGCAATCCGCGCGGCCAAGGCCGCGGGATGGTTCATCGTGCTCAACCCCGCGCCGGCGCGCGCCGTACCACCCGACCTGTTGCCACTGATCGATATCATCGCACCGAACGAAACGGAGGCCGCGATGTTGACCGGACGCTCCATTGCGGGCCGGGCCGATGCGCTCGCCGCCGTCGATGTGCTGCTGGCGCGGGGAGCAGGCGCGGTGCTGATCACGCTGGGCCGCGACGGCGCAGTCTATCGCGACGCCAAGCGTGCGCTGCACTGCCCGGCCCTGCCGGTGCAGGCTGTTGATACCACTGCCGCTGGAGATGCCTATCTGGGCGCGCTCGGAGCGGCGCTGGCGGAAGGCAATGCTGTGGAGCAGGGCCTGGGCTTCGCCGCCGCCGCCGCGGGCCTGGCGGTTACCCGATTGGGAGCGCAGCCGTCACTGGGCACGCGCGCCGAGGTAACAGCATTCATCGCCCGTTACGGCCAGCCGCAACCCGTCAGCGTGCCCGGCTGACGGTATAATCTGCCACGTCAACCAACGCGCGCCGTAGCCCATTGTCTGGGAAAATGGCCAACGCGGCCTTCGCCGCCGCGGCAAAGCCGCATGCGCGCTCAAGGGTCATGCCAATGGCGTCGCAACGCGCCATCAGATGCAGTGCATGATCCAGATCCGCCTCGGTTTGCTCTGTTGCCTCGATAGTCCGCTCCCAGAACGCGCGTTCCTCGACGTTCCCGGCGTGGTAGGCGGCCAGGACGGGCAACGTGATCTTCCCCTCACGGAAATCATCGCCGACGGTCTTGCCGAGTACTGCCTGGTCCGCGGCGTAATCCAGCGCATCGTCCACCAACTGGAACGCAACGCCCAGGTTCATGCCGAACTCCGCCAGCGCGGCCACCTCATGTTCCGGTCGAGAGGCCACAACACCGCCCACCTCACACGCGGCGGCGAACAGCGCAGCGGTCTTGCCGCGGATCACCTCGAGATAGCGCCCCTCGCTGGTTGACAGGTCGTTCTGTGTGACGAGCTGCAACACTTCGCCCTCGGCGATGGTCGCCGCGGCACGCGATAGTATGGCGAGCACGGTCAGCGAGCCGTCCTGCACCATAAGCTGGAAGGCGCGCGCGAACAGGAAGTCGCCCACGAGCACGGACGCCTGATTGCCGAACACCGCATTCGCCGAGGCGAGGCCGCGGCGCAGGAGGCTCTCATCCACCACGTCGTCGTGCAGCAGGGTTGCGGTGTGGATGAACTCGACGCAGGCGGCGAGCGCGATGTGGCGGTCGCCCTGGTAATCGCACAGCCGGGCAGATGCTAGCGTCAGCAGTGGACGCAGCCGCTTGCCGCCGGCCGCGACGATGTGGGCGGCCAGTTGCGGGATCAGCTTAACCGGGCTGTCCATGCGGGCGACGATGGTCCGGTTACAGGCCTCCAGATCTGGCTCCAGCAATGAAACCAGGGCACTCAGCGCATCTGGGCGCTCTGTAGGCGCCGAACCGGCCTGCGTCGGGCTGAGCGCGCCCTCCAAGCTCCTCTCCTCGCTTGCATGTCGGGTGGACACAGGCACCATATCGGGGCCGCAGAAACAGGGTCAAGCAAGGTGCGTGAACTGGTGAACTCGAATGATCCGGTGCGGCTGTCGTTTCTGATCGCCCTGCTCGCGGATGCCGGCATCATGGCGGTCCTGCTGGACGCCCACACCAGCGCCATCGAGGGAAGTATCGGCGCCATTCCCCGCCGCCTTATGGTAGCCGCCGAGGATGAGCGGCGCGCGCGCGAGGTGCTCCGCGAGGCAGGGGAACTGTGAAGGGCTCCTTGCGTCGGTTCGGGTGCCGAACATGGATGGAAATGCCGCAATGGGGATGGGGATGGCGGTCGCGCTAACAACCTCGGGCGCCATCGCCCTTGCATAAGGTAACAAGGCGGCCAGCCCGAGGCAGCCTCGGACTGGTCACCCCGCCGCCACGCGCCGACCGCTGGGGAGCCCCTATGTGGGCCGGCCCGATGCGGCAGGATCAGCCTTGCAGATCCGGAGCGAGATCGGCATGGAAGCGGTTGCCTGCCGTGGTCGGGCGAACGTGGCCGGCGCGGATCACGAAATCCCCAAAACTCTCTGCTGGCTCGCGCTGCGTCGCGTACCCTCTGAACAACGGTGCGAGCGCTGCAACGATGGCGTCGCCGTTGACATCACGGCGATACAACTTGTTCATGCGCGTACCGTTGAAGGCGCCGCCGAGATACAAGTTGTATATGCCGGGCGTGCGGCCCACCAGACCGATCTCCGAAAGGTAGGGGCGGGCACAGCCGTTCGGGCAGCCGGTCATGCGGATCGTGATGTCATCCTGTGTCAGGCCGGATTGTTCGAGTTCGTTCTCCAGACGCATGATGAGGTCAGGCAGATAGCGCTCACTTTCCGCCAGTGCGAGGCCACAGGTCGGTAAGGCGACGCAGGCCAGCGCGTTCCGCCGCAAGCCGCTGACCATGCCGTCCAGGTGGTGCGCGCTCAGCGTCGCCTCGACCTCGGCTTTGCGGTCGGCCGGGATGTCCGCAAGCACCAAATTCTGGTTGGGCGTGATGATGAAGCGGCCAATATCGAGCTCTGCGATGGCATGCAACCCCGAAAGCTGCTGGCTTACGCGACCGTTCTCCACAAACAGCGTGTAATGCCAGGTGCCGTTGTCGCCTTGTGCCCAGCCGAGCCGGTCGCCGTTACTGGTGAAGGAATAGGGGCGTGCTTCCGACAGCGTGTAGCCGAGCCGCCGCTCGACCTCGCTGCGGAAGGCGGCAACTCCCATACGCTCGATGGTGTATTTGAGACGTGCGTGCTTGCGATCCGAGCGGTCGCCGAAATCGCGTTGCGCTGTCACGACCGTTTCCGCGACGTTTACGGCCTGATCCGGGGTGCAGAAACCGATGACGTCGCCGGTCCGCGGGAAAGTATCCGGCTCGCCGTGTGTCATGCCCATACCGCCGCCGGCGACCACGTTGTAGCCGACGATACGCCCGCTTTCCTCGATGGCGATGAAGCCGAGATCCTGTGAGAACACGTCGACATCGTTGTCGGGCGGCAGCGCCACGCCGATCTTGAACTTGCGCGGCATGTAGGTGCGACCGTAGATCGGTTCGTCTTCCTCGTCGCCGCCGCTGTGCTGCTCACCGTCAATCCAGATCTCGTGCCAGGCGCGGCTTCTCGGTAGCAGGTGTGCGCCGATGGTGTGCGCAAGCCCGGCGACCGCGGCATGCGATGCGCTCTGCCAGGGATTTACGCGTGCGATCACGTTGCGGTTCACATCGCCGCACGCGGCGATGGTGTCCAGCATTGCTGCGTTGATGCCCTGGATGGCGATGCGCAGGTTGCTCTTGATGATGCCATGGAACTGGATCGTCTGGCGCGTCGTCAGACGCAGTGTGCCATTGCCGCGTTCGCGCGCGACGCGTTCGGCGGCGAGCCACTGCTTGGGTGTCAGGACGCCGCCGGGGACACGCAGCCGTGCCATGAAGATGAAGGCCTTCTCCATCTTCTGGCGGCCTCGCTCGGGGCGGAGGTCTCGGTCGTCCTGAAGATAGATTCCGTGGAATTTGGTCAGTTGCTGGTCGTCGTCGGCCAGCGAACCGGTTTCCGCGTGGGTGAGGCCGTCGGCGATCGTGCCGCGAAGAAAGCGGCTGTCCGATTTGATCCGTTCGTTGGCGGAGGGGGGACGAACGTCAGTAGACATCGCGCAGGTACCTTCCTTCGCGGCGCAGCGCATCGAGCGCGGCGACACCGTCCTTGCCGTGCTCGCCAAGAATACGTTGCAGGGTGGCATGCACATCTTTGGCCATCGCGTTGGCATCGCCGCACACATAGATAGCGGCGCCGTCCTGGACCCATGCTTGGAGGTCACGACGGGCCTCCCACAGCACGTGCTGCACGTAGCGCTTTTCCGGCTGATCACGCGAGAATGCCACATCCAGCCGCGTCAGCACGCCGCGCTTCAGCAGGTCCTGCCATTCGAGCTGATACAGGAAGTCGTGCGTGTAGTTGCGATGGCCGAATACCAGCCAGTTGCGGCCATGCGCGCCTACGGCATCACGCTCCTGGATGAAGGCACGGAAGGGCGCGACGCCAGTGCCCGGGCCGATCATGATGATCGGCCGATCGGCGTCACCTGGCAGACGGAAGTGTTGGTTCGGCTTGAGGAACACGCGCAGTTGATCGCCTGCCTTGCGGCGCTCGGCAATATCGACGGAGGCGACACCGTTGCGGGTGCGGCCATGCGCCTCATACCGCACCGCGGCGACCAGCAGATGCGCTTCGTCTGCCGCGGCCTTGCGGCTGGAGCCGATCGAGTAATAGCGCGGCGCCAATGGCCTGAGCAGGGACAGCAGTTCGTCCTCGGACCACTGGCGATGCTCGGCTTCCAGCATATCAATCACCTGCCAGCCCTCCCGGCGTGGCTCGCGGGTCAGCGTGGTGATGTCGTGTTGGTGTTGGAGCCTGGCGCGCAACTGTGCGTTCCCTGCCAGGCCAGCGGCGTGCAGCACCGCATCAACCAAGGCTGGATCATTGGTCGGCACAATGCCAAGCGAATCGCCTGGATCGTATTCGATACCAGAGCCGGCCAGCGACAATTCCACATGCCAGGTATCGGACGTCGAACGGCTGCCGGAGAGCCGCACGCGTTCGGTGATCTCCGCCTCGAAGGGGCGTGCCCGCGTCCAGGTGGCGCCATCAATGGCCGGGCGCGCGAAATCGACGTGGATGACAGCGCCGGCTTCGGGCTTGCCGGTCTCTACCTGCAATACGCCCAACGTGCCGTCGATCCAGGTTGCGGCCGGTGCCTCATAATCCAGGTCGCATTCGATCCGCTCCGCCACCCGCGTCGCGCCGAGTGCCGCGAAGCGTTCATCGAACACCCGTCCCGTCTCGCAGAACTTCGCGTAGGCGCGATCACCGAGTGCCAGCACTGCGTAGCGCAGCCCGTCCAGCCGCGGCGCGTCATCAGCCATCAGGGCGGAGAAGAAATCGGCTGCGCGCTGGGGCGGATCGCCTTCGCCCCAGGTGCTGGCGATGACCAACAGGTTTTGTGCGCCGGCGATCTGGGCTGGCGTTGCATCGGCCATATCCAGCACGCGTGCGGCGAAGCCGAGCTTGCCGGCAGCTTTTCGCGCGCCGTCGGCCAGCGTCTCGGCGTTGCCTGACTCAGTGGCGAAAAGCACGGTCAGCGGCGCGCGGCGCGCGGGCGGTGCGACTGCGGCAGGGTGCGGCGTGGTCGCCGCCTGGTAGCCCGCGAGGAAGCCGCTCAGCCAGGTTCGCTGCTCCGCGCTGCTGCCTGCAATGATTCGATCCAGCGCGACGATCTGTTCGGCGGGGAAGGGGGCTGTTTCAGGCAGCATGACGTTCTTTCTCCGGCGGCGACTGAATGGCTTGGCCCGCTAGCAACGGCCGCAGTGCGATGACCGGCCCGACAACGATGAGCGTTGGAGCCGTGCGCGGGATGGCCGCGGCGATGCGCTCGGCGTCGGCCAGCGTGGTGACGGTGACACTTTGGCGCGGTGTGGTGGCTTCGGTGATGAAGGCGACCGGCTCCGATGCAGCGCGGCCTGCTGCCCGCAGTTGCGCGGCGATCGCGCCGATCTGCCGCAGTGCCATGTAGAGGACCAGCACATCAGCGCCGCGCGCGAGAGCCGCCCAGTCCAGATCAGGCACTCCGCCCGAGGAATCGTGGCCCGTCACGAAGGCGACGCTGTGCGCCAAGCCGCGATGCGTGACCGGGATGCCGGCAGCAGCGGCGGCGCCAATCCCCGCACTGATTCCGGGCACGATCTGGCAGGAGATGCCGGCTGCGGCCAAGGCGAGAGCCTCCTCGCCACCCCGGCCGAACACCAGAGGATCGCCGCCTTTCAGACGCACGACCCGAAGGTTGGCCCGTGCCAGGTCGATGAGGCGCTGGTTGATGCGCATCTGCGGGGTGCGCTCCCGGCCCGCGCGCTTGCCGACAGGTTCCAGGTGGGCTTGCGGCGCGAGAGCGAGGATTTCCGGCGAGACCAGTGCGTCGTGCAGGACAACATCGGCCTGCGCCAACACCTGCGTGGCTTTCACCGTCAGTAGGCCCGGATCGCCGGGACCAGCGCCCACCAGCCAGACGGTGCCTCGCTCGACGATCACGCCAGCCACCCGTTCGCCTCGAGCAATGCATCGGTCAGCGCCGACAGGTCGCCGCCTTGGCGCTGCCAGACGGCCCGGCTGGTGCGAATCATTTCAAGGCGATCAGCCCAGTTGGCTCCGTATTCGGCGGCGAGCCGTGCGCGGATGCGCGCCGCCAGGCGCGGGCTGCCGCCATTGGTGGAGACCGCGAGCAACAGGTCGCCGCGGCGGACCTCCGCCACGCTGTGGAAGTCGCAAAGAGCAGGACGGTCCTCGACGTTGACCAGCACACGCCTCGCGCGAGCGGCAGCCGCCAGTTCAGCAGCCTCGTCATCCGGCAGACCGGTGATCCAGAGGGCACGCAGGCCGTCGAGATCGTCTGTACTGGGAAGACGGGTCCGGAGGGCGTCGGCGGGCGCCTCCATGCTGTCTGGCTGGTCCGAAAACAGTAGGGGCTGATGCGTGCCCCCGGCACGCAACGTAATGAAACGCCGAAGGGCAGCCGATCCACGGCCGGCGACGGCGATCTGCGCGACCGCGGGATCGAGTGCGATGGCGATCATCGCGGTGAACCGCTCAGGCGGAATGTGTTGTCTCGGGCCATCGGAATCCCTCGGCGGACGGTCGATGCGGATCGCGACAGCATGTGGCGAACCTGCGACTAAAAGAGAAGGATTTCCTTCGCACGACAAGATAGAAGGCTAAAATAACAAAATTCATCTACAATCAGGCGAGCCGGAGAATGGCACTCCTGCCGTTGGCGGCGTACGCGAACGGTCTGTCCTGTGCCGCAGAATGATGTGTGGTAGGAAATTACCACATCATGCAAAGCTTGACCCAGCGGGCCTTTCCGGCCATATCCCGCCGCCAAATCGCAGGATGCCACGCCAATGCTGAAGACCACCCTCTCGCTGAAACCAGCGGAGGTGAAGAAGAGCTGGGTGTTGATCGACGCCGAGGGCGTCGTGCTCGGCCGCCTCGCCGCGATCATCGCCAACCGGCTGCGGGGCAAACACAAGCCGCAGTTCACGCCGCATGTCGATTGCGGCGACAACGTCGTTGTGGTGAACGCCGGGAAGGTCCGCGTAACGGGCAACAAGCCGGAGCAGTCCGTCTTCTACTACCACACGGGCTATCCCGGCGGCATCAAGGGCCGCAGCGTCCGCCAGCGCCTGGAAAGCCAGCACCCGGAGCGCGTGCTGGAGAAGGCGGTGGAGCGTATGATTACCCGCGGACCGCTGCAGCGGAAGCAGATGAAGCACCTGTATGTCTATGCCGGGGCGACCCACAAGCACGAGGCGCAGCAGCCCGTTACGCTCGATGTCGCCGCCCTGAACCCGAAGAACAAGCGAGGCTGATCCCGCAATGTCTGGAACTACTCGTACCCTCGCCGATCTCAAGGATGCGCTGGCCGCGCAACAGGCGGCTCAGGCCGTTACGGGGGCTGTCACCGGCGGACCCCCGGTTCCCTCTGATCAACCGGCGCGTGAGCCGAAGCGCGATGCATTCGGGCGCTCCTATGCGACCGGCCGCCGCAAGAACGCTGTGGCGCGCGTCTGGATCAGGCCTGGCAAGGGTGAGATCACCGTCAACGACAAGAAGGTCGTGCAGTACTTTGCGCGGCCGGTGCTGCGCATGCTGCTCACGCAGCCCTTCCTGGTGGCGGATCGCTACAACCAGTTCGATGTATATTGCACTGTGACCGGCGGCGGGTTGTCCGGCCAGGCAGGTGCGGTGCGGCACGGGATTTCCCGGGCGCTCACGTATTACGAGCCCGATCTGCGCGGCATCTTGAAGGTCGCCGGATTCCTGACGCGCGATCCTCGCGTGGTGGAGCGCAAGAAGTACGGCAAGGCGAAGGCGCGACGAAGCTTCCAGTTCAGCAAGCGGTAAGTTTGTCATGAATGGAGGTGTGTGGTGGCGACCAGGCCAAGTGTATTCATCGACGGAGAAGCGGGAACAACTGGCCTAGGCATTCGGGACCGGTTGCGCGCACTGCCGGATGTCGAGCTAAGGAGTCTGCCGGCCGATAAGCGGCGAGATCCGGCGGCGCGGCGCGATATCATGGCCGAGGTGGATCTGGTGATCCTGTGCCTGCCCGACGATGCCGCACGTGAGTCCGTGGCGATCGCTGACCATCTCGGCAATGCAGCACCGAAAATGCTGGATGCGAGCACCGCGCATCGTGTGCATCCGAACTGGGCGTACGGCTTCCCCGAAATGCAGGACGGACAGGCAATGAAGATTGCCGCGGCCCGGAAAGTGGCCAATCCGGGGTGCTACCCGACCGGCGCGATCGGGCTGATCCGACCGTTGGTGGATGCAGGGATCATTCCGACCGACTATCCGATCACCATCAACGCCGTCAGCGGCTATTCGGGTGGCGGCCGGTCGATGATCGAGGATCACGAACAACGTGGTGGTCCCGCATTCGAACTGTATGCGCTGAAGCTTGAGCACAAGCATCTGCCCGAGACGCAGCTCTACTCTGGGCTGTCACGCCGGCCGATCTTCGCGCCGTCGGTCGGGCATTATCGGCAGGGAATGCTGGTATCCGTGCCGCTGCATCTCGACACGCTGAACGGCAGGCCAAGTGGGGCTGATCTGCAGACGGTACTGGAGGCGCGATATCGCGGCTGTGATTACGTGCGCGTGGTAGCGCCGTCCGCCGATGGCAAGCTGGAGCCGGAGGGCCTGAACTATACCAACCTGCTGGAACTGTCGGTCTATGCGAACGAAAAGCAGCGCCAGGCAGTGCTGGTGGCGCGGCTCGACAATCTCGGCAAGGGTGCGTCCGGGGCGGCGGTGCAGAATATGCGGCTGATGCTCGGGCTGTCGGTGAGCGCGCAGCCGGCTTTGGCGCATGCCTGACGGACCGATCTATTCGCTGGACGGCATCACGCCGAAGATCGCACCTGACGCATTTGTTGCTCCGACCGCTGCCGTGATCGGCGATGTGGAGGTGGGTTCGGAAAGCGGCATCTGGTTCCATTGCCTGGTGCGCGGTGACATGAACTTCATCCGCATCGGCGCACGGACCAACATCCAGGATGGTGCGATCATCCACGTCGATTCGGGCGCGTTCGCCACGGCGATCGGCGACGATGTCACTGTGGGCCATAACGCGGTGATCCACGCATGCACGCTGAGAGACCGGGCATTCGTGGGGATCGCGGCCACCATACTGGATGGGGCAGTGATCGAGGAAGGCGGCATGCTCGGGGCTGGCGGTCTGCTGACGCCGGGCAAAGTGATTGGGCGGAACGAGTTGTGGGTTGGTTCGCCCGCGCGGCTGGTGCGCGTGATGAGCGACGAGGAACGCCGCAAGTTCGATCGGAATGCCGAGGTATACCGGGAGTTGGCGGCACAGTTCCGTGCGGGGCTACGCGGCGCGACATAGCTCGGCGGGTTGGCGCGACGCGCTTGCGCACCACATGCTCGAGGGCGTCCCAAGGAGGCTTTCGTATGCTCTCCCGTATCATCGTGATGGTGCTGTGTGTGTCGCTGGCGGCGTGCGCGGAAGCAACACCTCCACCCGACACGGCACAACTGCCGTTCGCCTCGTTCGGCACGCTGGATAATGATGTAGGCGCGGCGAATGTCGCTTCGTCGGCGTTCGCCTCACCTGCACGCACGGCGAATGATCCAGTTGATGGCGCACGTGCCTGCGCAGCGATCGACTTTCTGGCCGGGCAGCTCAGCAGCAGTCCACGGTGGTTGGACCTGTCACCACTGACAAAACAGGAAATGTTGCAGGCGCGGGTCGATGTTCGTGCCGCGCTGGGGGTTACGCCGGGAGTGCCGTCGCAGATGGTGGTGGGCGCGTTGCTGCAATTCGCCGCGGCGTGGCAGGAGGGCAATCGGCAGGCCGCGCTGCGGTTCCTCAGTCCTCCGGCCTTCCTGCATGGACCTCAACAGACGCTGCAGATCCTGAGCAATTTGCCCTATATCCCGACGGCCAATCGAGCGAGCCTCGATGCGGCAAACCAAATGCTGCCGGGTGCAGATAATGCTCGGCGATAGGCTCGCCAGCGTCTCGTTTCGATTGGGGCGTATAGAGCGACCGAGGCTGGATTCTGGCAATTGCTATCGCGCTGCAAGCTGGATGGCGTGGTGCGCAGCTGTTGTCATTCCCGAGCGGCTAATTGCGGAAGCTGGGTAACATGAG
>Ga0070735_10005071_pt1 | contig 10979 bp, 9 predicted proteins | sample Coa_R1_FD_66443 | JGI IMG/M metagenome (GOLD analysis project Ga0070735, IMG submission 66443) | Surface soil microbial communities from Centralia Pennsylvania, which are recovering from an underground coalmine fire - Coalmine... | ecosystem: Environmental > Terrestrial > Soil > Unclassified ... | reverse complement strand
GAAGTCCAGGAGGATGGCGTTCGAGCCGGCATGGACCGCATATGGCCCCGCGGCGAAGAACAGGTGCTGGACACAGCACTTGGAGCTCGCGGCGGATGCGGGGCCAGCCAGCGCGAGCAGCGCGGCGATGGCCGCGACGAAGGTTCCCAGCACTGCGCGCTTCATCCGTCCTCCTGGTGAGAGAGCGCCTCCAGGACGGGAGTCTACTCGGTCGGCCCGCGCGGGTACGCGGACGTACCGCTACCAGGCCTGGGTGTCGCCGCAGTGCGGGCAGGCGACCGACGTCGAGACGTCGTGAGAGAAGACGAACCCGCAGGAACAGCTGTAGAGGGCGCGGTCCTGCGGGGCAGGGCCGCTGCGCTCGCGCCCGAGCCGAGCCGGGCCGGGAGCTGGACGGTCGGGCTCCGCGCTGGACACGGCGCGCGGCGTCCGGCGGGGCCGCAGACTGTACTCGCGTTCGCCTCGGGGCCTCAGGCCCGCTACGCCGTTTCGGCTTCTTTTGGCTCGAAGATTCACCGTCATGGCCAATAACGCCACTCCTCGTGTTTGGTTTCGCGGTTGGCGTGCAAATCCCTGGTCCGCTAACGCCACGCTAACTCCGGGCGGCCACGGCAAGCGGCCCGCGTGGGGGGGCCGGCGGTGGGCGGTATGGGACAATCGAGGCGAATGGATCCAAGTCGTAAGCGGGCCATCCGCCTGACCGTGGCGCTGACTGCTGCGCTGCTTCTGGCCTCGGCCCTGGTCTACACGAGCTTCGCGGCCGGCCGCCAGGAGTTCACGGCCTCCCAGCTCCTGCGCCGTGCCCAACGCGGACAGTCGTACATCCTGGCGGGCACCGTGCTCGCACACTCGGTGAGCTACGCCGACGGCGGCTCCGTCCTGTTGTTCCGCGTGCGGGACCCCAAGCTCCACGTGTCGGTCCCGGTGCGCTACACGGGGATCGTTCCGGACCCATTCCACGAGGGGCGGGCCGTGCTGGTCACCGTCCACGAGGGCACGGGCGGGACGTTCGTCGGCGAGCGCGACTCGCTGACCACGAAGTGCCCGTCCAAGTACCAGGCCGCCAGCTCCACCTACTGATGGTCGAAGGGCAGAGCAGATGGCGCTGACGGGGCGCGCTTTGCTGATCCTCGGCCTGGCCGTGGCGGCCTACGGAATCCTCGTCTCGCTGTACGGGGCCCGCAGCGGGCGGCGCGAGTTCGTGGACTCCGGCCGGCGCGCGGTGTATGCGCTGGCGGCGCTGATGACGGCCGCGTTCGTGATTCTCGAGGCGGCGTTCCTGCGCTCGGACTTCTCGTTCAACGTCGTCGCAGCCCACTCCTCGACGACCACGCCCACGTTCTACCGGTTCGCAGCCGCGTGGTCCTCGCAGGAGGGCTCGCTGCTGCTGTGGGTGTTCCTGCTCTCGATGTGGTCAAGCCTGATCCTGTTCCTGACCCGCAGGCGCGTGCGCGAGCTGGCGCCGTACGCCACCGCGGTCCTGCTCGGGTTCGCGGCCTTCTTCACCTCGCTGGCGGTGTTCGCGGCCAACCCATTCTCGACCAGCGCCAACCCGCCGACAGAGGGCGCGGGCCTCGACCCGCTGCTCCTGCACCCGAGCATGATGATCCACCCCCCGATGCTGTATTCGGGCTACACGCTGCTGACGGTGCCGTTCGCGTTCGCGATCGCGGCTCTGATCACGGGTCGGCTGAGCTCGGAATGGATCTCGGTCTCGCGGCGCTTCGCGCTGGGAGCGTGGCTGTTCCTGGGCATCGGGATCCTGCTGGGCGCGCGCTGGTCGTACACGGAGCTCGGGTGGGGCGGCTACTGGGCGTGGGATCCGGTCGAGAACGCCGCGCTGATGCCGTGGCTGTGCACCACGGCCTTCATCCACTCGATCATGATCCAGGAGAAGCGGGGGATGCTGAAGGTCTGGAACGCGTCGCTGATCCTGGGCAGCGGGACGCTCGCGATCCTGGGCACGTTCCTCGTGCGCTCCGGGATCCTCGACTCGATCCACGCCTTCGGCGCCTCGACCCTGGGCGTGCCGTTCGTGGTCCTGATCGGAGCGATGGTGATGGGCTCGATCGGCCTCGTGATCCGGAGGCGGGACGCGCTTCGCTCCGAGGCCCAGCTCGACTCGCTGCTCTCACGCGAGGCGGTGTTCCTGGCCCAGAACCTGGTGCTCGTCTCGATGGTCTTCGTGATCTTCTGGGTGACGTTCTTCCCGCTGATCTCAGAGGCGATCACGGGCACCAAGGTCTCGGTCGGCCCTCCGGCGTTCAGGCCCTTCATCGTGCCGCTGGCCCTGCTGCTCGTGCTCCTCTCCGGCATCGGCCCGATCATCGCCTGGCGGCGGGTGACGCTCGCCAACCTGCGCCGGAACTTCACCCTGCCCGTGCTCGCGGGCCTGGTGACGCTGGTGGCGCTGCTCGTCCTCACCGACGCCGCCCGCCGCCCGTTGGCGCTGGCGCTGTTCGCGCTCGCCGGATTCGTGCTGGCGGGGGTGCTGCAGGAGCTTTGGCGCGGGATCGGCGCCCGGATGGCGGCCAATGGCGAGGCGCCGGTGATCGCGCTCGGTCGCCTGCTGCGCCGCAACCGCCGGCGCTACGGCGGCTACATCGTCCACGCCGGGCTCGCGGTGCTGCTCGTCGGGGTCGCCGCCTCGTCCTCGTTCGCGCACTCGGCCGACGTGCTGATGAAGCCCGGCCAGAGCGCGAGCGTCGGCGGCTATGTGTTCCGCTACGTTCGGCCGACCGAATCGGTGAGCCCTCAGAAGATCTCCTTCGGGGCCGTGCTCGACGTCTCCAGGCACGGTCGCCACGTGACGACGCTCGACACCGCGAAGGGGCTCTATCCCTCGCAGGACTCCTCGCTCGGCGAGATCGGCCGCTTCTTCGGCGGCCAGGGTGACAGCGACGTCGGGCTGCAGGCCGGCCTCACGCACGACATCTGGACGGTCGTCGACGTCGATCCCGCGCCGCTGCAGAACCTGATCAACCGAGGCAACACGCTGTTCGACGCCACCCTGGTGCAGGCGATGACGCGCCTGAGGTCCCAGAACGTCTCGCCCAAGCTCGCCGACCAGGAGCTCCAGCCGCTCTGGCAGCTGCGCGATGAGGCGATCGCCGGCATCGCTCACCAGTACGTGGCCCACCCGTGGCCCGTTGACTTCCGCCTGATCGTCTCGCCGCTCGTCACCTGGATCTGGCTCGGCGCGCTGATCATCGCCGGTGGCGGGTTGCTCGCGCTGTGGCCGGTGCCGGCGCCCGCGCGCCGGCGGCGCCGGACGCAGGCCGTGGTGGCGCCCCGTTCCGCTCCGTCTCCAGCGGGAGCGCCCTCGCCCGCGGGCGCTCCGGCGGGCGCGTCGCTGGTGGTCGGTGAGCGGCTGTGATCCAGTTCGTGCTCATCCTCGGGGTGCTGGTGGCCCTCGTGCTGTTCCTCACGGCGCCGCTTCGCCGGGCGACCGCCGACATCCCCGCGCAGCAGCAGCTCGCCGAGACCGCGGCGGAGACCGAGCTGGCCGAGCTCGAGGCCGCCCGCGAGGCAAAGTACCGGGAGCTTCGCGACGCCGAGCTCGATCACAGGATGGGCAAGCTCTCAGACGAGGACTACCAGGCCCTGGATGCCACGTTGCGGGGCGAGGCGGTCGAGATCCTCAACGCCCTGGACTCGGCCAGCCGGGAGCTTGCCGTCGGCAAGCTCCCCGACGGAGGCCGAGAAGCGGAGTCCCCAGCTACCATTCCGCAGCGATGACCACGCTGCTCGGCATCCTCCAGGTCTTCCTGTGCGTCGTGCTGATCTTCCTCGTGCTGATGCACTCGGGCAAGGACGCCGGCCTGTCCGGGGCATTCGGCGTGGGCACCGGCGCCGGCCCGTTCGGCGGCGGCTCGCTGGTCGAGCGCAACTTGAACCGCTGGACGGTCGTGTTCGCGGTGGCGTTCGTCCTGAACACGATCATCCTGATCAAGATCAGCTGACGGCGGACTCGCCCAGCGGCGCCGTATCCGGCGTGCGCTCGAGCGAGCCCTGGCGACGGCGCCAGGCCAGCCGCGTCAGCCCGGGCGGCACGCCACCGCCGGTCGACAGCCACGATCCAGCGAGGATCAGGAGCAGCCCGGCGACCGCGCCGGCGCCCGGGTGCTCGCCGAGCAGGACCACGCCCAGGATCACCGCCACCACCGGGTTGACGTAGGTGATGACCGACATCCGGGTCGGGCCGACCTCGGCCACGAGCACGGGCAGGATCATGAACGCGGCGGCCGTGCACACCACGCCGAGCACGACCACCGAGCCGATCGCTCCGGCCGATGGGGTCCGCTGCGGCCAGGTCAGAAAGGCCAGTGGCGCCAGCAGCAGCGCGGCCACGCCGAGGCTCGCACCCATCGTGGCCCGGGCGTCGAGCCCGGATAGCCGGTGCTTGATGATCATCGGCCCGATGGCGTAGCCCACCGCCGCGACCAGGACCGCTGCCGTGCCCAGCAGCGCGCCGGCGCTCCCGGCGACGTCGATGCCCACCAGCGCCACGACGCCGGCGAAGCCGACCGCCAGCCCGACCGCGCGCAGCGCCGTCGGCCGCTCGGTCTGGTCGAAGCGGATCGCGATCACGGCCATGATCAGCGGCACGGACGCGATCACGATCGCGGCCAAGGACGAGGCGACGCGCTGCTCGCCGAACGCGATCAGCGGGAACGGGAGCGTCACCTCGGCCACCGCGTAGGCGACGATCGCCCGCCACCGGCCGCGCAGGGCCGGTAGCTTGCCCGCCTGCGCGGCCAGCGCGAGCAGGATGACCGAGGCCATCGAGACGCGCGCCCAGGCGAGCACGAGCGGCGGCACCCCGCCGCGCACCGCAATGCGGATGAAGAGGTACGGGACGCCCCAGATCACCGAGAGCAGCGAGAAGGTCAACCAGCCGCGCCTGGTCACCCGACCAGGATGACACGCCGACGACCGCCGCTCCGCGTAAGCTCGGGCGGTGCGGGAGCGCGGACTGCAGTTCGATCGGGTGGCGGAGGCCTACGACCGACACCGCCCGGCCTATCCCGACGAGCTGGTCGATGCCGCAAGCCGGGCGGCGGGCCTACGGCCCGGCGATCCCGTGCTCGAGGTGGGATGCGGGACAGGAAAGCTCACGGCCGCCCTCGTGCATCGAGGCTTGGACGTCGTGGCCCTCGACCCGGGCCCGAGCATGATCGAATACGCCCGCCACGCGATCCCGCCGGGTGAGGCCGAGTTCGTCGAGGCCCGCTTCGAGGACGCCGAGCTCCCCTCCGAGGGGTTCGCGGCCGTGTTCTCGGCTGCGGCCTTCCATTGGATCGATCCCGAGGTGAGCTGGGCGAAGGCCGCGGCGATGCTGCGGCCCCGGGGCTCGCTCGTGCTCATGGGGTACTGCGGTGCGTCGGAGAAGCTGACGAGAGCGCACGAGGCTGAGCTGCTGCGGGGCATCGAACGCGTCGTTCCCGAGATCGCGGCTACGTTCCCGAAGCCGCGAGATTTCGAGACGATCGTGAACGGGGCGCGGGCACGCCGCGCCGACGTGTCCGAGGTCTGGTCGTGGATCGGCCCTCACGATGTCCGTACGCCCGCCGCTGCGGGTCTCTTCGGCGAGGCTGAGGTCCTGACCACGAGGGTCTGCCGCGAGCAGACGGCTGCTGAGATCAACTCGCTGCTCGGGACGACATCGCTGGCGTTCAGGCTCGGGCCGGAGCGCATGGCCGCTCTCGCGGCCGAAAACGAGCGCGTCGTGGATGCGGCGGGAGGCCGCATCCCGCTGGTAACGCTGTTCGTGGCAGTCGTTGCGCAGCGAGCTTAGGCGGCCGCCGCGGCCACCAACTCGAGCTCTTCGTCGTCGATCGTGCCGAACGCCTCGAGCACGGCGGGATCGAAGTGGCGGCCGGCCTGGTCGGCGATCATCTCCCGCGCCTTGCGCAGGGGCAGCGGCGTGCGGTAGGGACGGTCGGTGGTCAGCGCGTCGAGCACGTCGGCGACCGCGAAAACCCTCGCCGCGAGCGGGATTTCCCCGCCACGCAACCCATCGGGATATCCCCGCCCGTCCCAGCGCTCATGGTGGGAGCGCACGACCTCGCGCGCCTGCTCGAGGAAGTCGATGCCCCTCACGATCTCCGCTCCGATGATCGGGTGCCGCGCGACCAATGCGCGCTCCTCCTCGGTGAGCACGCCCGGCTTGTAGAGAATCGAGTCGGGGACGGCGACCTTGCCGATGTCATGTAGCAGGAACCCGAACTCGAGGTCCGGGGTGCGGGCCAGCTCGCCGCCGACGGCGGCCGCGATCGCCACGCCGTAGGCGCTCACGCGCTCGGCATGCCGGGCCGTGTACGCGTCGCGGGCCTCGACGGCGTTGCACAGCGCGCGCACCATCCCCAGGTAGGAGTCGTGCAGCCGCTTGGCGCCAGGCTGCTCGCGGCGCACCGTCTCGCCGAGCTCGTCGGCGTAGCGCGCGAGCCGGCGTTCCTGCTCGGCCGCCCGGTGCTCGCGCAGGGCGATCTCGCCTCGCAGCCGCGCCACCTCGCGTGTGAGCTCGAGCTCGCGCTGGGTCTCCATGCATCGAGGCTAGTCGGTCGGGCGTCGCCGGGCGCCGGTCCTCCGGGCACCGGATATCGTGGGGTCCGTGACCAGGCGGGTGCACACGGCGTGGGTGGGCGCGGTGCTCGTGTGCGTCGCGGCGCTTGCCGCGTGTGGGTCAGGTGCGGTGGCCGGAGCGCTGCAGGGTGACGTGGCGCCCAGCGGCGCCCGGATCGCGGCGGCCGCCGCAGTCGACTGGCGGACGTTCGACTTCGACGCTCGGCGCGACGGCGTCGAGCCCTTCTCGACCGGCATCGGGGCCGGCAACCTGCACTCGCTGCGGCGGCGGATCGTGCACATCGGCGGCACGGTCGACTCTGCGGCGATCGAGTTGCACGGGCTACGGGTCGGCGCGCGAGTCCGCGACGTCATCTATGTGACCACCACCTACGGGCGCACGCTGGCCATCGATCCGGGCACCGGGACGATCCTCTGGCAGTTCACTCCGCGCGACATCGGGGCCTATGCCGGCAGCTCTCAGGTCACCACGGCGACGCCGGTCGCCGACCCGGATCGCCGCTGGATCTACGCCGCCAGCCCGAACGGGTTCATTCACAAGCTCTCGGCGTCCACCGGCCGCGAGCTGCGCTCGCGCCACTGGCCGGCGCGCGTCACCTTCGATGCCGGCCGGGAGAAGATCGCCTCAGCGCTCAACCTCAGCGGCAGCTCGGTGATCGTCGTGACCGGCGGCTACATCGGCGACGCGCCGACGTACCAGGGGCACCTCGTCCTCATCGACCGGTCCAGCGGCCGCGTCACCCACGTCTTCAACACTCTGTGCTCCAACCGTCACGGGCTCATCGACCCGCCCGACTCGTGCTCGCAGAGCGACTCGGCGATCTGGAGTCGCGCAGGCGCCGTGGTCGAGCCCGGGAGCGGCAGGCTCCTGATCGCGACCGGAAACGGCGACTTCAACGGGTCCACTGACTGGGGCGACAGCGTGCTCGAGCTCTCGCCCACGGCGCAGCTCCTTCACAACTGGACGCCGCGTGACCAGAACCAGCTGAACCACAGCGACGCCGACATCGGCTCGAGCTCGCCGGCGCTGCTTCCGCCGACCGGCGGCCGGCACCTTCTCGTGCAGGGATCGAAGGACGGGCCACGGAGCCTGCATGTCCTGAACCTGGACGCCCTCGACGGCACGACCGGGCCGGCCGGACGGACTCTCGGGGGCGAGCTCCAGAACGCTCAGAGCCCCGGGGGCGACCAGGTGTTCACCGCGCCGGCGGTGTGGAGCCACAACGGACGGGTGTACGTGTTCGTGGCCGACGGCTCGGGCACGACTGCCTACCTCGCCCACGGCGGGGGCACCCCGGGCCTCAGCGTGGCGTGGCAGAACGGCAACTCCGGGACAAGCCCTGTCCTCGCAGGCGGACTGCTCTACGTGTACGACCCCGGAGGGTCAATCGACGTCTATAACCCGGTCAGCGGGGCGCAACTCGACTCGCTGAGCGTCGGGGGCGGGCACTGGAACAGCCCGATCGTGCTCGACGGCCGGATCGTCGAGCCGGTCGGCGCGTACGGCGACCACGCGACGACTGGCGAGATCGACATCTGGCACGTGCCGGGACGGTAGCGCTAGAGCCCGCGCCGGACCTCGGCCGCCGCTCGCTCACCTGAGCGCACGGCGCCGTCCATGTAGCCGTTGAAAACCTCGGCGGTCTCGGTGCCGGCCCAGTGCAGACGGCCGACCGGCATGCGCAGCGCCGGCCCGAAGTCGCTCCAGACACCCGGCGGCATGTAGCCGGCGTAACAGCCCCGGGTCCACTTCTCGGTCGACCAGTTCTGCTCGATCAGCATGCGCGGACGGGCCGCCTGCGAGCCGAACAGGCGCGAGAACGCGTCCAGGACCTGGCGGCGCCGGGTCTTCGCCGGCAGCGTCGTAAGTCGCCGCGCATCCGCGCCGGCGACGAAGCCGAGCAGGACGCCGGGGCGACCGCCTGGCGGCGAGTTGTCGAACGTGAAGCGGACCGGCGCTTGGTCGCTGTTCGAGTAGCCGTTCAGCCCGGCGCTGCGCCAGAACGGGGTGGGGTAGACGGCCTCGTACTTGATCACCGACCCCTGCGGCACACGCTGTGTGAGCTGGTCGCGGGCAGCTGGGAGCGCAGGGTCGTAGTCGATGCGCCCGGCGAGCGTCGGCGCGACGGCGACGATCGCGCGGCGGGCCCGCCAGGTTCCGGCGTCGCTGATCACCGTGACTCCGCTCGCGTCCTGGACGATCCGGCGCACAGGCGCGTTCAGCACGACGCGGCCGCCGAGTCGCTGCGCCAGGCGGGTCGAGACCAGCTGCGAGCCGCCGTGCAGGCGGGAGTCCTGCGCTCCTCCGGCGGTGCTGGCCAGGTAGATCACCCCGGTCCCTGCGCTCAGGTAGAACAGGGCGTGCAGAAGCGAGAGGTCGCGAGGCTCGGCGGCGAAGATGGCCCTGATCGCCAGGTCGAACAGGAAGCGCGCTCCCGGCGTCGAGCTGTTCGCGAGCTTGAACGTCTCGACAGTCTGGTTGTCGAGCGCGGCCGCTCCGGGCGAAGTCCACGGCGCGGCCGCCGCGACCTGCGACTGGAGCGAGACGGTCTTGCCGAGAAGGGCATCGAAATCGGCGGCGTCGCCGGCCGGAAGCGGCGGGATCAGCCCGGTGAACTCGCTCCGGCGACCCTGAAAGTCGAGGATCTGGCTCCCGGCGGTGTAGGTCTTGAACGTCGCGATCCCCAGCGAGCGGGCGCGGGCCAGGATCCGGTCCTGACCGGGACCGACCCACTGTCCGCCGACCTCGACCACCTCGCCATGCCCGACTGGGTGGTTGAGGGTGCGGCCGCCAACGCGGTCGCGCGCCTCGAGCACGGCCACCGAGTGCCCGCCGTGCACGAGGTCCGAGGCTGCGCTCAGGCCGGCCAGACCGGCGCCGACCACGACCACGTCGACGCGGCGCCGCGGATTGGCTCCCGCCGGACGCGCGGCTGCGGCATCAGCCCCGGCGATAAGTGCCCCGGCGGCGGCGGCGCCGCCGGCGCCCAGGGCCTCGCGCCGAGAGATCCCACGTGTCATCGCCCGGCCACCAGACATCCCGGACGCGTCGCATCGACCGGGAACGGGAGGTCCGCGATCAGCGCCGTCTGCACGTACCGGTAACCGGGCGAGGCGGCGGCCAGCGCCGAGCCGATCGGCCTCAAGGCCGACCGCGGTGCGTTCGGCGCGACCCAGGGCGCGAGCGCCAGAAACTGTGGCTTGGGACCGGCGTAGGCGGAGAGCGCGGGGTCGTCCTCGCCGGGGACGAAGCGCTCGTCACCCACGTAGTCACATCTCGACCCGTGGCGGCCCCGCTCGAGGATCGCGCTCTGGCCGTCGAACGGGGTGTCGGAGAGGTTGCCGACCATGAACGGGTTGACAGCGTATGTGAAGAACACCGTTGGGTCGCTGACCGCCCGCCAGGCCGAGCCCATCCATGACAGCGGCTGCCAGGTCTCGGCCGTGTCATTGCCGTCCGGCCCGGTCCACTCCCCGTCGTTGGCGTCGACCTGGATGACCACATTGGCCCCGAGCCGGCTCAGGCAGCGCATGTAGGAGACCGTCACGTCGTCGCATTGATGGCCCGGCCTGACCGGGCCGTAGACGAAGGCCGGCAGGCTCGTCGCGAAGCCGAGCCGCGCGAGGGTTCCGGGAATCGCAACCGGGCGCAGGTTGGCGATCGCCGCAGCGCCCCTGGAGGGGCCGGGGGCGAAGCCCAAGGCGGCCTCGAACGAGGTGAGCGGAACCTTGCGGTTGACCGCGATCAGGTTGGCCACGGGGTCCGGGGCGCCGCGGTGCACGACGCGTGGCCCCCACAGGAAGGTCTGGTCGTAGGCGACGCCGGCGGTCGGCGCGTAGACCGCGCGGACACCGTGGGTGCCGGGATCGTGCAGCGCGGCCACGACCCGCGGGTCCGAGGTCAGCCCGAAGGGCGCCTGAGTGTTGGAAGCCACGATGTAGACCCCGTAGCGGCGGGCCTCATCGGCCATCGTCGTCATGAACACGCGGACGAAGGTGTCGGTGGCGGCGACGAATCCGCGGCCCAGCTGGTTCGCGAGATGCGGGAAACGGCGCCCGAGGAAGGCGAGCGGACCGCCGTAGCTGCGGTCGAGCGCCGCGAGCAGGTCGAGGGTTGCGCACGGCCACGCCTTTCCCGCGCATGCCGGGTCGCCGCCGCGCAGCAGCGCCCGCACTGGCGCCCCACGCGTCCCGGCCCCGAGCGCCTCGAGCCCGATGTCCTCGTCGAACACGACGAGGTTCGCCCGGCCTCGCGCGAGATGGGGCAGGACCTCGAGGCGCAGCGCGCAGTCGATCGCGTGGGCGTAGGCGGCGGCGTCGGTGACGCTGGATGGAGCCTGCCGGAACTGGATCGCGAACACGCGCAGGGCATGTGGGCGGGGATCGGCGGCGAT
>Ga0070735_10005070_pt1 | contig 10980 bp, 6 predicted proteins | sample Coa_R1_FD_66443 | JGI IMG/M metagenome (GOLD analysis project Ga0070735, IMG submission 66443) | Surface soil microbial communities from Centralia Pennsylvania, which are recovering from an underground coalmine fire - Coalmine... | ecosystem: Environmental > Terrestrial > Soil > Unclassified ... | reverse complement strand
AACTCCGAGATCATCAACCCCACTCCAACCGCCACCAGGGCCAGGCCCGCATAGTTCACCGACAGAATCTGGAAGGCGAACAAGGCGATCAGGAGTGAAATCGCTCCGACCACTCCGGGCAACACCGCGCCCGGATTGTACCCCTCGAAGAGCAGGCCGTAGATGCCGATGAGCAGCAGTCCATAGGCCACCGTCGGATTGGTGATCACCGAGAGCAGCTCCACGCGCCAGTCAGGTTTCAGGTAGATGACCGGTGCATCGCGTGTAGCCAGCGTCACGGCGTGGCCGGCGATCTGCACCTTGCGGCCATCGATCTGCGCAAACAGATCCGGCAGATCCCGCGCCACGACATCCACGATATTTTGCTTCAACGCATCGCTGGCCGACAGGCTTGCGGCGCCCCGCACGGCCTGTTCCGCCCAATCAGCGTTTCTACCCCGTAGCTCGGCAAGTCCGCGGATGTAGGCGACGGCGTCGTTGACGACTTTGCGCCGCATGGCAGAGGTGGGAACGGGCTCGGGCACGGACAGGGGGCCGGGCTTTGCGCTCGGCTGCGTTGGAGGCGGCTTGGCGGCCGGCGGCGGCGCTGACTCCGGTGGCGAAGCCGGTGGAGGCGCTTCGGGCTCGGGCTCACCACCAATGGAGACCGGAGTCGCAGCACCCAGGTTGGTGGCCGGCGCCATGGCGGCTATGTGGCTTGCATACAGGATGTAGGTTCCAGCGCTGGCGGCCCGCGCGCCCGACGGCGACACATAGCTGATCACCGGTATGGGGGAAGCCAGAATGGCCTGGATGATGTCGCGCATCGAACTGTCCAGACCGCCTGGGGTGTCGATGCGGATCACCACGACACTACTGCCGCCGGCCCGCGCAGCATCGAGCCCATGAATGATGTAACGCGCGGTCGCCGGACCAATGGCACCGTTGATTTCCAGGACTGCCGCGGAATGAGGGCCGGTGGAGTGAGGTTGGGCCGCCGAAGCATCCGCCACAGTGGTGGATAACATCATCCCAACGAGTGCGAGCAGCGCAGCCGCGAATCGAACCCGTAGCCAAACCGCCAAGGCGTCCATCGACTCCACCCTACTCCCACCCGAGAGCACCCCGCAATCTGCAACCGCCACAGACAGCGCGGCGGGGAGCACCGCCCGCAGGCGCTCTACGGGCGCTTTCTACCCGGGGAACGAGGCGTTCGGGGTAATCCCGTGTGCTGAGTCAGGAATGGCCGCGTGCCGCGCGCAGAACGGCTGAGCACCCCAGTCTTGGCGGCCCCGCGCACCCCCGCGCTCCGGCGGCCTTCGGGCGCCTCACCCGTTCCACTGGGCTGATACGCGGGCACGAGCTGATGCTTGCCGCTGCCGATGAGATCGGCCCGACCCATCCGCCGCAGCGCCTCGCGCAGCACCGGCCAATTGTTGGCGTCGTGGTAGCGCAGGAAAGCTTTATGGAGTCGCCGGATCTTCAGTCCCTTGGGAATCACCACCTCTTCACCGGCTCGGGTGATGCGCTTCAGCGGATTCTTGCCCGAGTGGTACATGGCGGTTGCGGTTGCCATCGGTGAAGGCAGAAACGCCTGCACCTGATCGGCCCGAAAGCCATTCTTCTTCAGCCAGAGCGCCAGCTCGAGCATATCCTCATCCGTCGTTCCCGGATGCGCGGCGATGAAATACGGGATGAGGTACTGCTCCTTGCCCGCCTCCTTCGAATAGCGGTCGAACAGCTCCTTGAAGCGATAGTAGGCCCCCACTCCGGGCTTCATCATCTTGGACAGCGGCCCCTCGGAGAGCGCTTCGGGCGCGATCTTCAGATACCCGCCCACATGATGCTGTGCCAGCTCCTTCACATACTCCGGTGACTCGATGGCCAGGTCGTAACGCACCCCCGAAGCGATGAGAACCTTCTTGATCCCGGGCAGCTCACGCGCCCGCCGATACAGTCCGATCAGCGCGCTGTGGTCGGTGTTGAGATTCGGACACACTGCGGGAAATACGCAAGAGGGCCTGCGGCAGGCGGCTTCGACTTCGCGGCTCTTGCAGGCCAACCGGTACATGTTGGCTGTCGGCCCGCCCAGATCGGAAATGACCCCGGTGAATCCGGGAGTCGTATCCCTGACCTGCTCGATCTCGCGGATCACCGAGTCCTCGGAGCGACTCTGTATGATCCGTCCCTCGTGCTCGGTAATGGAGCAGAACGTACAGCCGCCGAAACAACCGCGTTGAATGGCGACCGAGAAGCGGATCATCTTGTAGGCCGGAATGTCTACATTCCCATATGCCGGATGCGGCCTGCGGGCATAGGGCTTCTCGTACACCCAGTCCATCTCGCGCGTTGTCAAGGGTATGGGCGGCGGGTTCAGCCAGACATCCAGATTGCCGTGGCGCTGTACGAGAGCTCGCGCATTTCCCGGATTGGCCTCCATATGGAGGATGCGCGACGCATGGGCATATAACACAGGATCCGCCGCGACCTGCTCGAAGGAGGGCATGCGGATCACGCTGTGCTCGCGATCGCTGTTCTTCACCCGCCGCACGAAGCGCACGACTTTTTCGGTCACCGCCGGCACCGCAGACACCGCGTTCACTGCCGGCGCCGTAGACACCGCGTTGACTGCCGGTGCTGAGACAGTGACGTCCCCCGACCCCATCTGCATCGCGTACGGATCCACGGGAGGATTCAACGGACCGGGCGCATCCAGGTGCGTGGAGTCGATCTCGATCCAACCTTCGGGCAGGGCCCTGCGCACGAAGGCCGTGCCGCGCAGATCGGTCAGTTGGTCAATCGTCTCGCCCGCGGCCAGACGATGCGCAATCTCACAGATCTGGCGCTCGCCGTTGCCATACACCAACAGGTCGGCCTTGGCATCCAACAGAATGGAGCGCCGGACTTTCTCGGACCAGTAGTCGAAGTGCGCGATGCGCCGCAGGGATGCCTCGATACCACCGACTACGATCGGGACGTCCTTGAACGCCTCGCGCGCGCGTTGTGCATAGACGATGACCGAGCGATCGGGGCGCCTGCCGCCCTCACCTTCGGGTGTGTAGGCATCGTCACTGCGAAGCCTGCGATCCGAGGTGTAGCGATTGACCATCGAATCCATGTTTCCGGCGGTAATGCCGAAAAACAGGTTGGGACGCCCCAACTCGGCGAATGCCTCCGCGCTGTGCCAGTCGGGCTGCGCAATGATGCCGACACGAAAGCCCTGAGCTTCGAGGACGCGACCCACGATGGCCATGCCGAAGCTGGGGTGGTCGACATAGGCATCGCCGGTCACGATGATGATGTCGCAGCTGTCCCACCCCAAAGCGGTCATCTCCGCCCGGGACATGGGCAAAAACGGCGCCGTACCGAAGCGCTCGGCCCAGTATCGGCGATAACCCGTTATGTCATGTGCGTTGTGCATAGATTTGGCTGAAAGTCGTCCGGGGCGCGTAGCCCCGGGCGCGTCGTCCGGAGCGCACAGCCCGGAGCGCACAGCCCGGGGCGCTTGCCGGAGCGCCTGGTCCGGCTGCGTATGTGAGGGCGGCGCGCTGACGCGCGGTCGGGGCGGCGCTTTCAGCCCATTCTACCTGGCACCTCTGCCTAGTGCCGCGGATCCTCTTTGACCGACTCGGGATGTTGCCGGGCTGCAGGTGAAGCTTCCCGCTCGCTCAGGATCGCCGGCAGCCCCGGGATATAGTCAGCCCCCGCGCTGACCTTGAGGCTGGCGCCATCGAAATCGGCGCCCACCGGCTCGGATCTGCCGCCCAGGCACTGGGCCAGGAAGCCCTCGGCAATCGCATAGAAGGAGGTGCGATTCTGCGGCCGGGCAAAGCCGTGGCCCTCGTCCGGGTACAGCACATAGGTCACCGGCAGGTGCTTCGCCTGCATGGCGTGCACGATCTGGTCGGCCTCGGCCTGCTTTACCCGGGGGTCATTCGCGCCCTGCCCGATCAGCAGTGGGCGTGAGATCCGCTCGACGAAAGTCAGCGGCGAGCGCTGCTTGAGCAGCTCGCGTCCGGCCTCGGTGCGCGGGTCGCCGATGCGGCGCGCCATGTCTTCGAAAAATGCCTTCCAGTACGGCGGGATCGAGTTGAGCAGGGTGAACAGATTCGAGGGACCGACGATGTCGATACCGCAGGCGAAGCGGTCCGGCGTGAATGTCAGGCCAACCAGCGTGGCGTAACCACCATAGGAGCCGCCATAGATGCAGACCTTGTCCGCCCTGGCAATCTTCTCGCGCACGGCCCAATCGACTGCATCGAGCAGATCGTTGTGCATGTCGCCGGCCCATTGCAGATCGCCCGCATTGATGAACTTCTTGCCGAAGCCGGTCGAGCCGCGGTAGTTCACCGACAGCACGGCATAGCCACGATTGGCCAGCCATTGATGCTCGGCGTTGAACCCATAACTGTCACGCGCCCACGGCCCGCCGTGAACATCCAACACCATGGGAAGCGGCTGCGCCGGACGATCTCCGGTGGCCGGTGCCGGCAACGTCAGATACGCCACCAGCGGCAGACCATCGCGTGCCCGCAATTCCACGGGCCGCATCGGCCGCAGCGGCGCGCCCGCGAGCTCTGGCTTGTGATCGAAGAGCTTGCTGACCTTGCCGGTACCGCGCTCATACAAATAGCTCGACACGACATGCACCGGATCATCGACGGCCAGCACCCACTTGGAATCATCCAGCGTGCGGCTGACTACCTCGAACTGAGGGCCCAGTGCCGTCTTGAGTTTCTCGACATCGCCTCTCACAGCCGGATCGACCGGATGAATCTCCGCCGTCAGATACTCGACGCCGAACGCCTGCAGCTTGCGAGTGCGTGGCTCGAGCCAGATATCGGACACGTCAGCCCGATCGCTCTCCCCGACAACCGTCTGCTGCCCGCTCGCCAGATCCAGCCGCAACAACGCCGCCTTGTCCCTGCCGACCGAGGACAACATGAGCGCCGTTTGACCGCCCTCCTCCACGACCAGAAGACGGGTCGTCAGACTGTCGTCCTGGCCATACTTGAGGAAAGGCTCCCAACTCTTGCCGGTGCGCCGGTAGAGCTCGCCTCCACCTTGCGGCAGGGTCTTCAATGCAATCCGCGGCTTGAGCTGCAGGTCTTCCAGATATCCCGCGAATTCCTGGTCATTGCGCTCGACGAGCTGGCGCTCGCCGGTGGCGATATTGATCTCGTAGAGATCCTGATACTCCGCGATCCGATCATTCAACGCCACCAGAGCGACATCCGGCCGCTGGTGCGACAGACCAACAATTTCCGCATGCACCTTGGGGATCGGCGTCAGGTCAACCTGCCGGTGACTCTCGATATCGACACTGTAGATGTGCCAATTCTCATCGCCACCCTCATCCTGGATGAACAGCACGTGACGGTTGTCGTCGGCCCAGAAATGCTGGCGGATGCCGCGTTTCCTGTCGTCCGTAATGGGCTTTGCCGCACCGAGCTGACCAAATGGGGCGAGCCACACATTCAACACTCCGTTGCGCGGGGCGAGGAATGACATGTAGCGTCCGTCAGGACTCAGGCGAGCCTGCGCCCGCACGGGATTGCCGAACAACGCAGCTCGCGGGATCAGGCGGGTTTGCTGTGACTGTGCAGTCATTGCCGTTTCTCCATTCAATGCAAGCCCAGCCAGTGCCAGACACAACACAGCGCGCGCATGCATAGACTCTGCTCCTTCAGCATCGTTCCGGGGCGGGCAGTTCCAGTAGTTGCTAGTACAAGAGAACCGCGGAGCGCTCTCGCACCCACGCCGACTCATCCGGCTGCGCCAGTGCATCCAGATCCGCAGGCGTGGCGGCTGGATCATCCACCCAGCGCCGCAGCAGATCGCTGCCGTTGATGATATCGATCGGCAGCCGTCCAATCTCATATTCGTAGGGAAAATCCCGCCACAACGGATAGTCGGGCCGCAACCGGCGCAGCGCCTTGAAAGCCAGCGCGTACAGTCGCCACGGTCGAAAGGCCTGGTGATCGTAGTGCGCGGCATCCTCGACATGTACCTGGAACCCGGCGCACAGCTCGAGCACGTGCTTGTGGAACGTCGGCTCGAACCAACAGGGCCGGATGCGGCAGCCGCGCATCCATCCCGGCGCGAGCGCACGCATCTCCCCGAGCAGCGCGCGAATGTCCAGGTCCGGCGCCCCCAACACTTCCAGAGGCCGCGTGGTACCGCGCCCCTCCGACAGCGACGCACCTTCCAACATCACACTGCCGGGATAGCAGCGTGCCATCCACAGATTGGGTGCGTTGGGACTGGGGTTCACCCAGGTCCGCCGGCCCACGGGCCAGCCATACCCGGGCTCGGCGTCCGGCTCCCATCCCTCCATGGGGAGGATCTGACAATCCACATCGAGCCGCAGCGTCCTCACGAACCAGAGTGCGAGCTCACCCATGGTGAGCCCGTGGCGCATGGGCATGGGACCTGCGCCCACGAAGCTCTCCTGCCCCGGCCGCAGGGTCAGACCCTCGACCGGCCTGCCGATGGGGTTCGGCCGATCCAACACCCAGACGGCTTTGCGGTGCTTCGCAGCCTCCTCGAGCACGTAGCGCAATGTCGTCACGAACGTGTAGATGCGGCAACCGAGATCCTGCAAATCGACGAGCAACACGTCGAATGTATCCATCATCTGCGAGGTGGGACGGCGAACCTGCCCATAGAGGCTGAATACAGGTATGCCGTGAACCGGATCATGGAAGTCGTCCGACTCCACCATGTTGTCCTGCTTGTCACCCCGCAGGCCGTGCTGGGGCCCGAACGCGGCGGTGATGCGCGTATCGCCCAAGGCCAGCAGCGCATCCAGCGAATGAGTGAGATCGCGAGTCACCGAGGCCGGGTGGGCCAGCAGCGCCACGCGCCGCCCGGCCAGAGGCCGGCGCAGCTCAGGCTCTTCAAGGAGACGATCAATTCCAAACTTCATGGTAGTTCGAGCACGAATCCGTCGGGATGATGAAAGTCCGGCCGCCGCGGAGCATGGCGCGCCGCCCAATAGCACAGCCTACCACTGTCCTCCTCGATCACCGCGGCCAGTGCCAGCCGGGCGCCGCGCAGCGCAAAGTCCGGTGGCAGGGTGATCGTAGCGGCAAGCTGCAGCAAAGTCGGGTCCGACCGCACATCGATGCGGGGAGGTTCCAGATCAGCCGGCCGCATACCCTGGCGATACGAGTCGAACTGATAGGCCGCCCATTGCTGCGAGGGAGCAAAGTTGAGCTCCAGGTATTCCTGCGCGTGCGTCGGCGCGATGAAGGCCTCAAAGCAGGTGTGGTGCCACAGGCCATCCGCACGGCCACCAGTCCCGCTGGGGATCCGCAAGCGCGACAGATCGCCATGCAGCGAGTATTCGAGTGTGACAGTCGCCGGCTGCGTGCCGATCCGCACTGCGATCGTCTCGATGGCCTCGCTGGGGCTCACCGGGTGGGCCTGCAGATCTGCCTGATGCACGTTTGGGAACGACATAAGGCATTCTACGCCACACCCAGCCCACTTCATCCGCGCGATCGAGGCGATCTTGCGAGCAACTACAGAGTCGCTCCCAACCGCGCGAACAGCACGACGATAGCTATCAACAGGCTGGCCGCCGCCAGCGCCAGCGAGTAGTGAATCCCGATGAGCGCGCCAAGCAATCCCACGGTGATGCCGCTGAAGGTGCGCATGCCGCTCGCGGCCATGCTGAATGCCCCAATCACCCTGCCACGGATGGCGGCCGGGGCGGCGAGCTGCACCAGTGCCTGCGCCATCGAGTTGAATGCCAGCTCGAGAAAGCCCGCGACGAACAACAGCGCCAGGGCGACAGGATAAATGCGCACCAGCGCAAACAGGCCCAGCGCACAACACCAGGCCATGGCCAGCAGCAGCGCCGTTCGTGGGCTGGCGTGCAGCAGTCCCCGGCTCTCGAGAATGAAACCGGCGAGCAGCGCTCCGGCGGCATCCGCGGCCAGCAGCATGCTGTACGACAAGCCCGGATCGCCGTGCCCCAGGTCCAGAGCGAAGCCCGGCATCTGAGCCTGATACGCGCTGCCAATGAACAGAGCCACGAGACCCGCGAGCACCATCATGCAGCTCACCGTGGCATTGGTGCGGATACTGACGAAGGTGGCAATCAGGTCGGCGAAACCCCGCACCTCGCGCGTGCCATTGCCGGCCTCAGCGCGAAACTTCGGTCCATAGGGAGCCTTCCACAGCCACACGATCATGGGCAGGTAGATCACCGCATTGATGATGATCCCGTGAGCGGGACCGAAGGCTAAGAGCAGCGCACCCCCCACGGCAGGACCGGTCAGCATTCCCAGATACCGCGCGGTAGCACCAAGACGTACCGCGCTCTGCAGCTCCATGGGGCCAACGATGTCATGCAGGAGAAGTTGGCTCGCGGGACCCCATAGCACACCGGCGACACCATGGATGACCAGCAGCACCCGCGCGTGCCACTCCTGCAGCGAATCCGTCATGAACAGGATGCCCCAGATCAGGGACACACCCATGAACATCAGCATGCCGACCTGAATGATGCGCCGGGGATCGAATCGATCGGCGAGCGCGCCCGAGTAGACCGACAGCAGCAGGAACGGCGCCCAATGAGAGATCACGGCAAAGCCGCCGAGCGCCGGCGAGTGGAACTTCTGGAACATCGCCCAGTAGCTGATGACGTGCTCGATATTGTCGGCGAGCATCGCCGTGGCCGTTCCGAGGAAGTACATCCGGAATCCCGGGTGCCGCAGGGCGGCGAATGCGGTAGGCGCCTGTGCGGACGCGGCTGGAGTAGCAACCATCGCCCGACAGGTTAACATGTGCCGCCGGCAACGGGCCGGAGCAAGGGACGTGACCATGCTTCGAGACTTACTGATCGGACTCGCATTGCTACCGGTCGCACTCGATGCGACGGCAGCCGACCCGGCGGTGCTGCAATCCCCGCCGTCGAGCAGCCTGGATGTCCGCTCGGCCACGCGCTTCGCGGACCTCGCGCTGAAGTGCCTGCACCAGGAGTATCCGAACAAGCTCGCTCACGTCATGGCCAATGACGCCGATGCGCAACCGCCGCGTCAATTGACGCCCGCTTTTTATGGCTGCTTTGACTGGCATTCGGATGTGCATGGTCATTGGCTTCTGGTCAGGTTGCTCAAACAATCACCCGACGCTGCCTTCGCGGCTCGAGCCCGTGCGGCGCTCGCCATCAGCCTGACGCCGCCGAACATCGCCGCGGAAGTGGCCTATCTGGGCAGGGCCGATCGCGAATCATTCGAGCGGCCGTATGGACTGGCGTGGTTGTTGCAACTCTGCGCGGAGCTGCGGACATGGGAGGACCCGCAGGCGCGACAATGGTCGGCCGCCTTGCTGCCCCTGGAAGTACTGGCCGCGCAGAAGCTCGAGCGCTGGCTGCCGAAGTTGCATTATCCCATTCGGATCGGCGAGCACGATCAGACCGCCTTCTCCTTCGGATTGATGTGGGACTGGGCGGGTGTGGCGAATGACTCGCAGATGAAAGTCGCGCTGGTGGAGGCCGCCGAGCGCTTCTACCGGCAAGACCGCAACTGTCCGTTGAGCTACGAGCCCTCGGGACAGGACTTTCTGTCGCCGTGCCTGGCCGAGGCGGACTTCATGCGGCGCGTGCTGGAGCCCGCCGCCTTCGGCCGGTGGTTGAGTGATTTCCTGCCGCAGATTCCGACACACGGCAACGCTGACTGGCTGCGCCCCGCCGTGGTGACGGATCGCTCCGATCCGAAGCTGGCGCACATCGATGGACTGAACCTGAGTCGTGCGTGGATGCTTCAGGGCATTGCTCACGGCCTCGAGCGCAGCGATCGCCGCCTGCCGGCCTTACTGGCGGCAGCGAACAGTCATCGCGCAGCAGCCCTACCGAACGTGACCGGCGAGCACTACGAGGGCGGCCACTGGCTAGGGACCTTTGCCGTCTACCTCACCAGTGGCGCAGGCGTGCATTGAGCGACTCCAACACAATCACCCCAGGGCCTGGCGCAAATCGGCAATCAGATCGCTCACAGCCTCCACACCCACCGACAGGCGGATCAATCCATCACTGATCCCCAAGGACTGGCGCATGGCCGCAGGGAGCGAGGCATGCGTCATGAGGCCGGGATGCTCGATCAGGCTCTCGACACCGCCCAGGCTCTCCGCGAGACTGAACAGCTCGCAACGCTCCAACACCCGCCGCGTCTCCTCCAGAGCTGACTTCAGCGTCACCGTCACGATCCCGCCGAATCCTCCGCTCATCTGCCGCCTGGCCAGAGCATGTTGCGGATGACTCGCCAGCCCCGGATAGTGGACTTGCGCGACCTTCGGGTGACTTTCGAGGAACTGCGCGATCGCCTGCGCATTCGCGCAATGCCGCTCCATCCTCAAGGCCAGAGTCTTGATCCCGCGCAATGTCAGGAAGGAATCGAAAGGACCCGACACCCCTCCAATGGCATTCTGGAGGTAGGCCAACCGCTCCTGCAAAGACTGATCCGCGCGCACGACCGCGGCGCCACCCACGGCATCGGAGTGCCCGTTGAGATACTTCGTGGTCGAATGCACCACGATGTCAAACCCGCTCTCCAGGGGCCGCTGGATATAGGGCGTCGCGAAGGTGTTGTCACAAACAGTCAGCAATCCGCGGCGGCGCGCTATCTCAGCGACGGCAGGCAGATCAACGAGTTTCAGCAGTGGATTGGTCGGAGTCTCCACCCACACCAGGCGTGTGTTGGGACGGATCGCCTCCTCCAGCGCTCGCAGGTTGGTCAGATCGATGAATGAGACATCATGCCCCGCGGATCGCTTGCGCACGTTCTCCAGCAGCCGATAGCTGCCGCCGTACAGATCGTGCATCGCAACGACGTGCGAGCCGCTGTCGAGCAATTCCAGGACCGTGGCGGTAGCGGCCATACCGGAGGCAAAGGCGAAGCCGGCCGCGCCGCCTTCGAGGTTGGCGAGCGCCGCCTGCAGCGCATCCCGGGTTGGGTTGGCCGTGCGCGAGTACTCGTACCCTTTGTGGACACC
>Ga0070735_10005069_pt1 | contig 10980 bp, 11 predicted proteins | sample Coa_R1_FD_66443 | JGI IMG/M metagenome (GOLD analysis project Ga0070735, IMG submission 66443) | Surface soil microbial communities from Centralia Pennsylvania, which are recovering from an underground coalmine fire - Coalmine... | ecosystem: Environmental > Terrestrial > Soil > Unclassified ... | reverse complement strand
GTTTCGCCGCAGGATGACGCCGGCGAGTCCAACGCGGACGTCGACGTCGGCTGGCCGATCGCGCAGGAGCGCGCGGTACTCGTCTTCCGCCAGGGCCGATTGCCCCTGCCGCGCGTGGCGCTGCGCGGCCCGCATCCTCGTGGGGACGTCGTCGGCGCGCCCAGCCTGAGCGGCGAGTGCGGCGATCAGCGCGGCGACCAGGGGCGCGACCATGCCGCGTCAGCGCGCGTCCGTCAGCCGGATCGAGTCGACGATGTGCCGGAACGTGTCCTCGAATGCCGCGGCGTCCTTTTCCGGAACGACGGTCAGGTAATAGAAGAGCGTGCCATCGGCCAGAAAGGTCGTATAGATGACGATGTGCTCGTTGCCGCCCAGCGCGGACGGATTGACGAGCGGCGTCGCGAGCGCGGATCGTTGCGAGATTCTGAGCGACTGTTGCGGGCCACCGAGCTTCAGCCCCGGGTTTCCCTGCGCGATCGCGGTCAGGAACGACTTTGTCGCCTCGGCGAGGTCCCGCGAGGCGGCTTGCGACACCCCGAATTCGACACCGTAGTTGAAGACGGTCTGTCCGTTCATGTCGCCGTAGCCGTTTTCGGGGATGACCTTGATCGAGCTCTTGCCGGCGATCGCCGTCCAGTTCGTTGGCACCGCCGCCTTGAAGATCTTCCCGCCGCTGATGTCACGGTACTGCGCCGACGGCGGCGGCACGCGCTGTCCCGGCGTTCCGACGGTCAGCGCCGGTGCGCCCGGTTCACCCTCCTGCGGCTGCTGCTTGGCCTTGGCGAGTTCCCCCATCGACTTTGCGGGCGGCAGGGACGCGAAGCTCGCTTTGATCGGCGTGAAGCCGCTCATGTCGGCGACGCTGGAGATCGCCAGGGCCGACGCTTCCTTCGTGATGTACTCGGTCCGGTTGCCCGGATCCGGGTGATCGCTCAGCCACGCCGGCGGACCGCCGCCGCCTTCCTGCGCGTGCGCCTGGATGGTCTCGAACATGTGCGCGAGCGCCCGCGGATCGTAGCCGGCGCGCGCCATGATCTGCGCGCCCATCAGATCTGCCTGTTTTTCAAAGGTGCGGCTGTATTTCAGGAGCATCGTCCCGAGGCCGAACTGGCTGCCTTCGGCGATCGCCGAGCCGGCCGCGCCCCCGACCACGGCGCCGCCGATCTGACCCGCCATCGCGCCGATCTGCAGCCAGGGGTTCTCCGCCTTGGTTGCGTTCGCGGTCCCGTGTCGCAGCAGGACATGCGAGAGCTCGTGGGCCATGACGCCGGCAACTTCGGCTTCCGACCCGGCGGCGTCGAACATGCCGCGAAACACGAACATCGGTCCGCCCGGCAGCGCAAACGCGTTGATTTCTTTGAGGTTCACCGGCGTGAACGAGTACTCGTAAATCGGGTTGTTCAGCTCCGTCGGCGCCGCGGCAACCAGGCGATCGCCAATGCCCGTGAGGTAGGCGGCGATCTGCTCGTCCTTGATGATCGGATACTGCTTCCGCACTTCAGCCGCGGCCTCGCGTCCGAGGGCGACGTCCTGTTCCGGCTTGAACTTGTTCTTCGGCGGCTTGATGACAGTCTGCGCGCCGAGCGTCGTCAACGACGCGCAGACGCACGTCAGCAGGACTCCGGCGCGTGCGGACCGGTTCCGACTCGTCATGGCTCACTTCAACGCAGTGGCCAGCAGATTGCCCACGTTGGCGCCGCCTGACTTGCTGACAAACGACGTCAGCACCGGAATGGCCTTGGCGACGAGGTCGGGACTGAGACCCAGTTTCGAGAATGCGGCGGCGGCGGACGCGAGGCCGCCCGCGGACCCGGCGAGCTGCGACAGCGGATCACCTTTCTTGCCGCCCATCGCCGGGGCTGCTTTGAGCAGCGCCGCCATACCCGGCACCGCGCTGGCCACCTGCGTCCAGTCCGCGGGTTTCATCTGCGACTTCGCCGCGCCGAACAATGCGCCGGCCGCGCCGGCCGACTGCTCCGGCGTCGCGCCGATCTCCTTCGCGAGCGCCGCGGTCAGATCGGGACTCGCCTTCACGGCGGCGGACTCGGCGGCCGTGGGCGCCGCCTGCAGCGTGGCGGCGGGCGCGGGCAGCGCCGCGCACACGATCGCCACCGAGCACCCCGTGATCATGAACCGATTTCCGCGCATACACACCTCCGTCTGAACTTGACCGCGTGTCAGTGCGGTGTCGAAGGAAGGAAATAGAAGAGGATGGCGATCATCGCGTAGACGAGCGTGAGCTGGACGCCCTTGTACCAGTTCGATCGACCGTCGCCGGAGACGATCGCCGCGATCAGGACCGCCAGAAACAGCGTGCCGATCTCCGCGCGGCTGAACGCCAGCTCCAGCGGATGCGGCCCGATGAAGCCGCTCGCGAGCACGAGCATCGGGGCGACGAAGAGCGCGATCTGAATGCTGCTGCCCATCGCGATCCCGACGGTCAAATCCAGCTTGTTCCGGCGCGCCATCGCCATCGCCGATCCGCTTTCGGCGGCGCCGCCGATGACCGCGAGAAAGACGATGCCGATGAAGACGTCCGACATGCCGAGCGCCTTGCCCGTCCCTTCCGCCGCCCCGACGAGAATCTCGCTCATCCACGCCGCCAGCACCGACGCCCCCAACAGGCTGCCGACCGCGCGTCCGACGCTCCATTCCGGACCGTGATGGCCGTGCTCGGCTTCAGAGACCGTGGCGCTCTCGAATTCCTCTGGATGCGTCTTGAGCAGGAACACGAGGTACAACGCGTACGCGACCAGCAGCACGATCGCCGTGCCGAGGTTGACGAGTTTCTCCTCGTGGACCGTCCCTTCGGGCGAGAAGAAGCGGTTGAACGCGCTCGGAACGCCGAGACTGATCGCCGAGATCAGCATCATGGAGCTGTAGAGGCGCGCCGCGCGCGCGTTGTATTCCTGCGTGTGGAAGCGCAGCCCGCCGAGAAAGAACGACACGCCCATCGCCATCATCAGGTTCGCCAGGATCGCGCCGATCACCGATGCGCGGACCATGTCGTACAGACCGGCCTGCAGCGCAACCACCGCGATGATCAGTTCTGGCGCGTTCCCGAACGTCGCGTTGAGCAGCCCACCGATCGCGTCTCCTGTCCGCGTCGCGATCTGTTCGGTCGAGAGCACGATCAGACGCGCGATGGGAAGAATCGCGAGCGCGGCGGAGAAGAAGAGCACCGGCGGTTCGACGTGCGCCTGCTCGAGCGCCACCGAGATCGGAATGAAGGCGAGCAGCCAATACATCGACGGTTTGAGTGAAAGCGCCATACATCAGGTCGCCGCGCCCGATCGCGCCTCGGAGAGCCGGTTGACCACGGCGAAGAAGAATCCCGTCGACCACCCGCACATGAGAATCCCGGTCAGCGCCTCGACGCCGCCCTGCAGGCGCCATCCCTGCGGCAGCACGACATCGCCGTAGCCGGTCGTGGTGTAGGTGACGGCGCTGAAGTACAGGGCTGTTTCGATATTGGGCAGCGCGTGATCCCAGGTAAAGCTCACGGCCCAGACCGAAATCTCCGCCAAGTGCAGCAGGACGATCCAGACGGCGATGAGAATGAACATGCGCAGGCTGGCTCGATAGCTGCCAAGCGCCGCGACCCGAGACCGACGGAGCCGCTTCAGCGCCCATGCCAGGCCGCTGGCGTGGATCGTGACGCTGACCGCCATCAGAAGGCACGCAATCAGCAGTTGGGTGATCATCGGGCCGAACGACTCACCAAAGCAGACCGCGTACCCTGGCGCCCCCGAATCCCAGTCGCTTCGGAACTACTGGCGGCGCAAGGGTTTCGCCACGTACGCCCGCCGCCGCGGGGCGTGAGCGGACTCCATCCGGGTGGAGGCTCGTCCGGAGGGTGGGGGGTCAGCGGCGGTCACGCTAACATAGCGGTGTGCTGTATTTTCTGCGTCGCGGCGCGGACGCCATGTCCTGCGAAACGCGACTGAATCCGAACGGTCCCGGTTTCCAGCTGGTGATCATGGAGAACGCGCGCGAGCGTGTCGAAGACTTCGACCAGCTGCCCGATCTGCTCGCGCGGGAGCACGACCTGCTGAAGGGCTGGCGCGCGCAGGGGTGGCGCGATGTCGGCGCGCCGACCCCGACGCCACCCGACACCTGGACAGGGCCGCGCTGACGTCGCCGCGCGCTGCAACCGACATGACACCCATCTCGAGACGAGACTTCGTGGCGCTGACGGCCGCGGGCGCGGTCGCCACGCCGCTTCTGCTCGACGCCGCGTGGACGCGTGTCTCCGCAGCCGTGACGGCAAAGGACGTAGTCGATCGCATCAAGAAGAACATCGGCGTCGAGTGGCGAAGCGACGATGTCGATACGTTCAAGGCGGGCGATCCCTCGACGATCGTCACCGGCGTGGTGACGACCTCGATGGCGACGCTCGACGTACTGCAGAAGGCCGTCCAGGCGCGCGCGAATCTCGTCATTACCGCAGCGCCGACGTTCTATTCGAGAGCGGATCTCAGCACGCCCGGCGGGCGCGGTTTCGGAGCAGGCGCTGCGCGCGGCGGACCTCGCGGCGGATCGCCGAGTGCCGTGCCCGCGCCCTCGCCCGCGACGGTCAGCGGTCCGGGCACCGGGGCGTCCGCGCCGATGCCGCCGACTCCCGCGCTGCCGACCTCTGTCGTTCCCCCTCCGCCGTCGCCGGTCGGAGCTACGCCTCCGGCGACTCCGCCGCCACCGGATCCTGTGTACGTCGGGAAGAACGCGTTCATCGAGGAGCACACGCTCGTCGTGTTCCGCCTGACGCAGCATTGGAACCAGCGCCAGCCGGACCCGCGCGCGCAAGGCCTCGCCGCGGCGATGGGCTGGACCCAATACGCCGTGAACGACGATGCCCTGCGCTACACCGTACCGGGGATCCGGCTCGACGCGCTCGCGGGCCAGCTGAAGAAGACGCTCGGCACGCGCGGCGGCATCCGCGCGATCGGCGATCGGGCGATCATCGTGCGACAGATCGGCCTGCTGCCGGGCTACACGACGATCCAGGCATCGATCGCGATGATGCCGGAGGTCGACGTCATCATCACCGGAGAGGTCCAGGAATGGGAATCGGCCACCTACGCGCAGGACGTCGCGTTCGCGGGCCTCAAGAAAGGCTTCATCTCGGTCGGCCGCGTCGTCAACGAGGCGGCCGGCATGCAGGTGTGCGCCGACTGGCTGAAGACGATCGTTCCTGAAGTGCCGGTCCGGTTCATCGCGGCCGGCGATCCGTACTGGAGGCCTCTGTAGTGTCCGGGCTCAGCGCCGGCGACGTCGTGAACCGGATCAAGGCCGTCATGGCGGTCGAGGGCGTGGCGTGGAGCGACGCCTCGACGCGCGACCGGTTCAAGTTCGGCGGCCCCGACACGGTTGTCACCGGCATCGCGACGACCTTCATGGGGACGTTCGAGGCGATTACGCGCGCCAGCGAGCGCGGCCTGAACATGATCGTCACGCACGAGGACACGTTCTGGAACGATCCCGACAACACGACGATCGCCGAGGCCGACACGCTCGTCTACAAGACGAAGGTCGCCTTCATGACGACGCACGACATCGTCGTGTTCCGGATCCACGACCACATGCACCGGCAGCGGCCCGACTTCACGTTCTCGGGGACGGCGCGCGAGGTCGGCCTGGATCCGTCGACCGAAACAGCGCCCAACTCCCACCGCTTCGTGATTCCGGAGACGACGCTCGGCGAGCTCGCGGCGCGCGTCAAGAAGATCCGCGGCGACGAGGCGATCCGCGTGGTCGGCGATCCGGCCGCGAAGGTCAGTCGGATCGCGATGGGCGCCGGCATGGCGACCCCGGCCGTCAACGCGCACGACATCGACGTCGTGATCGGCGGCGAGCAGCGCGAGATCGAGGGCACGTTCGACAGCCCCGAGTACGTGATGGACGCGGCGACGCTGGGCGTTCCGAAGGGCTGGATCGTGCTCGGGCACAACATGTCGGAGGAGTCGGGCATGCAGGAGATGGCCGACTGGCTGCGTCCGATCGTGCCCGAAGTGAAGGTCCAGCACGTCCGCGCGGGCGTCGTCTACTGGGCGCCTACTTCTTCCTGAACTCGCGCTCGGCGAACTCGATGAAGACCGGCCAGTTCGGTGCGTCGGTGTGCGGACCGGCGTGCTGCCGGAACGCCAGGTCGCCGTCCATCAGGCCCGTTTCCATTTTCGGGAACTCCGTCGTGCCGAGGCCCTTCTTTCCGAGCAGTCGATACACGGGATCCGCGCCGACGCCCGCCATGAAGGTGCCTTTCGCGTCCACCCACGCGTCCATGATGTTCACCGGCTGCGTCTCGCATGGACCGCGACTCTTCTGGCAGCGCGGATCGTCAGCCGCCAGGAGCTGATACGTGCCGTCCGGATTGGTGAGCGGTCCGCTGCCCGCGCTGAGGAACAGCGGGCGCGGCGCGACCATGGCGATGAGCTCGTGCGAGTCGACGGGCAGCTGATCCCACCGGCCGCCGTACTTCATGAAGTTGCCCGCCATCCAGTGGTACTCGTTCGGCGCGGTGAGGTTCTCGATGAGCTCGCCATACTTGCGGCGGTGCAGCTTGGCGCCGCCTTCACCCGACGAACTCACATAGCCGATGGCGAAGCGCTCGTCGTACGCCATCGTCACGAGCGTCGCCTTGCCCCACCGCGAGTGCCCTTCGACGCCGACGTGCGTCGCGTCCACCGCCTTGTCGGTCTCGAAGTAGTCCATGGCACGATCCGCCCCCCACGCGAGCGCGCGAAGCGATCCCCAGTCGTCCATCTTGCGCGGCTGCCCCTTGTTCATCAGCCCGATGATGCCGACCGTCAGGCCGCAGCCGGCATCCGCCTGGATGGTCGACGTGTTGAGCATCGCGTAGCCCCAGCCTCTCAGGAGCAGCTGCGCCTGCCAGTTCGGGCCCGCGGGGCCGCGGCCTGCGCCCGCCGGCGGGACTCCCGCGCGCCCCGCGCCGGCGCCGCGCGCCGGCGTGCCGGGGGGCGGCGCGCATGGGTTGGGCGTGTCGTTCGGCGGCATCGGGTTGGGTCCGCCGCCCCCGAACTGCATCACGATCGGCACGGGCCCCGTCGCGTTGGCCGGCGTGACGAGCGTCATGCCGATGTTGACCGTGATGGCCGGGTACGACGAGTTGTCGACGTGGCCGATCAGTTGTTTCGTGATCACCGGGATGTCGCTGATCTGCTGCGGCGTTCCCCCGAAGAGTCCGGCGCTCATCGGGAGACCCGTTTCGTTGCTGACAACTTGCCACGTCACCTTCGGCGTGTTGGCCGGCATGCGCCCGTACACTTCGCGATCGAACAGCTCCTTGATCTCGGCGCGGCGTTTCATCCACTGCGCGGGCGTCGTGACTTTCGTGCCGTCGTTCATGACGAGCGGATCCGGCAGCAGGGGATAGGGCGTGGCCGCGGCTTCGTTGTACGTCGCGGCCTGGTAGGCATCGGGACCCGCGGGGAATCCTGAAATCTTGAGCAGCTGCATCTGTCGGTCGTGGTCCTGCTGGCTCGTCAGCATGACGACAGGCGACTGCGCCCTGATCGCCGTGCCGAGCGCGAAGGCGGCGGCGCTCAGCCAAAATCGGAACGTGCGGTGCGGGCAGGACATGTCGCTCTCTCCGGCGGCCGTCAGGTTACTTCAACCGGTCGCGAATCTTTTCGACGCCGGCTCTTGCGCACGCTTCGTCCGCGGCGGGTCCGTTCGGGCCGGACACGCTGATCGCGGCGACGAGGTCGTCGCCGACTTTGATCGGCAATCCGCCGGCGAAGGCAATCAGGTTGGCGTCCCCTTCGATGGGTGGCGCGCCGCGTCCCTGCGGTCCCGCCTGCGCGCCGAACTCTCCCGACGACATCCCCTTCTTGATCACCGTGTAGCCCTTGCGGCGCGCGAACTCGATCAGGGTTGGCCGGCTGCCGTCGGCGACGAGGATCACCTTCGGGTTGAACCCCGTGTCCATCACCTCGACGACGGCGGGCCCCGCTGGCTGGCAGCTGGCGAGTGCTGCCTGCGCAGCCTCGAGTGCGAGCGCGTACGCGAATGGTTTCGCGGGCGGCGGTTGGGACGCGGGATTCTGCGCGAGAGCCAGGGTCAGCGCGGCAGCGAGGAGTGCCATGCGCGAGAGAGTAGCACGGCGCGATCGGCCTACAGAGCGCGAGGCCGAGGAGGCGCTATCGTAAGGGCCGGCTGTCCCGCATGGATCCGCTTCACCGGCAAGCGATCGTTCAAGGGGTTTCTTGGACCCTCGTTCTTGGTGTCCTCATTTTCCTGCCGGCCGGCACGGTCGACTATTGGCAAGGCTGGCTGTTCCTGGGAATCCTTGTCGCGTCGATCGTCGGCTTCACCCTGTATCTCGCGCGCTACGACAGACCGCTGCTGGAGCGGCGGATGAAGACGGGGCCGCAACACGAGCAGGCGTGGTCGCAGAAAATCATCGTCTCGCTGATCCTCCTTGCATTCTTCGCCTTGATCACGCTGCCGGCGCTCGATCACCGATTCACTTGGTCCCCGGTTGCGCCATCGGTCTCGATTCTCGGTGATGCGGTGATCCTGCTGTCCTTTCTGTTCATCTTCTGGGTGACCCGCGTCAATAGTTTCGCCGCGTCCAACATTCGTGTCGAGCAGGATCAGCGAGTGATCGACACAGGGCCGTATGCGTATGTGCTTCATCCGATGTACGCAGGCGCCATCTTTCTCTTCGTCGGAATGCCGATCGCGCTCGGTTCGTGGTGGTCGCTTGGCGTTATCGTGCCGTTCATGCCCGTGCTCCTGTGGCGGCTGCTCGACGAGGAAAGAATTCTGCGGAGAGGCTTGTCCGGGTACACGGAATACACGCGCAGGGTCCGCTTTCGTCTCATTCCGTTCGTGTGGTAGCGACGCGCGCGGCCCGTGCGGCAGCGGGCATCCGGAACATCGTTCATGGGTCGGAGCTCCCGCTCGTCGCGCCACCGTCGGAGTTCCGACGTCCACGGAACGACGCTTGCGGGATTACGACAGCATGACGCGGTCGCGAGCGACCGTGCGCGCTTTTCGCACCCACGGGTGGTCGAGAAGCGGCCATGGCTCGAGTTAGAACGATCGCGGTCCACGGCACACCGATTGCTGATTGCTGAGCGTGAGCCCCCGCACGTCGTCTCCCATTTTGTGTGTGATCGCGCTGTGCGTGGCCCATGCCGCGGCAGCGCAGACCGCGCCGTCGGTGCCGCAGCCCTCACCTTGGTCGTTGGAGATCATCAGTCAGCGCGCGCCTGTCACCAACTACGGGATCCATGACACCTGGGCCACCGACGGGATTCAGGCCACGTGGGTCCGTCCGGAAAAGGCCGGTTGGTTCGTCGTCGTTCAGCGACAGCGCCGGTATGGCCTGGTGGACAGCACGGCCCTCACGCAGGGCTACTACAGGACGCGCAACTGGACCGTCCTGGGAGCCGTGGGCGGAACGCCGGACGCACACTTCTTGTACCGCTTCACTGCGGGCGGTGAGATCTCGCGGCGTGTCGCGGGCACCTCGGTCGGTTCGTTCGGGTACCACTACTTCCGCTTTCCTGGTGGCGACGTCCAGCAACTGCAGCCCGGTTTCACGTGGTATCACGCCTCGGGTGAGATCCAGGCCGTCGGCTTCATCACGCGAAAGAGCATGTTCGATCAAACGACGGGGGCCGCCATGGTCCGCGCGTCACATCAGCTCACGAAACGCCTGCGTCTCGCCGGCGGAGTCGCCTACGGCGACCGGATCTTCGACATCGCCAGTCTGAGCGCGCCAACGGCGCACTCGCGGCTTGCGTTCGGCGACATCCGGATCGGGTTTACGGCGCACGACTTCATGCTTGCCGGCGTGTCGGTCGCGCATGAAGAACCGGCGTTCACGTATCGTTCGTTCTCCATCGGGTACCGGCGAGGGTTCTGATGCTGCTTCCTACGCATCAATTCATCCTCTGGTGCGTGGCCGCCGGCGCTGCCGTGTACGCCGTCTCATGGGCGGCGGTCATGCTCGCGAACGTCCGAGCAGTGCGCGACCGGTCCTGGGCAGACCGTATTCTGAGCGTTGCCACCGACGCGGTCCATGACGTCCGCGACGCAGATGACGCGCTCGCGTCGTTACAGCATCGCGCACCGGTTTCCGCGAGCCTGCGCGTACTCCACAGCTCGACGCCTCTGGCCGTTCGCGAAGTCGTCGCGCGGGGTCTCGTCGGACGGCGCGGCCGAGCGACACTCCGGCGCGAACCGCGATGGTGGCACCTGGGCAACCGGTGCTGGCGGCGGATAGCGGCGCTGCAGGTGCTCGTTCTCGGCGATCGCGCCGCCTCGTGGGATCTGCTCGAGGCAGCCGTCGTGGACGCCGATCCCCAGGTCGCGGCCGCTGCCGTCACACTCGCGGGACAGATTCCCGATCGGCGGGCCGCCGGCATGCTCGTTTCGGCCCTTCGCAGCGGCCGGTACGCACGTTCGCAGATTGCCGCCGCGCTCGATCTGTTTCCGATGAACGTCGAAGATCTCGTCGCGCCGCTCCTCGACGAACCCACGTCCGCGCTGCGCTATTGGGGCACGGTCTTGATGCGCCGATACCCGCGGCACGCGGCGCTGGCGATTCGACTCCCCACGCTGGTGCGAGATGTCGACCCTCTCGTGCGCAAGGCGGCCATCGATGCGGCGGCCGTCGTAGGGGATCAGGACGGCCTCGCCGCCGCGCGCCAGGGGCTCGAAGATGCCGTGCCGTTCGTACGGGCGCATGCGGCGCTGGCCGTGGCGGCCATGCGTCCCCCGGCCACGGCAGCGTCCATCGCCTCGCTGCTCGCCGACTTGGACTGGGGCGTCCGCGCCGCCGCGAAAGACAGCCTCGTTCGGCTCGGATCGACGCCGGTGGACGCCGTGCTCCCGTTCCTTCGCCATCCCGACGAGTTCGCGAGAAACGGCGCCGCCGAAGTGTTGCAGGACGTGGGTCAATTCGAGCGGTTGCTCCTTCTCGAGGTCGAGGGCGCCTCCGATCCGGCGCGC
>Ga0070735_10005068_pt1 | contig 10985 bp, 10 predicted proteins | sample Coa_R1_FD_66443 | JGI IMG/M metagenome (GOLD analysis project Ga0070735, IMG submission 66443) | Surface soil microbial communities from Centralia Pennsylvania, which are recovering from an underground coalmine fire - Coalmine... | ecosystem: Environmental > Terrestrial > Soil > Unclassified ... | reverse complement strand
CGGAACGGCCTCGGCTGTCGAGATCGTGACGGTAGGAAGGACGAGCTTCGCGAGATCGGCGCAGTCGGCTGTCGCAGCATGTACGATGCCTGCGCCCAACAACAGCGGAATAGCGGAAAACCGGATTTTCATCATTATCTCCTTGCAATGGTGCTGGAAGACTCGGACTTGACCAATTCATTCATGCGGTCGAGCTGTTTCTGCAGGAACTCTAAATCGCCGAACGGCTCGCCGCCGAAGCGCGCCCAATACACGCGGCCTTTCTTGTCCACCAGAATGGTCGCATGCAGCTCCATGTCTTCGAAATCGTCGTAGGCATGAAAGCGGCGTGCGTTGGTGTGCTCGCTGTCGGAGAGGACCTTCGCGGGTAGTTCGCCGTATTCTTTGAGGCCCGCGGCGTTCTTGGCGGGATCGGCGCTGCTGACCGCGAGGACTACCGTGTCGCGCTTCTCCCAATCGTCTTTCTTCAAGCCGATATCGTGCAACTGGCGGAGGCAATGCGGGCACTCGTAGCCGAGATAGAACACGAGCATCACGTTCTTACCGCGATAGTCTTCGAGCGTCACCAGCTTGCCCGACGAATCGCGCACCTCGAGTCTCGGCGCAGCATAGGGCTCCCAACGAGCCGGCCCAAAACGGTCGAGCGGCTGGCGCGAGTAGTTGCGCTGCGTCCCCGGTGAAACATCGCGCGGCTCGGCGGTGATGCCGGTCGCCTTGGCGCGCTCCACCACCTGCAGACCCGCGTCGGCGTTAGCGGTGACATACAACAAGCGGCCCATCGCATCCTTCGCCTTGTCGCGATCGCCGGCAGAAGCATAGGCCCGAACCAATCCGGACAGCGCAAACAGATCGTTGTGCGTGAGGTCGAGGGCCTTTTCGTAAGCCTGAACGGCGAGCGCCGGACTCTTCGCTTTCAGATATTCATCCCCGAGACTGTCGTACAAGGCTTCAAAATACCCCGGCGGATCGGCATACTCGCGCTGGTACTCGAATTCTTTTTCCGCGGCCTCGGCAAGCAGGCCCAGTCCGAGGATGGTCTCCTTGCGCGTGATTGCCAGGCGCGCCTTCAGTTCCTGGTGCTGAAGGTTGTAAAAATCCTCATAGCCCTTGTTCTTCTCGATATCCTTCTTCAGATCGGCGTGCGCGGCGAAGCTTTTCTCCGCCTTCTGCACATCGCCCTTGCCGAGCCAGGCGCGCGTTTCGCAATAAGCCTTGTTGGCCTTGTCCCGAAAGAGGTCGTCACGCCACGGCACGGTCTTGCCGTCGAGCAGTTCGTCCCAATGCTCGAAGCGCAGCAGCGCGCGAGCAAGCGAGAAAATCCCGTACGATTGCGGCGAGAAGGCCGAGGTGTTGTTATCTTGCGGATCGTGCGGCGCATCGATGAGCTGGCGCGCGCCCGCCATCGCGGCCTGCACCATGCCGAGCTGCTCCTGAATGTAGGAAAGATAATTGCGATTGTGGCCGTAATTCCACTGGTTGAACGGGAATGTCAGCGTCTCGTTCATGTAGCGCTTCTCGGCGCGGGTGGCGGCGTCCATCGAAATCGCGGCTTCGTTCCACATCCCCACGATGCTGTAGATATGGCCGGGCATGTGCAGCGCGTGGCCTATGTTCGAAGCGATGTCGCCGTAAATCCGAGCGCTCGGCAGCGCCTGCTCCGGTTCGTGATAATCCCAGTTGTGAATGCGGTAGTGGTTCGCTCCGGGATGCCGCGGCTGTTTGGCGAGAATCTCGCGGATCATAAGCTCGGTCCCGTAGCGATCCTCACCCATGGTGGCGAGCGCGAGATATGCGCGAGCTTCCATGTCGTCCGGATACTTCACGCAAATCGATTCGTACTTCCTGACAATGTTTTGGCGGCGCTCCTTCCAATCGTTGTCGCCTTCTTTGTCGTGCAAGGGGTCGGCAAGATACTCAGCTTCGAGCGCGTCGATGTACATCTTTTCGCGGTCGCTGACGGTATCGCGTCGCTTCACGGCCTCGCGAGCGAAATCTTTGGCTCGATCGCCATCGGTGGCGTGAGCGAGTCCCCAATACGCCATGGCATTTTCCGGTTGGAGCTTAAGGCACCAGCGGAAGCTGCGCTCGGCCTCGTAATACCAAAACGAGTGAAGCAGCGCGTTGCCCTGATTGAACCATTTTTGTACTTCGGGATTCTTGGTGGTGATGGGAAACGGCGCCTCGCCGATGCCGTTCATGACCCAGGGCTTCTGCCGGGGGCCGGAATCGAACGCCGAGCCATGAAAGGAATGGCCCGTTTTGATGGCGTCGGCGGCGCTTTGGGCTGCCACAGTTGAGCACAAGAGAACCGCCGCAGATGGCAGCGTGAATCGGAACCACATTGGCCCAGTATAGAAAAACCCGCGCCAGTATAATCAAACGCTTTTCAACGGCACTTCAGTTTTCAGGCCGCGCCGACCAGTGCCTGCAGTCGCGTGGCGACGCTCTTGAGCGCGACCGCTTGCGCAGAAAGCTCTTCGGCGGCGGAGGCGCTCTGTTCGGCGCTCGATGCGGTGCTTTGCGTCACTCGGTCCATCTCGTGGACCGCGCGCGAGATCTGCTCAATACCGCGCGTTTGCTGCTGGCTGCCCGTCTGCACCTCGTCGACCATCGTCTTCATGCTGCCCGCGCTCTCTGTGATTCCACGAATGATCTCGGCGACTTGGCCAACCTTCGCGCTCCCTTCGGACGATTTGGCGATGGAATCGCTTATGAGCGAGGAGGTTTCCTGGGCCGCACCGGCAGCTCGTTGAGCGAGGTTACGAACCTCGTCCGCGACCACGGCGAAACCCATTCCGGCATCGCCGGCCCGCGCCGCTTCCACCGCCGCATTGAGCGCCAGGATATTGGTTTGGAACGCAATTTCCTCGATCACTTTGTTGATGTGCGATATCTTCTGGCTCGATCCGCTGATGGCTTGCATGGATACGACCATTTCATCGAGGACGCGATTGCCTTCCGTAAGGCGGTTCTCCACCCGGTGGACAAGCTCGGAGGCGGACTGTGCATTCTCGTCGTTCTTCTTCGTCATGGACGTAATTTGCTCGCTCGAAGTCGAAGTCTCTCCGATGGAGGCCGCCTGTTCGGATGCGCCCTGGGCGAGCGCCTGGCTGGATGTCGCTACCTGCGCCGCGGCGGCGCTAATCTCGTCAGCCCCGGCGCCAAGCTCGCGAACGGCCAGCCGCAAACTGTGGTTCAAACTCTTCAAGATGATGACCGACGTTCCACCGCCCACCAGCAGCGTCACGAATAGAAGGATCCAGGTCCAGGTTTGAGCCCGCTGGGCGGATGTGGTAGCGGTGGCGGCGTAGCGGTCGCCGCTCTCCTTGTTGAATTCGACTTCGTCGCTTATTGCGCGAATCAGTTTCAATACAAGAGGCCGCGATTCTCTTGTGTACAAGGCGGCGGCTTCGTCGTTGTGCATCGCGTCGCTCAGGGCCACTACCTTCCTGACGGACGCAATATAGTCGTCGAACGCCGGAGGAATGGGATGGAACAGTTGCCGGTCGCGATCGGTTGTTATCGTCGATTCGTAGCGCTTGAGGTGGTCGCGGAACTCCGGTTCGCGTTGTGCGATCTCGGATGCGAAAGGCGCCTTGTCCGCAGGGGTCTTTGCCGCTACATGCATCATGGTCAAGACACGAATGTGCCCCACGGTTTCTGAAAGCTTTCCGATTTCGTACACCCCGGGAAGCGAATCTTCATTCATCAGATTCAGAGCCGCGCGGGTCATACTGTTCGTGTATAGGGAGACCGTCGATTGGATTGCCGTGAGCAGAAGGACCAATCCGGAGGCAAACATCATCCTTTTGGCGAAACTGAGGCGTGAGATCATACACAGGTCTCATCGACCCGCCCGCCGCGTCCAAGAGCGAAGTTTTACTTCGCCTTGGGGTGTGCGCGGTCGTATACAGCCAGCAACTCAGTAAGCGAGACTTGTGTGTACTTTTGCGTGGTCGAGAGCTGTGCGTGGCCCAGCAGCTCCTGGATTGCCCGCAAGTCCGCCCCGTCGGCCAGGAGATGCGTCGCGAACGCGTGCCGCAGGCTGTGCGGATGCAGAGACGAATCACCCGTCAGAATCAACGCGTAGAACTTCACGATGCCGCGAGCGCCGCGTGTGGTAAGCCTCGAACCTCGATGGTTCAAGAACATGGCGGTCTCTTCCGGCCGCGGTTCGCGCACCGCGAGATATTTCTCGAGGGATGCCGCGGCCTTCGATCCGAACGGAGTCTGGCGCTCCTTCCTGCCTTTTCCTCGGACTCGGATCCAGCGCTCCGTGAAATCGAAATCGGCGATGTCCAGCCCGCACAACTCGGCGATGCGCAGACCGCAGCCGTAGAGCATCTCGAAGATCGCCAGATCGCGCGCGGGGAAGGGTCGGCCCAGATCTTTTGCGGCCACCTGGTCGATGAGTGCGTTGGTGCGCTCCGCGGTCATGACGGATGGAATTGTCTTGGGCGCCTTCGGAGTCCGCACCAGGCGCGCGGGGTTGATCTCGATTACCGCCTCGCGCTGCATGAACTTGAACAACGATCGCACCGCCGCCAGTTTCCGCCGCATGCTGACCGGCTTGATCCGCTGCTGGTACAGGCTGCCGAGCCATTCCCGGATGGCGAGGGTGTCGATTGCCGCAGGGTCCGGCGGCGCACCGTCAGGCGGCGTGAGATAAGCGAGGAACTGCTCGAGGTCAGATTCGTAGTTGCGTACCGTGTGTTCGGAGGCGTTGGCGCGCCGCAACTCGGCGAGGTAAGCCTCGATCTGCGCCGAAAGAGGGGACTGAGAATCCAACACCGATTTTAATTTACATGACCCGCATTCCGTTCGAGTGTCGCCTAATCAGTCAAGAGCAAGACGTGTTCGGAGGAGAAGGCTCCGGCGGCGACTTCCAATCGGAGGGGATCGCCGCCGGACGCGCTCATGCATTCTGCTAGACTCGCTTCGAATGCCAGGCATGGACGGTCGCGTGGTCGTGATTACCGGAGGTACATCCGGAATCGGGCAGGTGGCGGCCGGGAAGCTAGCGGGCATGGGAGCACGCATGGTCCTGGTTGCACGCGATAAAGAACGCGGACAGGCCGCGTTGGATTGCGTGCGTTCCGCCGGTCCGAACGCTCGCCACTCCATCCATTACGCCGATCTTTCCACCATCGCCGAGATGAAGCGCGTCGCAAGTGAGATTTCCGCGGCCGAGCCTCGCATCGACGTGCTGATCAACAACGCGGGAGCGCTCTTCAATTCCCGACGCCTGACGGCCGACGGCCTCGAAATGACGTTCGCCACAAATCACATGTCGTATTACGTGTTGACGCTCGGATTGGCCGAGCGGCTGAAGTCGACTTCGGGCGCGCGAGTCGTCAATACCGCATCGGATGCGCATAAAGGCGCGCGGCTCGATTTCGGGGATCTTCAATCGGCGAACAATTATCGCGGTTTTCCGGCATACAGCCGGTCGAAGCTGTGCAACATCCTATTCACTCGTGAGCTGTCGAAACGATGGAGCGGGACGGGTATGACGGTGAACTGCCTGCATCCGGGCTTTGTCAAAACGCGCTTCGGCAACCAGAGCGGCGGTGCTCTCGCTTACGGAATTCGCATCGCGAAGATGTTCGCCGCCATATCTCAGGAAAAGGGATCGCGGACGATCGTCTATCTCGCATCGTCGGATGAGGTCTCGAAAACCAGCGGCGCGTACTTCTATAAGTGCAAACCCGTCGAGCCGACCCAGGAGGCTCAGGACGACGAATCGGCCAGGCGGTTATGGGAAGAAAGCGCGAAGCTCATGTAGGGCAGGATTTCATCCTGCGCGCGATTTCCAATCGCGCTCGGGCTTCGGAAGTTTCAGTCCCGCACAGGCCGATTGCAAATCGGTCGCAGAATAAAATCCTGCCCTACATGCCGTGGCACTTCTTGTACTTCTTGCCGCTGCCGCACGGACAGGGATCGTTGCGGCCGACCTTGTGTACCGCGTCACTTTGGACTTCCGACCCACTCGCGCTGAAAACCGCATTTTGACCATGCAAAGCGAGTCGCTGATCAAGCGCGTCCTTCACGAGTTCTTCTTCCTCTTCGGTGAGTCCGCCCGCAAGCTGTTCGATGCGCCGGAGCAGCGGCTTGATCCTTCCGCGCGTGACTTCTGTGGGGGCCGCAAGCGAGTACGCCAGCAGTGCGTCGTGACGGAAATCGTCATCTTCGAATAGTGGAATCAAGCGTGGCGCTTCGGAGCTGGCTCCAAGATATCCGATGCCGTGTATTGCGTGATGGCGGACCTCCGGATCCGGATCGTCGAGATGCCGGATCATGTATTGCCGGTACCGTGGGTCGAGCGTCTTCCACATCGCTTCAACCGCCTTGGCGCGGGCGGCCGGCTCACGGTCGTAGAGCTCCTGGATCAGCGGGAACAGTTCTTCGCTCGGCTCGGCGCTTGACGCCAGCGCGACGATTGCGCCGGTGCGCTCCTCGAGTGGGCCGTTGCGGGCCGCTTCGAACATGGAGCGGCGGATTTCGGGCTCATCAGCGTCGTTTGCCAGAGATTCCCAGGCGCGCCCGCGAACGTTGGGATCGGGATCGAGTTTGGCAAGTTGCGAAAGCCGGTCGCGTATCGGCCGGCTTACTTCCTCGTTGCGGAAAGTGGCGGCCGCCTGCGCGCGAATCTCCGGCGGCGTACCCTCGAGAAGCATCAACCGTTGCTCTTGCGAAAGCATGCCATAGTGCGGGCCAAGCTTTTCAGGAATCCCATCGAAGACATCGAACGGCTCCGGCGGAGATACCGCCAAGCCGCCGGAAGCTTCAATCTGTTCGATTGCGCTTTTCAATTCGTGGCGCAGATTCGGGTCGGACTCCGGCACCTCCGCGAGGATACGCTCGATGTGCGGTATAGCGGCGGGATCGCCGTAAATCGAAAGCGAGAGCGCACCATCGCCGGCTTCGTATTCGAGACGATCGAGCAGCAAATCGAAGATACGCTGGTCGCGTACGCCCAACGCGGCGAGCATGAACGCGACGTCCGCGCCGTGCTCTTCGGGCAGTTCGGCGTAAAGCGCGAGCAACGGCTCTAGCATCGGTGCACCTAACGCGACAACCGCTTCCGTAATCTGGTCGGGAACCTCTTCGGCGTAGCGGCGGATCGCCTCGACATAAAAGGGAGCGGCCTGCGGGGTGTTCAGGTGATGGAATATTGCGACCAGATCGGTCATCAGGTCGGGGTCAAGTACGTCTTGTCCAAAACGAATTATGTCGTCAAGCGTCCGGTCCGGGTCATCGACCAGCGCGTGTATCAGGCGCTGGTCGAAGCCGATGAAGCCGGCGGCGGCCGCTTGGAGAAGGTCGTACGCCGGCGTCGTCGCGTATTGCTCGGGCGGAATGTACACGTCGGTGGTTCGTAGCTGGCGGCTCGTAGAGCTCGTCTATTCTTCCTTCACAACGTGAACCGTGACTTCGACGGTTACGTCGCGATGGAGGCGAATCGGTACCTTGAATTCGCCGAGCGTCTTGATGGGCTCGGGGAGCTGGATCTTGCGCCGGTCAATCTGGTAGTTCTGTTTCTCGAGGGCCTCGGCGATATCTTTTGAGGTAACCGAGCCGAAGAGCTGATCGTTGTCGCCGGCCTTCTGCGCGATGGTGATGTTCACGGTCTCGACCATCTTGCCGAGGTCGGCGGCGTCCGCGGCTTCCTTCGCTTCACGGCGAAGCGCGGCCTGGCGCTCCTGTTCGACGATCTTTTTGTTTGATTCCGATGCCGCCACGGCGAGCCGCTTTGGCAGCAGGAAATTGCGCGCGTAGCCGTCGGCGACCTTCACCACCTGGCCGCGATGGCCCAGTTTATCGACGTCTTCTCTGAGAATGACTTCCATGGTTGTGTCTCCTTAGATTGCCGTCGAGAACGGAATCAGCGCGATGTTGCGCGCCTGCTTGATGGCCTCGGCGAGCCGGCGCTGGTGCGGCGCACAGACGCCCGAGATTCGGCGCGGTGTGATCTTGCCGCGTTCGGAAATGAACGCCATCAACATACGAGTGTCCTTGTAATTGATGTCGTCGACCTTCTCGACGCAGAAGCGGCAGACTTTCTTGCGCCGAAAATATTGCTTCTTGGTGGCAATGGCCTTGTCGCCTCCGGTGGGGCGCTGCGAAGCGCTGATGGGACGGCCGCCGCGGGGGGAATGTGGTTGATCAGGCATTGGGACCTCGTTCGTCGTTGTTCATTCGTCGTTCGTGGTTCATTATTCCGCTCCTTCGCTTTTGGGGGCTGTAGGTGCCGCCGGGGCCGGGTGGGACGGAGCGGGGGCGCCGGGCATCGGTGCGCCGGGCGCGCCGCCGGGTGCTCCAAAGCTCTCCGCCGTCGGCATGCTGGGCGCCGCAACGGGCGGAGCGGGACGACGGGCGGCGCGCTTCTCACGAGCCTTCCGCCGCTTGTCGACCTTCTTCATCTTCTGGTCGATGCGAACCGTGATGAACTTCAGAACCATATCGGAAACGCGCAGCCGGCGTTCGATTTCTTGCACCGCATCCGGCTCGGCGTTGAAGTGCAACAGGATGTAATTCCCTTCGTTGTACTTCTTCACCTTATAGGCGAGCTTGCGGATGCCCCATTTCTCGGACTTGTCCACATTGCCGCCCTTGGATGCGACGGTGTTGGTAAGTTGCTCGACCAGCGGATCGATCTCTTCGTCCGTTGCGTCGGGCCGAACAATGAACAATTCTTCGTAGACTCTCTTCATTCTTCCTCTTCAGGGCCTTGGGCGCGGCGATTAAATCTCGTCATGGCCATTTGGACGCCTTCGGCGATTATGAACTCCACTGCTTGAGCAGCATAGTCAAGCAGCTCGTCCAGCTCTTCTTTCTGCCCCCGTTTAAAACCCGAGAGCACGATCTTGGCGCCGTCGCGCTCGCGACTGCCGCCATGAATCCCAAGGCGAACCCGGGGAAAATCGGCACTGCCTACCGAGCGGATCACGGAATCGACTCCGTGATGACCACCCGCCGACCCTTTTGGCCGGATCCGCAGCGATTGCCAGGGCAGATCCAGGTCGTCATAAACCAGGAGCAACTGCCCGGGCTGCAACTCGTACTTTACCAGCAGGCCGTTCACCGACGGACCACTCACGTTCATGTACGTTTGTGGTTTCGCCAGCAGCACGCGCTTGCCGGATACAAGCCCCTGCCCGACCAAAGCCATCGAATCTTTGCGGCCGGCTTTGATCCCATTCCGTTCAGCGAGCCGGTCCACAACCAGAAAACCGAGATTGTGAGCGGTGAACTCGTAGTCGGGGCCGGGGTTGCCGAGGCCGGTAATAAGCCAATCGATGGGGTCGGGCACGGACCGGTGTTACTTCTTCTTCTTGTCCTCGGCCGGAGCCTCTTCTTCCTTCTTGCCCTTCTTGATGACCTCGGGTTCCGCGGCGCCTGGAGTTGCCGCAACGGCGCCCTCGGCGGCCGGTTTCTCTTCCTCTTCGGCACGCAGCGCGATCACGTGTGCGATCACCTGTTCGGGCGAGCTGACCAGCTTCATGTTGGGGCCGATTGGCACGGCACTCGCTCGCACGTTCTGACCAATCATCAATTCGGTCACATCGATGCTGAACTGATCGGGGATCTCGGCCGGCAGCACCTCGATTTCGATCTCGCGCTTGATGACCTCGAGCAGCCCGCCTTGGAGCTTGACGCCCTTCGGCTCGCCGGTGATCATGATCGGGATCTTGACCTCGATGGGCTTGTTCATGTCGATGCGTTTCAGGTCGACGTGCAGCAGATTATCCCGCACGGGGTCGTTTTGATGGTCGACAATCATGACTGGTGTGGAGGAGCCCTCCACAGACAGGTCGAAGATGGTGTTGGCGCCGCTCCCGCTATGCAGGATTTTGCTCACCTCTCGCGGATTGACGGCCACGGCGACCGATTCTTGCCCGGCGCCGTAAAGAACGCCAGGGGTCAGGCCTTGGACTCGCAACCGGCGCGCTTCGTTCTTGCCGCGCGTGCTCCGGAGCTTGGCCGTGATCGTTATGTCTTGTTTCATTTCTTCTCCGTAATTCGTGGCTCGTAGCTGGTAGCTCGTAGCCGATGTTCGTTTAGATAAATAGCGTGCTGACTGAGCCGTCCTCGTGGATGGATTGGATGGCTCTGGCCAAAAGCGGGGCCACCGAGAGAGTCTTGATGCGGCTGCAGCGGCTGGCGTCTTCCCGCAGTGGAATCGAGTTGGTAGTGATCACTTGCTGGATCTTGGAGTTCTCGATGCGCTCGACGGCGCCGCCCGAAAGAACGGCGTGGGTCGCGCAGGCGGTGATGCTGAGCGCGCCCTGGTCGAGCAGCGCCTCGGCCGCTTTTACCAGCGTCCCGGCGGTGTCGATGATGTCGTCCACGATCAAACAATGTTGTCCACTCACGTCGCCGATGATATGCATCACCTCGGCTACATTCACTTCCGTGCGCCGCTTGTCGATAATGGCCAGCGGCACATTCAATCTCTTGGCAAACGCACGCGCGCGCTCCACACCACCCGCGTCGGGCGAAACCACGGTCATATCCCGGCGCCCGAGAGCGTCGAAATATTCGATCATTACGGGAGCCGCGAACAGGTGATCCACCGGAACGTCGAAAAAGCCCTGGATCTGCGCGGCGTGTAAGTCGAGCGCAAGCACCCGATTCGCGCCCGCCGTCTGGATCAGGTTGGCCACCAGACGGGCCGAAATCGGCATGCGCGGACGGTCCTTACGGTCCTGCCTTGCGTACCCGTAATAGGGTAACACCGCCGTGACTCGTTCCGCAGACGCCCGTTTGAGAGCGTCGATCATCAGGAGCAGCTCCATCAGGTGCCGGTCCACGGGGGTGCAGGTGGGCTGCACCACGAAGACATCGGCGCCGCGGACGTTCTCTTCGATCTGGAGGTGAATCTCACCGTCGGAGAACGGCCGGACGGTGGCGGCGCCGAGTGTACAACCCAGAGCGCCGCAAATCTTCGCGGCTAGCGTCGGGTTGGCGTTGCCGGTGAAAAC
>Ga0070735_10005067_pt1 | contig 10985 bp, 9 predicted proteins | sample Coa_R1_FD_66443 | JGI IMG/M metagenome (GOLD analysis project Ga0070735, IMG submission 66443) | Surface soil microbial communities from Centralia Pennsylvania, which are recovering from an underground coalmine fire - Coalmine... | ecosystem: Environmental > Terrestrial > Soil > Unclassified ... | reverse complement strand
GGTGCCTCCCGCCACCAGGGCGACCTTCCCGGCCAGTGACTGCTTGTCGCCGGTCATGAATCCTCCAGACTGGAGCTGTCACCGGATGGGCCGTGCAGGGCCAGCAGGCTGCTGATCTCCTGTTGCAGCCGCTGCGGCAGCGCGCCGTGCCGGTCCAGGGCCCACGTCAGGCCCGTACCGGCGATGATCGCCTGGACCGATCCGGCCAGCGCTGCCGTATCCGTTCCAGCGCGGAGCACGCCCTTCGACACGGCCTCGGCCAGCAGCGTCTCGATCGCGCGCCCCTGAGCCTTGTGGACGGCCAGAGCGTGCTCGTGGAGTTGCGGATCGGCGAGATCCATGCACAAGAATGCCAGGTGATTGGCGAAGCGCTCCGGCGTCGCCATCGGTGCCATCCATTCTGCCGCGAATGCCATGATCGCTGCCAGGGGAGAGCTGTGTTCCTCCCGTACCCGCTCACGCAGCGCCTGCGCGTCCACCGCGGACTGCCGGGCCATCGCGACTAGCAGGCCGTGCTTGGACCCGAACCGCTGCAAGACGGTACCAGGCACCAACCCGACCTCCTCGGCCACGGCAGCCAGCGTCAGACCGGAAGGACCCGTCCGCCCGATCACCTCGGCTGCCGCATGCAGAATCGCCGCGTCGCTGACCCCCCGGGGACGGCTCATCACCCTCCTATCAATAAATGACTGTGCATATATTAACCCATGCTTGCTACACCCACATCTACGATCTGAGCCGCGCCCATGGCAGGACTGGCCGCCCGCTGCGCCTGCTCGGGCGGGAATAGCGACGTGCAGGGTCTAAATCCTGGTTGGCACGGGATCTGCTGGATAAGTGCTAGTTTTCTTTGGTGCGTATCGGAGTGTACACAGACGGCTTCAATCTGTACTACGGCGCGCGGGGTCTATGCGGCCGTGGGACCCCAGGCTGGCGCTGGCTTGATTTGCGTGCGTTGGCCACGGATCTGGCCGGACGGCGCTCTGACTGGCCGGGCGCTCAGATTGATCGCGTCGTGTACTGCACCGCGCGGATTGACGGCGCTTCCAACCCGTCGGGCCAGGCCGACCAGGATGTCTACCTGAAGGCATTGATGGCCGCGGGCAGTGTAGACCACATCGAGTACGGCACCTATGTCGCTCGCGTCAAGATGGCTCCGCTCGCGACCAAGGACCTACACGGCCGACCACAGCTCGTGAGCCCCGCATGGCCCGTGATGATCCAGGACGGAGGGGGTGCTCCAGTCACCGGAGCCGTGTTCATGGTGTCCTACGCGAACCGGGAAGAGAAGGGCTCCGATGTCAACGTGGCCGCCCATCTCCTTCTAGATGTGCTAGAAGGCGCTGTTGACGGAGCGCTGGTCATCTCAAATGACAGCGACCTGCGCTTCCCCGTCGAGCAGGCGCGCCAGCATGTACCCATCGGCGTCATCAACCCCTCGCGCAACTACCTCGCCGGCGACTTGCGCGGAACCGCCAGCACGGGTGCGGGCCGGCACTGGTGGGCGAAGCTGACATCTGGCGACCTGAAGGCTCATCAACTGCCCGACCCAGTCGGCCAGTACCGGCGTCCAGCTGGCTGGTAGCAGCTACAGTCATCCCCAGCGGAAGACTTCACAGGGGAACCGCGTTATAGTTATCGCATATACCACCCGGCTCCTTGTGGGCCGGGTTTTCTTATGCCCGGCGCCGCGCAGGACCGTGGACGAGGTTAGGGTCTGGGTCTGGCCGCCGTCAGGAAGGCCGGTACCAGGATCAGTTTCCAATCCGTCTTCCAATCCGTCGTCGGCAATCGAAACCCGAAACTGTTCTCCCAGCTCAACGAGTTATATGGGAGTGCCAGCATAGTCCGCTTTGCAGGCATCACCATCGCTGCAAACAAGCTCAGGGCTGGCAGCTGGAACAGCCTCAACCGGGCGTCCTTCGATGGCGGACCCCTTCCGGCCGTGGCTACGTCACTATTCCCGCCGAACACCCGGTCTGACCGCTGGCGACGGTCAGGTCGCCTGGTTCGCGGCGAGGTACCTGGGCTCCCGCGCGGCCGGCGATTTACTCGGAGTCGTAGCGGAAGCCGTCGATGAAGCGGCGGAAGACGCCGCCCTCGTGGGCGAGCGGCGGGCCTTCTGGCGGCGCCTCGGTGCGCTCATGGCCTTCTGGCTGGTCGTAGTCGGCGCGGGCGATGGCGTCGACGATCTGGGCCTCGTCGAAGGTCTCCGACCCGGGGATCTGCGGGATGAAGCCCACCAGGTCGCCGTCGAGGAGCACCTCGGCCTCCAGCCCGGTGGTGTCCTCGGCGCCCCAGACGGCCTCGCGTCCCTGCCCGGCCGGTACCTGGACCGAGTAGGCGTCGACGCCGGACTTCCTGAGGTGCGCCGCAATTCCGCGGTCGCGCAGCGCGTCGGTCACCCGACGGGCACGGTTCTCGTCCATGACGGCCAGGGTACCGGCCCGTTTCGTGGCCGGATGCCGTCGCTTTCGTGGCCGGATGCCGTCGCTTTCGCGGCCGGATGCCGTCGCTTTCGTGGCGGGATGCCGTCGCTTTCGTGGCGGGATGCCGCCGGTTTCGTGGCCAGGATGCCGCGGAATCGCGCTCAAGCTGGCATGGCTCCCTGTCGTGGCAATTGCTTGTACTGAGCTAAATTTCTGTTATATAGGGCGTTTCCGGTGACGAAGCGGGGCGGAAGCAGCATGTCGCTGATCACAGCGCAGCTCCCGGTGCGGCTCACCCCGCTGGTGGGCCGTGAGAGCGAGCTCAACGACATCGTCGAGGCGGTGACCCGCGCCCGCCTGCTCACCCTCACCGGTCCGGGCGGCGCGGGCAAGACGCGGCTGGCGCTGGCCGCGGCACGGTCGGTCCTGGAGTCCTTCCCGGCCGGGGTGTGCTGGGTGGAGCTGGCCCAGATCGAGGACCCCGAGATCGTGGGGCAGACCGTGGCCAGCAGGCTGGGCGTGCCCGATACCCCCGGGCAGGACCCGGCCCAGGCGGTGGCCGAGTACATCGCCGACCATCAGGTGCTGGTCGTGCTGGACAACTGCGAGCACCTGGCCGGGGCGACGGCCGGCCTGACCGAGAACCTGCTGGGCGCCTGCCCGGCGCTGACCGTGCTGGCCACCAGCCGCGAGGCGCTGGGCGTGGAGGGCGAGCTCAACTGGCAGGTACCGCCGCTGTCGCTGCCCGAGGCGGGTCCGGGTTCCGCCCTGACCGCCTCGGCTCTGGCCGCCTCGGACGCGGTCAAGCTGTTCGAGCAGCGGGCGCAGCTGGTCCGGCCGTCGTTCAAGGTCACCGACGAGAACGCCGCCCAGGTGGCCTCCATCTGCCAGCGGCTCGACGGCCTGCCGCTGGCCATCGAGCTGGCCGCGGCGCGGATGCGGATCCTGTCCTCGGCCCAGCTGGCCGAGCGGCTGGACGACATCTTCGCCCTCCTGGTCGGCGGCGCGCGCTCCGCTCCGGCCCGCCACCAGGCGCTGCGGGCGACGCTGGACTGGAGCCACGACATGCTCGACGCCGAGGAGCGGGTGGCGTTCCGGCGACTGGCCGTCTTCGCGGGCGGCTTCACGCTCGAGGCGGCCGAACGGGTCACGGCGGGCGGCGACCTCAAGCCGGCCTCGATGCTGGAGCTGCTGACCAGGCTGGCGGACAAATCGCTGCTGCGGGTGGAGCACGCCCGCGGCGACTCGCGGTACCACCTGCTGGTGACGATCAGGGACTACGCGCGGGCCCGGCTGGCCGAGGCGGGCGAGGCCGAGCCGGTGCGGCGAGCCCACCTGGCCTATTTCACCGAGCTCGTCGAGGCGGCCGCGGCCGTGCTGGCCGGGGGCCACGAGGCGAGCGGCAGCGGCCTGGAGCTCGAGCTCGACCGGCTGGACACCGAGCTGCCCAACCTGCGCAAGGCGTTCGAGTCCGCCACCGAGTCGGGCGACGCGGTGGCGGCGCTGCGGATCGCGGGCCTGCTGGACCGGTACGCCTACCTGCGCGGCCGTTACCACGAGATCCGGCAGTGGATGGACGACGCCGTGACCTCCTACCCGGACGCACCCGCCGGGCTGCGGGCCAAGGCGCTGCTGGGCAGCGGCCGGCTGGCCCTGCTGCAGTGCGACTACGCGCCGGCCGTGCGCAGGCTGGAGGCCGCGCTGCGGCTGTACCGGGAGCTGGAGGACCCGCGGGGCATCGCCGGCGCGCTGCAGGTGCTGGGCAGCGTGGCCCGGGAGCAGGGCCGGTACGCCCGCGCGGTGGAGCTGCACGCGGAGAGTCTGGCCGTGGCGGAGGCCGCCGGGGACCGGTGGGCGGTGGCCAGCGCGCACAGCTACCTGGCGTTCGTCTCCTGGCTGCAGCGCGACTTCGCCGCGGCGAGTACGCAGGCCAGCACCGCGCTGGCCATGTTCCGCGAGCTCGGTGACGTGGAGGGGGCCGCGTGGTCGCTGATCAGCCTGGGCACGGTGGCCCGTTACCAGGGCGAGGTGGAGCGCGCGGGCGCGCTGCTGACCGAGAGCCGGACGCTGTCCGAGGGCATCGGATTCCGGGAGGGCATCGCCTGGTGCTGCGAGCAGCTCGGCCTGCTGGCCGCGGTCGACGGCGACCCGGCCGCGATCACCCTGCTGCGCCGCAGCCTGGAGTTGCACAGCGAACTGCGCGACCGGTGGCGGATGTCCAGCGTGCTCGAGGACCTCGCCGCGATCGCGCTGGTCCTGGGCCGGGCGCCGATCGCGGCCCGGCTGCTCGGCGCGGCCGAGGCGCTGCGCGAGGCGATCGGCACCGTGATCGCGCCGTGCGAGCGGGCCCAGCACGTGCAGACCGCGGCCGGGGCGCGGGCCGCCCTGGGCGAGGAGACGTTCGGCGCCGCCCGGCAGCAGGGCCTGGTAGCCACCATGGAGGAGCTGACCGCCGACCTGCCCGATGCGGCCCTGGCCGCGCCAGTCCCGGCCGAGGTGCCCCCCGCTGCGTCCGCCCCGGTCCAGCCTGCTCAGGCGGAGGCAGAGCAGGCCAGAGAAGACCAGACCAGAGAAGACCAGATGGGGGCCTCGCAGGCTACGGGCCCGGGCGCGGCGGGACGGAACGCGGGAGCGCGGGAAGCGACGGCCCCGGGCGCGGCGGGGCGGAACGCGGGAGCGCGGGAAGCGACGGCCCCGGGCGCGGCGGGACGGAACGCGGGAGCGCGGGAAGCGACGGCCCCGGGCGCGGCGGGACGGAGCGCGGTGCCGCGGCGGGTGCCGGTGGGGGCGCTGCGGGTGCGGGCGCTGGGCGGGGCGGTGGTGGAGTTCGGGGAGGAGGCGCTGACCGCGGCGGACTGGGGATACGCCAAGCCGCGGGAGCTGATGTTCCTGCTCGTCTCGTCGCCGCCGATGACCAAGGAGCAGATCGCGGCCGCGCTGTGGCCGGACCTGGCCCGCCAGCAGCTCGGGAACGCGCTGCACACCGCGCTGCGCGAGCTGCGGCGGGCGGTCGGCGACCCGGGCTGGGTGGTCTACGCCAACGGCCACTACCGGTTCGACCGGGCCCGGGAGCACGAGTGCGACGTGACCGAGTTCGAGGACGCGCTGCTGGCCGCGCGGCGCGCCCGGCCCGCCGAGGCGGCCCTGCCCCACCTGCAGCGGGCCATCGGGGCGTACGGCGGCGACTTCCTGGACGGGATGTCGGCCGGGGAGTGGGCGCTGGTCCGCCGGGACGAATTGCGCCGGGCCTTCGAGTCGGCGCTGCTGGCCACCGGCCGGCTGCAGACCGCGGCCGGGCGGCACCAGGCCGCCGTGACGGTGTTCCGCCGGGCCGTGGCGCACGAGCCGCTCAACGAGACCGCGCACCGGGAGCTGATGACCTCCTGGGCCCGGCTGGGCGAGACGGCCCGCGCGGTCCGGCACTACGAGGAGCTGACCGACCTGCTCCGCGACCAGGTGGGCGTGCCGCCGGCCCCGGAGACGACCGCTCTGTACCGGCGGCTCAGCACCGGGGCGTAATGGGCCGCGCCGTCCCCCCGTGTTTCCCCCAGTGCCCCCGGTAGGGCCCTGCGACACTCGCCGCATGTTCGATCCGATCAAGCCGCCTGCGGCCCGCAGGCCCGAAGAGGCCCTGGAGCTGGTCTCCCAGGCCCTCAGCGACGGGGACCTCGAGGCCGCCCTGGCGCAATACGAGAAGCAGGCCCTGCTGGCCTGCTGGCCGCTCGGCGGGGCACCGGGCGACGGCGACGTCCGCGCGGCGCTGGCCGGGGTCATGGCCCTGCGGCTGCCGCTCTACCTGCGGGTGGTCACCGTGCTCGAGGGCCCCGAGTTGGCCCTGGTGATCTGCGTGCGGCGGATCGCCGGGACCGGGCCCGACGGCGAGCGGGTCTGGTTCGCCGGGCACGGCTGCGCGGTGCTCCGCCCCCAGCCGGACGGCGCGTGGCGGATCGCGGCCGACGCCTGGCGCGTGTCCCCGGATCCGGCAGGCACCGAGCTTCCCCCCGACCCTCCCGAGATTCCCCCAGGGACCGCTGGTGATCCTGTCTCGGGTGAGGGACAAGGCGGGCAGCCTCACCACTAAAGCCGTGATGCCCGCCGGAACGGGACACGATGATGAAGACCTCCTTGCGCCGCATCGGACTGGCCGCCGTCGCCTCGGGCGCGCTGGCGCTGAGCCTGGCCGCCCCCGCCTTGGCCAGCACCCAGAGCTCCGGCGGATACCAGTTCCGCACGCTGAACGACCAGCGGGACGTGACCTTCAACCAGTTGCTCGGCATTAACAACGAGGGCGTGATCGCGGGCTACTTCGGCTCGGGGGCCCAGGGCCACGCGAACAAGGGCTACCGGCTGTACCTGCCGTACGGGCAGGGCAACTACGCCAACGAGAACTTCCCCGGCTCGGTGCAGACCCAGGTCACCGGGCTGAACGACCTCGGCGTCACGGTCGGGTTCTGGTCCACGCAGAACACCGCGAACATGACCAACAACAACTTCGGCTTCTACCGCGTCAACGGCCACTACCACACGGTGAACTTCCCGACCGGCAACAACGCCAGCCCCCAGGTCGACCAGCTGCTCGGCGTCAACGACCGCGACGTCGCGGTCGGCTTCTACACCAACGCCCAGGGCAACAACCGCGGCTACACCTACAACATCCGGACCCGCTCCTTCACCCGGGTGCTGGTGCCCGGCGCCCCGGCCGGCGTGGATTTGGGGTCCAGCCCGAGCCTGACCGCCACCGCGATCAACAACCTCGGCGACGTCGCCGGGTTCTACGCCAGGAGCTCCTCGCAGACCGACGCGTTCCTGCAGCTGCGCAGCGGCCGGTTCATCACGCTGGCGGTGCCCGGGGCGGCGATGACGCAGGCGTTCGGGGTCAACGACCGCGACGAGGTGGTCGGCGCGTACACCACCGGCAGCGGGAGCAACACCGCCACGCACGGCTTCACCTGGCGGCCCGGCTCCGGGTTCCGCACCGTGGACGACCCGCACGGCCAGGGCACGACCACCATCAACGGCGTGAACGACGCCGGCGACCTGGTCGGGTTCTACACCGACGCGGCCGGCAACACCGACGGGATGCTCGCCCTTCCGCAGGGCTGACCCGGCCGCCGCTTACTCCCCTCCCGCGGCAGCCGTGACCAAGCCGGGGGGCCTGCCCGGGCCCCCCGGCTTGACGCATGTCCGGAAGCGCGCACCACGGCCCGTTCGGATGAAATAATTGTCTGTGTGACCGATGCCTTTGAGCTTGGCACCGACGGGCCCATGGTCATCCTGGCCGGGGTGGACGATTCCGTCACCTCGCTGCGGGCCGGGGCCTACGCGGCCGGGCTGGCCCGGCGGCAGGGCGCGCGGCTGGTCGTGGTGTACGTGGAGCAGCCGTCGGCGATGTACGGGGCGGCGGCCGGCGCGGGCGCGGCGGCGATCGCCGAGCAGGAGCGGGCCTTCACCGAGACCGCGGCCTCCTTGAAGCGGCGGATCGAGGAGGGCGCCGCCGAGCGCGGGGTGCCGATCACGTTCGTCACCGCGATGGGCGACCCGTATCACGAGCTGCGGCGGGTCGCGGACGAGGTCCGCGCGGACGCCGTGGTGGTCGGCGCGTCCACCAAGGCCGGGCACCGGCTGGTCGGGTCGCTGGCGGTACGGCTGGTCAAGGCGGGGCGGTGGCCGGTCACAGTGGTTCCCTGAGACGGCGTTCCGTGAGAAGGTAGCTGGTCATGGGCATCGCGGTGGTGACCGGAGCCGGGTCGGGGCTGGGCCGCGGGATCGCGCTTTCCCTGCTGGCCGGGGGCTGGCAGGTCGCGCTGGCCGGGCGGCGGGCCGAGACGCTGGACGCGACGGCGCGGGCCTGGCCCGGACCCGCGGACGGCACAGCGCCCGCGGACGCGGCCCTGGTCGTGCCCACCGACGTGACCTCGCCGGAGTCGGTGGCCGCCCTGTTCGACGCGGTCCGGGACCGCTGGGGCCGGCTGGACCTGCTGGTGAACAACGCCGGGGTGTTCGGCCCGGCGGCGCCTATCGATGCCATCGACCTGGCTAGCTGGCAGGCGGTGGTCGACACCAACCTGACCGGATCGTTCCTGTGCGCGCAGCACGCGGTGCGGCTGATGAAGGCCCAGGACCCGCGGGGCGGGCGGATCATCAACAACGGCTCGATCTCGGCGCACACGCCGCGCCCGGGCAGCATCTGCTACACCGCCACCAAGCACGCGATCACCGGGCTGACCAAGTCCCTGTCGCTGGACGGGCGGGCGTTCGACATCGCGTGCGGGCAGATCGACATCGGCAACGCGGCCACCGAGATGACCGGCCAGTTCACCCGCGGTGTGCCGCAGGCCAACGGCACGATCGCGGCCGAGCCGGTCTTCGACGCGCGGCACGTGGCCGACGCGGTGCTGTACATGGCCTCGCTGCCGCTGGACGCGAACGTGCAGTTCCTGACCATCACCGCCACCAAGATGCCCTACATCGGGCGGGGCTAGCGCGCGCTGCTGGCGCTGGGGCATTCTGGGCTCAGCGACGTGCGCCAGCTGGAGGATGCCATGACGAGTATCAGTTCGCTGCTGGACCAGTCGGCCGCCCGGTACCCGGACCGGGTCGCGCTGCGCATGGACGACCTGGTGCTGAGCTACGCGCAGTTCCGCGAGGCGGCCGGGCGGATGGCCGCGCTCTTGCAGTCCCTGGGCATCGAGCCCGGGGACCGGGTCGGGCTCATGCTGCCCAACGTCCCGGCGTTCCCCATCGCGTTCTACGGCGCGCTGGCCGCGGGCGCGGTCGTGGTGCCGATGAACCCGCTGCTCAAGAGCCGTGAGGTGGCCTACTACCTGGGCGACTCGGGAGCCAGGGCGGTCATCGCGTGGCACGCGGCGGCCGGGGAGGCGGCCAAGGGCGCCGCCGACGCGGGCGCCCAGATGCTCGCGGCCGAGACCCCGGACCTGAGCGGGCTGCTCGAGGAGATCAGCGCCGCGCCGGGGTCGTCCGGCCGGGGCGACCAGGACGACGCGGTCATCCTGTACACCTCGGGGACCACCGGGCGGCCCAAGGGCGCCGAACTCACCCACGCCGGGCTGGTCCGCAACGCCGAGATCGCGGCGCGGACGCTGTTCGGGGTCAGCCCCGACGCGGTGGTCATGGGCTGCCTGCCGCTGTTCCACGTGTTCGGCCTGACCTGCGGGCTGAACGTGTCGGTGGCCACGGGCGCGACCCTGACCCTGCTGCCGCGGTTCGACCCGGGCAAGGCGCTGGACATCATCGAGCGCGACGGCGTGACGGTCTTCGAGGGCGTGCCGACCATGTACGCGGCGATGCTGCACCTGCCGGACGCGGACCCGGCCAAGACCGCGACGCTGAAGGTGTGCGCCTCCGGCGGCGCCGCGCTGCCGGTGGAGATCCTGCGCAACTTCGAGTCCCGCTTCGGGTGCATGATCCTCGAGGGCTACGGGCTGTCGGAGACCTCGCCGATCGCGTCGTTCAACCATCCGGACAAGGAGCGCAAGCCGGGCTCGATCGGGACGCCGATCGAGGGCGTCGGCATGCGGCTGATCGACGACGAGTGGAATACCGTGCCGGACGGGGAAATCGGCGAGATCGCGATCCGCGGGCACAACGTGATGAAGGGCTACTGGAACAAGCCCGAGGCCACCGCGGAGTCGATCCGCGACGGCTGGTTCCGCACCGGGGACATGGCGCGGGTTGACCGCGACGGCTACTACTTCATCGTGGACCGCAAGAAGGACCTGATCATCCGGGGCGGCTACAACGTGTACCCGCGGGAGATCGAGGAGGTCCTGCACGAGCACCCGGCGGTCGCCGAGGTGGCGGTGATCGGCATCCCGCACCCGGACCTGGGCGAGGAGGTGGGCGCGGCGGTGGCGCTCAAGCCGGGCGCGAGCGCGACTCCGGACGAACTGCGTTCGTGGGCCCGGGACCGGGTGGCGGCGTACAAGTACCCGCGGCAGGTGTGGCTGGTGGACGCGCTGCCCAAGGGCCCGACCGGGAAGATCCTGCGCCGCGAGGTCACGCCGCCCGGGGAGGCCGGGTGAGCGAGGAGGTCTGGGCCGACGACGCGGTCGACGCGGCGGGCGGGCTCGACCTGCTGCTGACCGACGCTGCGCTCGGCGTGTGGCACCGGCTCCGGCCGGACAGCTCGCTGCTGCGGCTGGCCGGGGAACTGGCCCGGCGCCCCGGGTTTGTGGGTCGTCAAGCGGGTGCGCTGGCCACCGAGCTCGGCCGGGTCGCTCTTGGGCGCTCGTCGGTCGCGGCCGACCCGCGGGACCGGCGGTTCGCCGACCCGGCGTGGACGGACAACCCGTTCCTGCGCCGCGCCGTCCAGGCCTACCTGGCGGCATCGGCGTCGGCGTCGGAGCTGGTGGACGGCGCGGAGCTGGACTGGCGGGACGACACCCGGCTGAAGTTCCTGCTCACCAACCTCATCGCCGCGGCCGCGCCGAGTAATAACCCGCTCGTCAGTCCCGCTGGCTGGAAGGCGCTGCTGGACACCGGCGGGGAGAACACGGTCCGCGGGCTGCGCAACCTGGCCTCGGACCTGGCCACCTC
>Ga0070735_10005066_pt1 | contig 10988 bp, 15 predicted proteins | sample Coa_R1_FD_66443 | JGI IMG/M metagenome (GOLD analysis project Ga0070735, IMG submission 66443) | Surface soil microbial communities from Centralia Pennsylvania, which are recovering from an underground coalmine fire - Coalmine... | ecosystem: Environmental > Terrestrial > Soil > Unclassified ... | reverse complement strand
TAGACGACGCCCTTGGGATCGCCCGTCGTGCCTGACGTATAATTGAGGCTGATCGCGTCCCATTCGTCGCCCGGCGGGCTCCAGACATAATTCTCATCGCCTTCGACGACGAGGGCTTCATATTCGAGAGAGCCAATTCTGTCGCCGGGGCCGGCATATTCGGGATCGTCGTAATCGATGATCAGCGGCCGCGCCGCGCATTTCGCCAGCGCTTCGGCACCGAGTTTCGAAAATTCGCGATCGACGATCAGCGCCTTGGCCTCGCCGTGATCCAGCATGAAGGCGATTGCGGCGGCGTCGAGGCGTGTGTTCAACGTGTTGAGTACGCCGCCGCACATCGGGACGCCGTAATGGCATTCAAGCATCGCCGGCGTGTTGGCGATGAGGACGGCGACGGTGTCGCCGCGTTTGATGCCACGTTTGGCGAGCGCGGAGGCGAGTCGACGGCATCGCGCGTAGAAGTCGCCGTAGTTTCGCCGCAACGCGCCGTGGATGATCGCGATGTGATCGGGAAAAACGGCGGCGGCGCGCTCCAGAAAGGTGAGCGGCGTCAACGGCTGAAAATTCGCTGGATTGCGATCGAGATCGACGTCGTAGGGCGTAAGGGTCATGCCAAGTCTCATCGGGCGACGGCTCATCATAACCGAGCCGTTCGCAAGCGCGAGACGTCCTGCTACCTCTTGAAGGCGAAAAACCGAAATCCTGCAAAGGTCAGGAACATCGCCGCCCCGACGCCGCACGCGATCGAGAAGGCGATGACGAGCGAACTTTCCCCAAAGCCAAGCGCGCCGATCACGGTCAGCACCACCGCGTAGACCGCATAATTAAGCGCTTGGCCGCTCGCGGCGACTAGACAGTAGCGAAGGAACGCTGCGAGCCAATCGCCACGATTGTCGCCGAACGTGAAGGCTCGATTGAGCATAAAATTGGTGATCGTCGCGGCGACTACGGCCGGCGGGCGGGCCAGGAGAGGCGAAAGCCCTAAGCCTTTGACGATGAGCACGGTCAGCCCGGCGTCGATGCAAAAGCCGATCGAGCCGACGACGATAAAGGCCGGAATTTGGCGCATGAGATCGTCGCGCGCGACTATTGCGTCCTGTCCATGCGTCAAAAAGCGGCCTCCGAGGCGAACGAGCGGCAAATTGTCCCCAAGTCCCTTAAGGAAGCGTTAGACGAATAGCTCAGCGACCGCCGCCCAGACAAGGCGCAGACCGATAAGCAAGGTCAGCGCATAGACGAGCGTGTAGAATCTTTCGGCCTTGACCCTTCGGACTACCCATACGCCGACGAAGGTCGCGACAATGGCGAGGGGAAACAAGCTTACGGCGGCGGTGAGATTCTCCTTCGAAAACTGCCCGAGCGCGAAATAGCCGGGCACTTTCATCAGGTTTATGGCGGCGAAAACCATGATCGCCGTGCCGGCGAAAAGCCGCGGGCTCAAGCGCTGGGGCATAACGTAGACCTGAAAAGGAGGAGCCCCGGCGTGGCTGATGAAACTGGTGAAGCCCGAAAGAGCGCCCCAGAAAATGCCTGGCGCCAAAGTCGGCTGTGTGGCCGGCGGTTCGCCGCGCCAGGATCGGATCGCCACAAAGGCGACGAAGCCGATCGAGATCAGCCCGACGGCGAGCCGCACCAAGGCTTCGCTGACATGAGCGGCGAGGAGCCAGCCGAGCACGACGCCGATGGCTGAGGCCGGGATCAGGATGAGGAGATTGCGCTTGTCCCAATCGCGACGGAACGCCCAAACGCTGACCCAATCCTGAATGATCAGGATCGGCAGCAAGATCGCGGCGGCTTTCACCGGCGAAATGGCCAGCGAAAGGAGCGGCATCGATAGCGTGCCGAGGCCGGAGAAGCCGCCCTTGGAGAGGCCGAGCAGGATCACCGCCGGCACCGCGGCGGCGTAGAAACTCCAATCGAGACTCATTGCTCCAGCTTCCGACCGCCTTGGCCTATTGTCGCATTCGCGTGAGATTGCGTTCGGGCGCCGAGCGTCGCAAAACGCTTTGAAGAAGAAGAGGAGGAGCGCGATGTCCAGCCGCTACGCTGAAGTCTATGCGAAGTGGCGCGCCGATCCGCAAGCCTTTTGGGCCAAGGCGGCCGAAGAGATCGACTGGATTCAGCCGCCGACACGCATTTTTGATGAAAAGGCAGGCGTCTATGGCCGCTGGTTTCCCGACGCGACCTGCAACACGTGTTTTAACGCGCTCGATCGCCATATCGCCGCCGGCCGCGGCGACAGGACGGCGCTTCTTTACGACAGTCCGGTCACCGGCGCGAAAAGGCGGATCACCTATAGCGAGTTGCTTGACGATGTCGCAGCGCTAGCGGCCGCGCTCCTCTATTTCAATGTCGCGAAAGGCGACCGGCTCGTCATCTATATGCCGATGGTTCCGGAAGCGATTGTCGCGATGCTCGCTTGCGCCCGGATCGGCGCAGTCCATTCCGTCGTCTTTGGCGGTTTTGCCGCGAAGGAGCTCGCCGCGCGTATCGACGACGCCAAGCCGAAACTGATCCTTGCCGCCTCATGCGGCATCGAGACCGGCCGCATCGTCGCCTATAAACCGCTGCTCGACGCCGCGATCGATCTTGCCGTGCATAAGCCCGTCGCCTGCATGGTGCTGCAGCGTCCACAGGCGGAAGCCAAAATGGTTGCGGGGCGCGACTATGATTGGACAGAGATGTTCGCGGCGGCAAAGGATGCCGGCAAGCGCGCGTCCTGCGTCGAGGTCGCCGCGACCGACCCGCTTTATGTCCTCTATACGTCGGGGACCACGGGTGCGCCGAAGGGGGTGATGCGCGACAATGGCGGCCATATGGTCGCGCTCCAATGGTCGATGCCGAATATTTACGACGTCGGTCGGGACGAGACCTTTTGGACGGCGTCCGACATTGGTTGGGTGGTCGGCCATTCCTACATCGTCTACGCGCCGCTGCTGCATGGCTGCGCCAGCGTGCTCTATGAAGGCAAGCCGGTCGGCACGCCCGACGCCGGCGCCTTCTGGCGGGTGATCGAAGAGTACAAGGTCGTCTCGTTCTTCACTGCGCCCACAGCCTTTCGCGCGGTGCGCAAGGAAGATCCCCAAGGCAAGCTGCTCGAGAACTATTCGACAACTTCGCTTCGTACGCTCTTTCTCGCCGGCGAGCGCGCCGATCCAGAGACGCTCGGCTGGGCGGGGCGAATGCTCAACGTCCCTGTTATCGATCATTGGTGGCAGACCGAGAGCGGCTGGCCGATCGTGGCCAATCCGGTTGGGCTTGGCCTTCTGCCAATCAAACCTGGCTCGCCGACCATGCCGATGCCTGGATACGAAATCGATGTCGTCGACGATGCAGTCAAGCCGGTCAAAACCGGCGCTATGGGATCGATCGTCATCAAGCTGCCGTTGCCGCCGGGCGCTTTGCCGACGCTGTTCCAGCAGGACCAGCGCATGGTCGAGAGCTACCTTTCGGAATTTCCCGGCTATTACAAGACGTCCGACGCTGGGTACAAGGACGATGACGGCTATCTCTTCGTGATGGGGCGCACCGACGACATCATCAATGTCGCCGGTCATCGTCTTTCGACCGGCGGCATGGAGGAGGCGCTCGCCTCGCACCAGGATGTGGCCGAATGCGCGGTCATCGGCGTCAAGGACGAGATCAAAGGCGAAGCACCATTAGGCTTCGTCGTTTTGAAAGCCGGCGTGACGCGCGAGCCGGCCGCGTTGGAGCGGGAGATCGTCGCCCTGGTGCGCGAACGCATCGGCCCTGTCGCAGCCTTCAAGCGCGCGATCGCGGTCAATCGCCTGCCGAAGACGCGGTCGGGAAAAATCCTGCGCGGGACAATGAAGAAAATTGCCGACGATGAGCCCTGGTCGATGCCGGCGACGATCGACGATCCGGTCGCTTTGGACGAGATCGCGGCGGCGCTCGGACGGACGAAAGGCGCCTAAGGACGCCGCATCCCGTAAAAACCGCTGTGCAAGATATAGGAGCGCGGCGTGAGCGACATATCATCAAAATCTCACAAGAACTGGGTTCCGCAAATCGTCACCTGCGGCGCGACCGCGCTATGGCAGGTCTACGAGCTCATGGCGCCGCGGGAGGCTCCGTCGAGCGCGGTGACGGCACTCGAACTGTGCCTTCTCGCCTGCGCCGTCGTCGGATGTTTCGGCGGCCTGGCGATGCATTTGTCGCGGCGTTAAGCGGCCTTCGCAAACCGATGCGCCGTCAACGCTGACGTATTTGAAGAAGCGCGGGAGACACCCCTTCTCCCGCTTGCGGGAGGTGGCGCGAAGCGCCGGATGAGGGTAAGGCGCGGGACTTTCAAGGCGGCGGCTTCCCCTCACCCCAACCCTCTCCCGCAAGCGGGAGAGGGGGCGCGCCGCGGAGGCCTCCGAGTTTGCTTGTTATATACTCACAATTCCAACGCCCAATTCTGCCCGACCAGATCATGCCCGAAAGAATGATGCTTCTCCTCGGCGATGAGCTTGAATCCGGCGGCTTGATAGATCCGGCGCGCTGCGACGAGGATGTCGTTGGTCCAGAGTACGAGCCGGCGGTAGCCGAATTCCCGGGCGCGCTCGATACAGGCTTGCGTCAAGGCTGAGCCGACGCCGAGGCCGCGCGCGCTTGGCTCGACGTAAAGCAGGCGTAGCTTGGCGACGTCGGCCGCCTCGCCTTTGACGAGGAAGATCGAGCCGACGATCGCGTGATTGCGCTCGGCGATCCAAGCCGCTTCCTTCTCGGGGTCGAGATTGACGACGAAATCACGAAGAATTCCGGCGATGAGCGCTTCGAAGGTCCAGTCCCAACCATATTCTTGATGATAGAGAGCGGCTTGACGGTGAATGACCCAGCCGAGATCGCCGACACGCGGCCTGCGGAGGGTAAAGCTCTTGTCGAGGGCGGCGGGCTCATCAAGGATGAATCGGATGGTCTTCATCGCGCCAGTGAGACGCTCGCTCACTGAAGGATCGAGCGGCGCGAGCAGGGCGCTCATCTGCGCCTTCGTTCCCTGTTCGAGACCGGCGAAGGCGTCGCGTCCCGCTTCCGTGAGCGAGAGCAGGCGATGTTTGGCGTGACGCGGGCTGACATCGGCGACGACCAGGCCTTTGGCGCGTAAGCCCGCCAGCACGCGGCTCAAATGCGCCTTGTCCATCGCGAGAGCGCGGCAAAGATCTGCGGCCGTCCCATTCTTATCCTGGGCAAGTTCATACAGCACACGCGCTTCGACCAGCGAGAAGGGACTATCGGAGAGATGTTCCTCCAACAGACCGATCCGCCGGGTGTAGAAGCGATTGAAACTCCGGATTTCCTCGACGGCGGTCATGGCCGGCTCCCAGGCGAGGCCAAACCTAGCGAGGATGAGTTGACTTAGTCAACTCAAAAAGCAAAAGAAACGGCGCACAGAGCGCCGTTTCGACTGTCCTTCGAAAGGCGAACCCTATTGGCAATAATCCCAATGGCCGCTCGAATGCATGGGATTGTCGTAATACCAGCACATGCCCGGCTCCGGCGGGGCGCCATACGCCGCCGCCGCGGCGGCCGCGCCCAGGATGCCAAAGCCGATGGCCGCGCCAATACCAGCGCCACCCCAACCGCCGCCATGATGCCAACCACCGCCGCCATGGCCAGCCATATGACCGCCACCCATATGCCCACCGCCCATGTGACCACCGCCCATGTGACCACCGCCCACATGACCGCCCCCGCCATGCTTGAGCTGCACAGCGACGATATCGCTCGACGCGCCGATCCCGCTTTTCGCCAGGGGCATCGCCGAGGCTGGCGCCGCAATCGCCGCCGCCAACAGGGCAAGCGCTGTCGAGGCGCCTGTCAATCGTCCAAATGAAGAAAACTTCCGTGTCATGACGTATCTCCCAAACACCGCCCTACTGAGTAGAAACGGCTAAGGCGACCGCGTCAAGGACAGCGGCCGCCAGCGACTCCTTAACGAAGACTCAGGACGCGGCTCGCTTCGCCTTTCGCGTCTCTTCGACGCTGGTCGAAGCCACATACCAGTCCTTTGCCGCAATTTCTTCGAACACTACCCAGACGGCGTCTTGGCTGAGGCCGGTCGTCTCGGCGATGGCGCTGGTGACCTTACGCGCTATGGCCGCTTTCTTCCGCTCAGGGTCGTCGGCGATGACTTCCTTGACCAATTGAATATTGACGAACGGCATCGGATCCTCCCTGTGATCGCGCGGCTCTTCGTCCGCGCCATATTTCTGCAGACGCTGAAGTCAGCCGGCGTTTTTCAGCGTCTTCAGCTTGCCGAAGACCGAGTCGACGTCGATCTTGTCGTCCTCGTCCTTCGGCTTGGCCGCCGTGGCGCCGAATACGTCGTCGCGAGTCGTCGGAACCGCTTTGGCGGTGGTGATCTCGGCGGGAACCAGCGTCTGGCCGCCTTCTTCCTCAACCTTCGGGCGTTCCTTGGCCGCGCGATTGACCTCGAAATCGAGATCGATTTGCGAACAAAGGCCGAGGGTCACAGGGTCCAAGGGTTGCAGATTGGCGGAGTTCCAATGGCTGCGTTCGCGGATCGACTGAAGGGTGGATTTGGTCGTCCCGACGAGGCGCATGATCTGTGCGTCCTTAAGTTCGGGGTGATTGCGCAGGAGCCAGAGAATGGCGTTGGGGCGATCCTGCCGACGCGACAAGGGCGTATAGCGCGCGCCGCGCGGTTTCTTGATTTCGGGCAGGCGCACTTTGGCGACCGCGAGCCGCAAACGATGCTCGGAATTCTTCTCGCCCTCGGCGATTTCTTCGCGGGTTAATTGGCCCGAAGAGATCGGGTCGTGACCCTTGATGCCCGTCGCGACCTCGCCGTCGGCGATGCCCTTCACCTCCAGCGGGTGCAATTTGCAGAACTCCGCGATCTGGTCAAAGGTCAGCGAGGTGTTCTCAACCAGCCAGACGGCGGTCGCTTTGGGCATAAGCGGCGCTTCGGTCATTTCATCTCTCCTTCGCCAATCTCCCGAAAGCGGCGCGTTTTCCCGGCCGGCGCCCGGGCGAGGCGGAGCCTCAAATCATCATCCATGCGGGAATGGCCAATATATAGGCGGCGGCAAAGGAGAAGGCAATTCAAGTCTGTGCTGAAATTTTTGCAGGAAAAGTACGGAGGCGCGCGCTCCCCAATGGAAGCGTCTTTCTTCCTTTTGGACGGTGAGAGGAAGCAAAACAGGCCCCCGGCCAGGCGGATTAGCGCTCTGATTTTATTAGGGAGAGGTGGTTAGCGATTTCCGGGTTTCACGGGAATATCAATATGTTACGTCTCATCTTCTTTCCCGCGCCGCGAAAATGCACGGATCCCGCGCCCTCGAGCGGATTGAGGATATCAAGACCAACGAAATCCCTCTCATTCTCCGTCACCAGCACACAACTATTTGTTTCCGCGATGGCGGCGATCATCATATCGATGGCGTCACGCGGTCTGCCGCGGCTTTTGCCTTCCGCCATCAAGCGCGCCCAGACCAGCGCGGATTTTTCATCGAAGGGCAAAATGCGGCCTGCAAAGAGAGCCTGCGGCCCATCGGGCCCTGAAAACCATCGCTCCAATTGATCGCGTTTCTGCCTACTGGCTCAAAAACGCCGCGGCGGATCGCCGCGATGGTTCTTACCGCGTCCCGAACATCCGGTCCCCTGCGTCGCCCAGTCCTGGCACGATATAGCCATGGTCGTTCAGCCGCTCGTCGACTGAGGCGGTCCATATTTCCACCTCGGGATGGGCCTTGTTCAGCCTCTCAACGCCCTCGGGCGCAGCGAGCAGACAGACGAAGCGGATATCCTTCACGCCGCGGCGCTTCAGCCGGTCAATGGCGGCGATCGCGGAATTTGCGGTCGCAAGCATCGGGTCCATCACGATTACGAGACGGTCCGCGACATCCGCCGGCGCTTTGAAATAATATTCGACCGCCTCGAGCGTCTTGGGGTCGCGATAAAGCCCGATATGAGCGACACGGGCCGAGGGCACCAGCTCAAGCATGCCGTCGAGAAAGCCGACGCCGGCGCGCAGAATCGGCGCGAAGACCAGCTTCTTGCCGGCGATCATCGGCTTCATCGTTTTTTCGAGCGGGGTCTCCACTTCCACCATCTCGATGGGCAGATCGCGCGTCACTTCGTAGCAGAGCAACATGCCGATCTCGTTCATGAGCTGGCGGAAGCCTTTGGTCGAGCGCTGCTTGTCGCGCATCAATGTCAGCTTGTGCTGCACCAAGGGGTGGTCGACGACATGGGCGCCGGACATGAGAACCTCGCCGTTAAAGGGGCGTCGCGACTTTAGCGAAAAGACTCCAAGGGCGCAGGGCGCACGACCGATCGTCCCCAGCTTCCGCCTTTTCGTTACGAGAAGGCGTAACAAATTCCATTATTCTTCGCCGCCTCGCCTTTTTTCGAACGCGTAACGCGCCTATGTGAAGCATGTGGTCATTGACCACGGCCCTTCGACAATGTCACTTGCCGAGGTCATGGCGTCTGCTTCCACGGGTACCGCGCAGCGGCAATGGAGTCTGCCTAACCTGCTGACCTACGGTCGGCTGGCCGCGGTGCCGCTCGTCGTCGCGCTTCTGTTCTGGCCTGCCGAACATTGGATGCGTTGGACCGCGCTGGCCATCTTCGTCGCCGCCGCGATCACGGATTTCTTCGACGGCTATCTCGCCCGCGCCTGGTCGCAGCAATCCTCGCTCGGCCGCATGCTCGATCCGATCGCCGATAAATTGCTGGTCGCAGCGACCTTGCTCGTCCTTTCGGCGGATAAGGTTATCGCGGGCTGGTCGCTCTGGGCGGCGATCGTGATTCTCTGCCGCGAAATTCTCGTCTCGGGTCTGCGGGAATTTCTCGCCGAATTGCGCGTGCCGGTGCCGGTTTCGACGATCGCCAAATGGAAGACGACCGTCCAACTGATCGCCATTGGCTTCCTCATCGCCGGTCCCGCCGGCGATGAGATATTGCCAGGGACCACCCGTATCGGCGTCGTGCTTTTATGGGCGGCGGCGATCCTGACGATTTACACCGGTTGGGATTATCTGAAAGCGAGCTACGATCACCTCGCCTCGGAGTGACGTCTCTTTGACGATGAAATGCGTCCGCTCATGAAAGCGCTGTATTTCGCCTGGGTGCGCGAGCGCATCGGCAAAAGCGAGGAGGAGATCGCGCCGCCGCCGAGCGTCGCGACGGTCGACGACCTGATCCTCTGGCTCTCCGGGCGGGACGAAAATTACGCGCATGCTTTTGAGAAGCGAAGCGTCATTCGAGCGGCGATCGATCATGCCCATGTTCACCATGACGCGAAGATCGCCGGCGCGCGGGAGATCGCCTTCTTTCCTCCGATGACCGGCGGCTGAAGATGGGCGAGAGCGGCGCGCTCAAGACGATCATCCGCGTACAAGCGGCTGACTTCGACGCCGCGGCGGAGACGGAGGCGCTAAGCGACGGGCGAAGGGATATCGGCGCTTTGGTGAGTTTCGTCGGGCTCTGCCGAGACGAAGGCGGAACGCTCAGGGCGTTGGAGATCGAACATTACGCCGGGATGGCGGAAGCCGAGATCGCGCGCGTCGCCGCCGAGGCCGCCGCGCGTTGGCCGCTTCTGGGCCTCGTGATCGTCCATCGCCATGGACTGATCGAAGCGGGCGAACGCATCGTTCTTGTCGCCGCCGCCGCCGCTCATCGGGCCGAAGCCTTCGCGGCGGCGGATTTTCTCATGGACTATCTCAAGACGCGCGCGCCATTTTGGAAACGCGCTCATCTTGTCGGCGGCTCGACCGGCGACTGGGTCGCCCCGAAACTTGCCGATGACAAGGCAGCGGCGCGCTGGAGCGCCGACGCCTAGTAAAGAGCCCTGTCGTCAGGCCCTCAAAACCATGCGGTAGATGAGCAAGACGACAACGGCGCCGACGACGGCGACGAACAGACTCCAGATATTGAGCCCGGTCACGCCTTCATGTCCGACCAAACTGAACAGAAAGCCGCCCACGACCGCGCCGATGACGCCCAAAACAATGTCGAGCAAAAAGCCTTCGCCGGTTTTGTTGACGATCTTACTGGCGATAAAACCGGCGACGAGGCCGAGAATGATCCAGGCAATAATACCCATAGCGTTTATCCCCTTAATGCTGAGCGATAGACTGACGCCGCGGTTGCGAACGCGAGCCTATCTTTGCGCTTGGACGCCAAATGTCCGCGATGGACGCGGAAAAGGCAAGGCTATACTCTTCGGACGAAGGCCTCAGCCTCTTTTGTTGGATGGAATGTTTGATTTCTCAAGGAGGAAGCCATGGGATTTTTTGACGATGCGCTCAAAGGGGCGGTGCCTGGGGGCAACCTGACGACGCCGATTGCCATCGCGGCCGGCGCCTTGCTGCTTGGCAAGTATTTAAGCAGCGGATCTTCCGCGCCGCCGCAGGGCGGCGCGCCCGTGCCGAGCGCGCCGCAATCCGGCGGGTTGTTCGGCGGACTCAATGATCTTGTATCGAAATTCCAGAACGCCGGTCACGGCGACGTCGTCAATTCCTGGGTTGGCGCTGGGCCCAATCAGCCGATCCAGCCGTCGCAAGTCGGCTCGGCCCTTGGTCAGCAAACGATCAGCGATCTTGCCCGCCAGGCCGGCGTCAGCGAGCAGGAGCTTTTGAATCAACTCGCCCAGTCTCTGCCCGGCCTGGTCGACAGGCTGTCGCCGAACGGACGCCTGCCGACGCAAGCAGAACTCGCCGCACAAGGGCATTGAGCGAAGGGCGTGGGCGTACATCTGCCAGGGTACGTCGGCGTTGAGACGGCCTCGGCGCGTCCCTCTCCCGCTTGCGGGAGAGGTAAGCCGCCGGCTTTAAAGTCCGGCGCGTTACTCTCATCCGGCGCTACGCGCCACCTTTTCCCGCAGGCGGGAGAAGGGGTGTTTTCGGCGCTTCGCCTTGAAGCGGGCGTACCTGCTTACTCCGCCGCCTGCCTCTCGCTCGCCGCCAACACGGCGAGCGCTTGATCCAAATCTTCGATCAGATCCTCGACGTCTTCGA
>Ga0070735_10005065_pt1 | contig 10989 bp, 9 predicted proteins | sample Coa_R1_FD_66443 | JGI IMG/M metagenome (GOLD analysis project Ga0070735, IMG submission 66443) | Surface soil microbial communities from Centralia Pennsylvania, which are recovering from an underground coalmine fire - Coalmine... | ecosystem: Environmental > Terrestrial > Soil > Unclassified ... | reverse complement strand
TCGGAGATGGCGGCGCCATTCTCGCCTTCGCGATCGATCCTGCTGGTAATCGCATTGAGCTGATACAGCGACCATAAGCCGGACAGTGCAGGTTACTCGTTGAAGCTGGATAAACGGCCTAGCGGTTGGCCTTATCCCCATAGTCGCGCGGTCGCGAGCCGCGCACCCTCAGCCATGGCCCGGAATTTCGCCCAAACGACGGTCGGATGGATTTCGGGAGTGTAGGTAGCCTGTGAAGAAAATCCGCAGTCGGTTCCCGCAATCACGTTCTCTCGGCCAACCAATCTGGCAAATCGCAGGATGCGCTCGGCGATGAGTTCTGGATGCTCTACGATATTACTCGCGTGGGTGACCACCCCAGGGATAAGAAGTTTGCCCTCTGGCAGCTTGACGTTTTCCCAGACATGGTACTCATGCTCGTGTCGCGCGTTGGCGGCCTCAAATGAGTAGGCTCCCGCGTTCACTTTCAAGATGACTTCGACAATATCGCTGAGCGGCGCGTCGTGGACTCGGGGACCCTCATTGATCCCATAACAGGTGTGGTAGCGTACCTTTTCCTGCGGAATGCCGTGGAGACCGTGATTCAGCGCCGCTACGTACATCTCGGCCGTCTTTCGGCGATCACCAGCACTCAAAGTTGAATAACTGTAGAGCTCGGTGAGAAATGGATCGTCGATCTGAACCAGGAAGCCCGCGTCCACAATCGCCCTATACTCGGAGTGCAGGGCCTGCGCAACTGCGTGGAGGTATTCTTCGTCCGTTCGGTAGAAAATGTTCGTGCCGACGCCACTGGGTGCGACAGCGGGCATGAAAACATCTTCGTACTTCAATCCCTTCGTTGCAGCTTTGAGGTTGCGGATGTCTCTGTCGATGGCCTCCTGTCCGCGATAAGTGACTGGCCCGGTACAAACGAACGGAACCATCGGGGTAAGCGTTGACCCCAGCATCGCCTGGCTGAAGTACTGCTTGTAATACTCGGGAAAAGCTTCGACCTCTGCGCCGAACATGGTAGGACGCGGTCCCGGGCGTGGTTCGAAGCCGTCGAGGCGCTCGCTTATATACGAGAAGAACCCGAGCTTACCTTGCTCGCCGTCGTTCGGAATGTCGATCCCGTTCTCGACCTGCTGATGTACAACCTCGGCGACAGCGCCGGCAACCCGCTGGGCATAGACATCCGGATCACAGGGCTCGCCCTCGATTCTGGCTTTCATTAGGTCCAGCAGTTCTTTGGGACGAGCCAGGCTGCCGCAATGGGTGGTCAGAATCCGAGTGGTGCTTCGATGCATGTGAGCTCCACTCTTAATTGGGTCCGGGTTTTTCGGCCGAATCGACGATGAAGGTCGATACCGGTACCTTTACGGCTTCCATACGCAGACCGAGTTGCTCGCGTAGCGCTGTGGAGAGGTCGGGGCCAGCCACCTCATCCCACGCAAGCTTGAAATCATACTCTCCTGTAAGCGCGGTTTTGTCGATGCCAGGCCCGTGTCCTCCGACGGAAGACAGGAGACTTACGAGCGCCATAACGGAGACCTTACGCGCTGTCATTGAAACGGGCTGACCAGGAGAGGGCTTCAGCGTCACTTCTCCTCGCGGGCCTGTAAACAAGAGCTGCGTATCATCGTTTCGGGAGGGCTGCATTTTCGGTCCGTTCTTGGCGATGAGCAGAGCGAATCCGGCCGTCTCGGTGGTCTCCTGGTGGAATTTCAACTTGAAGCGCTCCACCAGCATGTTCCGCAGCATGGTGAGGAGCTGCTGCTCGGTGGTTTTAGCGGGGTCCTCGGCTTTGGCTTCGACGTTGAAGCGGAGATCCCCGCGCTGAATCCAGTCCGGCCCCGTCTTGAGGTTAAGCATGGAAACGCCGTAGGCCATCGCGATCAAATGGCTGAGGCGTGCGTCGGTGATCACGCAGCGGCCGAGAGGTGCTGCTTCCACGCGCTGCTGCGGAGTATACACGGAATCGATCCCATGACAGCCTCCGCGGACCCCATTCGGTCCAGAGGGCGCGACTTTGACGGATGCGACTTCGAAGGCCAGCGGCGTCGGCGCAGTCTGAGCTCTTGCCGGGAGCGCCGTGAGCATGGCAAGAAGGACGAATCCAGCGCCAGACGACCGCATCTCTATCCCAGGTTTCATGAGACCTCCGCCGGATCTACAGAGTAACTGTTGGTAGAATACTACGCGCCCGGTTAGCCTCGGCGGTCGGCACGCAGCAGGCTAGCCCTTCTTGGACCGTCCTCATCGTCCGGCCAGCGGCAGACTGGAATTCCCATTTGTTACTTCTTAGGCGCGACCATTTCCGTGATACGGGCGACGCTCGTATCGCCGGTAAACAGGTCTCCGTGCGAATCCATGGCCATGTAACTCGATTCAACAAACTGTCCTTCGCCTCGCCCCGGTCCGTTACCGATTGCGCCGAGTACGTTACCGTCCCAGTCAATCTTGAAGATCTGGCCGTCCTGACCGGTGGCCATCCATAGCTGATTATGCGGATCGACATACAGGGCGCAAACCAGGTTCCTCATTTGAATCGTCTTGACGAACTTGCCGTTTCCGTCATAGACGACAATCCGGTATTCCTCCCGGTCGCCAATATAAATGTTGCCGTTGATGGGATTGACGGCTAACCCGTGGACCATGCTGAAATGTCCCGGTCCAGCCTTGTTTCCAAACCACTGCTGGATGAATTTGCCGTTCTTATCGAGGTGCAGTATGCGCGCGGCGCCACTGCTATTGGCCGGAGATTTATCGCTGTCATTGGGACTCTCATTCGCGTGGCCCATGCCGATATAAATGTCTCCGTTCGAAGCGAAGGCAACGTGCAGCGGCTGCCACAGGAGCCTTTGCCCTTTGGCTTCATCCCAATCCCCTCGTTGTCCTCTGACGCCAATGGTCATGAGGAGCTTCCCCTCGGGACTCAGTTTCATCACGGTGTCGCCATTCTCATCGCAGATCCAGATGTTGTCCTCTGCGTCGATGGCCATGCCGTGCGCCTTATTTTGGTGGCCGATCACGTCCTCGCCGATGGTGCGGACCAGCTTGTGATTCCGGTCGAACTCAAACAACTGAGGTTTTCCGGCAGGATTGCGCTGAAAAGCGAAAAGGTATTCTTGAGAATTCAGCGCCACGGCTGAGACACCGCCGGTTAGTCCGTCCGGCAAAGCAAACGGATAAGCGAAGGTATAACCCATATCCGCCTTGCGCTGTTCGTGGACGATACCGTCGCGACCTCTTCCCCAGGCGCAAATGGGCGAGTGAGTACATGGCTCGGCGCCACTGTTACCATTGGCCACGGCATTACCATTAACCGCGGCTGAACCGGCCGATTGAGAAAATACCGGCATCGCTGCAAAACTGATGCCGAGCGCGATCATGGCAACTATACGTCCGTCCATTTCGACCTCCGGATTCGCAGCCATCATACACCCGGACGCACCCGGGCGGCCTCGCGCAGCCAGTCAGATTCAGGGAAGCGGCTTAGCCAGGTATTTCAACTCAGGCTGCTGGTTGGCTCCCACGGGCAGACGATCGGCATTCATGAGCATGGAAACCATCTGATAGTAGCCCGCGCTGACCATCAAATCCACGACGCCGCGCTCGCCCGCGACGTTCTTAACCGCCGCAAACGTGGCGTCAGTCACCTGCCTGGTCTTGAATAGCTCGGTGATGAAGTTGTAGACGGCTTCCTCGTCGGCCGACATCCCCACCGGGCGCCTGCCTTCGGCGATGGCTTTCACCTTGTCCTCGCTCAACCCGGCCTGCACGGCAGCGCGGTGGTGAGCGAGCCATTCAAACTGCGCTCCCCAATAGCGCGCCGTAAGAATAATCGCCAATTCCTTGAGCTTGTCCGGGACTGACATATGGAAGCGGACGCGGTCTCCCATGTCGAACAGAAGTTGGCCCCCATCAGGATCGCGGACGTTGATATTGAAGCTCCCGCCCGTGCCTCGTTGGGCCACTGCGATATCCGTCATCTTCCTTTGCGGAGGGGTCATTTGTTCGTAGGTGAGCGGCTTGAAGCGGTCGCCTCGCATGGTGAATTCCTTGCCGTTGGCTGCCGACTTCACTTCGGTAGGCGCCACCACTCCCGGAATCGGCGTGGCAAATCCCATTCCCACTACCGGCAGCGGGCTACCGAGAGGTTTCAGGCCGGGCTGCACACCTTCGGGCAACGGATACCGATCCACGTTGAGCAACATTGAAACCAATCCGTACCATCCACTCAGGCCGATCATATCGACGACGCCCTTCTCACCGTATTTGTCCTTGGCCGCCCTAAATGTGGCGTCAGTCACTTGGTGAGTAGTCAGGAGCTCGTCAATAAGGTTGTAGGCCAATTCCATTTCCGGCGGCATCCCTGAAGGGCGTTTGCCTGCGGCGATGGCGTCCACGATGGCTGGGGCCACGCCGTTCTGTAGGGCCGCCGCCTTGTGAGAGTTCCACTCGTACTGCGCCATCCAGTAGCGGCCGGTCATGATGATGATGACCTCACGGACATTCGCCGGCAGGCCGGTGCGGAAACGCATTGCACCGCCGAATTCAGCGCCGCGATCGCCGACCTCCGGACTGCGCAGCAGGACGTTGAATGGTCCCCGTACGCCTCCTCGCTCTCCGGCCAGCAGGTGATCGACCATGGTTTTCTGCTCGGGCGTCATCTCGTCGTACTTGAGCGGCTTGAACCGGTCGCCGACCAAAACCAGGCTGTGGGGATCGGGAGCCTGCTTCGTCTGTTTCGAAGTCGTCTGGGCGCTTACGACCGCCATGGTACCGATCATCACGACACAGAAAATCTGAAGATGCATAATGATTCTCCTTGGCGGATTATATCCGACCTGCGTTGCCGCTAGACCAGAGAAGCCATTCGGGCATTGATGCGAATGCCCAGACCGATCCCCCGCTGGCACCGCATGCCCGCACAGCGATTCGTAACAATCCCGCCGCGTCGGGACGCGATGGTCACATATTGACGGCCCTTGTGCGCGCAGGTAAGGTAGACTCCCATGCCGAGCATGCCAGCAGCACTGGACAGATCGGTCAGAGGGACCTCCCCGTTAACTGCCCAACATCGGTAGGTATCCTGCTCTTAAGATCCGGAAGAAATAACAAGCAGAATCTGCGGCCGTTTGCGCCTTCTCCGCCCCGGGTGTATTCTTCGTCTGATGTCGTTGCGACCTGTTCGCAAGTTAGTTGGGATCGGGAATGTGTTCCTCGGAACAGAGCTTTTGGATATTGCGGAGTACGATCTCGAGATCTACGAGGAGAATCCGGAAGATCACAAGCATCACGGATCCAATTCGGGGCCCGACGCCAAGAAGATCGAGGGGACTGTGGTGGGAGAGCTACCCATCCGGAAAGATCTGCGGCTAGTCACCGAAGAAGGGTATGCACTGAGTTTTTACTTGCGAGACAGTTTCGGATCTATCGTGATCTTGGGACCCATGCTGGATGGCACTGGGAAGCCAGTGTGATAGACGCATGCGAAATTCAACGGTCCCGATAAGACGCATTATCAGCCACTATCTAGCGGCTGCATCGGGCGGCGCCGGAGCAAATTGCAAGGTGCGATCGGCGAGTTCCGACAGGAAACCTAGAGCCTGATCGCAGTCGCGGAAGGAACGGCTACGGTTCACCGGGCACTGGTCCGAAGTCCGCCGGGGGCTTTCGATGCCGCGTTGCCGCCTCAAAAGCGGAGGCAATGCGAAATAGCATCCCTTCGTCAAACGGACGCGCAATAAAGTCAACGCCCACTGGCAAGTTAGCTTTCACGGGGCCAACCAAGCGCGTGGCGCCATTACCGTCACTTACTCGATCCCAGATCTCCGTCGCAAAGCCTGCAGGTACGGTGATGGCCGGAAAACCTTGCTGTCCGATAAAGGACCAGCCGATCGGAGAACGGCCATTTGCGTTCGGTTCGCGCGGGGCTGTGAGCTTTCGTGGCGGCACAGTGGACATAGGGGAGACGAGCGCATCGAGCCGCTGCTCCTGCATGCACTGCAGCAATAGATTCTGAAAAGCGAAGCGGGTCTGCAACCGTGCCGCTGTATTCAGCACCGTAGCTTGCTCCACAGCTTGCCGCGCCCGTTTGCGGTCCGGGAAGTTCGGGTCGTCATAGAACCTTGCCTTGGAAATCAGGTCCGCGCCGGTTTTGATGTTGGCGTCTCCACGTTCTTCGAGATACCTGTTCATCATGTATTTGCCTTCGCCGGGAACAGCCGGTGTATTCAAAGTGCGAAGCGAAAGAACCGCCGCGTACACACTGCCGCCGGAAGCAGCCGGGAACAGATCCCGATACGAAACGTTGATGGTGTTCAAAAGTTCTGGCGCGTAGTGTTCGATGCAGCCCTGGAACAAGGCGCCGTCTGGGCCCGGATCCACTATCGTCGCACCCAATTTGCGAAGGTCATCGACGGCGTGTTCGACGATGTCGATACTCTCCTCGTCGGCCTTGGAGAAGAGCTTTTTCGCCATGTACTCACGAATCACACCTATCCGGACCCCGTCGAGACGCCGCGCCGCAGCGGACCGAAGGTATGATGCCGGCTTCCGTCCGACGCTAAACGCCGTCAGCTCGTCCTTCGGATCGTAACCGGCGATTACATCGAGTATCCTTGCCGCGTCTTGCACGTTGCGACAAATCGGCCCTGTCCGCATGCTCAGACCTGCGCCCATCATTCCTTTCCGGCTGACGAGTTCCTCCGTCGGCGCCAACCCAACCAGGCTGTTGACGGATGCCGGCCATCGGATGGACACAACCGTTTCTTCACCGATCGCGCAGGTTACGAGGTTTGCGGCCACCGATGTCGCCGAACCCGCGCTGGACATGCCTGGCTCGCGCTCCGTATCGTACGGATTACAGAAGGTCCCCCCAAAAGAACTGCGCGCGCCGTCTGTTGCATATTCGGCCAGGTTTGCCTTCGCCAGAATGATCGCCCCGGCATCGCGCAACCGCTTGACGAATGTTGCATCCTCGGGCGGGCGGTCGTTCGCGTACTGCACGTCGGCGCCGGACGTCGTGCGCATGTCGAATGTGTCGTACTGGTCCTTGATCGCCATGACGACTCCATGCAGCGGTCCAACGAGCCTCCCGGACTGCTTGAATCGCCGGTCTTGAGCAGCCGCGACCTCCAGCGCGTCGGGCATGTTCGGATTGTTATCATCCGTATCCGTCAGGCTGCGCGCCTTGCGTTCATCGAAGCCCCATGTCTTGCGCGCAGACGGCCGCAGGTTCAGCGTCGAGAGTGCGTTGACCTGCCTGGCGTGTGGAATCGTGGTAATCGGTCCGAGAATCCCCATCGGCTCGCTCACACAGGCGTTGTTATAAGTCTTGATCCGCTTTAAGTACAGCTCGACGAGACCCACACTCGTGATCTTTTTAGCAACCAGCGCCCGTTGAATATCGGCAATACTGGCCTCTTGTAGATGAAACGGTCGTGCAGGTTGCTGTTGGGCGCCAACAGTCGCGCTGGCAGTAATAAGGACCGCCAGAACTCCAGCATTGCTCCGACTGCCGTTAGGATAGAGAAATTGGAACATTGCGTGGGCGACGGTTTACCGGGAATAAGTATAGTCTGTTTGCATACCTGATCGGAATGAGCCGGCGGTTCCTTCGAAAGGCGCCTGATGTCACGTAGTTCCGCTGCTTCCCGACACGCACGCACGATTATCGAAGTGATTCGTAGCCGAGCATCCGGACACGGTCCATCCGCACCAAGTGCGCTATCTTCGCCGCAATGTCAAGGCAGCAAAATCCGGGCTCGACGGGAGATATCTCGTGCGGCGTCCTGAACTGTCTTAACCAGCCCTGGCAAATCGTCCCACACCGGATCACTCGGATCGCCGTTGACGGAAACCGCTGCCCGCACCTCGCCATCGGAATCCCCGTAGGAATCCCCATAGCGATCAAAGATTGGCACGCTCAGAGCCCGCAGATCCGAGTACGCCTCACCGTCCGCCACCGCATAGCACTGCTTTCTCACCAGATCCAGCTCCACCAGGAATCGCTTCTTGGAAACGATGGTCGTCGCGGTGCTCCGCGCAAGCCCGAGCTTAGCGATCACGTCGAGCACTTGTTGCCTCGGCGAAAAAGCCAGAAGCACTTTGCCGAGCGCCGTCGAGTGCGCCGGTAATTCGCGTCCGATATCCCGCTGCTCCCGAACGCGCAGGGTACGCGTGGTCCGTCCGGCGGCAGTCTGAATTGCCCGGTCCACAAACCGCGGACCCTCCACGCGATCGACAAGCAGGACCCGTCCGTTCTGCAGAACGCCGATGCCGGCCGACAATCCGGTCTGGTTCGTGAGCTTGTACAGGGCCGGCTCGGCTACGGTGCGAATCCCGACCTCGCGCAGCGCGCCGTGCGCCAGAGCAACGGGAGTCAGGCCGATTTTGTATCGATTCGAAGCCGCATCCTTGATCAGATAACCCTCGCGCTCGAGCCTGGTGACGATATAGGTGCAACTGCTCTTGGGGATATCCAACCGCCGACTGATGTCGGCGTTCCTCAAGCCCCCCGGTGTCTGCTCGATGACCTTGAGCAGCACCAGCGCGCGTTCCAGGGAACTGGCTCCAGCCACTTGACCAGATTCGCACAACCTGTTCACTGGTGTTCAATAGGTTGAACAGTGGCTTGTCCGCCGAACCGGAACCGTCTATTCTTCGGTTATGGCTAAAGCTGTCATCGTTCTGCTTGCAGCCGCCCTGTCCGCGTCTGCACATCACTCCTTCGGCGCTGAATACGACGCGAACAAACCAATCACGCTAACCGGCGTCGTTACCAAAGTCGAGTGGACCAACCCGCATAGTTTCTTCTATCTGGACGTCAAGGACGCGTCCGGCAAAGTCACCAACTGGAAGCTGGAAGGCTTCCCTCCTAACGTGCTGTATCGAACCGGATGGAAAAAAGACGTCACGCTTAAGCAAGGCGACGAGATCACGGTGACCGGATGGCACGCTCGCGATGGTACCGATTGGGGCCACTCCCGCGAGGTGACCTTTAAAGACGGAAAGAAGCTGTTTTTCGGTCCGCCCGCCGGCACCGGCGATGGCGGGAATGCCCCGGCAGTTGCAGTACCGTAAGGCGTGCCAATGACAAGATCCCGCATCGTTCTCAATCTCACGGCAGCGGCAGCGCTCGCCGCTATGCCCTTGATCATGACCGGTCAAGGTGGACCTGCAACGCAAGGCAGCCCCAAAGTGCCGCGCATGTCCGATGGCAAGCCGGACATGAACGGAGTCTGGCAGGGCGGCAGCAACCGGATCGGCACCTGGGAGGAAGCTAACGCTGGCGGAGGCACCAACGCCACCACGGGGCAGATCAGTCCTTTCGCGGTTCGCGGCGCGCCGGAGAAAGCGCCCTATCAACCTTGGGCTGCCCAGAAGGTTTTGGAATCGTTCAACCGGCGTGGCATCGACGATCCCATGGCGCGTTGCCTCGCGCCCGGAGTGCCGCGAACCACGACCATGGGACTGTTCCCCATGCAGATCGTGCAGACACCGCAAAACGTCGTGATGTTGTTCGAGGTGTTTCACGTGTTCCGCGTCATCCCGATCGGCGCGAAGCATCCCGAGGATCTTGAATCGTCCTTCATGGGAGACTCGGTGGGCCACTGGGAGGGAGACACATTAGTCGTCGATGCCGTCGGATTCAACGATAAGACTTGGCTGGCGGGGACGGGCACATTTCATAGCGACAAATTGCACGTGGTCGAAAAGTTCACGCGCATGGACGAGAACACAATCGTGTATGAAGTGACGATGGAAGACCCCGAGGTGCTGACGAAGCCTTGGACTCAACGAAGCACCATCATGCTTCGTCCGGGCACCCGCCTGCGGGAGTATGAGTGTGTTGAAAACAACACCGACTTGCAGCGCTACGAGAAACTCCTGCAAGATGAGTCAGTCTTCAGAAGAAAATAAGTTGGCAGGTTATCTCAGCGTGAATGTGTACAAGGCGTTCCCGCACTGAATGCTCACGTACTGCTTTCCGTTGACCATGTAAGTCATCGGCCCAGCCGAAACAGATGGTCCGAGGTTCGTCTCCCACAGTAACTTTCCATCGCGAGCATCCAACGCGACGAACTGTCCATCACGTCCACCTGCGAATAAAAGATTCGACGCTGTTGTCAGGACTCCACCCTCCGTGGATGGAGCCGATAGCTTGAATGCCCACTTGCGATCGCCCGTGTTCGGATCCATCGCGATGATCGAACTGAACACGTCATCGCCGGTGCCTCCCCGGCCAGGGCCTTGGCCCGTGAAACTCTTGCCATCTTCGAATTCAGGGGGAGCCTCGCCTTTCTTGTAGGTGCTGGAACTGTTCTCCCACGCCGGGATGTAGAACAGGCCGGTAACCGGACTAAATGACGGGTTGTACCAGTTCGTTCCGCCCTGGTTGCCGGGGTACACCAAGGTTCCTTCTTGCGTCGGCAGGACTCCTGGAGCGCGCATCGGCCGGCCTTTTTCGTCGAAACCGGTAAGCCAGTTTGTCTTGATAAACGACTTACCCGACAGGAATTGACCGTTGGTACGGTCGAGCACATAAAACACGCCGTTTCGATTCGCCCACATCATCACTTTCCGCGGGCTGCCTTTGAAACTGATATCAGCCAGCACCGGAACCTGCGTCGCATCCCAATCAAATTCGTCGTGCGGAGAGAACTGATAGTGCCACTTCAGTTTCCCTGTGTCGGCGTCAATCGCGATCACCGACGAGCTGTACAGATTGTCACCTATCCGGTTATCGCCGTTATAATCCGGACCGGCATTCCCAGTGCCCCACATGGTGAGGTTCGTCTCCGGATCATAGGACCCCGTAACCCAAATGGGCGCTCCGCCATGCAAATAGGAATCGCTAGGTTTGCCGTCTTTGCCGAGCCAAGTCTCGTAGCCTGCCTCTCCGGGACCAGGCACGGTATTGAAGCGCCAGATTTCTTTACCGGTATTCACGTCGTAAGCGGCTAGTGCACCACGGACGCCATGCTCTCCGCCCGCCACGCC
>Ga0070735_10005064_pt1 | contig 10990 bp, 11 predicted proteins | sample Coa_R1_FD_66443 | JGI IMG/M metagenome (GOLD analysis project Ga0070735, IMG submission 66443) | Surface soil microbial communities from Centralia Pennsylvania, which are recovering from an underground coalmine fire - Coalmine... | ecosystem: Environmental > Terrestrial > Soil > Unclassified ... | reverse complement strand
TTTGTGGCTAGCATTACAGTCATTGACGAACCTGCACCTACATGCGTGTTGTGACTTTGCTTGGGGCATGCTGTCGAGTCCTTGCGATTAGGTAGTTCGCAAGAACATAAATGTCCGCTGGCCAGCCAATATCGTGACGAAAGCCAGGTCATGTGAGCATCCTCGCCGTACAACGTGGCACTCGAGCCCGGCTCGTAATAGCGGATGATCACACTCTACTGGCCGAAGCATGCAAGAAGTTGCTGGAGCCGGAATTCGAAGTGATTGCGGTGGTCAACAATGGTCGGGACTTGTTGGAGGTTGCTACAGAACTTCAACCCGAGGTCGCAATTGTTGATATCGCGATGCCACGTCTCAACGGTCTCGATGCCGGCCAGCAACTGAAGCTCCTGGTTCCATCCGTCAGGCTGGTCTTTCTCACGATGAACCTTGATCCCCAAATTGCGGCCGAGGCATTCCGCAGAGGAGCATCAGCGTACGTTGTCAAAAACTCGGCGGCAGAGGAGTTGGTGATAGCGATCCGCCAAGCCATGAAAGGTCAGTCGTATCTCTCTCCTTTGATCACGGAAGAAACTGTCAAGGTTCTAATGCGGAGTGGTGAAGCGTTCGAGGGAGAACAGCTAATCACCATGCGACAGCGCGAGGTGCTGCAGTTGATTGCCGAAGGTATGTCGATGAAGGAAATCGCCAGCGCCCTCAAGGTCAAACCCGGAACTGTCGCATTTCATAAATACAGGCTCATGAAGTCCCTTGGCCTCCGAACCAATACCGAATTGCTCCAATACGCCATCAAGCATCACTTAGTTTTCTGAAAACCAGGTCTCTCCGCCCGGCATCACGCTCCTTGTGGACCCTTGACATACTTCTGTAAGTTTTGACAGATTCCGGACTTTGTCAAGATCGTTACGCTTCAATCGGAGGTACTCGCCGACGAATCCTCCCGTCTTTTCGTCCAATTTGATTGTTATGCTCCGCCGGTACGCCTTACTCCACATCATCCTCGTAGCTTGGCTAGCCGGCTCAGGTGTCTTGCTCTGTTGCGGTCAAGTTGAGGCTTTTACTACAGCACGAATTCCACTCGAGGATCCTTCCGCACCTATCATCAGAAAACAGGTTCAGGAAGTTAAGCTCATACTAGCAATCACAGATCGACATCGCCATCTTGTGAAGAATCTTTCAGCGGACGACATCGCGATTCTAGATAACGGCTTACCACCGGAGCAGATCACATATTTCGAACCGCAGACGCAGCTTCCTCTCCGGGTAGCGTTGGTGATCGACAGGAGCGACTCGGTCTCTTCGAACTTCGCCTTCGAAAAGAGCGCGGCCAAACAATTTCTGTCTCACGGGCTTCGCAACGACTCAGATCTTGCAATCATCGTCGAGTTCAATGACATCGCAAGGGTTGCGCAAGGACCGACCAGCAACCGGCGATTGCTCTCCCATGTAATTTCAAAATTGCCAAGTGGGGGCAACACCTCCATCTATGATGCGATAGTTCTCGCTACCCAACAACTAGGGATGATCAGAGACACACAGCCATCACGGCGCGCAATCATTCTTATCACTGATGGTAGCGATACTTCGAGCCACACCACTCTCGCAGCAGCCGTTGAAGTTGCACAGCAAAACGAAACCATCGTCTATGTCTTGAGAACCGAACAATATTGGGAGCACAAGAATTCAGAACAAGCGATGCAACAGCTGTCGGAACTCACGGGAGGAGACTCTTTCATGGCCGACACTGACTATCAAATCGAACGGGCGTTCTCCAAGATTCAAACCGAACTCCGCAGCCAATACGCAATCGCATACAGGCCGACAAATATTGCACCTGACGGCAGCTTTCATCAGATCTCGGTTCTCGTGCCGCGGGAATTGATCGCGCGCTATCGCCATGGCTATTTCGCCAGGTGATGGTACGACGCGGGCTTGCTACCCGCTTCTGTTGGAGGCTTTTAGTGAAGAGCGTTATTGTTATTGTTCTGGCTACGCAACCAGGACGTGCCTTTTTATCGCATACCGCACTAGCTCAGCGTTGTTGTGCGCGTGAACAACTTCCATGATTCGATATTTGTGAAATGCAATCGTTCGAGTGGTCAGGTTTAGAACACTTCCAACCTCTTTCATCGACTTCCCTTCCGCGAGGAGTTGCAGAACTTCGCGCTGACGGTCGGTCAATTCGTCGACTTCGTCACCTGCGCCGTTCTTGTGTTGGAGAAGAAATTCAACGGTGTCCTTCGCGATCGCAGGAGAAAGATAGGACTTACCGTTCAAAACCTCTCGCACTGCAACCCGGAGTTCCGAAGCGGCACAAGTCTTCAGCAAGTAGGCAGAAGCGCCGGACCGAAATGCTTCCGCTGCCAAATCCGCGTCATGATTCATGGTTAGGTACACCAACTTCACCGAATGCAGCATCCTCTTGACGCGCTGCCCGGCATCCAGGCCGTTTAGTATTGGCATACCGATATCGATGATGATTACCTGCGGCTTCAAAAGTGCTGCCATACGAACGAGCTCACGTCCGTCAGCAACCGTAGCTACCACGTTGTATTCCTTTTCTAGCATCTTCTTGCAGGCCTCAGCCACGAGGGTGTGGTCATCGGCCACGATCAGTTTCGGAAGGTTTTCCATGGCAACCTCTCCTATCACATGAAATTCGTGAGGGTAAATACACTATGGCGCGGTGTGTACATAGTCGGTGATTTGGATCACTGAAGTCCACTGGCAAAACTGCTAGGGGGATTTATCTTCTCTTGAATCTTTGGGGGAGCTTGTGGAATGAGTGCTTTAAGGTGATGGAACGCCTGACGTCACGATTTATGACCTGGCAATATTCCAGTGTGGGACTGTCAATTTAAGAGCTGCCGCATTTTCGAAACTGCACCTAGTCTATCTTTGTTCGCAGAATCCTCACGAAAGCAATTCCCTAAGCCCGCGGCGTTTACCACACACCGACGTCGCGGGTCCTTCCATTTGAATGGCTCGCGCTGCCAATCTGATTGATCCGGTTTAGGATCGCCCCGAAAGCTTCCTGCTCACATATTTCTTCCCCGACAAAACGGCTTGCAATGCAGGTTGCAATTCACCAGCGACATCCACCTTCGCCAAGTAGCCGTTTGCTCCGGCGCCGAAAGCTTCCTGCATCACCTCGGGGTAAGGGTTCCCGGTGAGGAACAGTATCTTGCAATCGGACATCTGGCGAATCCGTTTTGCTGTTTCAATTCCGTTAAGTTTCGGTAAGGCTATATCGAGCACAACAAGGTCTGGTTTCAGAACTTCGAGCTGTTGCATCGCTTCCAGTCCATCAGTTGCCTCTCCAACAACCTGGAATCCAGCCTGTCCGTTGAGAGTCGCGATGGTGTGCTGGCGGAACGGCGCAAAATCATCGACAACAAGGATACGAACTAAAGGTCCACGAATGTTCCCTGAATCTGACTTAAAAGGCAAAGTAGCGGCGGCTCCTGTCTGCAAGAAATTCATAATTACAAGGATTTCAGGAACTTCAGGATGAGGTCGTTGCTCGCGGGCAAGCTTGCGGGTGTTACGCGTTTTCGATGATCGAAGTGTGAGATAGCCGATTTCTACACTGACCCCGAAACCAACTCGGCTGCGGTACGGGTCGGTCGCTTGTCTCTCGATGAGCCTGTCTACTTTGACAGTCGCCTGAAGCCTCATTTCCCCTCCAGAATGATTTCAAGGCGAAATGAACCGTCACAGAAATTCGAAGACCGAGGTCGTCTTACGAACTCGTGACCGGTGATTGGTCATGGATATTTTCCGGGACGGCACATCGTACAAACTACTTCTCAATAGGAGAGTGCAAATGAGGATCGTTAAAGTATTGGTTCTTGGCGCGATGTTGCTCATTGGGATAGCAGCTTGGACCCAGGAATATCCATTGGCTGAAGCCGGCTTCGATTACAGCTATGCGCGCTACGCTCCGAGCGGACCCTACACACAGGGTCACAGTTTGAACGGTGGAGGTGGCACGTTTGTCTATAACATCAGCGAATATCTAGGCATCAAAGCTGACTTTCAGGGTTATGGTAGCAACCTCACACACTTCGTCATCCCAGCCGGCGTCACGAATTTCCCGGGCGGCGCAACTGGCAACGTGCAAGGGAACCTTTTTACATACCTGTTCGGACCGCAGCTTAAGATCCGTGTGCCGAAGGTCCAACCGTTTGCGCACGCTCTTTTCGGCGGTGCACATTCCAACGTGTATGGAAATGCTTTCAAAACCATCTGCCAGCCGGTTGTAGGCGCATGCTCGTTTTCAAAGACGCCGGGTGGGGATGCTTTTGCGTTCGCATTCGGAGGCGGCGTCGATATCCCGGTCGGAAAACACATTTCCGTCCGGCCTGCTGAAATTGATTACTTGCTCACCGATTTTAACAATCCCTTCAACAATGGCGTTCAGCACAACTTCCGCTATACCGGAGGACTCAACTTCAATCTTGGGACTGGAAGCCATTGAACTGTTAAGACACCCGTGACGGAACAACTCCGCTCCTCACGGGTTTGTTTTCTCCGCCGGTTGATCTTTTACGAAGATCAGACGTCTTGCTAGAAGATGATAAAGAGGAAGCGGCTTATGCATCTGCAAAGGGTCGGCCTAGGAAGCTATCCAGATCTCCGCAGAACTCCAAGTCCACTTCTTCACACAGTGGGCACCGAGCTTTATACAAAGCTTCCAGGCTATGGATCGTAATAAGCGAGCCGCAACGATCGCAACGCCAGAGAGTGTCCTTGAGCTTCGTGCCACATAGATGACTTCCTGCGCCTCCCAGGCTCGACATGGTTCCGCGCCCCCCCGTTCATTGGTAGTCAGGATGCGATTGCCCCGAAACTGTTAAATCTCACAGCCTGCGCTGGCATTCTTACGAAGATCTGTGACTCACCGCTCCATTGTCAGTTATTACAGTTCCACCCTCGTGACAGCTTGCCTATCATCGGACCAAGGTCAGCGACACAGAGGATACTTACGATGCACGATGAGTTTACGTACGTAATTGCCAAGGCTGTTTTAGTAGTTGTATCCAGCACAGGGATCGTGCTGTCGTTGGCATGGATAGCGGCGTGGAATTCGCATCTTGATTTACCCGATTTTATTCGTCGACGCCAGACGCACTCTGCTGGCGCGTGCAGCGTTCCACCTATGGCTGAGCGACAAGCCCATCAAAAGGCGTCGCCGCCAACAAACGCCCACGCACAACCTTAACCTGGCGGATGGGATAGCCGGAATCAGGGCCAGGTGACCAACTGCGCCCACCGTCGTCGCTGAGGAAGATCACACCGGTGGACAAACTTGTTGCCAGCAAGTTTTTGCCAGACTCATCGCAAGAGATGTAGCTAATGTCTCTCTCCGGCAAACCGTTTAGCACGTGCGTCCAAGTCTTTCCTGAATCTGAGCTACGGAATGCTCCCTCTCGCGAAGCAATCAGTATCTCTCCGTTCGGAGTAACAGCAAGGCTCCGAATGCTGGTGCTCTGCGTGCCCACTGGGACCAGTTGCCAAGAGATGCCTTCATCAGAGGATACGAAGATTTCCGAGTGTGTGGCCGCTACGAGAAGGCCGGCGCTGTAGCGTGCTACGATGAATTCTCTCTTGCCGAGAACTGCTCCGCCGTTCCATGTTCGACCCTTGTCGCGGCTCGTAAATAGCCCCTCCGACGTAGCGGCCAGCCACTTTCCGGACACAAATTCGATGTCACTCACTCTTGCATTCATCAGTTTCTGTGTCGCGGCCAGATCGAGCTGCGAACTGCTCGTTTTGGCGGAATGCTCAGGGACACGCCTCGAGACTCTACTCTCGCCACAAGGTCGCCACGCGCTTCCGTGGCGATCCAATACAAACACACCGCGGTTGGTGCCGGCGATGATGGCGCCATCCGACGCTTGTTTCAGAGCAAAAACATCTCGGCCGCTGAGTCCAGTGCTCCTCTGTTGCCAGGTTCCACCTTCGTGGATCGAAAATACTCCACCCCACTCACGGTCATTGGCGATCCCAACGAAGATCGTACCTAAGTTATCCGCATCGCCCAGGATTGTGGTCACGTAGCGATGAACGTAGCCATGATTGGAAGACAAGACGCTGGCTCCGCCGTTGTTACTGCGCATGACACCGGCGCGGTCGGTCGCGAGCAACACTCGTGAGGAATTCCGCGGATCAACCAACACATCATTCACCACAATTTCGGCACTTGTCATCTGCTTCCAGGTCTTACCAGCGTCGACGGTCTTCCAAAGCCCCTGAGTGGTGCCTGCGTAAACTGCGCCGGAGTTGCTTGGATCCTGCTTCAAGACTCTCGTGCGGCGTGCCGAAAACGGGATTCCCTGCACCTTGTGAAAAGATTCCCCAGCGGTCTCACTCTTGTAAATTCCCGAGCACGCACTGGCAAATACAACCGACGAATTTGCGGGATCGACAATAATCGAGAAGACGTCTGAGTCGTCGATCATGCCGTGATTCATGTGGTGCCAGGTGACTCCACCGTCGGTTGTTTTCCACGCCAAGTGCCATGTACCTGCGTAAATGACGCTTGCGTTCTTGGGATCGATCGCGATGGATTCAATATTCTTGATTTCTGCGTCATTCGCCGGAGAAATTCTCTGCCAGCTCTCTCCAACATCAAGGCTCCGATAAAGGCCATCGAGCGCGCCCGCGACGAGAACATTCGGATCAGAAGCCGCCATCGCCAAGGCGCGAATCGATTTCTGATGCATCCCGGTTAGAAATACCCAGTTTCGCCCCGCATCCTTAGAACGGAATATGTCGCCGGACTTATAGTCATCCACATCCCACGCAGAGACGAACATTAGAGACGGATTTTTGGGATCAATGACGATATGGTCAAGGACGTAGTTATCCCCACCGCCCAAGTGTGTGAAGTAGGACCAATTTTCTCCGCCATCTGTTGAAGAGAACATGCTTCCCGTGCTGGTGCCCAGAAAGACGTGGTCCGGATTGCCAGGTTCATAGGCAAGACTGCGAGCGTCGCCGCCATGGGGTCCCAGCAGCATCCAGTTCGCTGCCCGCAAGGGGGAAGAGCAAAGCAGAACCAGTAAGGTAATCCGCCCTAGGTATTGATTCGTGTTCAATGGTGGGCTCTTAGCTGACATCGCGGCTGTCAAGAAGATCTCGCAATGCGAGGTGTGCCTTGTGCAACTGTGACCTACTGGCCCCGACTGTAACACCCAATTCTTTCGCGACTTCGCTATGACTGAACCCTCTAACGTCGTGGAGCAAGACAATGTTTTTCTTGACTGTGGGAAGCGAATTCAAGGCGCGCCCTAATTCCACTCGTTCAATCGGAGGGCGTAAGTGAGGAGCTGCGAAGCAGCAATTACCGTCTTCCAGTGCGATCAAGGAGACTGGATTGCGGCCGCGTTTTCTCCTGTGCATCAGCACAAAATTGAACGCAATTCTGTAGAGCCAGGATCCGAATTCCGCTTCTCCACGGAATGTGCCGACTTTTCGGAACACCTGCATAAAAACGTCTTGCGTCAGGTCTTCAGCATCCGAGACATTTCCTGTGTGTCGCAAGCAGAATCCGAAGATCCGACGCTTGTGCAAGTTGTACAGGGCCTCATACGCCTCCGCATCACCGCGTTGGGCCTTCGCAATAGTCTCTTTCGCGCAAATCTGGCCACTTGGCATGCTGTTTCCCCGCGAGCCAACTTTCTCGCCAACTCGAAGACAACGGGCAATTCGAAGAAATCGTACCCGCCCTCAATCGAACTGCCCGGCGCCCATGCATCCGTGGAACGCCCTCGTAGTTCAACACGCAGGTTCTTCGCAAGTAACTGTCATTAATGACAGATGAAGGGAGGGTAGTGCGGGCTTTGAGCGTTCTTGGATATCTCAGCGGTCGCTAATGCTTTGCGTCTGCATGATGATGCCGTCAAATACGGTCGCCGCGATGATCTGCCTATTGATGAAGCCGAGCTGACGAAGTCGGTACCCCGTATCCGAGTTTTGATGCCAAGTACGACCGTCATTTGTCTCGAATATGGCAGTGCTTTCGTTGCTGACGGCAAGAAGACGGTTCTGGTCGCTATCGTAGGTAAGGAAGACAACCTGCTTTGGCAGGCCGGATCGCATGCTGCTCCACCGCGTGCCCAGGTCGCTGCTGTGATAAACACCTCGATCGCATGCGATAACAATGTCCTTTGCCGGGGTGAGGGTCATCGTTCGTATTCCATTTGCCGCCGGCTGAGGGTGGGAAACCTTCCACGTCTGGCCGCTATCTGCCGAGACCAATACCTTATTCGTCGACGCGGCAACGATTACGTTCCCCCGCGCGCGGACAGCCGCCAAATATGGTTTACCCATTGCGACCTTTCTGTACCACGTCCGACCGTTATCGGAACTCTGGTAGAGCCCGGCAGAGGTTGCGGCAAACCATGTCGTAGATGTGAACTCCAAGTCGTTGACCTTCAATTGCATCAGATCCCCGCCAAAGTCATCCGTTGCAGATGTACTTTCTGATTTCGGTTTGGATTTGTTCAACGGGATCCAGCCCAAACCGCCCTCAAACAAGGCAAACACGCCGTGACTAGTGCCGGCTAAAACCGTTCCATCGTCAGACTGCTTTACTACAAACACATCTCGCCCATCGAGGCCTTCGTTCACCTGCGCCCAATGTTGTCCAGCATCATCAGAAACAAATACTCCCCCGAACTCTCGATCATTGACCACACCCACGTAGAGAACATTGGAATTCAGTCGATCTGTGAGCATCGTTGATATATATCGATTTGCGAAACCGATGTTTGAGGATGCGAAGTGTTGTCGATCATCGCTGGCCAGAACTCCGGCTCGATCTGTTGCCAGCAATACTCGACTCGAGTTCGGATCCACGAGGATATCGTTAACGACAAGGTCGGAATCGCTGACTCGCGTCCACGTTTGGCCCAAATTGTTCGTGATCCAGAGGCCCTCGGTGGTTCCGGCAAGAATCACAGAACCGTCGCTCGGATCTTGCTTCAACACTCGTGTGCGCCGTGCTGAGAAAGGAAGACTCAGGCTCCTATCGAACAGACGTCCGCCGTCGTGACTGGCATAAATTCCCGAGCAGGCGCTCGCGAAGATCGTCGAGGAGTTCGCCTGATCGACAACGATCGAAAATATGTCTGAGTCATCGATGATGCCTTCTTTCATTTGTCTCCAATGGGAACCTCCATCTGACGTTTTCCAACCCAGATGCCATGTACCTACGTAGATGATTTCAGAGTTCTGCGGATCAATGGCGATCGACTCGACGTTTTTGATCTGCGGAGTTCTCGCAGAGATTTTCTGCCACGTTTGACCCGCATCCTTGCTACTGAACACCCCGTCCAATGCGCCAACCACTAAAATCTTCGGATCCGCTGCTGCAATGGCAATCGCGCGTATGGATTCTCCGTGCATCGCAGGAGTCGCTTTCCATGTACTACCGCCGTCAACGGAATGAAGTAAATCGCCGGCATGGTGACTTCGCCAGTCCCACGCCGCAACATAGATGTGGTCTGAGTTTCGAGGATCGATCACGATATGATCGATAACGCTGTTATCTTTGGTGCCGACATGGGCCAGCCGTTTCCAGTTCTTTCCATGGTTCAAGGAATGGAAGATGGTGCCCGTGCTTGTACCCAGGAAGATGTGTTCCGGATTGCGCGGGTCATAGGCAAGACTTCGAGCGTCCCCGCCATCAGGTCCCACCGGCATCCACTGACCCGCCCGACAACTTGCACTCAAAAGCACGAGCAACGCTAATAAGGACGACGCAAATCTCAACTGCCTGACCCCTCAAAAGGAAGATGCTGGTGATCGACGCAAGGCTAACATACTCTCAAGCCATGTTGGATGATGAAACCGAGAGAAGGGCATGAAACGAAAAACCAAAGGCTTGAGCACTAATAGTCGGCAATCGCTTTGCACAGCCATTCGCCTTCGGCAGGGCAGTGCTGGCGCGAATTCCGAACGATCAATTGGGCTTCTTCCTCAGGGATGTTTTCGTCGAGATGCTGCAAAACAAACGCCTTAAATGATTGATCGTTTGCCGCGAGGCTCAAGAGAATCGCGAGGTCGGCCCAGTCGTGCGCCAGTAGTCGACTCACCGCATAGCTGTACTCTTCAGCTAGTCTGCCACGGTCGCATCGCGGAAAATGCTTAAACGAGTCGTAAACCGCATTCCAATCCTGCAAACGGCTGATTTCACGCTGCGCCTTTTTCACGTCGGCCGGGGTGCAAGATCGATCCTGTCCAGCGCTACAAGGGGCTGTCACACATGCGATCAGCAGAAGGATCGCGCTCACAAACTTCCACGCTAACCTGCGTAGACACCGTATATAGGATGCCATATAAAAGCTGAGGAATTTCCGTGAGGGGTCTCAAATCACCATTATTAACGATACGACCCACAATGCGCCCGAGAATCGCAAAACGCTTAGTTCGAATGGAAATGGGATTCGGCAATGCAAGCCACGGCAGCCTCCAACGTTAGTCCTGCATCAAGTAGAGGCTGAATCCAAAGCCGATGGAATCTTGACGGCTCCATTTCGAGCACTGGGACAAGGTCGGCGAGCGCTTGCAACCGCCGTGAGGGTTCAAGGCTATCCCACGCTATTCTCTTTCGCAGTTCCTCGCGAAGCTTGTCCATTTGATGATCTTTTGTGCAATCGTGTGCGCCGTTCTTCCTGGTTTTCTTCATATCTACTCCAAAATTTCAACCGAAGAGACTTTCGCCCCTAACAACGGCCGTTAGTACTCGGTCTTCACTCAAAGTCATTGCCATTTGAGGGTGACACGTACCAGGGCTTCTGTCGTTGCCCGGGCGCAACCCGAAACCGGTTAAAGGAATCTGATAGCCTTACCGACTCTCTGGTTTACCTACACTATATAAATGTCTTGTTAGTAACAGGATATTCACAGAATCTGGGCTTTTGGCACGTCCGGGCCATTGTACTTGTGCTGCTTCAATTTAGAATTTGATGCAAGTCAGACC
>Ga0070735_10005063_pt1 | contig 10991 bp, 12 predicted proteins | sample Coa_R1_FD_66443 | JGI IMG/M metagenome (GOLD analysis project Ga0070735, IMG submission 66443) | Surface soil microbial communities from Centralia Pennsylvania, which are recovering from an underground coalmine fire - Coalmine... | ecosystem: Environmental > Terrestrial > Soil > Unclassified ... | reverse complement strand
GGAAATCGCAAGATCCGGAGGGCACCGTTACCGTGAGGCCCGCAAGCCCGAGCTGTATCGCGACATACTGGGCGCCGCGCACCATTCGGAACAAAGGGTGGCTTGGATGCCCTCATCGGCAGAACGCAAATAGGCCAGGGCCTGTTCACACCTTGTCATGCCAATGGTGACCGCCAACGCCGCCGGCAAAAACCACGCTTTTTGCCGGCGGCCGAGCCTGCTGTCTGTCGAAATTGCCGCAGGCAATTTCGACCAAATGGATCAGGTGCGCGCCTGCGTAGTGCAACACGATGCACTGGCCTGGATCGGCGGACAGGGCACAGAGCCGTAGGAGCAGAATACACAGCAGTCACCGGCCTTGGGACGCAACAGCGCGCCACAGCCTGCACACTCGTGGAAGTAGATGCAGGCATCCGTAGGCATGGTCTCGATCGATTTATGACCACACTGCGGGCAGGTCAATTCACACTGGACAATCATTGGTGCGCCTAAGATACCTCCGTACCGTGGTACGCAGTCAAGCCATGCCATGCCGCGCCGGGTGTCATACGCGTCAGCGTCACGGGGACGGCGCGGTAGCAGGGACGAGCGAGCATGGCAGGGTGGTATGCTGTGCCCATGCGCCGTGCAATTGGAATTGCAGTACACACCGGACGGGGGGCGTGCGTTGTCGTCGGCGGATCACTCGCTGATCCGGAGATCCTTGCCAACGAGGTAGTTGAGCTGCTCGAGAAGGAGGAGCGTTTCTGCTTTCACGCCGCAGCGGACATGCAACCTGCTGCGGCCGAGAAGTGGGTTGAGCGTGTGAGACAGAAGGCGCTCGCCAGAGCAAGGCGGGAGATCCTGCGCTTGACCGCGCTGTCAGTCAGCGCATGTGCAATCGTCGCGAAGGAGGGCAAGCCGGGCAGGATGGCCGACATTCTGGCGTCCCACCCGCGGATTCACACAGCGGAAGGATTCTTCTATCGCGACGTTTTCCGCGACGCGTCCCCAGTTCCAGTGCACATCGTGCCGCCCGCATCGCTGGATGTGACAAAGGTCGGCAAACTAGCAAGCCCTCCCTGGGGGAGGGACCAGAAGCTCGCGGCGCTGGCCGCGTGGTCGATCATTGGGAAATGACGTCACCGCCACTGCACCCGCAGTAAGTGCTTCTGCACCTTCCCCGTAGGGGTACGCGGCAGGTCGGAGACGATCTTCACGTGCCGCGGAATCTTGAAGCGGGCGAGCCGCGCGGCGCAGTGATCTCGAATGGCTGTTTCATCCAACCGCGCACCGGCTGCTACGACGACCAGGGCGGCACCGACCTCACCCCACTTGTCATCGGCCACGCCGATGACGGCCACGTCGGTCACTTCGGGGAGCTCCATGATGACCGCCTCGATCTGCGCCGGATAGACGTTCTCACCCCCTGAGATGAACAGATCCTTGATCCGGTCAATCAGGGTGTAACACCCTTGCGAGTCGCGAACAGCCACATCCCCGGTGCGGAACCAACCGTCCCGGAAAGCCTGCTCGTTCAAGTCGGGTCGCTGCCAGTAGCCGGGAGTAACGCTCAGGCCGCGCACCCACATTTCTCCCGGGCATCCTGGGTCAGCGTCCCGTCCGCTCGCCGCATCCACCAGCCGCACCTCAAGTGTCAGATGGGGTATGCCGATTGAGCTCGGGTTGCAGCGCAACCGCTCGAGACTGCCCAGCGGCTGGGCCGACCCGGAGCAGATCTCACTCATACCCCAGGCGTTGATCATCCGGACACCATCATCCAGCCAGCGCAGAATGTGCGCCGCGGGATTCGGGGCACCGCCGGTGATGAATGCCTGCAGGTGGGCCAGCCGCCGCCCGTCGAAGCCTGGGAGCCGGCGCAGTGCCATGGCCATCTGCGTCACTGAGAAATAGTGGGTGATCCCGAGGGACCGGTCCGCAAGCCGCGCGTAGGTGGCTTCGGCATCAAACTTCTGACTCAGTACGACAGCGCCACCCACTGACAAGGGCGTACGCAGGGCAGCAAACAATCCAGCCGTGTGAAAGAGCGGCATGTCGCACAGGAAGACCGACTCCGCGCCGCAGTGCATATCGAGCGCGAGATTCAGGGAGCCGGCCCATGCGTTGATCTGGGTAACAATGACACCTTTCGGCTTGCCCGTCGTGCCGGAGCTGTACAAGAGCGTGATCGGCCGGTCGGCAGGCACGGCGACTTTGCACGGCGACACAGGTGAGGCGACCGCAGCAAGCCGCGAGGCGAGACCGGAGGGAGACTCGTCGAGGCAGATTCGCGGAACGCCCGAACGCGCTACGACAGGTTCGAATTCAGGCTCGACGACGCTCAACGCCGGGCGGCAATCGGCGAGGATGTATTCGATCTCGCTCGCAGCCAGCCGCCAGTTGACGGGCACGAAGATGGCACCGGTGCGTATGCATGCGAAGTGCAACACCACCATCTCAAACCGATTGCGCGAGATCACCGCTACTCGCTCGCCCACGGTGGTTGACAGGGTAGCCCGCAGCAGCTCGGCCACTTTGTCAGCTGCGGCATCCAGCTCCGCATAGGTGAGATCCCGCGCGCCGGCCAGGTCCCTGATTGCTACCTTGTGCGGGGTGATGCTGGCGAAGTGGGCGAGGAAATCGAGCTGCGGAACGCTCAGGGACGCTGCCAGGGCGCCGGACGACCCGAGTCGCTCAGTGTCCATGCGTGCTCCAACCAGCGTGATAACCTTCGCGCGCAACTTTCGCGTAGGGAACGGGCGAAACCCGGACGCGAACCTCAGTCTGCTGGTGGGGTTCTACCGTGGGTTTGCTCGTCCCGCCGCCCTCCTCTCCCCAGAGGAGTGTCAGCTCATCACCGATGTTGATGTCGGGATCAACCACACCCAAAGACAGTCCGGTGCGTTCGTTGTAGCTGTAGCCGCTGAACATCGAAAGACCTACGGTCTTGCCGCCCTTCAGGACGCTGTCATAGGAGGACGAAGCGTAGTTGGCGATCGGCAGATCGAAGAATTTGAAGTTCTGCTCGCCGGTGAACAGCGAAGCGTAGATGCGGGCCAGATCCTCGCCGTGCCAGGCAAAGGTCACCTTCCTGCGGTGTGGCTTGCCGGCCATGGTCTCCAACGCAGCTCTCCCGGCGAACTCATGGTCGAACTTCACGAAGGTCCCGTACCCCAGCTCATAGGGTGTCAGGTAATAGTCCGCGATGTCAGCGGACACGTAACTGCCGCCGATTGAGCCTGCGGCTTCATAGCCATCCTCGGGCAACCATTCCCGATAAGACTTCATGGACTCTCCGCTATACACCGCCGGCAAGGGTGAGGGAATCCACCCGGACTCCAGAGTGTTGCTGGCATACGCGCGCGAGCCCACGGGCCGCAAGCCGAATTCGGCTCCCGCGGCCAATATGGCTGCGCGGACTTCCTCGCGCTGCTCATACGGACCCCATATCTCCAGTCCCGGCGCCCCCGCCATGCCATGACGCAGGGCGCGGACCTTCCGGCCGCCGATGTTGATCCAGTCCATGTGGAAGAACTTGATCTGCGGCAGCGGCTCCCCGTTGAGCTTTTCGAGGACCGCGGCCGCGCGCGGCCCCTGGACCTGGAACCTGTAGTGCCGCCGGGTCACCGCCCTGCCCTGTGGATGCGATGGTGAGCGATCATCACGGATGACCTCCACCTGAAACCCGCCCGTTTGTGCATTGAACTGGATCCAGTTGACACTGGGTGCCCGTCCGACGAACAGCAGCTCCTCCTGGTCGAGGAAAAACAGGATGCCATCGCCGATGACATAGCCATCGTGACTCACCGTCACCATCTGCTTCGCCTTGCCCGGCGAGAAACTGGCGAAGCTGTTGATCGTGCAGTACGCCATGAGCTGTAGTGCGTCGCGGCCGCGCACCGTGATCTGCGCCATGTGATGGGACTGGTCGAACAGAACGGCGCTCTCGCGCCACGCGCGCTGCTCATCACGCCAGTTCGAGAATTCGCTCGGCACGACCGGATAGACATACGCGCCGAGCTGCGAATTGCGCAGCCGCTGCACTATATCGGGCGTGCGGCGCAGGAGTGACTCGAGACTGTGACTGTTCACAACGACCCCCCGACAGGCGCGATTTGCGCAGAGCCTGAACTGCTATAGACTATAGCTATCTGCGGGTAGCGCGCAATACGGTGCGGCACGCGGCAGCTTGGGGGAACAATGGCGGTTGATCCGTTGCGGGAGTATCCGGGATACGCGTTGCGACGTGTATCGGCCGCGCTGATGGCGGCGCTGGCGAAGGACCTTGCGAAATGGGACCTGCGCCCCTCGGAGGCCAGCGTACTGCTGGTGATCGAGGCCAATCCGAGCATCACTCAGAGTGAGATCGGCCGCCTGCTGGATATCGCGGGCGCCAACATGGCGCCATTGATCGCGCGGCTGTCCTCACGCGAGCTTCTGGAACGCAGGGCGGTTGACGGCCGCTCGCAGAGTCTCAAACTGACAGCGTCCGGCCGCACCTTGACGCTGGCCGCCAGAAAGGCCATGCGCGCTCAGGAAGAGCGCACCCTGGCGAAGATCCCCGCCGAGCATCGCGCCAGCTTCATGGAGGCGCTGCGCGCATTGTGGCCAGATGAATCGACATAGATTTCTCTAGCGGCTCCTGCAGCGTTCGCCGACTCCACGCTTCAGCGCGCCCCCTTGCGCCGTCCCTGCTTCGCCTTGTCGTAAGCGCCAAGTCCGGGCTTGAATGCCTTGTCGTCGATGAACTGCGCTATGCCCTCCTGGCGCCCTTCATTGTCGAAGAAATTCGCCGCCTCCTGGGCGCGGACCAGGAAGTCCTCCGCATTGTCGTAGGTCATTTCGCCGACCCTCCGGATTGCATCCTTCGTGGCCTTGAGGGCGATCGGGTTCTTTTCCAACAGTCGCTTCGCAACGGCTACGACCCGCGCTCGCAGTTGATCGGCCGGCAACGCCTCGTTGACAAGTCCCCACTGCGCAGCAGTCCGGCCGTCGATGCTCTCACCCATCAGGGCGTGATACATCGCCCGCCGGAATGGCAGCAGCTCGCGCGCCACCTTGGTCGCGCCGCCCCCCGGCAGGATGCCCCAGTTGATCTCCGACAGGCCGAACTGCGCTTCCTCGTCGGCAAACGCCAGATCGCAGGCGAACAGCGGACCGTAGCCACCGCCAAAGCACCAGCCGTTAACCATAGCTATGGTCGGTCGCTGATACCAACGCAACCGGCGCCACCATCCGTACGCCTCGCGCTGAGCCTGGCGCACCGCGGAGAGGCCTTTAGCCTCTGTCTCGCGGAAATACTCTTTGAGATCCATACCGGCGGACCACGCGGCACCCTCACCAGAGAGCACCAGAACACCCACATCAGCGCGGAATTCCAAATCGTCCAGGACACGCAGCATCTGTCGATTGAGCGCCGGACTCATGCAATTGCGCTTCTCCGGGCGGTTGAAACTCACCCACGCAATTCTGTCTCGCACCGTGACAGCTACGGTGTCGGACTCCGCGCGGACAGCCGGCGCCGGCTTGGCAGATTTCATCGAAAATGTCCTTCGCTGCGCCTGCGAGGCAGGCCTCGGAGGGAATTACTATATCATATAGCAATCAGCTCGCAAGCCGCCCCCGTGTCATGACCGCCTGGATCGGACTAGTATCCGAAGGATCACCTCAACCGAGAGACACACCGTGACGAGCGTCGCCTTTATCGGACTCGGGAACATGGGCTCAGGTGTGGCACGGCGGCTGTTGAACGCGGGTCATGATGTGCGGCTCTGCAACCGCACGCGCGCCAAAGCAGCCGAGTTCGAGCGTGCCGGAGTACCGGTCTTCGCAACACCCCGGGAAGCCTCCAGCGGTGTCCAGGCCATCATCGCCATGACAGCGGATGACAATTCATCACGCTCCGTCTGGTTGGGACCGGACGGTGTGCTCGCTGCCCAACACGCCCCTCGGGCGCTGGCAATTGAATGCTCGACCCTCTCGCACGCGTGGGTATTGGAGCTTGCCGCGAACGTGCATGCGCGCGATCTTCGCTATCTCGACTCGCCGGTCACGGGTCTGCCTGAGAACGCCGCGGCTGGCACCCTGACGCTCCTGGTAGGCGCCGCAGCGGCTGACCTGGATTCGGCTCTGCCACTGCTTAACGCCTTCTCAAATCGAATTCTGCGCTTCGGTGAGGTCGGGTGTGGAACGGCCTACAAGCTGATCATCAACCTGATCGGCGCGGTGCAGATCGCCTCCCTGGCCGAGGGTATGGCCCTCGCGGAAGAAGCCGGCCTCAATCTCAACACCGTCGCAACAGCAATCGCCTCGGGCCAGGCCGCGAGTCCGCAAGTCGTCCGCAATGCGCGCCGGATCGTCGACAACGACCATGACCGGAACGTCGTATTCACACCCGCCCTGCGACTCAAGGATGTCGTCTATGCCCTCAAATTCGCGCAGAAGCTCGGTATGGGCAGTCCCTTCGGCCAGCTGGCGGCACGACAGCTGCAAGAGCTGATCGACCTGGGTCAGGCAGATGCGAACGAGAGCAAGATCATCGAGGTCGCGCGCCTTCAACGTGTAGCCCCACAAGCCCGATAGTTCCTCCGCACCAGCGTTCCCGCACGTGCCGCAGGCACGCTGTCATGTGCGCCGAGACGAAACGCTGCCACCGCGAGCCGAGACGTGCCGCAGGTCCGATGCCAGCTGCGAAAATTCGCAATGCTCAAGGAGTCACAACTGAAGGTGGATTCGATGAACCCCACGCGCCCCGCGTCACTTCGATTTCGGCGCCCGATTCTCGCGATTGCCGCACCACTGCTGTTGTGCTTGGTTCAGGCCCAAGCATCAGCCGTTCCCGCCGACTGTACCGCCGCGCGCGACTGCCTGGAGCGGGCACTAACGGCCATGGGCGGGCGCACGCGGCTCGAAACCGTGAAGAGCCTGCAGCTCGATGTAATCGGTCACACCGCACTGGCCGAGCAATCCTACCGCCAGGCTCCATTCATCACTTCGTACGAGCGCGATCACGTGACCGTGGACTTGGTGAAGCAACGCGTTCTAAGCGCGAGGCACACGGTCTGGCCGGAGTCTGATCCGAAAGAAGCCGAATCCGACGCATCTCTGGTAGTGACAGCGGAAGGCGGCGCCTACCATGACACAAGCGGAGACCGACCCTGCTCCGCGGCCGACCTCGACAGCACACGACAGATGCTCGCGCTCGGACCGATGCGTGTGTTACTCACAGCAAGTGCGGCTTCCGACCTGCGACTTGCCGCGCCCGAAATGCTGCGCTCTACGCGACACCTGGTACTGACATTCACCTGGGGCAAGGTGCCCGTTCGCATCCTGCTGAATTCCTATAACTATCTGCCTGACGCCGTGGAGACGACGCAGATTTTTCGGGATTTCTGGTACTTCTGGGGAGATGTCCAGCAGCGAGTGTATTTCGACAATTGGCAGCTACGCGGCGGCATAGAGTACCCGACCAACGAGGTGATCGAACGCAACGGACTCGCCTGGAGCTCCGCTCAAGTGCTTGATGTCGGTATTAACGCGCCAATCGATGAGAAGCAGTTTGTAGTGGACCCTGCGGCCGCAAAGCGCAGTCTCGAATCGCGAGGCTGGAAGCGGCAGCTGCGCGCCAGCACCAGCACGTCGCTATCGCCGGGTATCGATCTGTACTCCGACTCGTGGAATGCCACCATCGTGAAGCAGCAGGACGGGATCGTGATTCTCGAGACACCCATTTCAGAATCTTTTGCCCAAGATGTGTTCGCGCGAGCGCGTGACAAGTATCCGGGCATACCCATCAAGGCAGTCGTGTCGACCTCTGACTCGTGGCCGCATGTGGGCGGACTGCGTTTCGACGTGGCCCAGCACTTACCGATCTACATTCTCGATCTCAACCGCCCGTTGCTTGATCGCATGATGGCAGCGCCGCATGCGCTCGATCCCGATGCCCTGGAGGGCTCGCCCGCGAAGGCTGACTGGAAGATTGTGTCGCACAAGACCACGGTCGGCTCTGGAGACAATCGCATGGAGCTGTATCCGTTGCGCGGAGCCAGTACCGAGCGACAGTACATGGTGTACTTCCCGGCGCATCATCTGCTCTACGCCAGCGATACTCTGGTCATCAACCCGAACCATACTCTCTATGACCCCGAGCTGATGCACGAAGTGTTGCAAGAGGTTGAACGAGAGCATCTGACCGTCGACACTGTGTATGCGATGCATCAGACACCGGTGCCGTGGCACGACGTCGTCGAGCTTGTGGGCAAAGCACGCCTGTGAGGCTCTTCTGCCTCCTTGGACTCACATGGCTGCCGCTCGGTTTCCGCATGTCCACTATTGCCTGCTCACCGGGCCGGATATCTATCGGTCCGAGGGGCTGCCAGCGTATTTCAGGCAATTCCGGCGCCTGCTGGGCAGCTCTGGCGGGTGGGTGCGCGGCCTGCCAGCGCTGCCGGCAGCGTTCCCGTGGACCCGGCTGTCCCCTCTGGTGGCCATGGACTTGCCGAATCCGCAAGGCCGCGCGGTAGAATTCTTCTTTCAACCTGGGAGGATGTGATGCGTCAGACAATTTGGACATTGGCTTTGGTCGGAGTCGCCTTTGCAACGAGCGCTCCGGCGGAAGATGCCTTCGGCCCGGTCTCAGTTCGGGCGGCCGCGCATCCCTTTCAGCTGGGTGCACTGAAGCTCGCCGCCCTGCATGACGCACAATACGTGGTGCCTAACGACGGCAAGACGTTTGGTCTTGATGCGGGCATCCCCGCGGCTACAGAAGCGCTTCGCGCTGCAGGTGCACCAACGGACCGGGTTACGCTCAGCGTCAATGCACTACTCGTCCGCACGGGCAAGCGCATCGTGCTGATCGACTCGGGCCTCGGGGCCAAGGACCATGGAAACCTGAAAGGGAGTCTCGCGGAAGTCGGAGTGTCCCCCAAGGCCGTGACCGATGTGCTGATTACACACTCACATGGCGATCACATTGGCGGCGTGTTGGACGCGGACGGTCACCTGGCCTTTCCAAAGGCCACTATCCGCATGGCCAGGGCGGAATGGGCCTTCGTGCAGAAGACTGGCCCGGCTGAGCTCGTGAAGGCCATCTCCGGCCACGTCAAGACGTTCGAGCCGGGCGCGAAAATCGCACCTGGCATCACTTCTGTTGACCTGGGTGGCCACACACCAGGACACGTGGGCTACGAGGTCTCTTCCAAAGGCGAGCGTCTGCTGGCCATCGGCGACCTGGCCCACAGCTCGATCCTCTCGCTGTCCCACCCCGAGTGGTTGATGGCATTCGACACGGATCAGGCGTTAGGGAAGAAAACCCGCCAGGCCACACTTACCCGCCTCGCGAGCGACCACGAGTGGGTGTTCTCGCCGCATTTCCCGTATCCGGGGGTTGGACACGTCGAAGCCGCTGGCAGCGGATTCGCGTGGAAGGCTGGCGTTCCGTAGGCGCCAGAAAACGGGCGGTCCTCATACGAGGACCGCCCGTCAGGGGTCTTCATCCCAACCCTCCGTCGCGCGCCCATAGCGCACTAAATTCGCGATGAAGCCGCAGCAAGCTATTGCTGTCGCCAGCTCCGAGTTGTGACGCACGATAGCCAGAATAGATTTCCATTACGCGAACGTTGCGTTCGACAACGGTGAAACGCACGCGCCATTCTTTCACCGCCAGCTGCATCCCCTCATCGACGCGACGAATACGGCGATACGGATGTGGCGCTGGACCGAGAGCCAGCGTTGACTCGATACGCTCACGGATCGCTAACCCTGCGTGAGCGTCTATCCACGCCGCCTGCTCTGCGGCTAACGCTTCAAACCGCACGATGTACTTGGGCACAGGATCTGCAGGTTGTCCGTGAGTCGCGCTGGAACCGGCGTCGCCCAGCCAGCCACGGCCGGCATTCGGATGCGCATCGCTGTACGCGACGTAAGGCTTGAGGTCGAGCACAGGCGTGCCGTCGAGCATATCAGCGTCGCGAATATGTAGGACCAGGCCGTCCACTCGCTCGAGGTGCACCACAGACATGCCGATCGGATTGGGTCGATGCGGCGAACGAGTTGCGAATACACCCTTGCGGCCGGTCGTGCTGCGCGGGGGAAGCACCTTCGGGCGCCACCCGGAATTCAGGTGAAACCAGAAGATCACCCAGATCAACTCCCACTGCGCCAGATCCTCCAGCGCATGCTCGAAGTTCTTGCCGGGCAGCAGCTCGATCCGGGCCGGTGTCCCAGCGGCAGCGCGCGGCTGCCGCGGGGCTTGTACTTTCGTTCCGAGGGGGCTGCGTACAAAGCCGATTGTGTCCAACGTCAGACGAGGTGTTGCGCCAAGGCTATCGGGGCCAAGGGATTTCTCAGTGACCCCGGTCTGACCAGATCCGCCTCGGCGCTTCCCCATGTTACTGGCGCCCGAACGCCATCGCGATGCGTGAGCTGAGAAGTCGCCAGACCATCGGCAGTGGGATCCGCCTGAATACCGGAATGTCCTCAGGCACTTGTACGGCCTCTGGGATGAACCTGGTCATGATGCGCCACTGCGGGTCGAGAACTGGCGCATCGAGGCAATCACGGTAGATCGCAACCCAGTGGCGCGCGTCTTCAAAGATCATAACCATGGGAGTCCCGCAGCACGCCGCATACAAACGTACTGTGGCCGAGTTGGCCCGCAGCCGAATCTCGCGTAGTAGAGCCTGACCCCGTACCACGCGCATGCGGTCCTTGCGCCAACTGACATGCGCGGTGCCGCCAGCAGCGTCCATAACGGGCCCATTGCCAGGTAGCGTCGCAAGCCTCGCCGATCCCGCCTGGCAGTCATCGCAGTGACAGATGAGGCTTGCTATGGGCGAGCCGGAAAGCATCAGCTCAACCTGCCCGCAACGACAACGTCCGAGCCGCTGGTGCTCACCCATCGCGCCTCTCCTTCTCTCTTGCCTGATACGCAGCTAGAAACACTCGCACACCCTCCCGTGCTGCCGCAGCCTGGGCTTCAGGTCCGGCAATCGCGTCATCACCCAAAAGCATCG
>Ga0070735_10005062_pt1 | contig 10993 bp, 9 predicted proteins | sample Coa_R1_FD_66443 | JGI IMG/M metagenome (GOLD analysis project Ga0070735, IMG submission 66443) | Surface soil microbial communities from Centralia Pennsylvania, which are recovering from an underground coalmine fire - Coalmine... | ecosystem: Environmental > Terrestrial > Soil > Unclassified ... | reverse complement strand
TCCCGCGCAGTCGGGATGACCGGGGCCACGCGGCTTTGGCGGCGGTACGTACCCTGGAACGGTGATGCCTACAGAGGTGACCGGCCCGAACCGGACGCGCCGACGGGTCCTGCTCGCCAAGCCGCGCGGCTACTGCGCCGGCGTTGACCGGGCCGTGCAAGCCGTCGAGCTGGCGCTGGACAAATTCGGCCCGCCGGTCTACGTGCGCCGGCAGATCGTGCACAACACCCATGTCGTCAGCACCCTGGAAAAGCGCGGTGCGATCTTCGTCACCGAGGTCGACGAGGTGCCGCCCGGCGCGGTCGTGGTCTTCTCCGCGCACGGCATCGCCCCCGAGGTCCGCCGGGACGCGGAAGAACGAGGCCTGCGCGCCATCGACGCCACCTGCCCGCTGGTCACCAAGGTGCACAACGAGGCGCGGCGCTTCGCGGCCAAGGACTACGACATCCTGCTGGTCGGGCACGACGGGCACGAGGAGGTCGTCGGCACCTCGGGTGAGGCCCCGGACCGGGTCCGCCTCGTCGACGGCGCCGAGGGCGCCAAAAACGTCCAGCCCAGGGACCCGAACCGGGTGGTCTGGCTGTCGCAGACCACGCTGTCGGTGGACGAGACGGCCGAGACGGTCAGTGCCCTGCGCGAGCGCTTCCCGGCCCTGCTCGACCCACCCAGCGACGACATCTGCTACGCCACGCAGAACCGGCAGGCGGCGGTCAAGGTCATCGCGGCCCAGTCCGACCTGGTGATCGTCGTCGGCTCGCCGAACTCCTCCAACTCCGTCCGCCTGGTCGAGGTGGCCCGCGATCACGGCGCGCCCGCCTACCTGGTCGACGACGCCGGCGAGGTGGACGAGCGCTGGCTGCACGGGGTGGCCACGATCGGCGTGACCAGCGGCGCCTCGGTGCCGGAGGAACTGGTCGCCGCGGTGCTCGGCAAGCTGGCCGGCTGCGGGTTCGACACCGTCGAGGAGGTCGAGGCGGTGCCGGAGCACATGACGTTCGCGCTGCCCCGCGAGCTGCGCCCCTCAGCGCCCGCCGGACCCAGGCCCGGTCCCGGTTCCAGTCCCGGTCCCGGTCCCGGTCCGTCCGCCACCAGCTGAGCTCCGCGGGTACGGGACCCGCGCCGCCGGCCGCGGCCGCCAGAACGCCGGCCGGTACCCGCGGCCGATGGCCACCACGATGGTCAGCGCCGTCCCGGTGTACAGCCAGGGCGCGGTCGTGCCCAGCGTGACCAGGATCCCCGCCGCGGCCAGGAACGTCCCGGGTGCGGTGATGAGCTCCGCGCACGTGGCCCCGGCGAAGAACAGCAGCGGCGGGGCCACCACCACCGAGCGCAGCCCGCTGGTCCTGGTGTAGTACGTAACAGCGCCGCACCCGCACACGAACGCCGCTCCGGCCAGCGTCCCCCATCCCGTCCAGTCCGCGATCAGCTGAGTGAAGAAGCACAGCACGAACATCGCCGCCAGCGCCCCGCGCCCGGTCAGCCGCACCGAGGCCCGCGGCTCCAGGCGCGGCACGGACCCCGGCCGCCCCGACGCCGACCCCGAAGCCGACCCCGAAGCCCGCCCCGACGCCGGCACTGCCGTCGGCGCCCTGGTCGGCGTCCGCCCCCCGGTTTGCGTCATCGTCCCGCGCGCACCAGCCCCACGGGCCGCCCGCTCTCCGACGACGACGGCAGAGCGTCAGCGGCGACCCCGGACGTCAGCTCGGGCGCGGACAGGGCCCGGGTCGTCTCCTCCACCGGCGCCAGCGGTTCGAGGCCGTCGCCCACCACGCCCAGGTCGTTCAGCCGCCGCGCGGTGACCAGCACCCGGCTCTCCAGCGAGCCGACCGCCTGGTTGTAGGTGGTGACCGCCGACGTCAGCGCGCGGCCGAGGCGGTCCACGTGCCGGCCGAGCCCGCCGAGGCGGTCGTACAGCTCGCGCCCGAGGTCGAACACCGCCCGCGCGTTGTCCGCCAGCGCCTCCTGCTGCCAGGCGTACTGCGCCGTGCGCAGCATCGTGACCAGCGTGGTGGGCGTGGCGATGTGGACCCTGCGGGCCAGCGCGTATTCCAGCAGCCCCGGGTCGTGCTCGAGCGCCGGGGCCAGGAACGCCTCGCCCGGGATGAACAAGATGACGAACTCCGGTGACGGGCTCACCGCGGCCCAGTACGCCTTGCCGGCCAGCCGGTCCACGTGGTCGCGCAGGTGCCGCGCGTGCGCCTGCATCCGCGCCGCGCGCACGTCCTCGTCGTCGCTCTCGGCGGCCTCCAGGTAGGCGGCGAGGGACACCTTCGAGTCGACCACGATGTTCTTGCCGCCCGCCAGGCGCACCACCATGTCCGGCCGCAGCGGGCCGTCCGCCGAGGTCACGACGACCTGCTCGTCGAAGTCGCAGCGCGCGCTCATCCCGGCCAGCTCGGCCACCCGGCGCAGCTGGAGCTCACCCCAGCGGCCCCGCGCCTCGGGCCGGCGCAACGCCGTGACCAGCGCCTGGGTCTGCACTCGCAGTTGCTCGGAGGTCTGCCGGGCGATGTGGACCTGCTCGGCCAGCGCGGCGTGCGAGCGGGTCCGCGCCGCGTCAGACTCGCGCAGCTGCTCCTCCACCCGGGCCAGGGTCTCCTTCAGCGGCCCGACCAGGTGCTCGACCGCCGCCCGCCGGGTCTCCAGGTCGCCGGCCGCGCTGGCGTTCGCGGCCCGCAGCCGTCCCTCCGCGACCTCGAGGAACCGGGCCGTGCTCGCGTCGAGCGCCTGCGCGGACAGCGCCTCGAAACGCTCGGCCAGGTGCCCGTCGACCAGCGCGGCCCGCTCCTCGGCCGCGTCCGCCCGCGCGCTCGCGTCCGCCAGCCGCCCGCGCGCATACAGGTACCCGATCACCGCACCCATGACGATCCCGAGCAGCAAGCCGACAAGCAACGAGGTCATATGCAGCGATGATCGCACTAGGTAGGCGAATACTCCCGTAGACACGCGGGTGACCGGCCGGCCCTTTTCATTTATCCGGAACGGGCCGTGGCACTCGCCCCCGCGCCCGGTCGGCGCCACGCCAGCCGGTGTTCCCGAGCCCCGGCCGCCGCGGCACGCATCGGTTCTGACCCGGTTCTGGCCCGGTTCTCGCCCGCCCGCCCGATCGCGAGTATCGTCCGATTCGCGAACTCTGACCGTTGACTACCTGGGCCTGGACTGTGGCTGGCAATCCTTTTACCTACGGTAACCCCATCCGTGATCCGCGCCGTTTTTTCGGGCGGGCCCGCGAGGTGGAGCAGATCTTCGGCCGGCTCCGCAATGAGGAGTTCGAGTCGAGTTCGGTCGTGGGAGAGCGCCGGATCGGGAAAACCTCACTCCTGAACTACCTGGCCAATCGCGATGTCCGGGCCGCGGCCGGCCTGGATATCGACCGCTACGCCTTTGTCTATGTAGATCTGCAGATGGTGGACGAGGCGATGGGCCCGGAGCAGTTGTGGCGTCGTCTCCTGGTGCTGCTGCGACGCCAATGCGCGGATCCCGGGATCGCCGAAATGGTGACCGACCTGGGGCAACGGGACCGGCTGGACACCTTCGATCTCGACGAGCTGTTCGCCGAGGTCGACGACCGGGGCCTGCACGTGGTGTTCCTGCTCGACGAGTTCGAGCGCGTCACGGAGAACGCGAACTTCGGCCCCGACTTCTACTACGGGCTGCGCAGCCTGATCATCCATCACAAGCTCGCGTTGATCACGTCAAGCCGGCTGGAACTCATCGAGCTGTGCCACAGCGAAGCCGTCAAGTCCTCGCCGTTTTTCAATATCTTCGCGAACATCAATCTCCGGCAGTTCTCCCCGGCCGACTTCGAGCTCATGGTGTCGCGATCGCTTGACGGGACGCCGGTCGTTTTCTCCCCGGCCGAGCTGGGGCACGCGCGTGACCTGGCCGGGCTGCATCCCTATTTCCTGCAGGCCGCCTGCTGCGTGCTTTTCGATTCGCACCAGCAAGGCCTGGCCGAAGCCGACCGGACCGCGTTCCTGGCGGAGAAGTTCCGCGCCGAGGCCGTCCCGCACCTCGTGGATTACTGGGACAACTCCGCGGAGAACGAGAAGATCGTGCTGACCGCGGCGGCGCTGCTGGAGCGCACCGCGAGGCCTGTGCGCGGGTTCTCGGTCAAGGAGCTGCAGGGCGTGTTCTCCCGCGGCGAGCCGTGGGTCGAGCAGCTGGCCAAACGCGGCCTGATGATGTCCTGGGAGTCCGGCTACCAGCTGTTCAGCTCGGTGCTCGGCCCCTGGATCCTGGATCAGATCGTCGCGGAGCTCAGCGAGGAGAAGGTCTACCACGACTGGCTGGCGGACAACCACGGAGCGGTGGATCAGATCGCCGGCAAGCAGGGCGGCCCGCTGCGGGACATCCTGCCGAAGATCGGCACCCGCTACCGCCAGCTCATCATCACCTGGGCCAGCGACCCGCAGACCGTCATCGCCATGGCCGGCCTGCTGAAGACCGTGCTCGGCCTGGCGAGCTGAGGCAGGCCCGGGGTGGACAGCAGCCAGCCGGTCAATCCCTACATCGCGGGGAGCCCGGTCACCGGCACCGAGATGTTCTTCGGCCGGCAGGACGTCTTCTCCTTCGTCAAGCGCAACCTGATCGGCCAGCACCGCGACACGCCGGTCGTGCTCTACGGGCAGCGCCGGACCGGCAAGACCTCGGTGCTGTACCAGCTGCAGCGGAACCTGGACCCCAGGTACCGGTGCGTCTTCATCGACCTGCACGGCCTCAACCTGAACGGCACCGGCAACCTGCTGCTGGGCATGGCCAGCGCGATCAGCCGGGGGCTGCGGCGAGACCACCGGCTGACCGTGGAGGTGCCGGACCGGGCGGTCTTCCTGGCCGATCCGCAGTCCGTCTTCGAGACCAGCTTCCTGGATGCCGTCTGGGACGCCCTGGGTGAGGACCGCCTGGTGCTGATGCTGGACGAGGTGGTCCGGCTCGACGAGGAGGTCAAGGCGGGGCGGCTGGACCACGGCATCTTCGAGTACCTGCGGCATCTCATGCAGCACCATCCCCGGCTGAGCTTCATCTTCTCCCTGGGCAGCGGCCTGGAAGAGCTGCGCAAGGATTACGCCTACCTGTTCAGCGTGGCGCTGTACCACCGGATCTCGTTCCTCGAGCCGGGCGCCGCGCGCGAGCTCATCACCCAGCCGGTGGCCGGTCACTACCAGGTCGCGCCGGCCGCGGTGCAGAAGATCCTGGCCATCACCTCCGGCCATCCGTACTACACCCAGCTGGTCTGCCACTGCCTGTTCGACCGCTGGACGGGCGCGCCCAAGCCGGTGATGGAGGCGGCAGACGTCGACGCGGTGCTGGCCGAGGCGATCGAACTGGGCTCGGCCAACCTCACCTACGTCTGGGAGGACTCGCTACCCGAGGAGCAGGTCCTGATGGCCGGGATGGCGTCCGCCATGCCCGGCCGGAACAAGCCGGTGACGTTCCGCCGGGTGCAGAACGCGTGGCGCGAGGCCGGCGTGTCACCGCCCGCGGCCGAACTCGCCTCGGCCCTGCGCAGCCTGACCGCCCGCGAGATCCTCACCGGAAGCCGGGCCTGCGCGTTCACCGTGGACCTGCAGCGCCGGTGGCTGGACAAGCACCGCCGCCTGGACTGGGTGAAGGAGGAACTGCCGCGGACCGTGGAGCAGTGGCCCCGGACCGCGCGGGCGACCCGCCGCGTCGGCTACCTGGCCCTCGCGGCCGCCGTGCTGCTCGTGGCCGGCTACCTGACCGCGGCCGGCGTCGCCCGGATCTTCCCGTTCCCCGCGCCGGGCCGCGGACCCACCCCGCAACTGCTGAACCTGCTGCCCGGCGATCTTCGCCTGAACGAGCAGGAGTGCCAGGTCACGGCGCCGCCGGGCCAGTGGGTCATGCCCGGCATGGTCCAGGCCCTGCGGTGTTCCGATCCGGGGCTGACGGGCGGGACCGTGTACGCCTTCCAGTCCGACAGCTCCGCGCACTTCCAGGCCGGCTGGCGGAACTTCAACACGTGGTGGGGGTTCCCCGCGACCGGCGCGGGCAAGGTCTGCCCGCCCAGCGGGACGGCCCGGGGGATCGAGGTCAGCTCGACCAACAGCTTTCTTCCCTCGGACGACAACCAGGCGATCGAGTGCGGGCCGCTGCGCCCCGGGGGCGGCGGCACCGTGCCCGCGTTCGCGTTCTCGTACCCGCTGGACTTCATCTTCGTCGTCGCCGAGGGCGGCCCGGGCTCCTCGTTCGCCACGCTGGTCGACTGGCTGAACCAGCCGGCCCAGCCTGCCCAGGTGGCCGCCGCCTCGGGCGTGGCGGCTCCGGCGCCGCTGGCCACCCTCACCCAGTTGCTGCCGCATGATGTGACCGACCCCGCGACGCAGTGCTCGGCGCATCCGCCGCCGTTCGCCGCGCCCGGCCTGGTCCAGGGCCTGGCCTGCAACGACCCCGGCCTGCCGGGCGGCGGCGTCACCGCCTACCAGCTGAACAGCTTCGCCGCGTACCAGGCGGCCTGGGCCGCCTTCAACACCTGGTGGGGTTTCATGTCCGCCGACGGGGGAACGGCCTGCCCGCCGGACAAGAGCGGCCTCGGGACCGCCCCGTGGACCAGCAGTTCCTTCCCCACCCGGGTCGGCCAGGTGCTGGAGTGCCAGTACGCCGGCGCGGGTACCGCCCAGGCCGAGCCCGCGTACGCGTGGACGTACCCGACCGAGAACGCCTTCATCGTCGCCCAGGGCGGCCCGGACTCGACGTTCGGCACCCTCAGCAACTGGTGGATGCGGGATATGTCGTCGCGGTCCACGCTGACCGTCACCGCCGTGTCCCCGAGCACCGGCCCGGCGGCCGGCGGGACCACGGTGACCATCACCGGCACCGGCCTGGCCCACGCCACCAGGGTCAGCTTCGGCGGCGCGGCCGCCAGGATCGTCTCCGACTCGGACACGCGGATCACCGCGACCGCCCCGCCGGGCAGCGGCACGGTGGACGTCACCGTGACCACCGCGGGCGGCACCTCCGAAGTGGTGTTCGCCGACCTGTACACCTACAGCTGACGCCATCGGGTGGTCCGCGGTGGCACTAAACTCGCTGGGTGAGCTTGTCTATCGGCATCGTCGGCCTGCCCAACGTCGGAAAGTCGACCCTGTTCAACGCGCTGACCCGGGCGGGCGCGCTGGCGTCCAGCTACGCGTTCGCCACCATCGAGCCGAACGTCGGCGTGGTCGGCGTCCCCGACCCGCGCCTGGCCGAGCTGGCCAAGCTGTACGACTCCGCGCGGATCGTCCCCGCCAGCGTGCGGTTCACCGACATCGCCGGCCTGGTCCGCGGCGCCTCGGAAGGCCAGGGGCTGGGCAACCAGTTCCTGGCCCATATCCGCGAGACCGACGCGATCTGCCAGGTGGTGCGGGTGTTCGCCGACCCCGACGTCGCCCATGTGGACGGTGACATCTCGCCCGAGCGCGACCTGGAGACCGTGGCCGACGAGCTGATCCTGGCCGACCTGCAGACGCTGGAGAAGGCGCGGCCCCGGCTGGCCAAGGAGACCAAGTTCGCCAAGGACGCCGAGCGGGCGCGGGTGGCCCAGACCGCGGAGGCCGCCGAGAAGCTCCTGTTCACCGGGGTCACCCTGTGGGCGGGTGCCGCGGCCGCGGGTATCGACCTGGCCGCGCTGCGCGAGTTGCAGCTGCTCACGGCCAAGCCGTTCCTGTACGTGTTCAACTGCGACGTGGGCGAACTCGGCGACACCGGCCTGCGCCAGCGGCTGTCCGCGCTCGTGGCCCCCGCCGAGTCGGTCTTCCTGGACGCCAAGACCGAAGCCGACCTGACCGAGCTGCCCGAGGAGGAGGCCGCCGAGCTGCTGGCCGAGGCCGGCCTCGGCGAACCCGGCCTGACCCAGCTGGCCCAGGCCGGGTTCCGCGCGCTCGGCCTGCAGACCTTCCTCACCGCGGGCCCCAAGGAGGCCCGGGCCTGGACGATCAAGGCCGGCGCGACGGCGCCCCAGGCGGCCGGCGCCATCCACAGCGACATCCAGCGCGGCTTCATCAAGGCCGAGGTGGTCTCCTACGACGACCTGATCGCCGCGGGATCGGTGGCCGCCGCCCGCGCCGCGGGCAAGGCCCGCATCGAAGGCAAGGACTACATCATGCGCGACGGCGACGTCGTCGAGTTCCGCTTCAACGTCTAGCGACCGGCGATTCCCGGGGTGGCTCGTGTCCGCCGGGCATCTCGGTGAGATGCTGGTCGATGGCGTCCCGGGTCTGGGAGCAGCGCTTGAGGACCGCGCCCACGCACGGCGCCACCAGGACCGCGACCGAGAACCAGGCGGCCAGCCCGATCGGCACCCACCACCACGGATCCACGTTTCCTCCCCGCTGAAGCCCTGGGCTAGCGTGGCACGCGGGACTGAAGCAGGCCTGGAGCGGCGCTGAAACGGCGAGTCCCGGCATACCGGCCTCATCCGCGCATCCGTCGACGGCAGCACCGGGGAGTAACCATGACCGAACCCCTCACCATGCGCGCCTTCCACGCCGACGACCGCACCCGCGACTGGCGGGTCGTCGGCGACGGCGCCACCGCGGTCTTCCGCACCGGCTCATTCGCCGCCGGCGCCCGGCTGGTAGGGGCGATCGCCGCGGCCGTCGGCGACGCCGGGCCGCACCATCCGGACGTCGACCTGCAGCACGACGCCGTCACCATCCGCCTGCTCACGGTCAGGCCCGACTACATGGGCATGACCGCCGGCGACGTCGAGCTGGCGGTGCTGATCTCGGACCTGGCCCGCGAGCAGGGGCTCGCCGCCGACCCGGCGCTGATCCAGACCGTCCAGGTGACCATCGACGCTCTGGCCAGCGCGGACGTGATGCCGTTCTGGGCGGCGGTGCTCGGCTACGAGCGACGCGCCGACAACCCGGACGAGGACCTCGTCGACCCGCGCTGGCGCGGCCCGTCGATCTGGTTCCAGACCATGGACGCGCCCCGCCCGCAGCGCAACCGCTTCCACATCGACGTCTGGGTGCCGCCGGAGCTGGCCGAGGCCCGCGTCGCCGCGGCCCTCGCGGTCGGCGGGCGGATGGTCCGCGACGCGTCGCCGACCTGGTGGACGCTTGCCGACGCCGAGGGCAACGAGGTCGACGTCACGTCGGCGACCGGGCGCGACTGACCAGCGCCCGGACCGTCGCGCGCCGACCCCCGGCCCCGGTCGGCTATGCGCCCGCGGTACCGGGGAGCTTGCCCGTCGCCCCGAGCTTGTAGGCGATGATCAGGTTCCGCTGCGTGCTGGACTGCGCTTCTCCGGCGCCGGCGATGACGTAGTCGCCGTCGACGGCGACGGGCGCGTTGCTCGCGGCGGACATCAGCGTCTTGAACACAATCGCCCCGGTGGTCGCGTTGAGCGCGTACAGGTAGCCCTTGAACGTGGTGGTGAACACGACGTCGTTGGTCACCGTCGCCGCGCCGAACGGCGAGGACGGGAGCGGGGTGTCCCAGATGACGGCGCCCGTGTCCTGGTTGACCGCGACCATCTCGCCGACGGCCTTCTCGAAGGCCTGGATCTGGCTGGCCACCGACCCGGTGAAGCCGCTCGGACTCGCCTCCAGCGCGAAGTCGTTGACGGCGGCGAAGGTGGTGGAGCCGTTGCTGGCCAGCTGGGTCAGCATGCCGCCGTAAAGGCTCGGCTCGAGGCAGTACGTCGCGGGCAGGGGGTCGTGCGAGGTGGCGGTGGCGTGCTCGGTGAGCAGCCCGTCGTTCTCATGCCCGGTGTGCCCGCCCACCGGGCGCTGCCACAGCAGCGTGCCGGTCTGCGCGTCCAGTTCGATCATGATGCCGGCCTTGCCGCCGTCGACCACCACCGGCCGTCCGTCCGCGGTGGTCACCACCGGCGGGTTCTGCAGGTCCCAGTCGTACAGGTCGTGCGGGGTGAGCTGGTAGTACCACAGCAGCTTCCCGGCCGGGCTCAGCTTCACTACCGAGTCGGTGTACAGGTCCGGGCCGGGCCGGCTGCTCCCCAGCGGGTAGCTCTTGGTGCCGAAGATCGGGGCCGGGTTGGCGACGCCCAGGTAGATGTTGCCCTGGGCGTCGAACGAGGGCGTGTACCACAGCCCGGCGCCGGAGTTGATGCCCGGATTGCCCCACAGGTTCTGGTCCTGGTTCCAGGACCACTCCGGCACGCCGGTCTTGCCGTTCAGTGCCCACAAGATCCCCTGGCCGCCGGCGCCGTACACCGCCGTCACGTTGGCCGGCACGGTGGACACGTATACGGTGCCGTGGTCGTAGCCGGGGGCCATGGCGATGCCCTCGTGGTCGTTTTCGATCAGCGTCCGGCTCCACAGCTGCGCGCCGGTCGCCGCGTTCAAGGCGACCGCGGCCTTGGCCGTCGCCGCGTATACGACCCCGCCGGCCACGTTGACGCCGTCCGGGCCCCCGTTCGGCGAGTTGTAGTCATGCGTCCACAACACCTTGCCGGTGGCCAGGCTGATCGCGAACACGTCGGAGTCCAGGTCCTGGACGTACACGACCCCGTTCACGATCACCGGCGTGGTCGCGTAGGCCCCGTCGGTATGGGTGGTGGACATGGTCAGCGGCACCGTCCACGCCACGCCGAGGTCCGAGACGTTCGTGCTGGTGATCGAGCTGGCCACGTACCGGGTGCTGGCCAGATCGGCGTCCGGCTGCGTCCAGCCCGCCGCGGGCCGTGCCGTTGCGGCCGGGGCGGTCCCGGCCACCGCCGCGCCGCGCTTGGACGGGCACGCCGTCGTACTCGAGCCGCTGCCGCTGCCGCCGCCGCTCGAGCAGCCACCGAGCAGGCCTGCCGCGACCACCAACGCCGCGCCCGCCACCGCGAGCCGGCGTCCGCCGATCGTCCCGCCAGCAGCCCGTACTTCATCGTCCATCGCTCACCACTCCCCGTGTTCGCGTCGTCGAACGGCTCAGCCACCACGCTGGCACGGCCGGCCGGGCCCGCGGCAGGGGTGAAACCACCCACACCACCAGGCCGGCTCCTGCCGCACCGCCCCGCGCCCAGCCCGCGACCCTCCCC
>Ga0070735_10005061_pt1 | contig 10995 bp, 5 predicted proteins | sample Coa_R1_FD_66443 | JGI IMG/M metagenome (GOLD analysis project Ga0070735, IMG submission 66443) | Surface soil microbial communities from Centralia Pennsylvania, which are recovering from an underground coalmine fire - Coalmine... | ecosystem: Environmental > Terrestrial > Soil > Unclassified ... | reverse complement strand
CAAGAATCCGTAGTGAACCGTGCCGTCTTCCGTTGGAACGCGCAAGAGCCGAGGCAACGTGCGCGGTACGGTGAGCACGCCGAAATACGGCTTGCCGCTTCCATTGCGCTTTTTCTGTAGAAGAAACGCGATGCACAGCGCTTTGTTGAGCACGTGTGGAAACGGATGGGAAGGATCGACCGTGACCGGCGTAAGCATCGGATAGACACGGCGATCGTAAAAATTCTTAGTGAACTTCAGCGCCTTGGCATCTAGCTCGCCCGTGGACGTGACTTTGATGTTCTGTTTCGCCAGCGCCGGCAAAAGCTCGTCGTTCCAGCATTTGTATTGATCGCGGACGAAGACGTGCATCGCCGCCGATATTTTTTCGAGTTCCTGCTCGGTGGTCAGTCCATCCGGACTGATCTCGGTCGAACCGTGCTCGATCCGTTGCAAAAAACTGGAAACTCGGATTTCGACGAACTCATCTAGGTTATTGGCGGTGATGGCCAGGAATTTGACGCGTTCGAGAAGCGGGTTGCCGATATCACGCGCCTCTTCAAGCACACGGCGATTGAATTCGAGCCACTCTACGTGGCGGTTGAGATAGTGGCGCGGATCGTCGAGCGCTTGGCGTTTCATAGAGGTCTCTTGTATGGGACGCAGAGAAATAGCGCACCGTTGTTACGGGCTGATGAATGCTGGATAGGCATTCGGCCCTGAGTGGCCCTGGTGATATGCTGCGGCCGCGCAGCGTTCAGTTCGGGAGGATACAGCCCATGCGAATCGCGCGACGTTCCCCTTTCATAGCTTCGTTCTTGCTGCTGTGCGTTGCAGTGGCGCTGAGCGCTCATGTCCGTGGAGCGGGCCTTCCCGTGAACGGTGTGGCCGAGGACCTGATGATACCCAAAATAGAGGCTATCTTCGCGCCTTTGAGCGATGGGAATTCGCCGGGAGTGGCGGTGCTGGTGCGACGCGGCGGTCGCACAGTTTTTGAACATGGCTACGGCGTGCGCGATTTGAATTCGCGCGCAGCGATCGATGCGGGAACGAATTTCCGGCTGGCTTCCTGCACAAAACAATTTACGGCGATGGCGATTATGCTGCTCGTGCACGACAAGAAGCTCAAGTACGAACAGAGCCTCGCTGAGATTTTTCCCGAGTTCCCCGCCTACGGTGCGACGATCACGATCTACGGTTTGCTGCACCACATTTCCGGCATTCCCGATTATGAAACGCTCATGGAGCAGGAAGAGAAAAACGGCGGACAGAAGTGGACGGAAGAAAATCAGATTCACGATGCGGATGTCTTGGCGCTGCTCGAGAAAGAGCATATGACGCAGTTTGCGCCCGGGACGAAATGGGCGTACAGCAATTCGGGATATGTCGTGTTGGGACTGGTTGTCGCAAAAGTTTCGGGAAAAAGCTTTGGCGAATTTTTGCACGAGCGGATTTTTGCGCCGCTGAAGATGGATCAGACCATCGCGTACGAGAAGGGGAAAAACGAAGTCGCGACTCGCGCATTCGGACATTCGCGCGACGGCGGGGCGTGGAAACAGACCGATCAGAGTTCGACCTCGGCGACGCTGGGCGATGGCGGAGTGTATTCGTCGGTGGGTGATCTGGCGAAGTGGGATGAAGCGCTGGCAAAGCACACGCTGCTGAGCGAAGTGGAAATGCGCGCGGCGCTGACGCCGGCTACGCTGATGGGCGGTGCGAAGCCAGTGTGGCCCGCGGGGCAGGATCGCACTGCGGGAACTCCGGTGGCGTATGGCTTCGGATGGTTTCTCGATCCGTATCGCGGGCATCCGCGCATGTGGCACTACGGAGATACGATGGGCTTTCATACTTACATTGAGCGATTCGGCGCGAGCGTGACGGCGAGCGGGCGAGCCGATAATCGCGACGCGATGTCGATCGTCGTGTTGTGCAACCGGACCGATCTTGATCCGGAAGCGCTCGCTGCGAAAGTGTCCGATTTGTATTTTGCGAAGCCGTAGTGGCTTGTGACTTCAGGGGCTGAAACCCCTTTCTTCCTTCTTTCAATGTCGGACCTGAAGGTCCGACCCACAAAGCTAAACGGCGAAAAAATCTTGTCGCTGCGGATGACACCGTGGTCGTGTTAACGCCGGGCGGAGCGAGCCCCGCCCCTACAACGGAGGCGGAATAACACCAGCCGATTGCGAGCGCTTGGGGTCAGCCCATGCCGGCGAGTTTGCCGAGGCCTTTCATTTTGGCGCGGGCGGCCATGGCGCCGTATTGCTTCATCATGGTGCGCATTTGCAGATATTGCTTGAGGACCTGGTTTACTTCCTGGACGGTGGTGCCGCTGCCGGCGGCGATGCGCTTGCGGCGTTTGCCGTCGATGACGTTGTGATCGCGGCGCTCCTGATTCGTCATGGAGCTGATGATGGCTTCCACTTGCTTCAACATGCCCTCGTCGACTTTGGCGTCTTTGGGAAGATTGGCGAGCGGGCCGACTTTTGGAAGCATGTCCACAAGCTGTTCGAGCGGACCCATTTTGCGGATTTGTTTTAACTGATCGCGAAAATCTTCAAGCGTGAATTCTTCCTTGCGGAGCTTGCGTTCGAGCTCCATCGCGGCTTTTTTGTCAACGGCAGCTTCGGCGCGTTCGATGAGCGACATCAAGTCGCCCATGCCGAGGATGCGGGAGACGATGCGTTCGGGGAAGAAGCCTTCGAGCGCGTCGTATTTTTCGCCGAGGCCGACGAACTTTACGGGAGCGCCGGTAACTTTGCCGATCGAGAGGGCGGCGCCGCCGCGTGCATCGCCGTCGAGTTTCGTAAGAATAATGCCGGTGAGACCGAGGCGCTTGTGGAATTCGCCGGCGGATTTGACGGCGTCCTGACCGATCATCGCGTCGGCGATGAAAAGAATTTCGGTGGGCTGCAATTCTTTTTTGAGATTGCTCAGCTCGTTCATCAATTCATCGTCAATGTGGAGACGACCCGCAGTGTCCACGAGGATGACGTCGCTGGCAGAGAGCTTGGCTTCTTTGATAGCGCCGCGAACGATTTCGAGCGGCTTGTCGGTGCCTTTGCCGGGCCAGATCGCGGTGCCAACCGCTTTGGCAACCTGGGCGAGCTGCTCGCGCGCGGCGGGGCGATAGACGTCGGTGGAGACAACGAGCGGGCGATGGCCATTGTTGTGAAGCCACTTGGAAAGTTTGCCGGTGGTGGTGGTCTTACCGGAACCTTGCAGACCTACGATCATCCAGACTGACGGCGGCCTGGAAGCGTACAGAGGCTTGGCGTGTTTGCCGAGCATTGCGGTGAGCTCGTCGCGGACGGTCTTGACGACCTGCTGGTCGGGCGAGAGCTGGAGCATGACTTCGGAGCCGATGGCTTTTTCGCGGATGTTGGCGAGGAGTTCGTCGGCGACACCGACGTTGACGTCGCCTTCGAGCAGGGCTTCGCGAATTTCAGCGAGAGCGGCGTCGAGGTGCTCTTCGGTGAGCTTGCCCTGGCCGCGAAGATTTTTGAAAGTGCGCTGGAGCTTTTCTGTGAGGTTCTCAAACATTTTTCGGTGACCTATTCGATGTGTTTAGCCGGCTCCCAAGAATAGCAGGGTCGCGGAATTGGGTCGCGGGCGGGGAGACGGGATTCGGCGGGAGTGGCAACATGGCGCTGCCTGCAATGACTTTCGCCTGAAATTCGCTCAAGGGGCGAAGAGACAGGATTTTTGACCGGCGATACAGGAATTAAGGGAGGGCGCTGCAGGATTTACGGCATTTCTCGCGGATGGTGCGGGATTTATGGTAGGGTCTCGGCTACTGGTACTGCTGCTGGTTCGTCCCCCACCTACGAGCGGTTGCTCAGATTTCAATAGCTGAAGTCCCTGAGGGAGTTCCGCCGTGCCTATTCATTTGCGGTCGCCACGTTGCCCCGCATGCCGAAGTGGTTGCGTTCGCCGTTCACGCCGAAAAGGGATTGTGGAGAAGACGTTGCTGACAGCGGCATTTGTGCGGCCGTTTCGTTGCGTGGAGTGCGGATGGAGATTTTTGCGGCCGTCGTTGCATCCGAGTTTTGAGACGCAGCAGGCGGTGTTTTCGAGCCGGATGACGCCGAGGTATCCTGCGCAACCGGAGGCGCGGCGAGGGGATGCGGCGAAGTTGAGCATGCATCTTCGAGAGACGCGGCCGTAGGTGCGAGGCGGATCGATTGTTGGCGCGTTTAAGTAGAGGCCCTTCGCCGTCCTACGGACGGCTCAGGATGACGGCTTTTTCCTAGGGCTTTGTAGGGCGGGATTTAAACGCGGTTTGGCATAACACTTCAGTTGATTTTTTCCTCGATTGGAATTTAAACCTCAGTTGCAATTTGCCTTTTCAGAGAGCGGATTGCGGGTTCGTTGCGTTTGTAGAATGTCCATTGCTTGATTCGCTTGGAGCGGATCAATCCCGCCTGAACCAAAATTTTTAGATGTTCGCTGGCTGTGGGCTGGCTGACGCGGAGCTTTCTTGCGATCAGCAGGCCGCAGACGCCGTCTTTGATGAGGTCTCCGTCGATTTGCGTGCGGAAGTGTTTTTGGGGGTCTCGGAGCCAGGCGAGGATCTGGAGGCGACCGGGATTGGAGAGTGCGCGAAAGGAGGTAGTGAGAGGCATATTGGGAGTTGGCTAAGTGGCTAAGAATGGTAGCATGGGCTTGGGAAAGAATGATGGAGAGATTCGCAGGCGAATGGATGGGGTTGGGCGAAGTTGAATCTAAACCCGCACCCTCTAAAACCTGAGGGGGCGGCACCCAACTGCCGCTGAGTGGAGGGTATTGTGATTGACCGGGAGAGGATTGAGGAAGTGGAGAGAGTGATTCGGCCGTATGTGCGGCGGACGCCGGTGATTCATGTTGATGCGGGGGATTTTGCGCTGCGCGCTGACGGAAACGGCGCGCGTGGCGGACTTGTCGATGGCGGCGCTGCCGCGAAGAACGAAGCAAAACTCGCGTTGAAGCTGGAGTTGATGCAGCACGGGGGGTCGTTTAAGGCGCGGGGAGCGTTTGCAAATTTGTTAATGAGGGAGGTGCCGGCGGCGGGGGTGGTAGCGGCTTCGGGCGGGAATCATGGGGTGGCGGTTTCTTATGCGGCAATGAAACTGGGGATTCGGGCGAAGATTTTTGTGCCGAGCGTGGCTTCGCAGGAGAAGGTGGATCGGATTCGGGCGAATGGGGCAGAGTTGGTGATCGGCGGCGAGCGCTATGCGGATGCGCAGGCAGCGAGCGAGATTTGGCGGGAGGAGTCGGGCGCGATGATGGTGCATCCGTACGATCAGAACGAAACGATGCTCGGGCAAGGGTCGGTGGGGATGGAGTTTGAGGAGCAGGCGCCGGAGATCGATACGCTGCTGGTGGCGGTGGGCGGCGGCGGGTTGATTGCGGGGATTGCTGGGTGGTATGCGGGGAAGATTCGGATTGTGGGAGTGGAGCCGGAGACGGCACCGACGTTGTGGAATGCGATGCGCGCTGGGAAGCCGGTGGACAGCGAGGCGGGTGGGGTGGCGGCGGATTCGCTGGCGCCGAAGCGTGTGGGTGAGCTGATGTTTCCGATTGCGCAGAAATTTGTGGAGCGAGTGGTGCTGGTGAAGGATGACGCGATTCGGGATGCGCAGAGGGCGTTGTGGAGAATGATGCGGGTGGCGAGCGAGCCGGGAGGGGCGGCGGCGATGTCGGCGATTTTGTCGGGGGCATATGTTCCTGAGAAAAATGAGAGGGTTGGAGTTTTGGTTTGTGGCGGGAACACGACGGCGGTAGATTTTGGTCGGTGATTCAAATCCGATTTCTTGTTTCCATTTTGGGATTTGCGACTGTATGTGAGTGAAGTAGTACCTTCCTGGTTAAACTGAAAACGCGGCAACGAGAGAAGTTAGGCGAAGGTTAGCGTTCAATTTTTGGAATGCAGGTTGCGAGGTGTGCGATGGGTTCGTGGTGTGCGCCGTGGTGTGCGGCGATTCGATGAAATGAGTGGATGAGGCGGCGGTGACGGTTAGGGCCAAGATTTTTTTTATTCTGGGAGTGATGACAACGGCGATGCTGGGGGCGCTGTATTTGGCGTCGGACTATGTGATTTTGAGCCGGTTTATTGCGCTGGAGCGACTGAACACGCAAGAGATGATGAATGTGGTGCGCGAGGGATTCAACGACGACTTGGAAAAATTGGACAAATCAAACATGGATCTGTCGGTTTACGACGGGACGTGGGAGGCGATGGCCTCGCAGAACGGCGCGAGGATCAAAGCGTTCATTTACTCGTTGCTGGCGGACAGCAAAGGCGGTTGGCAGGCGCAGCAAATGATTGACTACGTGATCTTCTCAAACGCCGAAGGGCAAGTAGTTTGGGCCACCGGGTATGACGCAGCGAACGACGGACCAATGAAAGTGCCAGGACAGCTCCTGGAACATGTTCATGCCGGGGACGTGCTGCTGAATTTTCGATCGACGCGAGACGGAGTGCGAGGGTTATTGGTACTGGAGCATGAGGCTCTGCTAATCACGTCGCGGCCAATCGTGAAAACGAACCGAGACGGACCAATACGTGGCGCGTTGGTGACAGCGCGGCGGCTGGACGACGTGGCGGTGGGTCGTCTCAGTGACAGAACACACGAATCGCTGTCGCTGTTTCCGTTTGCGGCAGAGGACACCCCGGAAGATGTGGAGGACGCTCGGGGACATTTGTTTGCGTCGGGTTCGGCGTACGTGCGCTATGCGAATGAGCAGCGCATCGACGGCTACATCATGCTGAAAGATGTGTACGGGCAGCCCGCCGTAGTGCTGAGAGCGGACATTCCGAGAGCGATTTATGGGGAGGGAAGGCGGAGCCGACTTTATTTCGGCGTGCTGATGATGCTGATTGTTTTGTGCTGCGCGATTGCGACAGACTGGATGCTGTCGAAGTCGGTGAGTTCGCGACTGGAGGCCCTAAGCACAAGCGTGGGATCGATCGCGGCGAGCAGCGACATGACGGCTCGCGTGACGTACAGCGGGAGAGATGAAATCAGTTCGCTGGGCGCCGGGATCAACTACATGCTGGATTCGATCCAGACATTCCAGGAGCGACGTCAGAGGGCGGACGAAGACCATCGACAAGAGTTGGTAAATGCCAAGCAGGCTGCGGAAGAAGGAAGTCGAGCGAAGAGCGAGTTTTTGGCGACGATGAGCCACGAGATCCGGACGCCGATGAACGGCGTGATCGGAATGAGCGAGCTGCTGTTGGACACCGAGCTGACGCGCGAGCAGCGCGAGATGTTGATGATGGCGAAGATTTCGGCGGACTCGCTGTTGGCGCTGCTGAACGACATCCTGGATTTTTCAAAGATCGAGGCCGGAAAGCTCGACCTGGAAACGATAGATTTCAGTCTGCGCGATTCGATGGAAAACGTGGTACGCGTACTCAGCGTGCAGGCACAACAGAAAAAACTGGAACTATCATGCCATGTGTTGCCGGATACGCCGGACCGACTGCGAGGCGATCCTACACGGCTGCGGCAGGTATTGATCAACCTTGTCGGAAACGCGGTGAAGTTCACAGTCAAAGGTGAAGTGACAGCACGAGTGGAATGCGTGGAGGACGGCGAAGACAGCGTCGTGTTGAAATTCGCGGTACGAGACACAGGAATTGGGATACCAGCGCGGCAACAGGCGCGAATTTTCCAAGCGTTCACACAGGGGGACGGATCAACGACGCGAAGGTATGGAGGAACGGGATTGGGGTTGGCGATTTGTTCGAAGCTTGCCGAATTGATGGGTGGAACGATTCGATTGGAGAGCACGCCGGATGTGGGGAGCACGTTTACGCTGTTGGCGCGATTTCAGTTGCAGAAAGGACCGATCACAACGAAACCATCGATGGATGCAACGATGCTGCGAGGCCTAACGGTTCTCATCGTCGATGACAACGCGACGAACCGCACGATTTTAAAAGAGATGGCGTTGAAATGGGAGATGCAGCCGACGCTGTGTGAATCGGGCGAAGAAGCGCTGACGCTGTTGGAGTACGCCTATTCGCAAGGAAAGCCATTTCCACTCGTCGTCCTAGACGCACAGATGCCAGGAATGAGCGGGTTTGAAGTGGCCGAACGGTTAAAGAAAAATCCGCGCTTGGGCAACGCCATGGGGATCATGCTGACATCCGCGGGAGTACGAGGGGAAGGCGCGCGATGCCGAGACTTAGGAATTCGCGCGTACTTACCGAAGCCGGCACGACGCAAGGATCTCTTGGAGGCAATGAAGCTGATCCTGAGTACGGCGGTAGAGAGAAGCGAATCGAAGACACCGGGAGAGGAGTTGGGGCTGGTAACGGTCCATACGTTGCGCGAGCGGCGAACACAATTGCACGTACTTGTTGCCGAAGATAATGCAGTGAATCAAGCGCTCGTAAGGCGACTGTTGGAGAAGCGCGGGCACACGGTAGTGATCGCGGAGAACGGACAGGTGGCGCTCAATGCGTTGGACCGTGAGACATTCGATCTGGTTTTGATGGATGTGCAAATGCCGGTGCTGGGCGGGTTGGAGACGGCACGTTGCATTCGGGAGCGGGAAAGATTGTCGGGAAACGCGCGGATACCGATCATCGCGGTAACGGCAAATGCAATGGCGGGAGATCGAGAGCAATGCATCGAGTCGGGGATGGACGAGTACTTGGCAAAGCCGATCCAGAGTCGAGATTTGTTTGTGATGGTGGAGAAGGTAATAGCGGGGACGCAGAGCGAAGTGGTGAAGCAATGATGTGAGGAGGCGACGGACGAAGTGATACAGTGCGCAGGTTCACGAATCATAGATCAATGAAGAAGCTCGGCTTGCTCGGATTGGAAGGAGATTCCTTAAATTCGTGGGCGAATTTGGCGCGCTTGTTGCACTGAAACACAAAACGAGAAAAAACCAGATTTGTGGTTGAAGGATTATGCCCAGGCCATAGGGGGCACCGTTGCCGCGCCCGTAGATGGCCACGCGAACCGGCGCGATCACAATTGGAATCAGACGGGGCGGCGGATGTGGAGTTTGCGCATGCGGGCTTGCAAGGTGGTGCGCTTCATGCCGAGGACGGAGGCGGCACCTTTGGGGCCGGCGATGCGCCATTCGGTTTGGCGGAGGGCGCGGAGGATGTGTTGGCGTTCGGCTTCTTCCAGAGTGGCTACCGGAGCGGCGACCGAACCGCCGGGCGCTTGCGGAGTGAAGATGCTGCCGTCGGAAGGGATGTCTGTGGCGACGTCGCTGACGGAGAGCGTGGCTTGTTTTAGCTCGGAGAGCGGAACGCGGAGTTCTTTGCCGGGGCTGAGGAGCACGGCGCGTTCGATGAGATTTTCGAGTTCGCGGATGTTTCCCGGCCACGAATAGTTCACGAGCGCGTCCATCGCGTCGGCGGGAACGTACAGCACGGTTTTGTTGAGGCGGCGGCTGAAATTCTGCACGAAATAGCGGACGAGGAGTGGGACGTCTTCGCGGCGTTCGCGCAGCGGCGGAATCTGAATCGGAAAAACGTTGAGGCGATAGTAGAGATCGCTGCGGAATTCGCGGTCGGCGACGAGGCGCGCGAGGTCGCGGTTGGTGGCGGCGACGACGCGAACGTCGACAGTTTGGGTGCGATTGCTGCCGAGGCGTTCGAATTCCTGCTCTTGCAGCACGCGAAGTAATTTTGGTTGCAGCTCGAGCGGGATGTCGCCGATTTCGTCGAGGAAAAGCGTGCCGCGATCGGCGAGTTCGAAGCGTCCGATTTTTTGGTTGATGGCACCGGTGAAAGCGCCGCGTTCGTGGCCGAAGAGTTCGGCTTCGAGGAGGCCGCTCGGGATTGCGGCGCAATTCACTTTGACGAAAGTGCGCTCTTTGCGCGGGCTGAGATTGTGGACGGCGCGGGCGATGACTTCCTTACCGGTGCCGGTTTCGCCGAGGATAAGAACGGTGCTGCCGGCGGGCGCAACGAGCTCAACCTGGGCCATCACACGGCGAATCGCGGGACTGTCTCCGACGATTTCTTCGAAATTGTAGGCGCTGCGGATTTCTTCTTCGAGATAAAGCTTTTCTTCGGCGAGTTTTGTTTTCAGCGCATCGATGTGTTTGAAAGCGATGGCGTTTTCGACAGCGATGGCGATTTGCGCGGCGACTTGTTCGACAAGTTCGATGTCGGCGGGAGTGAAGCCGTCGGAGCGGCGGCTGGCGAGATTGAGGGAGCCGAAAGTTCGGCCGCGATTCGTCAGCGGGATGCAGCAAATGATCTGCATGCCTTCGGAGCGAAGCAGACGGACGACTTCGCTGGAGTACTGATCCATTTCGGCGCCGCGTGAAATGAGCGTGCGATTTTCGATGATCGCGCGGCCGGCGGGAGAAGATTCGCGCGGGATGGTGAGCTCGGCTTTGATGAGCGATTGGCGACCGGGAAAATCGAGCGCGTGAATCTTGAGCAGGCCGTTTGCGGGATCGAGGAGGGCGAGGCTGGTGTAGTCGTGATGGATGACGCGCTGGAGCGTGGAGACGATGCCGCGGAAGAGTTCGTTGGTCTCGAGGCTGGTGACGAGGACGTTGTTGACTTCGAGCAGTACGCGGAGGCGATCGCGTTCGCGCGCGAGCTGCGTTTGATAAGCCTGCGACGTTTCGAGATTGAGCGCGTTATCTACGGCGACGGCGACCTGGCTGGCGACGCGCTTCATAAAGGCGAGCTCGCTGTCGGCCTCTGTGAGACGGCGCGGAATCAGGCGGCCGAAACCCATGGCCCCAAGGCGGCGCTGCGCGGTGGTGAGCGGAACGAGCGCGAAACTGCGAACGCCTTCGTCGCGGAGGCGCTGCATGAATTCGGGGTAGCGCTGTTCTTCGGCGGTGTCGCTGACCACGAAAGTTTCCTGAGTGCGCCAGACTTCGCCGGACGGGTGGCCGTCCACGGGAGTTTCGGCGCCGATGTGTTTGTTGTGGGGGATGCGCGTCTCGAGAATGTGAAGGCGCATGACGTTGCGGACGGGATCGTGAAGAGTGAGCGTCAGGAAATCGAAATCGACGACGGTGTGGAGGCGCTCGGAGAGATCG